>VOFJ01002739.1_pt1 | contig 122132 bp, 242 predicted proteins | sample 5384081 | NCBI WGS metagenome assembly VOFJ01 (sample SAMN12384729, study PRJNA508395) | human gut metagenome | isolation source: healthy gut I | host: Homo sapiens
AGCAAGAATTAATAATGCTTATGATACTAGAAATAGATATTGTGATATTGATACATTATATTTTACTGAAGAAGTAAATGATATGCTTATTTATATGGGTTATATTAACGAGTATATTAGTACTAATGATAGTAAAGAAGTGAATTTAAATAATGTATTTTCAAATGATTCTTAACTTTATTCAGCATATAACATTGATACTGCTTCTGGTGGAGGTATTAAAATGTATTTCTCACTTTATGATGCTAATAGCGTTGGTTCACTTGCAGAAATGAATAGTAATACAACTTTTAAAGATTATATTTCCTATTTAAAAGAACACTTTGATTATACTGAAAAATATGAATATATGCTTATAACAGAAATGTGTAAAACAGGGGATGACTGCTACTACTATGGACTAAGGGTAAGGTGATGATATGAAATTAAATAAAAAGGATATTTAACCGTAGAAATTATTTTGGCTTCTACAATTGCTTTTGCCATTGCTTTCTTTTTGATTGAAATTACCGTTAAACTAGTTAGTAAGACAGATGATGTTTATCATGAAACAGTTATTGCTTATGATGATGCTATTATAATTAATAATATTAAAGAAAAGATAAAAGATTATATTATTGAAACAGATGGTTTAGATTTAGTTAATTGCGAAAGCAAAGGGTGTAATATTTGGGGGTAACAGAATTGGTGGAGTAACGGAAGAAAGATGGTTATACTATGATAGTGTAAGTAAAGAAATTAGATTTTCTGAAGGTGCTGAAGAAGGAAAAAGATAGAGTAACTTTATATTCAAAAAAAGTAGATGATAGTATTAGTGAAGTAGAAATTAGTAGTAATATTAATGGAAATGTTAAACCAAGCGATAGAATAGTTTTTTTTAATATTAAATTAAAGAATATCTTTACTGATAATGTCTATGAGATAGTTATCCCTATTAATTTAGTTAGACAAGAAGAAGAGATTGCAACAATATACTTATACATCTCGGGAAAATATGGAGAAGATATGTCTACCACAATTTCATTTGATAAGAAAAAAAGTAATGGCTATGATGTAGACTTATATGCTAATTATGATCAGTTATTTCAATCTTCTCAAAAATCCTACTTTAATGGCCTGTTATCTTGATAAAGAAAAAGAAAAATGTATATAATTTTTAGTAGTCTAGATACTATGAGATATCAGGGATATTACTTAGAAATAACAAATGATATTCTAATACATTGTATTGTGAATTTTATGAGAATTATTAATAAGAAGGTACTAGTTATCTTCTTTTTATTTGGAATTATCTTAGTTAGAAAGTTTACACTGTGAATATGATATCTTGTCCTGAGATAATTCGACAAAAAAATTATAATAATAGGTATATACTATTTTTGGTGATAAAATGAAAAGTAAATTAAAAGAAAATAGTTGTACCTATTTTTTTTTTTTTAGCAGTCATCTGTGGAACTTTATGTGGCAGGTTAATGTTTAATATCTATGAAGAGAAGGGTAGTAGTACTTTAAATTCTAATGTTATATATTTATTGCTAGATACATCATATAATAATTATGATGAAATGAAAGCTAGTACAATAAGTAGTAATTATATATATTATGAAGATAAAGGTAAATATAATGTAGTAGTGGCTCTTACTAAGAATGAAGATAATATAAGTAAGATAGAAGAATTATATAATAAGAAACTAACTATAAATAAGTATTTAATAAATGATGAAGAAATAATAAATAAATTAAATGAATATGATGAAAAATTAAGTAATAGCACTAATAATGATGAAATAAAAGACATTATAAGGGATATGAATAGCATTTATAAAGATAAAAAGAAGATATAAAAATGGTGAAAATCAGTTGACATTTCATTTAATTTAATATAGAATTATATATGTAGCAACGGAGTAGTACTCAAGAGGCTGAAGAGGTGCCCCTGCTAAAGGGTATAGAGTGGGAAACTGCTGCGAGGGTTCAAATCCTCCTACTCCGCCATAATAAAAAAAATTAAGTCCATTAAGGACTTTTTATTATATAATAAGAAGGTGATTTATATGTTTAAGGAAGAACTATCTTTAGTACCACATTTACCTGGATGTTACCTTATGAAGAATAAAGATAACATTGTTATTTATGTTGGAAAAAGTAAGAACTTAAAAAAATAGATTATCTTCTTATTTTCAAAGAGAACATACAGGTAAAAACAATGATGTTAGTAAGAGAAATAGATCATTTTGAATACATAGTAACTAATACTGAGATGGAAAGTCTATTACTAGAAATAAATCTAATTAAAAAATATAATCCTAAGTATAATATATTATATAGAGATGATAAATCATATCCATATATAGAACTTACTAATGATAAAGTACCAACTCTTAGAATAATAAGAAGAATAAATGTTAAGAAAGTAAAGAATAATCTTTTTTGGCCCATATCCCTAATGTAGAGCGGCCCGCAAAGTAGTAGAAATACTAAATAGAATCTATCCATTAAGAAAGTGTAAGACTTATGAAAAAAGAGAATGCTTATATTATCATATCGGACAGTGTTTAGGATATTGTACTCATGATGTAGAACCAGATAAAATAAAAAGAGATGAAAAGTGAAATCATATCTTTCTTAAACGGTAATACTAAAGTACTAACCGATCGAATTACTGAAAAAATGAAGATATTCTCTGATAATTTAGATTATGAGAAGGCTTTTAGAATATAAAGAACTATTAAACTATATCAATATAACTACTGAAAAACAAAAAGTAGATTTAGATAACAGTGTTAATATAGATGTAGCTTCTTACTATACTAAAGATAACTATATTAGTATACAAATACTCTTTATAAGAGGAGGTAAACTACTAGATAGAAATAGAAATATCTTTCCAATGATTGATACAGAGGAAGAAGAATTTTCTAGATATTTATCCGAATTCTATAATAAGAATGTATCTATGCCTAAAGAAGTATTAGTACCAGATAACTTAAATAAAGAAGTATTTGAAGAAGTATTTAAGATAAAATTTATGACTCTATTAAAGGTGAAAAAAAAAAATACTAGAATCTAGCCTATGATAATGCTAGAATATATTATGAAGAGCAAATGACTTATATTAAGAGAGATGAAGATAAGATTACTAATGCTTTTTAGAAGAATTAAAAAGATAAATTAAAATTAGATAGTGTAGATAGAATAGAACTATTTGATAATTCAAATTTATTTGGTACTTTTAATGTATCAGGAATGGTAGTCTTTGTAGATGGTAAGCCTTCAAAGAATGATTATCGTAAATTTAAAAATAACTAATGATAAGAATGATGATTATGGTACAATGAGAGAAGTAATATATCGAAGATATTTTAGAGTACTAAAAAGATGGACTAGTAAAAACCTAGTCTTGTAATAGTAGATGGTGGTTTAGGACAAATTAATGTAGCAAGAGAAGTAATTAATGAATTAGGACTAGATATTCCAGTATGTGGTCTTAAGAAAGATGATAAACATGCTACTAATGTTTTACTTGGCTTTGGCCCAGTAGTAGAAATACCTATCGATAAAAGAAGTGACTTATTTCTTTTACTTACAAAGATGCAAACTGAAGTACATAACTTTACAATAAGTTATCATAAACAAATAAGAAGTAAAGGGAGCATTATCAACAGTACTAGATAATATCGAAGGAATAGGAGAAGTAAGAAAAGAATAAATTACTTAAGAAATACAAAACTATATCCAAAATGAAAGAAGCATCACTAGAAGAACTAGAAGAAATATTACCAAAAGATACTGCAATTACTTTTAAGGAATTTCTAGATAATTATGATAAATAATATAATATTTTTTAGATATAGATGGTGTCTTAAATAGTGATAAATACTTCTCTAGTATCGAAGATAAAAGAAGATACATATACTGACCCAGTAGCTAAACTCCTTCTAGATATTGATATGACTAAAGTAAAATTACTTTTTAAAAAGTAGTCCGCATATCCCATGCTAAAATAGTTATATCATCAACCTGGCGAAGAATGAAATTGTATCCTTCTATCAAAGAAGCCCTAATAAATATTGGCCTTCCCGTAGTAGGAGAAACCCCCTTTTCTAGAGGGCCAAAAGAGGTGAAGAAATAAGAGCCTATCTAGCAGATAATCAAGTAGATAACTTTTTGTATAATAGATGATGAAGTATTTAAAGATTATCAAGAACTAGAAGATAATCTAATAAAAACTAACTTCTACGAAGATGGGTTAACAAAAGAACATGTTAATGAAGTAGTTAAAAGATTAAGTAAGTAGTATTTGTATGCCCTCTAGATCTATTGTTCTAGAGGGTTATCTTTTAGCCAAATACTTTGTCTAAAGATAAAGTATCAACCATACATACTATATATAAGTTAAAAATATAAAAAGTTAGTCTTTTATTAATAAAAAGATAAAAATTAAAAAAATATTGAGAAAAATAAAGAAAAAAGCTCTAAAATATTGACAAAATCATAAAATAATAGTAAAATCATAATCGGTACATTTTGTTGGAGGATATTAGATATTGGGACCATCTAATATACAAAAAAACGAACTTATAAAATATTAAAAGGAGAAGAAAAAAGAATGAAAACAACATTTATGCAATCAAAAGAAACAGTAAACAGAACTTGGTATGTTATAGATGCTAAAGACATTCCTCTAGGAAGAGTAGCTAGTAAAGCCGCTACTATATTAAGAGGAAAAACATAAAAAGTAACATATACCCCACATGTTGACTGTGGAGACTATGTTATCATTGTAAATGCTGATAAAGTAGCATTAACTGGTAACAAACTAGAGGAAAAAATTTATTATGATCACTCTAGATATGTAGGTGGTTTAAGAGAAAGAACTGCTAAAAAGAAATGAGACAAGATTATCAGTAGAAATGGTAGAAAGAGCTGTAAAAAGGAATGCTTCCTCATAATAGACTTGGAAGACAAATGTACAAAAAATTATTTGTATATGCTGGTGTGAAGATCACAAACATGCTGCTCAAATGCCAAAAGTATTAGAAATGGGAGGTAACAAATAATGGCTAAAGAAAAAAAAGTTTTTATGGAACTGGTAGAAGAAAAGGATCTGTAGCTAAAGTTACATTAACTCCAGGAACTGGTAAAATAACTGTTAATGGTAAAGATGTTCATGAATATATGCCATATGAAGTATTAGTAATGGATTTAAAACAACCATTAGTAGTAACTAATAACGAAAACACATTTGATGTTAAAGCAGAAGTTATTGGTGGTGGATTTTTCAGGACAAACTGGTGCTATTAGACTTGGTATCACAAGAGCATTACTAGTATATGATGAAGATAATGCTGCTAACGAAGATTCATATAGAAGAATTCTTAAAGCAAATGGATTTGTAACTAGAGATCCAAGAGTTAAAGAAAGAAAGAAAGAAATATGGTCTTAAAAGGTGCAAGAAGAGCTCCACAATTTAGTAAAAGATAATTTAGAAGAGGTTACATTAATTGTAACTTCTTTTTTAATTCGTTAAATTATAGTAAAAATATTATTAATGTGATATAATGAACATAGGATGTGATGATATGGATAACGAAAAAATAATAAAATTACAACACTTTTTTTTTCAGTTGATACTAAAATCAAAAAAAAGAAATTTATGATATAGCTCCACAATCATTAAATGGTTATATCGATGAAACATCAATTAGTGAATACACAGATAAATTAAATGATTCACTTATCTATATATTAAGTGAATTAAAGTGTGTTGCTTTTAGATGTTTTTGGTAAAGAATCAAGTATTTTTAATAAAGTATGTTACTTAGAACAAGATATAAAAACAAATTTTTTTATAGTTGCGGTTTTGATATAGAAAAACTAAAATCATTTTATCAAAAATATATAAGTAATATGGAACCAAGCTTTATTGATGATGTAAAAAAAGAAGTTATATTGGATACTATTTTGGTGGTGGTGGTGTTAGCCCTTTAAAAAAAGCAAGCAATTTACAATAAATGAAATTCTGCATCTTATGCACTCTCGTATTATTAATAATGAAGGACTTTTACAATCAATACCCTTATTAAATGAAAAAAGATAATCAACATAACAATACAATAAGTTTAAGAGGCATTAGAAATCCAATGTTCGAACAATTATTTATGATGTTCCCAATAGATTTAGATTGCGGTATTACTGATATGGTAATCATAAATGAAAAAAAAACACTTATAATGATGGTTAGAGATAGAGGACATGCTCTATCAATAGAAGTTACCTTAAATAAAAGATAATGCTAGAATAGAATACTTTATTCTAAAATTTGTAATGTAGAAATGGTAAAAACAAAATACCAGGAGTAAAATAAAGTAAATGATGATGATAGTATAGGAACAACAGGAACTATCGAAGTAGAAGTTAAAAATTTACCAACAGCTTTATTTAATTTCATTTCTATGGTTCCACCAGATATGGATATAGTTCATAATTATGGAAGAGGTATTTAATTGTTAGAGGTTACATTAATTGTAACTTCTTTTTTGTATATAATAATGGCTTATATATGATAGATATGGTTGATATATCATTTATAGACTATAGGCTATAAATGACACTTGAAGACTATAGGCTGAAAGTGATAAAAAATGTAAAGAAATAGTAAAAATTTTATATTATTATTGAACTTTTTATTTGATTTTGTTATTATATTAGAGTGAGGAGATGATATGATGACAAAAAATATGTTTATACCTTTAAAGAAGGTAACAAGGATATGAGAAATTTACTTGGTGGTAAAGGTGCTAATTTAGCAGAAATGACTAATTTAGGATTACCTATACCTCAAGGATTTACTATTTCAACAGAGGCTTGTACTAATTATTATGATAATGGTAAAGAAATATCTGAAGAGATAGAATCTCAAATCTTTAAAGCACTAGAAGAACTAGAAAAAATTACAAGGAAAGAAGTTTGGTGATACAGAAAATCCACTACTTGTATCAGTAAGAAGTGGTGCTAGAGCAAGTATGCCAGGTATGATGGATACAATACTTAATCTAGGATTAAATGATGTAGCAGTAGAAGGATTTGCTAAAAAAAGACTGATAATCCTAGATTTGCTTATGATTCTTATAGAAGATTTATTCAAATGTATTCAGATGTAGTAATGGAAGTAAATAAATCTTTTTCTTTGAAAAAAATAATAGATGAATTAAAAGAAAGAGAAAGGTGTTCATTATGATACTGAACTTACAGTAGAAGATTTAAAAGAATTAGTAAATAGATTTAAAAAAGTATATAGTGATCACATGAATGGTGAAAAGTTCCCTCAAGAACCTAGAGAACAATTAATGGGAGCAGTAAAAGCAGTATTCAGATCATGGGATAACCCTAGAGCTATAGTTTATAGAAGAATGAATGATATACCAGGAGATTGGGGAACAGCAGTTAATGTACAATCAATGGTATTTGGTAATATGGGTAATACTTCAGGTACTGGTGTTGCCTTTTACTAGAGATCCTGCAACTGGAGATAAAAAAGGTATTTATGGAGAATACTTAATTAATGCTCAAGGAGAAGATGTAGTCGCAGGTGTTAGAACTCCTGAACCTATTACTAAACTAGAAGAAGATTTACCAGAATGTTATAAAGAGTTTATGACTCTTGCCCAAAAGCTAGAAAATCATTATAGAGATATGCAAGATATGGAGTTTACTATTGAGGAAGGTAAGTTATATTTCTTACAAACAAGAAATGGTAAGAGAACTGCTCAAGCTGCAATTAAGATTGCTTGTGATCTAGTAGATGAAGGTATGATTACTCCAGAGGAGGCTGTACTTAGAATTGATGCTAAGAGTCTAGATCAATTACTTCATCCAACATTTGACGCTCTAGAATTAAAAAAAAAAGAGTACTTCTATTGGTGAAGGATTACCTGCTAGTCCTGGTGCTGCTGCTGGCATGGTAGTATTTACTGCTGAAGAAGCAAAAGCATTAGGTAAAAAGGTGGTAAAAGGAAAGAGAGTAGTACTTGTAAGATTAGAGACTACCCCTGAAGATATTGAAGGTATGGTTGCCTCTCAAGGTATTTTAACCGTAAGAGGTGGAAGAACTTCTCATGCTGCGGTTGTTGCTAGAGGTATGGGTACATGCTGTGTAGCAGGTTGTGGTGCTATTAATATTAATGAAGAAAAGGGAAGAATTTACTTTAGGTGGTAAGACATTCCCATAAGGAGATTATATTTCACTTGATGGTAACACTGGTAAGATATATGCAGGAGATATTCCTACTAAAGAGGCTACAGTAAGTGGTGATTTTGGTAGAATAATGAAGTGGGCTGACGAATATAGAACACTAGGTGTTAGAACTAATGCTGATAATCCTAGAGATACTCTAAAGCTATTGAACTAGGAGCAGAAGGTATAGGACTATGTAGAACTGAGCATATGTTCTTTGAAGAAGATAGAATACCTAAAATTAGAAAGATGATTCTATCAGAGACAGTAGAAGATAGAACAAAAGCTTTTAGATGAATTAATACCATTCAAAAAGGTGATTTTAAAGCTATGTATAAAAAGAGTTAAAGAATCTTCCAATGACTGTTAGATACTTAGAATCCACCATTACATGAGTTTTTACCTACTTTAGAAGAAGATATAATTGCTTTTAGCAAAAAGATATGAATGTTACTGTAGAACACTTAAAGAATAAGATAGCAGAATTACATGAATTTAATCAATGATGGGTCATAGAGGATGTAGACTTGCTGTTACTTATCCAGAGATTGCTAGAATGCAAACTAGGGCTTTAATGGAAGCCGCTATTGAGGTTAAAGAAGAAGATGGTTATGATATTACACCTGAGATTATGATACCTTTAGTAGGAGAAGAAAAAAGAACTTAAGTTTGTTAAAGATATCGTTGTAGAAGTAGCTGAAGAAGTTAAGAGAGAATATAATTCTGATATGAAATATCATATTGGTACTATGATAGAAATACCAAGAGCAGCCTTTAACCGCAGATGCTATCGCTAAAGAAGCAGAGTTCTTCTCATTTGGTACTAATGATTTAACCCAAATGACATTTGGCTTCTCTAGAGATGATGCTGGTAAATTCTTAGATGCTTATTATCAAAATAAGATATATGAAATTGACCCATTTGCTAAATTAGACCAAGTAGGAGTAGGGACAGCTTGTTAAGATGGCCGCAGAAAAGGGTAGAAATACTAGACCTGATATTAAACTTGGTATATGTGGAGAACATGGTGGAGAGCCAACATCTGTTGAGTTCTGTCATAATATAGGACTAAACTATGTATCTTGTTCACCATATAGAGTTCCTATTGCTAGACTTGCTGCTGCTCAAGCCGCAATCAATAACGGGGATAAATAATTAATTAAAATTTATAACCAAAAATCCTAGAAAAAATCTAGGATTTTTTTTTTGTTTTTGATATAAATTTATACTTAATTAATTTTTTATATAAAATTAATATAAAATTTGAAATTTAGACTAAGATATTGATTAATGTCGCATATCTTAGCTTTTTTTATACTTTTTTGCGACAGGAAAAAAGGAGGTGAGAGAGTGCGAAATCGAATATATTTAAGGCCTGAACTTTATGATTTATCACAAGGAACAAGAATTAAATTTGTAAGGATATTTAGACATTTAACTCAAGATAATATTTCAGATGATTTAGGAATAACTGGAGAAAACAAAAGAAGAACTTTAACTAGATATGAAAAAGGAGATAGAAATCCAAGTAAATCTAGATTACAGGAATTATCTAAGATACTTTTTAGTAAATGATAATTTAATTAAACAATATGAATTTAAATGTGTATCAGATATTTTGTATTTTCTTTTATGGTTAGAAGAAATGTTTCCTAAAATTAGAATTGATTTAGGAACAAATGATGAAACAATTAATTTATTCTTTGACGAATGGAATAATATGAGAGATAAAAAACAAAAAATGATAATTAATTATGAAGAATATTTTGAATGGAAAGATAAATTATAAAGTAAAGGAAGATAGTAATGAATGAAATAATAAAAAAATTAAAATTAGTGAAATAGATGATTTTAAGAATCATCCATATAAAAGTAGAGTTAGGCGATGAATTAAATGATTTAGTAGAAAGTATAAAAATTAAATGGATTATTAGTACCTATTGTAGTAAGAAGAAAAGAGAATGATAGATATGAATTGTTATCAGGTCATAGAAGAAAAAGAAAGTATATGAAATATTAGGGTTAGAAGAAATAGATGCAATTATTAAAGATTTAAATGATGATGAATCTACAATATTTATGGTAGATTCAAATATGTATCGAGAAAAACTATTACCAAGTGAAAAAGCATTTGCTTATAGAATGAAAATGGAAGCAATGAAGCATCAAGGTAAAACTTCGTGCTATTATGACACGAAGTTAAGAAGTGATGAAAAATTATCAGAAAAAAGTAATGATAATGCAAGACAAATTCAAAGATATATTAGATTGACTTGTTTAATACCTGAATTATTAGAGATAGTTGATAATTCAAGAAAACTAAAAAGATAAGCCTAATTTAACTATGGGATTATTACCTGCATTAGAATTATCTTTTTTATCTAAACAAGAACAACAAATAGTATATTCAGTAATAACATATGAAGATGCAACACCAAGCCATTCACAAGCAATAAGAATAAGAAAATTAAGTAAGAAGAAATTATTAACTTTTGATGATATAGATAAAATTTTACTAGAAGAGAAAGGTAATCAACATGAAAAAATATCTTTTAATAAATCTAAGATAATAAGTGTATTACCTTTTGATTTAGTTAAGAGAGAAAAAGATATATTGAGCAATATATTATTGAAGCTATTAAATCTTATAAAAACTACTAATAAATAATATTTTTCATTTGTTTAGAAAACTGGTTGATTAATATTATAGTATAATATTTTATTAGGTGAAATGTATGATTAATCTTGAAAAATATTATAAAGAGCATGTATCAAAAGAAGATTATTATAAATTTTATAATGAATTAATTACAAAAGCAGAAGAAGATAAAAAAAGTAATGGAAGAAATCAACTTGATAACCAATGACAATCCATATGATGAGATGGAATATGAAGCATTTGATGATGAAGATGTCATAAGGATTTTTGAAAGATTTATGTGAACCATCTCTTGATATTACTACTATAAAAAATACAAGATTATTTTACTTTGTTCTATTCTATTTACATGATAATGGTTATAAGATAAAAGAATTTCCTAGAATTATTGATAGGCCACCTGAAGACCCATATAAATTTACTTGCAATGATATAAGAAATTTAGCAATCGAAAGAGGGTTAGATCATAATAATACAGTTCAATATATAACTAGAAGAAAAATTGTAGAAAATTTAACTTTTGAAAAAGAAGCAACCATTAAAATTGAAAATAATATTGATAAAATGTTTATGGAAATTTCTACTAGAAATGCAAGATTTGAGAATATGACTAATTGATGAGAAAATAAAAGGAAATTGCAAAATCTTATTGAAAATCTTTTATATGTAGATGGTAATTATATTAAATTAGATTATTCAAAACATTGCTTTGAATATGTAGATGATGAAATAATAAAAAGTATAGAAAACAAATACAATGTTTTAGACATTCAAGTAATAACGCTTTAGAAGAGAGAAAACAATTTAGCGATGAAGAAAAAAGAATTTATAATAGATTATGGTATAACAATTATTAAATTAATTTACAGTTTTAAATAAAAATTATTTTAACTATAATGTGTTAGAAACTAAAACTATTAATCACAAATGATTGAGGCAAGAGAAAAATCTAGTCCTTTTAAATTTTATATATACTCAATTTATAAAAAAATATGGTATAATGTATTTGAGGAGGAGGACAATAATATGAGTAAAAGATATGATGAATATATAAATAAAGTTACAAAATAAAATGAACAATAATTTTCTAACTGAAGTAATACCAATGGTTCCAAGATGTTGATCAAAAATTAGAAAGAGAAATTAGAGATAGAGCAATCATCGAATTGGTAAAAAATGTCTATTAGCAAAGGAATGGAATTAACATATGGTGATATCTGTCTAATGATAGATGACGATCCTTCTGAAAAAAGAATATGAAAATATAAAAAAATGAATTAACGCCTAGAACAAAGTAGTTTGAACTAATCAAATTGTATCTTTTAAAACAATGATGGTATAATTATAATCATCATGTATTAACGAGTAAGGTATCAAAACTTTTAAATAATATTTTTTTATAATGATTGGGATTTAATCTATTACCTTTATTGATTGCGGTATATACTATTGAAAGTTGGTAGTAGAAATCTATCCCCTATAAAAGGCGGTGGCACAAGCTAAATTAAAAGAGGAGAATAAAAAGTAATTTTAGATAAAAAATTAAAAAAAAACAATTAAGCAGGGGTTATTTATGAATGATAAAGTTTGTAATATGATAACTGGTGAGGTAGGTACCTTTTCAACATATTTTGTTGTTGGTAGAGGTAAAAATGTTTGAAACAAGAAACTTTTATTATGAAGATAAGTTAAAAAATTGTTTTTATGTAAAGAAATATGGTTCAAATATTAATCCTGTTATTTATGTAGATACTAAAGTTAATAATAAATGGATAAGCAAAAAAAATTGTATTATTGGTGGTTATAGAGAATTTGTTAATTTTGTTATTAATAATTTAGATAGTTATATTTGTTTAAGAGGTTTTAGTCGTGTTGATTATAGTCATTTAGTAATGATTATTCTTGGCTTAGAAAAAATCTAATGTTAGATTAGAAAAAGACTGGTATTAAAACAAATAAAACTAAGAAAAAAGTAAATAGTAAATTTAAAAAAGAAAATAAATGGAATGAAGTTGTAATACTTTAAAATAGGTATAACTATATATGATAGTAATATGAATGTTTTGATTTTAAAAGGTTATTTATTTTTTTGATATTGATATATAGAACTTTAGATAATTATTTATCTAGGTTCTTTTTTATATGCACTATAAGCCTTACTGTGTAAGTCTTATTAGTGTTATTTGGAGCCAGGAGGTCTCCAAATAAGTATCAACCATACATATTATATTTGGGGTAAAAAATTAATTATTAGAGATAGCAATAATAATGTCTTTAATTTTAAAAAAAATAATTTAAAGAACTAGAAATAGTTCTTTTTTTATTGTATTATTAATAATATCTCCAACTTTTTCTAGAGTATCTTTTTAGTAACAGGAGTATTACCATTATTTATATGACCTTTCCATTCTTTATTAAAAAGTATAACTACCATTAGTACAGAGTGTTTGTGCTATTAACATTATCCAGTTACCAACAGCATTTTTGTTCAGTACTAGATAGATTATCTATAAGAGCAAGCCCTATAACAAAGGCTAGAGTAGTCAATGCTTTATCTTCAATATTTTGATTATTCATAGTAAATTTTATTCATTAATAGCATAAAAATAGTAAAAAAAATAGTTAAAATAATTATTTAACTTATTGACATCATAGTATAAAAAATGGTATACTTAATATGTTCTTCAAGAAGGATGTTCTAACAATAGTGGATAGCATTTATCTTGTATGAAAAGTTAATATTTATATAGTAATGGACCCTTAGCTCAGTTGGTTAGAGCATCCGGCTCATAACCGGGCGGTCGCAGGTTCGAGTCCTGCAGGGTCCACCATAATTGTGCGGGTGTGGCGAAATTGGCAGACGCGCTAGACTTAGGATCTAGTGGTTTATCCGTGGGGGTTCAAGTCCCTTCACCCGCACCATATAGATAGGAAACTCGAACTTTTTATTCGAGGTAATAAATTACTAACTAGAAATAGTTAGTTTTTTTGTTATGTAAAGGAGTTGATTATATGTTAAATATAGAAACAAAAGAATTAAAAATAAGTGATAAATTAAAAAAAGAAAAATTGAGATGATTGGAAGATTTACTAATACTACTCCAATTATAAATAATGGTTCAATTAAAAATATAACAGGTACAAATGTTGCTTATGTTATGCCACATATTATAGTTATTAAGAATAATAAATACCTAATGTTTGATGAATGTGATAATGTTTATGTAAATACATTTAAAAACAAAATAGTATTTAAAGATTTAGAAGATTATATAAATAGTCATTAAAAATCTTTTTTAAATGTTAGACTTCGTAAAATTAACTTTAAAATGTCAAACAAGTGAGAGGTGTCTTTTAAAAATATCTATATTTTAGACTACACTTTTCAAGCTTAAAGTGCCAAACATATGAGAAGCATATTTAAATTTTTTAAAATTTTAGACTTAAGCTTTTCTCATTTAAGATGCCAAACATATGAAAGGAGATATTTAAAAAATATGAATAAAGAAAATAAAATAGCAGGTATTTACATTAGGGTCAGTACAGAGGATCAAGCTCGTGAAGGTTTTAGTTTAGGAGAACAAGAAGAAAGATTAAGAGAGTTTTGTAAGTTGCTTTTAAACGATATGAAATATTTAAAGTTTATAAAGATGCAGGAATCAGTGCTAAAAGTGATAAACGGCCAGCATATCAAGAAATGCTTGAGGATATAAAAAGCAAGAATATTAATGTAATTGTAGCATTTAAACTTGATAGACTTACTAGAAGTGTTTATGATATTGAAAAATTAATGAAAATAGTTAATGATTTAGAGTGTGATATCGATTGTCTAGCTGATGAATCTAACACTACTACTTCAAATGGCAGAATGGTTATGAGAATTATGACTAGTGTAAGTCAAAATGAAATAGAAAAATGTTCTGAAAGAACTAAAGTCGGATTAGCAGGTGCAATTAAACAAGGACACTTGCCAAGTAGAACTACACTGGGTTATAAAAGAGAAAATAAAAAGTTAGTTCCCAATCCACTTACAAAAAAGATATTGTAGTGAGAGTTTTTGATTTATATTTAGAAGGTAAAAGTCACCAAAAAATAGCAAACATCTACAATAAAGAAAAATGTTTTAGGTAAAACTTGGAGAGATTCTACTATTCAAAAGATATTATCTAATGAAATATATAAAGGTGATTATATTCATGGTAAAAGAACTAAACATCCAACATATTATGAAAATGTAGTTGAACCTTTAGTTAATAAAGATAAATGGGAATCTTGTCAATATCAAAAATTAAGAAATGCAAGACACTATGAAAGAACTTCAACATATCTTTTTTACTAACAAATTAAAATGTTCTAAATGTGGTAATTATTTTGGTGGTAAAGCTAGTGTTAAAAAGAAACTTAATAAAAAGTATTACTACTATAAATGTAATCATTGTAAAATTAATTATAAAAGAAGATTCTATTGAAGATTTGATTCTTTTTTTAGAACTATTAGCACTTGTTTATATAGATGACCTATTTAACGACTATTATACGCCTTTTATAAAGTCAAAACTTGATTATAATAAAATAGATTATAAAAAGGAATTAAAAAGAACTAGATAAAGAAAAAGATAGATAGGATTAAAACAGCATACATTAAAGGTATAGTTAAACTGGATGAATTTGATAATAAATTAAAACAAATAGAATATAAAAGACAAGTACTAGAAAAACAAGAGCAAGATAGCAAACAATATGAAAATTTAAACTTTACTATGGATGATTTATTGCTTATTAAAGATAAAAAAGAAATAGAAGATTATCTTCACCCTGAAAATATAATTGATTTGTTTGTTCGTTGGAATTATTTAGATAAAACAAATAAACAAAAACTAATTTCTAAATATATTGATGACATAGAAATAGAAAAGTTAGGTACAAAAATAGAAATAAAAAAATTAAATTTAAGAAACTCATTTTATTATGACTTAATTGATTATCATAATAATTATGACACGCCGCTTGATTTATTTATGTTTATGGATGAGGATAAATTTCCCATACCTGTAGCACATAATGGTTTTAGAACTAGAATTGAAATAGAAAATTATGTTAATAAATTAAAAGAAAAATGTATGATGTTAATTATTATGAAGTTATACCGAATAAAGATTTCACTAATTTATCATTTACACCTAAAAATGATATAAGAAAAAATAATAAGAATAATACCTATAAAAGATAATGATAAATTTAAAAGTAACAAATTAGAACTCGGAATAATCACTATTAATTTATCAAAAATAAAAAGCCCAGATGGAACACTGCTATATAAAAATATTTTTAAAACAAGTAAACTACCAACTTAATACTTGTTTTTTAATATAAATATTTATACTAATTTATATTATTATTTATATTCTTGTTATATTAATTCTTTATATTATATTATTATATTATGTTAGACAAAAAATATAAATCTTATTCAAAATAAAAAGACTAGTTATATTTCAAACTAATCTCATCAATAAATTGTAATTTATTATTCTGATGGGCAATTATAATTTGTGTTTTTAAAGGTTGGTATTACTGTTACTATATCTTGTTCTTTCACACAATAATATGTATCAATTAAAAATCCTTTATCTACATAACTATCACTATCATTTACATCTTTAACTCTCCAACTTATTATTGGACTGTTTTTAAATGCTACTGCTTGAATTGTGTCTAATAAAATAATTGAAAATATTGTAATAATTATCGTTAATAATATAATTAAGAACTTATTCTTTTTTACTTTTTCAATTTCTTTAACTGAATAATCAAGTGTATCAATTAAAATTTCTTCACTCTTTAAATCAATTTCTTCATCAATTTTTTCACCATTTAATATTTCCGTAAACCGGAACGCCTAAAATTTCACTTAATGGTTTCAATAATGATAAATCCATTAGTCCTAATCCTCTTTCCCACTTACTTACAGCATTTTTTTGTTATGCCTAATTTTTCAGCAAGTTGTTCTTGAGTTAACTTTTTTTGCTTTCTTAATTCAGCAATAAATTTACCTATTTTTTCTTGATTCATTTTATCACTCTCCAAGAATAATATATCAATTATTTGTTAAATATTAAACATACTATTAGTTCACTTTCAAATTACTATTTATCTGTCATTCTATATATAATTGTACCATAATTTCAACATATTTTGAAACTAAATTTAAACATCCAAGATTTATCCAACATTTCCAGTATATATCCAACAGTTGGAAGTAAAATAAAACCTCGCAAACCTTTTAATTAATTGATTTAAATAAAAAAAGTATGGTAGAATTCTTCCATATTTTTAACACAATTTTGCAAGTGCAAAATAAGAAATGATAGCACAACTATTCCTATATTTATATAGAATGAATTAGGGCAGTGCTATCATTCCCTTTATCCTGCTTAATAATTATTAGTAATTTTTTATTAAATTTTAGTATTTTCATGGTATACTTATATTAGTTAGTAGTTTATTACTACCTATAATTTAGATAATTAGAGGTTGTCCGACTTCAACCTTTATGGCTCCATTGACGAATCTGTTCGAACTATTTAGTTTGAACTTGATATATAGAATCAATCGAAAGATTGATTTTTTTTTTTGTATCTTACAAAGAAATCATCCCAAAGAAAAAGATGATTACAATATTGAAATTTAATATTTAAATAATATAAATGATACTAAAAAATAGAAAAATCCACACTATATATGGTATAATATTATATAGATGGAGGTTATTATGATTAAAGAAACTGTTAAATATCCCGAGTTTTCTGAAATTGATTTTATAAGATTATATTGTGCAATGAATTTTAAAAATGGTTGTTCTCCAATCATAAAACATTATGAATTAGAAAAAAAGTTATATAAATTTTATTCATTAACTGAATTTAGAGATTTATTTCAAGATATATGTCCTAAAAAAGATTACACAAATTCAGAAAACAGTTATTTGAATTTGGGAACTGCCTTGAATACTGCTCAATTAGTTGGACTACTAATACCTATACAAAGCACTGGAGAAACTAGTTCGATTATTTCTTGCAATAATAAAATAGCACAAGAAATAATATCAAGTACTGATACGGAAATGGTTAATAAAATGGCTAAATTATTTAATTTAATGCTTGATTTTGATAGCAGTTTAAAAAGAAAATCGTTCTTATCAAACATCTGATGCTGAGGTAGTATCAGATAAACAATTTATTGATGAACCAGTAGAAAATTATACTAAGGCGTTAAATTCTCCTATTATGTCAGAAATTCAAGAATCAGGACCGGTATTAATTAAAAAAATGAATAAAGACACCAAGAAATAATTGCCACTTTTTTCATTTTTTTGATAAACTATATTTAGTGATTGATATTTATGTATCAATTCGTGTATTGGAAAAAAGTTGTAGATATCTACGACATTGGCTCCAAATTGATAGGAAACTCGGAAATTAACTTCTGAGAGTAATAAATGCTAACTAGAAATAGTTAGCACTTTTTTATATAAAATAACCCCCTATGTATTTGCATAGGGGGGTGATATTAACTATTAATTTTTAATTCTTTTATTTTTTTTCCTTTTCGTTATCTTTGTTTTTTGATTCTATTATTAATATCTAGTTCTATTATTGAATCACATACTTTATATCTATAGAATCCTTTAATGTAATCATAATTTCCTTCATTATTTGCTTTATTCATTGCTAAATGATACTCTGTTCTTTCATTTGCTTTGATGTATATTGGTGGTAATCCAACGTCTTCAAATAATTTGTTAATAAATCCTCTTATTGTTCGACCATTACCATCATCAAAAGGATGTACTTTGATTAACTTACAACCAATAACTACACAATTATCTAGATATTCAAGTAATTTATCAGTTGAGAAGTTAGTATTTAATTCTTTTGCATCTTCTAGTAATTTTTGTATTTCTATATCTATTTTTTTTAATTCAGGTCTTATCATAGACCATTCTGATAGTTCTGTACCAGTTCCAGGAAGATATACATCGAATCTTCTAAAATCTCCGGCATACTCTGGGTATTCTGTAAATGAAAATAATTTTGCATTTAAATCTTTAAGAGTATAATACATCAAATAAATAATTAACATCATCGGAATGTATATATTCATACATAGCTTTAAGTCCTTTTATTTCTATACTATTGTGTGTTCCCTCAAGTTCACTTTCGTTATTAATGTATTTTGTAATAAATGCTTTTTTCATTTTGTCAAATTCAACCTTACCTGGTGCTAAACTATAATACATTTTAATTAACTTTGTTGGTGTTTCTGCTTTTTCTTCATAAAGTTTATTAACTTTTTTTCTGTATTTATATCCTAAAAATGATTCTTGTATTATAAAGTTTATATCGATTCCTGCACTATTTAAATCTTTAATTAATTTTGCTTTTTTCTTCACTCATTTTTGTCACCTCTCAAAATTGCTAGTATTATAGCACGATATTTCAATAAATGCAAATATGTATTTAATTTTCTTTTATGTAAATATTAATATTGGTGATTGTATGTTAGTTAGACTTGGGTATGTGGCTATTAGTACTGCGATTGATGTTACTAGTTACCTAGTCCTTATACTTATAGTGAGTATTTAAATAAATGTAATATTGACAAGCTTGATGATGTTATTAAATCTAATTTATTAGGTTTAGAAGAAATATTAAAAATATAATGTTAAAAATAATATTCATTTTTATAGAATGTCCTCTAAAATAATTCCACTTGCTACTAAAGATGATGTAAAATTTAATTATACTACTAAGTACAAAAAAAAATATTATAATAGAATTAGTAAAATTATTAATGATAATAATTTGAGAGTGGATTTTTCATCCTGATCAATTCTGTGTACTTAATAGTACTAATAAAGATGTTGTTAAAAACTCTATTGATATTTTAGATTATCATTATAAATTATTGAACATGATGAAAATTAAAGATAAGGTTCTAATACTTCATGTTGGTAGTAACGTTTTAGGAAAAAATAATTCTATTAAGAGATTTGTTAATAATTTTAATAAATTACCTGATTATTTAAAGAAATGCATTGTTATTGAAAATGATGATAAGGTATTTAATGTTAGTGATACTTTTAAAAATTTCTGATATGATTAATGTTCCTATTGTACTTGATTATCATCATTATAAATGTAATAAAAGTGATATTGATATTGAAAGAATATTTAAAACTTGGAATATTAAACCTAAATTACATTTTTCTTCTCCTAAAAGTAAAAAGAATTTTAGAAGTCATAGTGATTATATAAATAGTGATGATTTTATAGAGTTTATTGAATTTATTAAGAAGTATAATACTGATGTTGATATTATGTTAGAAACAAAAATGAAGGATGAAGCATTATTTAGATTAGTCAGAGAGCTTAAATATAAAACTAATTATAATTTTATTGATGACACTAGTTTTGAAAATATAAAAAAATGTAGCTATGTTATAGTTACATTTTATATTATTATATTTAATAATTCTAAAATTAATCCTGATATTACTCTAGTGAATATAATAAGCATATTATAAATATGTTTTTTCTTTTATATTTTTATTTTTCCTTAAATAATACTATTAGTGCTGTTCCACTACCAGTTAATAAACCTGCGATTAATGAAGATAAACTTATAGCATTATTTAAATATAATTCTGTCAATATTATACTAGCGCCGCAATTAGGAATTAGCCCAATAAGGCTAGTGATAAATGGTCCCAGTATGGTACCTTTTAGTAAGATTTTTGATAAATAGTCTTCACCGACATAGTGAAACACTATATTTATTATAAGCGTAGTAATAAATAAAAATAATACTATGTTTAAGGTATGTTTAATTGATGATATTAGTATTCCTTTTTTCACAGTGACAATGTTCTTTATCACATATTTCATAGTTTGTTTTATCTTGCTTTTTTTCTTTATTTTTCTTAAAGTCAAATCTATTAATACTCCATAGAATATACCAAACAATATTTTTATTAAAATTATTTGTAATATTATTTTGATATCTGCTTTTTCTGATATAAGTATTGGCAACATCTCATCACTTGTAGATAAGTATATATTGAAAAGAGTGTACCTAGTGATATTATTCTTGTTATATATAGATTTGTTCCCATTACTGAGAAACCACATTGTGGTATGATACCAAGAAGGGATCCTATTACTGGACCAAATTTTTTTGATTTTGTTATAATGTTTTTTATTTTTGCTTGTTAATTTATGTTCTAAAACTTCAATTAATAGAAAAGCAACAAACAAAAATGGTATTAATTTTAATACATCTATTATAGTATCAACTATTATATCTATCATAATGATTCCTCCGCATAAAGATTATATCATTTTATTTATGATAGAGCAAGTTAAAATTCATACCATTTTCTTTGCTTTATCATAGATTTGGGTAATTCTTTTATAAATTCTTTGCTGTTAATTAAATATTCTGATAAATAATTTAAAATAATATTGTAAATGGCTATTTCTTTTTTGCCTTTCATTAAATAATGGTATTTTTTTCATTTTCTAATGTTTTAAATAGTTCTTTAATTTCTTTTGATTTTTTCGTTAGTTATTAATACTTTGCATCTTTTTATAATTTCCGCAATTGTTTCGAGGTAATTATCATAGTCAGTTATGTTTGGATATAATGATAATAATTCATTGAATAAGTTTTTTGTGTATAAATATAGGTGTGTGTAAATATCACATGGTTTGTTTATTGCTTTATCATTACTTGTACTAATTATTTTAGGTAAGTCTTCGCTATCGTATGGATTTTGTGGCATTATATTAATACTTTGATATTTTTCTATGCAGTCAATATTAAATAACAGAAGTGTATTTATACTCCAATCTTTAAAAGTTTCTATTTCTCTTGAAAAGTTTATTCCATAATAATTAATATAAACACCATCATATTCTCTTGATAATTCTTCAAAATCAAATATTTTATTTTTTGGTGGTTAGTGGCTCGCATAATCCTAATATGTGATGATATGATGGGTATTTTTTTGCTAGTTCTTTAATTTGATTACAAGAATCTATGGTTAATATTTTTGCAACATCCTTTAATGTAAAGACAGCTGCTAGAGTAATATCTTTTATTGCTTGTAGATATGAACCTTCATATATTATATACTCATACCAATCACTTACCATATATTTATTAAATTCTGATGCCCAGAGACCACCAGTAGGCTTAAAAGTATAATTGTTTAGTGGACGTAATATTTTTCTAAAAATATTACTTGAAATTGTTTCTGTTCCTACAGTTACGTATTGTTTTTTCATGTTCTAACTCCTTGCATTTATATATAATACTTTAAATATGTTGTTATGTCAATATTGTATTTTTTGTAGATTTAATGATATTATATTGTTGTGATGTGTATGAGTAAAAAAAGAAAATTTTGATTTTAATTGTTACTATTAGCGTATTGTTTATTGCAACTGTAAGTTTTTTAATTATTAAGAATAAAACTGACAAAATGGAAAAATTTGAAATAAATAACAATGAAAATAATGAAGAAAATAACACAGAAAATAATACAAAAAATGAAAGCAAAAGAAGATAACGATCAAAATAGTAATGATGTAAATATTAAAGATAATAGTGATGATAACTATAATGATTCTGTTACATCTGAAGAAGATGTTGTTAATTACTTTGAAAAAAAAGTATGATGAAGTTAACAATAATTCTTGGGATGATGTTAGAGATAAAGCTAAAGAATATTTTATTACTATAGTTGATTTTATATTTTATGATGGTAAAATTAAAGGACATACTTTTAATGATTTGAGTAGTACTGCAAAGCTTAAAATTATTAGTATTGCTTTTTTTAAAAATAGATAATAAAATTGAAGAGTATATTCCAGGCTATAAAGAAACAATCTCAAGTAATGGCAGTAAAATATATAATAACGTTAAAGAAAAATTGGTTACTTTATATTTAGATATTTCAACTGAAATATGTAAAAATCATGAAAATGGATGTAATACTGCTAAAGAAATATTTAAAGATATTAAAGATAACTGCAGAATAGGTTGGGATTTTGTTAAAAAATTAGTATCTTCTGGTACTAGCAAGTTAAAAAAGAATGGTATGAGGTTTATAGTGGAAAATAAAATTATTAAATTTTTATGTATTGTTGTTTCTTTACTATGTTGTGGCTGTTCTGCTACTGTAAATAATAAAAAAATAATATTATTAAGGATATTGTCTCTTTTAATAATGAATTAGATAATAATTTTTTTAGAGTATGTATGTGATGAGTATGGTATAGATACTTTAAATAATATTTTGACTGCTTATACTAATAATAGTTATACAAATAAAATATGGCATGATATTTTTTGGAAAATCTTATAGAGTGTTACTTGATGAATATAATGGTATATATGATAATAATGATAAAGTAAAGATAATTAATAATAAGGATAAAACTGTTATTAGTTTTGTTGGTGATATATCTTTAGCAGATAATTTTGATATAATGCCTTATTATGATTCAAGAGGTAAAGGTGTTTACGGTATACTAGATGATAATGTTGTCAATATTATGAAATCTAGTGATATAATGGTTGCTAATAATGAGTTTACTATAAGTAATAGAGGAACTAAACTTAATAAATTATATAATTTTAGAGCAAGACCTGAAAGACTAAAAAAATATATGATGAAATGGGTGTTGATATTGTTTCTATTGCTAATAATCATGCATATGATTATGGAGAAGATGCTTTTTCTTGATACTATTAAATATTTAGATGAATATGATATTAGTCATGTTGGCGGTGGTTCTAATATAGAAGAGGCAAGTTCTGCTTTTTTACTATATTGCTAATGGTTATAAAATATCTTTTTTTATCTTCGAGTAGAGCTGAAAAGAATATTGTTACTCCTGGTGCAACTGAAACTTCTAGTGGAATATTTAGATGCTATGATAATGAATTGTTGCTTAAGAGAAAATAAAAGAAGAAAAAGAAAAGAGTGATTTTGTTATACTACTAATTCATTGGGGAAAAGAAGATTCAAATGAACTTGAAGATGTTCAACTTACTACTGGTAAAGAATATATTGATATGGGAGCTGATTTAGTTATTGGTAGTCATGCTCATGTACTTCAGGGTATGGAGATATATAATAATAAGTTAATTGCTTATAATTTAGGAGATTTTATATTTAATAAAGAAACTAAAGATACGGGAATATTATCTGTGACTATTAATAATGAAGGTAATATGAATTATACTTTTTATTCCATGTAGACAAAGTAATTATAAGACTTTTTTACTTGATGGTAAAGATAAAAAAGATGTTATAGATAAAATGAAAAATTATTCTATTAATGTTATATTTAATGATGATGGTGCATTTAAATAATATAATTATTTTGTATATGTAGTTATGGCTTCTATATGATAGATATGGTTGATATATTATTTTGAGACTTAATGGCTCAAAATAATACTCCAAGATTAGAAGCTTGGAGTGAAAAAAAAAAATAATTAAAAAATAATAAAAAAAACTTTACATATTTTGTCAAAACTGCTATAATACTTGATGAGCGAAAGCTCCTTGCCTGAATAAGGCCGTTAGTCCAAAAGGAGGTGTAATAATGAAAAATTATGAAATTATGTTTATTGTAAGACCTGATGTTGAGGAGACTGTTGTTAAAAATACAGTTAAGACACTTGAAAAAGTATTAACAGATCATAAGGCTAAGATTACTTTATCTAAAGAGTTAGGACAAAAAAGAATTTGCTTATGAAATTAAGAAATTCAAGTCTGGATATTACTTTTTTATACAACATTGAAGCTAAAGATGATGCCGCTATTAAGGAATTTGATAGAGTATCTAGAATCGATGAAAATGTTGTTAGACATCTAGTTATTAACTTAGATAAATAAGGAGAAAAAGTATGAATAAAGCAATATTAATTGGAAGATTAACAAAAGATCCTGAACTTAGAACTACTCCAACAGGCAGAAATGTTTGTCAGTTTTCAGTAGCAGTAAGTAGAAATTTTACTAATGCTAATGGAGAGAGAGAGGCAGATTTTATTAACTGTGTAGTTTGGGATAAACAAGCTGAAAATTTGGTTAAGTATCAAAAGAAAGGTAATCAAATTGCAGTTGAAGGAAGAATTCAAACGAGAAATTATGATGATAAAGATGGTAAAAAAAAGGTTTATGTTACTGAAATACTTGCCTCTAATATTAGTTTCTTAGATTCTAAAGGAACTGGTGCTACTGGTAATACAAGTTTTAATAATTTGCCTGAACCACCAATGGTGGATACTTCAAGTAATAATATGGAAACAGTATCTGTTGAAAAGATCCGTTTGAAGCATTTGGTGATTCTATAGAAATTAGTGACAATGATTTACCATTCTAAAAAGGAGGATAAACATGGCAGAATTTCGTAAGAAAAGAAAAAAAATATGTCATATGTGTGCTGGTAAGACAGTAGATTATAAAGATGTTAATATTATATCTAAATATGTTAATGATAATGGTAAAATTTTACCAAGAAGATTTTTACTGGTACTTGTGCTAAGCATCAAAGACATGTTGCTGAACAAGTTAAAAGAGCAAGATTCATGGGATTTATTCCATTTTGCAAATAAGAGTATAGCTTAGGCTATATATTTTTTTCTTTTTATAATGACAATAGACTAAAAATATTGTATAATATTAGTACGAAGGTGGGATATTTATGAAAGTTATATTTTTAAAAGATTTAAAGAAACAGGGAAAGAAAAATGAAATAAAAGATGTTAGTGATGGATATGCTACTAACTACTTAATTAAAAATGGATATGCTGTTAAATATACCAAATCTAGTAGTGAAAGACTTGATACTGAAATTACGCAGAACAAAATTAATGAAGAAAATAATATTAAGAACGCTGTTAAAATTAAAAATGAATTAGAAAAAAAGAGGTTATATCTTTTTACAGTTTCTACTGGTAAAGATGGTAAGGTCTTTGGTAGTATTTCTAGTAAACAAATATATGAAGAACTTAATAAAAGAGGTTATAAAGTAGATAAGAAACAAATTGTTATTACAGATAGTTTGTCTTCTATTGGAATGTTTTATGTAGATGTTGTTTTACATAAGAAAGTTATTTGTAAATTGAGGGTTGAATTAAAAAGTAAGTAGGTGAAGTGATGAACAAAGAATTACCTAAAAATATTGAGGCTGAAAAAAAAAATTTGCTTGGTTCAATGTTTTGGTCATATGAATCTCTTCAAAAAAGGATGTGAAGAGGTTGATAGTGTTATATTTTATTTAGATAGTCATGCAAAAAAATATTTGATGCTATTAAAACTTTATATATTAATAATACTCCGGTTGATATTAGTTCTATTACAACATATTTAATTAATTGTAATAGACTTAATGAGATAGGTGGTGTCCAGTATTTAAACGAAGTAGTTAACTCTGTTGCCACTGGCGCTAATATTGAATACTATATTAGTTTGGTTAGTGAAAAGTATACACTTAGAAAAAAATGATTGAAGTGGCTACTGATATAGGTGAATGTGAATAAGGCTACGAATAGTGAAATGAGTGCTTCTGATACTATTGATGAGGCCGAAAAAGAAATTCTTAATATTTCAAAGTTTAGGAAAACTAGTGAATTTAGAAAAGTACAAGATGTTTTATCTAAAGCACAAAGTGATTTAGAATTTATTGCTAAAAAAAATGGTGGTAAATTAAATGGACTTACTACTGGTTTTGGAGAACTTGATGCATTAACTCAAGGACTTCATCCTACTCAGCTTATTATATTGGCTGCTAGACCGGCTGTCGGTAAAACTGCTTTTTGCTCTTAATTTGGGATTAGCTGCCGCTAAAAGCACTAAGAAAAATATTGCTATTTTCTCTCTAGAAATGCCTGCGGAGCAACTTATTATGAGAATGATTAGTTCTTTGGGACAAATTGATAATAAGAAACTTAGTACTGGTAAACTAGAGAATGATGATTGGAAGAGATTTAATGAGGCTATTAGTATTTTAGCTGATACTAATATATTCTTTCACGACGATGCAGGTGGTGTTACTCCTAGTGAAATTAAGGCTAAATGTAGAAGACTCGCTACTCAGGGCGAAGGCCTTGGACTTGTTATAATCGACTATTTGCAGCTCATTGATTCTTCTTCAAGATATTCTGGCTCAAGACAGCAAGAGGTATCTGAAATATCTAGAGCACTTAAAACTATGGCTTTAGAACTTGAAGTACCAGTTATTGCTTTGTCTCAGTTATCTAGAAGTGTTGAAAAAAGGGAAGATAAAAAACCTGTACTTAGTGATTTGAGAGAGTCTGGTTCTATCGAGCAGGATGCTGATATTGTTGCAGCATTACATGCACCTGATGTTGAAGTTCCTGTGGGAGATGAAGTACCTAATCCTATACAACTTATTATACTAAAGCACAGAAATGGACCTACTAAAACTATTGATTTGTTATTTAAGAAAAAGACTTCGACATTTTTATCTATAAGGAAGGAGAATGGTGCTAGTGCAAACTAAAAAAATAAATTTGGGGTTAATTGTGTTTTGTATATTTCTATCTGTATTTGTTTTGGTCTTAACTTTTACTACTTATGCTACTAGTGAACCTACTGCTGTTTATACTGTTTATTTGGATGGTAAATCTATAGGTAGTATTTCTTCAAAAGAAAGTTTTAATGATTATGTAAATAGTAAAGAAGAGGAACTAAAAAAGAAATATGATGTTGATACGGTTTATTCTCCTAAAGGAGTAGAAATAAAAGAAGAATATTACTTATAGTCCTTCTGTTAGCAGTGATGTTGAAATTTATAATAAAATAATTAATAATAAAAAGTTTACTGTTCATGGTTATCAGATTGCTATTGTTAATACTGATGATGAAGATAATAATAAGAAAACTTTAAATTTATATGTATTAGATAAAAAAGTATTTGATGAAGCTGTTGAGAATACTATTAAAGCCTTTGTTGATGAGGAACAGTATGAAAAATTTGTTGCAGGTACTCAAGAGGAAGTTAAAGATTTAGGTAGCATGATAGAGAATATTGATTTACTTGAGAATATTACTTATAAAGAAACTTTAATTTCTACTGATGAGAAGATTTTTGTTGATGTTGATGAGCTTAGTAAATATTTACTTTATGGTACTTTAGAAAAAAAAAAAAGAGACTTATACTGTTAAAGCAGAAGACACAATAGAATCTATTGCTAATAAACATAAATTAAATGTTAAGGAGTTTTTAATAGCAAATCCTGATTTTACTAGTGAAAATAATCTTTTATATGAGGGACAAAAAGTTAATGTTGGTCTTATAAACCCAGTTATATCTGTAGCAGTTGATGTTCATAGTGTTGGTGAAGAAGAAAGAACATATGATACTGAGATTCAATATGATTCTAGTCAATATATTGGGTATCAAGAAACTATTAGAGAAGGAGAAAATGGTTTATATAGAGTTACCAGAAAGAGTCAATATGTTAATGGTCAATTACGTTCTGGTACTATTGCAAATTCTACTGAAATTTAAACCTCCTGTCAATAGAATAATTGTTAAGGGTGAGAAATATGCTCCTAATGTTGCAGATTTAAGTTATTGGGCATGGCCAACGGAAAAGCCTTATACTATTACAACCTATTTTGAATATCGTTGGGGTTCTTTTCACGATGCTTTAGATATATATGTAGGATATGGTTCACCAATACACGCTGCGAATAATGGGGTTGTTGTTGATGCTAAAAGTGGATGTTATCCAGGTGATACACGTTGCAATGGGGGAAGAGGCAATTATGTTATAGTTAATCATAATGTTGGTGGATACTACACTATTTATATGCATTTAAAAGAATACTATGTTAGTATTGGTCAAACTGTTGTAAGAGGTCAAAAAAATAGCCGCTATGGGGAACACTGGTTATGTTGTACCTACGCCTAGTTCAGGAAATCCTTATGGTGGCACCCATTTACACTTTTCTGTAAGAGTCGGTGGGCCTAATGCTACTCCGATAAATCCTCTAAGTTTGTATCGATGAAAGATAGTATCTGTTTTATCATCTGGTAGTAAAGGAAATACTACTTATATAGAAAGTAATAATGCAAAGATACTTATTGATTTGGGAAACACTTCAAAATATGTAAAGGAAAAATTAGAGGATTTTGGGAGTATTTCCTGGTGACATTGATGCTATACTTATTACCCATACTCATGTTGATCATATAGGGGCCTAAAAATATTTGCTAAGAAATATAATATTCCAGTATATATTACTGAAGTGATGCATAAAACATTAGATTATATAGATAATTATAAACTACTTGAAGATGAGTTTGATATTAAAGACATTCATGTTACTACGATTAAAACTTCACATGATGCTCCTGATTCAAGAGGATATATTATTAGTAGTGAAAATAAATCAATTGTTTATATTACTGATACTGGATATATTAATAAAGAAGTATTTTGATATTTTAAGTAATAGAAATGTTTATGTTATGGAGTCTAATCATGATATTGAAATGCTTACTAATGGAAAATATCCTTTTAATATTAGACAGAGAATACTATCTGATAAAGGACATCTATCCAATTATGATTCTTCTAAGTATTTGTCTTCTTTTTATAGGAGACAATACTCATTATATACTGTTAGCTCATTTATCACAGGATAATAATACTGAAGAACTTGCTTACGAAACACTAGAAAATAGATTAAAAAGAAGATAATAAACATGTAGATAATATAATTATTACTAAACAAAATGAAGAAACTGAGTTGATAAATGTATGATAAAACTAATCTGTGTTGGAAAAAAATAAAAGAAAAAAATATTTAACTGATGGAGTAAATGATTATTTTAAAAAGAATTAATAAATATCATAAATTTGAAATAATTGAAGTTGATGACTCTATACCCTCTATAGAAGAAACTAAGATAATGAAACATATCGATAATAAAGATTATGTAATTACTTTGGAAATTGAAGGTAAAAATCTATCTTCTCCTCAATTTGCTGATAAATTGGATAATACTTTTTATATCTCACTCTAATATTACTTTTGTAATAGGTGGATCTTATGGACTTTCCGATAATATTAAGAATAGATCTAATTATAAACTATCCTTTTCAAATATGACATTTCCACACGGCTTGTTTAGATTAATATTTTTAGAACAATTATATAGATGTTTTAAAATTATTAATAATGAGACATATCATAAATAGAATTTTTTATTTTTAATAATTAAAGATGTAAATAGAGTTTTGACTCTATTTTTTCTATTGATAAAAAAGTACACTATTATGATAAAATATTTGTTGTAGAGGAGGCAGTATATGTATTGTAGAAATTGCGGTAGTAAACTTGACGATAATGCTTATGTGTGTGTTAACTGTGGTGTTTTTTAGTAGATAGTAATATAAATAATAGTATTCCTTCGAGAGTATATAGAGAGAAGAAAAAAAAAAGGTGATAGTAATGCCACGGGTATACTTAGTATCATTTTTTTCTTCATTAGCAGTTTTAGATGCTTTTTGATTGTTTGACTACTGACATAAGTGCTGTAGGTATGTATACGAAAGTATTAGATAGAATAATGTATTTATTTGGTTTTGTTGGCTTTTCATTAGCATTTATGGTTGTTGGTTTTATTTTATCATTAGTATATAAAAATAAGACTTGTAATCAGGTTGGACTTGGCCTATCTTTACTTGCTTTGTTTCTTATAATAACTGAAGTATTGGTAGTGATGTTTTATTAATATGTATAATTTTGATTTTAAAAAAACACTTGGTCAAAACTTCTTGAAGGATGATAATATTGTAAATAAAATTGTTAATGCTACTGAATATAAGAAAAATAATTTGGTTATTGAAATTGGACCGGGAGCTGGTTCTTTGACTAAGAAACTACTTCCTAAAGTTGACAAAGCAATATTGTATGAAATTGATACTAGATTAGAAAGAATATTAAATAAGGAACTTGCTGAATATGATAATTATACTATTATATTTGATGATTTTTAAATAGAAAATGTTAATGATGATTTAAGTAATTATTGTTTTGATAATTTATATATTGTTGCTAATTTACCATATTATATTACTACTCCTATTATAAGTAAAATTATTGAAGAAAAGATACCTGCTTGTGAGATTGTTATTATGATTCAAAAAGAAGTTGCTGATAGATTGTGTGCTCTTGTTGGAACTAAAGAGTATGGACAACTTACTGTCTTTCTTAATTATTTTTATGATATTAAACGAGTTACTAATGTTAGTAAAAATTCTTTTTGTACCTAAACCTAAGGTTGATTCCGCTGTTATTAAGATGGTTAAAAAGGATAATTTAGAATATGTTAAGGATTTAGATTTCTTTAGAAAAAATAGTTAAAGATAGTTTTTTAGATTTAAAAGAAAAACTATTAAAAAAATAATTTATGTAATTATGATATAAATATAATAGAAAGTGTACTTGAGAAGTATAATTTTAATATTAATACAAGAAGTGAAAATATTCCTTATTATGTATTTGTAGAATTGGCAAATGAGTTATTGAAGTAATAACTCATTTTTTGTTATATATTTTTTGCTTATTACATAATATTATATGGGTGAGTATTATGTTTCAAATTGGTGATTTAGTTACTAGAAAGTCTTATGATAATGATATTATATTTAGAATTATAGCTATTGATGATAACAATTATATACTTAAGGGTGAAGTTGTTAGATTGTATGCAGATAGTCCAAAAAAAAAAGAAGATTTAAAAATATATGTTGATGATGATAAAGATGATTTCGCTCCGGAGATTGATAATTTTAGGAATCTAGATAGAAATGAATACTTTTATTTACCGGGAAAGATTGTGCATTTGGACCAGGACCTTTCTTTTTATGAATAAGTGTATGAATTTTTATAAAAAAGAATAGAATTAAGGCTTATGGAATATGTACTGATGGTAAGGATTTATCTAATGTTGTTACGGAGAGTCTTAATAAATATAATCCTGATATTTTAGTTATTACTGGTCATGATGCATTATACCGTAAAAAAAAAGAAAAGATAATAGCTATAAAAGTAGTGATGAATTTGTAGCGGCGATTAAGACTGCTAGAAAGTATGAAAATTCTCATGAAAAACTTATTATAATAGCAGGTGCTTGTCAGTCTAATTATGAAGAGCTAATTAAGGCAGGTGCTAATTTTGCTTCTAGTCCTAAGAGAATTAATATACATGCACTTGATCCAGCAATTATTGCTACTTGTCTTGCTTTTTCAGATAAAAAAATAAGGATATTGATTTGATTAAAATACTTGCTAAAACTAAAAATGGTGCAGATGGAATAGGGGGGATTATTACTAAGGGTACTATGTATATTGGGTATCCTAGATAATTATGACAATAGAGAAAATTAAGAATAATATAGATAGTAAAAAAAGGAAATAATGTAAAGGTAATTTATAATGGTAGTAGAAATAAAGAAAGAAGAATATTCAGGAATAATATCAGAGACTTATAATTATATTTTTATTATTAAAACTGATAGCGATGAGGTTAAAAGTTTTAGTTATAGGGATGTTCTTACTAATACGATAGAGTTATTTTTTGATAAAGTGTAAAATTTGTATAAAGTACTTGCAATTCTTTTATAAATAATATAAAATGTAATTAGAAAGTATTTTCTAGAAGGAGTTGATAGACATGAAGATTACTTCAGTAACTGTTCGTAAAATTGAAAAGGAAAATTCAAGAATGAAAGGAATTGCATCTGTACTTATTGATGACTGCTTTGCTGTACATGATATAAGAATAATTGATGGTGATAATGGATTATTTATTGCTATGCCAAGTAAGCCTACTGCTACTGGTGGACACAGAGATACAGCACATCCTATTGATAAAGAAACAAGAAAGATGTTTGAAGATGCTATCTTTGAAGAATATAATAAGACTGAATAAAAACTATTAGAGAAAAAACTAATAGTTTTTTCATATCTATTTAATGTTTTTTTGCATATAATCTTCTAGGAGAGGATATATTATGGATAAAAAACAAGTAATATTGATAGCGGTTATAATCATAGTCTTTCTATTGCAGAAAGAAAAAGTATTGTTTTAACTGGTGTAAAGAAGATTGAAAGCTTTGATAGTGAAGAATTTCTTATGGAGACAACAATGGGATATTTAGCGATAAAGGGTAGTGAACTTGAGATTATTAAACTGGATACTTATCAGGGAAATGTTTCAATAAAAGGAAGAATAGATAGTTTGATGTACTTAGATAATGTTAATGGTAAAAAGAATAAAGATGATTCTCTTTTTTGAATAAGCTATTTAAATGATATTAAGAATTCAAATATATTCTTTGTTATTTTTTTCTTTCTTTTATGGAATATTTGTTTTTTTTTTATTAGAACTTAATTATAAATTGTTGTATACTGGTAAGATGCTTTATAAAATTATTATATCTTTTTTTTTTGTTTGTTATGTTTATTTCACTATTATATTTTTATGGATTACTTAAGATTAATAAATGGTATTATTCATATATATTTTTAATTGTTATGTTTACAGGTTATATGTTATCTTTTGTCATATATAGGAAAATTCGTTGTAAAAAAAAGTTAAGTTATGCTATAATCTTAGTGTAAGAAGGTGATAACTTGGCTAAGAGTAAGAATACTAGAAAAAGTAAAATTAGTAAAAAGCTAAACTTAGAATACTGCTATTCTTTATTATTTTTGGTGGTATTATAGGTTCTCTTAGTTATAGTTTTTTTTCTAATGTTAATAAGATAGTTAGTAGAAATTAAAAAGAAAAACAAGTTCTTAACGATAGAATTGCAGAACTTACTGATGAAGAAAAAGTTTTGAATTCTGATATTAAGAAGCTTGAAGATCCTGAATATGTGGCAAGATATGCAAGAGAAAAGTATTTGTATTCTAAGGATGGAGAACTTATTATTAGAATACCGGATGAAGATAATTAAAAAGAAGATACTATTTGGTTTTAGTATCTTCTTTTTTTGGTAGTCTCTTTTTTTTTTTTGTATCTTCTTTAACCTCATTTACTTGTTCTTCTTCTTTTTTAGTTTTACTTCTGGTAAATGACCATGTTCTACTAGATAATCGATTTCTTCTTTTGTTATTGTTTCTTCTTCAAGAAGTGTATTGGCTATTAATGCTAATAAATCTTTATTTTCATTTATTATTTTTTTTAGCTTTTTCATAACAAGTATTAATTATTGAACGCATTTCTTCATCTATTTCATGAGCTACAGTATCAGAAATATTTCTATTTTTTGTATAGTCTCTACCTAAGAATGTATTTCCATCTGGTTCTTCAAGCATCATTGGTCCTAAAGAACTCATTCCATATTCTGTTACCATACTTCTGGCAATTTTGGTTGCTTTTTTAAAGTCATCGTGGGCACCAGTTGTTATTTCTCCAAAACGTTACTTCTTCTGCAACTCTTCCTCCTAGTAATCCACAGATTGATTCTAGTAATTCATTTTTTGTATAGTTAAATGATTCTTTCTTTAGGGGTCATCATAGTGTAACCACCAGCATGTCCTCTTGGGATAATTGTTATTTTTTGTACTTCATTAGCGCCATCTAATTTTAATCCCATTACAGCATGACCTGCTTCATGGAAGGCTACTAGATTTCTTTTCTTTGTCTGTATATTTCTTTGTTACTTTAGCAGGTCCCATTAGAACTCTGTCTGTTGCTTCATCTATTTCAGCCATTGTTATGGCTTTTTTATTTCTTCTTACGGCAAGTAATGCTGCTTCATTAAGTAAGTTTTCTAGGTCCGCTCCGGAGAATCCTGGAGTTCTTTTAGCTAGATATTCTAGTGTTATATTTTTAGCTAATACTTTGTTTTTAGCGTGTACTTTTAATATTTCTATTCTAGCATTTTTATCTGGTAAGCTTACTGTTACTTGTCTATCAAATCTTCCTGGTCTTAATAGAGCTGGGTCTAATACATCTGGTCTATTGGTAGCGGCTATTATGATTATTCCTTCATTGGCACCAAAACCATCCATTTCTGTTAATAATTGGTTTAGTGTTTGTTCTCTTTCATCATGACCTCCACCAAGGCCTGTACCTCTTTGTCTTCCAACAGCATCTATTTCATCGATAAATATTAAACATGGAGCATTCATTTTTGCTTGTTTAAACATATCTCTTACTCTTGAAGCACCAATACCTACGAATAATTCTACGAAGTCTGAACCACTTATATAATAGAACGGTACTTTTGCTTCTCCTGCTACAGCACGAGCTAGTAGGGTTTTACCTGTTCCTGGGGGACCTACTAATAGAACTCCTTTTGGTATTCTAGCACCCATACTAGTAAATTTTTTTGGATTTTTTAAAAAGTCTATTAATTCTTGTACTTCTTCTTTTTCTTCTGTTAAACCTGCAACATCTTTGAAGGTTGCTCTACTTTCCTCAACAAGTTTTGCTCTTGATTTTCCAAAGTCCATAGATTTACTTCCGCCACCAAGTTGTCTTGTGAATATCCAAATTTGTAACGCCTGCTAGAATAACTATTGGAACAACATCTACTAAAACAGCAAGCCAAGATGATGCTTCAGCATCTGTATTGATTTTTAATTCAAAGTTACTTGTTCCTTCTTTAGCGGCTGTTATTTTTGAAATGAATTCTTCTGATTGCGGTAAGTAAAGTATAAAACTTTCATTTTCTGCATAATCAGATAATTTTCCTTCAAGCATATATGTTTCAGTACGAACTTTAGGGGTTATAGTTAATTCTGTTACTTTACCTCCGTTTAAGTCTTTCATGAATTCATCATAAGATAGTTCATTTACTTTTTACATTGAACATTTTGAATATTATTAGGCATCCTATAATGAATATTAATAAAAAAATGCATAAGGCGCTAAACTTTTTTCTTTATATTTTTTTTATTCATAATTTTCCTCTCTTTCTTTTTGCACTCTATTATTATATCATACTTTTCATTTTTTTAGAACAAAATTTACTTTTTGTTTAATACCTGGTATCCAAATTATGTTGTTATTACTATCTATTAATATTGGATAAGTTATTCTTTTTGTGATATTGGAAGTTTATTTTCTATCATTATTTCTTTTTTTATTTTCTTTTTATTATTACTTCCTTTTAATATTATATAGTCTCCATCTATTCTATTTCTAAAATATAAGGGTAGTGCTATTGTACTTTTATCTATTCTACATATATAATTGCTATCGTTTTCGGTATTATCTATTATATTGAATTCTAAATTATCAATAATTAAATTATTAGTTAATTCTATTTTATAATTGCTTTTTTTTGATGTGTTTTCTTTTATTAGTAATTTATTATATTCTTTTTTACTATTATTTTATTATTTGGTAAGTTTATATTTAGATTTGGCTTGTTGTTATTTATTAATTGGATAATACTATTTATATGTTTTTCTGTTACTATGTTACTTTCATTTGAATAGATGTCATTTAATATATAGTATAAAAGTGTTTTTTATTAGAAAACTGTCTAACAACTTTAACAATTCATCTATATATATTATATTATCTTTATAAATACTAGTAATATTCTTTTTTACTAATGATTTTATATAATTATCATATTCTAATAGTGTATTAGAGTATTTTAAGAATTTTTGTGGACATCTTTGTCTTCTTCTTTTAATAAAGGAAGAATTTTTTGGCGATATCTATTTCTAGTATAATCTGTATTTGTGTTAGAACTATCAATAAAATATGTGATATTATGTGATTTATTGTAATTTATAATATCTTCCTTTGTTACTTTTAATAATGGTCTTATTATTTGATAGTTTTTTACTTTGCTTATTTCTTTAATACCAGCATATCCTTCAAGGTTGGAACCACGAACTATTTTCATTAATATTGTTTCTATTTGATCATCGCCATGGTGGGCAAGGAATAGTTTAGTAGAATGATATTTGGATAATATTTCTTCATAGAAGTTATATCTTTTTTTTCTGGCTTCATTTTCGAAGTTTGTTTCTTTTTATATTCTGTTATTTTCATACTTTCAAAGATTAAATTATGTTTTTGGCAGTAATCTTTTAGATATTCTTCTTCGGTAGTACTTTCTTTTCTGACATTATGGTTTATATGACATACTACTAGTTTATTTGTTTTTTGTTCTAATAGATTTAATAAACACATAGAGTCTGGTCCTGAAGATACTCCTACTACTACGGGGTTATTATCAAAAATAATGTCGTCTAAAAATATGTTCCATAGTTCCCTCCTTTGTCATATATTATAACAGATATTAAAGAAAAAAAGAATATTTATTTTGACTTTTATGAATATTTAAGTTATAATTATCTTCCGAGGTGAAAAAAAGCATATATGAAAGATTTTCAAGATGTTACTATGTCTTCTTTGATAGCGGGTTATTTTTTTTAGCAAAAGGAACTAGGATAATTGAATTTAATGCTATTACTAATTTATTAAATGATTTATATATGTGCAAAAAAATATAGATGTTATGGAGACTGATGAAAGGATATTGACAAACTTGGTATTATTATTTTATTTGATGATAAAAGTGTTATTTTGAATTATGATTTTAATGAAATTGTTAATATAAATGGAACTAATATTACAGTTTATGATTATTTGTATAGTTTAACTAATGAATGGGTAAGAAACTACTTTAATGTGGATGAAAATATAAAGAAAAGAACTAAGATTATTGCTTAGTTCATTTTTATTAGATAATATTTTTTCTTACCTTTTCTTATTATGTGATACTTTCTGGTATTTGTTATCATATGATTTTCATCATTTATTATATCACCGTCTAATAATATAGCATTATTTGATAGAAATTCTCTTGCTTCTCTTCTTGATGAAGCGATACTATTATTTACTAATATGTTTAGGATTATATCTTCATCTACATTATATATTGGTACTCCCTTGAAAGCTAATTCTATTTCACTATCTGTTAATTCTTTGATATTGCCTGTGAATAGTGATTCTGATATTTTAATAGCGGTATCAGCATCTTCTTTGCTATGAATATCTTTTACTACTTCGTAAGCTAATGTTTTTTGAGCTAATCTAAGCTCTGGTTTTTCTTCATGTCTATTCATGATATCTTCGATTTCTTCTTTGTTAGGAAAGTGAATACTTTTAAGTATTCTAACACTTTGGAGTCATCAGCATTTATTAGGTACTGATATATTTCATAAGGAGATGTTTTTTTTCTTTATCTAACCATAGGGCATTACCTTCAGATTTTCCAAATTTATGTCCTGTAGCATCTAAGATAAGAGGCATTGTAAAGCCATAGGCTTCTTTACCCAATTTTTTTCTTATTAATTCGATACCGGTAGTTATGTTTCCCCACTGATCCGAACCCTCAACTTGCATGATACAGTTTTTGGTTTCATATAGATGCATAAAATCATATCCTTGAAGTAACATATAAGAAAAACTCAGCATAAGTAATACCGCTTTCTAGTCTTCTTTTGAATAATATCTTTGCTTAACATATAAATTTATATTTATGTATTTTCCGATATCTCTTAAGAATTCTAGGAATGTATAATCTTTTGTCCAAGAGTAGTTATCTACTAGCTCGGCTTTGCCTTCGAATAATCTATCTATTTGATTTTTGATACATTTGATATTTTTATCTACTGTTTCATAAGATAGTATTTCTCTTTCTGCGGTTGGTCTTGGATCACCGATTCTTCCTGTTGCACCACCACATAATAGTATTGGATGGTGACCATATTTGGCTAATCTTTTAGCGGTTACTAAAGAAGAATAGTGGCCGATATGTAAGCTATCAGCGGTCGGATCTGTACCCCAATAAAATGTTATAGGCTCTCCATTTAATACTTCTTCAAGATTATCTCCTGCTACGTCTTTTATTAGTCCTCTCCAGACTAAGTCATCATATAATTTCATAATATTCCTCCTTCTTTATATAAAAAAGGTGACACCACAAAAGGACGAGCTAGTCGTGGTACCACCTTTATTTACAATATGATTATTGCCTTAGTATGATAACGGCATTTACCGATTAAACTCTTAATATGTAACTTCGTTATTTTACTTTGTTAATTTCCACCTAACATTAACTCTCTATATGGTAAGTAAAATAATTACTTAGTATTAGTCGCTGTTTAATTAATATGTCTAAATTGTAGTATTATTTTTTTTTGATTGTCAATAATAATTTATGAAAAAGTTTTTTATTTTTTGTTTCACTTAAGGCCTGTAGTCCTTAGGTGTTTATTTGAGCCAAGATATTGTCTCAAATAAAGGGCTATTATATATAAGCAAGAAATATATATTTAGATATTTATTTGGTATTATTAATTTACTTTTCTATATTTTTATTATATAATATTTAAAGAAATGAGGGATTATTCTATGATAGATAGATTAGAAGCTACATTAAAAGATATAATGAGATAGGAGAAGAGTTATCTAGTCCTGAGATTATATCTGATATTAAGAAAATGACTCTTCTTTCTAAGGAAAGAAACTAGTTTAGAAAAAGACAGTAGAAGTTTATAAAGAATATAAGAAAGTATTATCTGATATTGAGGAGGCTAAGGAATTACTTAATGATAAAGATATGGCTTCATTTGCTAAAGAAGAACTTGCTGAAGCAGAGAGTAAGAAAAGCAAATTAGAAAGTGAACTTGAAATACTTCTTATACCACATGATCCTAATGATGAAAAGAATGTTATTGTAGAAATTAGAGGAGCAGCTGGTGGAGATGAAGGTAATATCTTTGCGGGTGATTTATTTGATATGTATAGCAAATATGCTGCGAATAATGGATGGAAGATAGAGATACTTAATGCTACTGCTGGTACTGCTGGAGGATATTCACAAATAGAGTTTATGGTTAAGGGTGATAGTGTTTATTCTAAACTTAAATACGAAAGTGGTGCTCATAGAGTACAGAGAGTACCTGCTACTGAGAGTCAGGGTAGAGTACATACTAGTACTGCTACTGTACTTGTTATGCCAGAAAAGGCTGAAGAGTTTGATTTTGAACTTGATGAGTCTGAAGTTAGAATTGATATAACTAGAAGTAGTGGATGCGGTGGACAAGGTGTTAATACTACGGATAGTGCTGTTAGACTTACACATATTCCTACGGGTATTCTTGTTTATTCTCAGACTGAGAGAAGTCAGATTAAGAATAAAGAACTTGCTTCTAAAAATACTTAAAACTAGACTATATGATATGAAACTTAAAGAACAAGAAGAAAAGAATGCTGCTGATAGAAAAGTTAAGATTGGTACTGGAGATAGAAGCGAGAAAATAAGAACTTATAATTATCCACAGAATAGAATTACTGACCATAGAATTGGTTATACTTCAATGAATCTTGATAGAGTTATGGATGGTGATATGGAAGATTTAATTGAGGCTTTAATTAATGAAGATCAGAAAAAAAGAAACTAGAGGGTAGTATTTAATAATAAAATATGAATGATATTGAATATTTAAGAAAATACTTAAAAGATTAAAGATTTAGATACGGCTTTAAAAAAGAATTAGAAAGCGGGATACCTGTTCAGTATATAGTGGGTAATACTAATTTTTATGGTTATGATTTTAAAGTTAATAGGAATACTTTGATTCCTAGATTTGAGACGGAACTACTGGTAGAGAAAACTTATAATTATATTAAGAAATATTTTAATAGGGATAATATTAAGATACTTGATATTGGTACTGGTAGTGGATGTATTGCTATTACTTTGAATAAATTATTAAATAGTTGTGATATTACTGGCATAGATATATCTAGTGAGGCATTAGAGGTTGCTAAAGAAAATAATATTAGTAATAATACTAATGTTAAGTTTATCGAAAGTGATATTTTTTTCTAATGTTTCTGATAAGTATGACGTTATTATTAGTAATCCGCCTTATATTAGTTATGGTGATACTGAGGTTATGGATATTGTTAAGAATAATGAACCACACTTGGCTTTATATGCTAAAGATAATGGATTATACTTTTATGATAAGATTATTAAAGATAGTAGTAAGGATTTGAATGATAAATTTATTATGGCTTTTGAAATTGGCTATAAACAAGGAAAGGATATTACTAAAATAGTTAATAAGTACTATAAAGATATCAACATGTCTGTGGAAAAAGATTATAGTGGTAGAGATAGATTTGTTTTTTTATTTGGAATCATTAGTTTTTACTAGTGATTTTTTTATATTGACTTTTGTAAAAAAAAAGTCTATATAATACTATGTGATTTAGATGTTTTGAATTGTTTATATTTTTGGATATCAGTAAAGGTACTGTAGGAGGTATAGCAATGAATAACAAAATTAAAGAATATCTAAATCAAAATAAATCTTTGACATTCAATAATCTTCTTTTTTTCTTACATAGATGCTGAAGGTTATAAAGATGCGGAGGTTTATAAAAGGGCAGATATAGATAGAAAATTATTTTCTAAAATAAGATGTAATAGTAATTATATTCCTAAAAAAAAATATACTGTTATTAAGTTATGTCTATCTTTATCACTAGATAAAAATAGATTTAATAACTTACTTTCAAGTGCGGGGTATAGTTTAAGTAAAAATAATAATTTTGACTTAGTTATATCTTATTGTATAGAGAATGATATTTATGATATTAATATCATAAATGAATATCTATATACTTATGCGGGTGTTATTTTATAAAAATAACATTGTCTCTTTTGAAGAGACCTTTTTTTATTTTGGAGTGATATAATTATATACGAAAACGGAGGTAATATATATGAAAACAAATATTTCAGAATTAATGAATATAATAGCGGATGAGGAAAAGAAGTTTGTCAATATAACTTCTTATATTGAGGAAAGAATTTTCAATGAAACTATTATTGAATTAGATGGAAGGGTCAATGTTATTAAAGACTATAAGAAAGATTTCGAGGAGGCTATGAAGGAGCAGGAAGATATTTTGAAAAAAAAATATCTAAATTAAAAGCTACTTTATATGAAAAAAAAAAAAAAAAACAATTCATTTAAGTTATCTGATGGTAGAACTATTCAAGATGCTATTATTGATAACACTTACTTAAGAAGATTAAAATCTTCTTATGATAATATGTTAAAATACAAGGATTAAAACTAAAAAAAGAATTACTGAGGTTAACAATTCTTATTTTGATTGTTATGAGGTTAATTATGACTCTGATGAAATAAGAAAAAAAATCTAAGGCATTAGAAAAACAAATACAAAGAACTGACTTTGAAATATCTAAGTTAAACTCTATTGAGTTTGAAATTTCTTTTTGTAATATAAGTGGTCTCCTTAAGTTATTTTAGGAGTTAAATTGAAATAACTATTTTCAAGCCATTACTATCTATTTTGAATCTTTATATCTGTATAATATGTTTGGTTTAGAGATTTTTAACACTTTAAATTTATTTATTACATTTTATATTTTTATTATAGGTTACAATTAAAATTGTTTATAAAAAGTTATTATTTTTTATTTTACGATATTTAGTATTTGAGGTAGATAGGGAAAGAAGCATCGTTTAGGTGCTTCTTTTTTTATGTGTTTGAATTATTTTCTTCTTGGAATACTGCTTCTAGATCTTTGTAGTTTGATTCTGTTGTTGGTTCTGTTCCTTTCAGATAAAAGAACATTTCTTTATTTTGTGTTTCATCAGTAGCTAGGGCTCCTGTTATTGGCTCAGTTAATACTCCAACAACATTGTTTGGAATTTCATACCAAGATGCTTCTTTTTGTTTGAAGTATGATTCCATGGTATCTATCCAAATATTTTTATGATGGGAGTATTCACTACTATCTATTTTGTTATTGTTATCATATCCATTCCATACTCCTAATACAACGTTTTTGTTATAACCCATTATTAATAGATCTGTATCAGTTGTACCTGATTTGATAGCATATTTATGGGTTATTTGTGGCAATAAGGATATTAGAGTGGGATAGTTATAATTTATGAAGTTTTTGTTATAGGTACTTGTTAACATTTCATTTCAATATATAGGTAAGACTTGGATTTAATAATAGTTCTTTTTCTTCTTTATTTTCATAGAGAATATTTCCTTTAGAGTCTTCTATTTTTTTTATAAAATGTGGAGTTGTTTTATAACCTAAACTGGCAAAACATGAATAGGCACTAGTCATTTCTATTAGACTTATTTCACTGGTACCTAGAGCTAGTGATGGTACTTCGGATAGATTACTTGTTATACCTAGTCTTTTTTGCAGTATTTATTAGGTTGTTTTCTCCGAGAAATAGATGAGTCTTTACGGCATATATGTTGTCTGAATAGGCAATTGCTGCTTCCATTGATAATGGGCCTTCAGCATATCTATCATTATAGTTTTTTGGACTATAACTTTTACCGCCTGAAAAAGTGAAAGTGGTTTTTTTCGCTTGTGAATGATGATGATGAGGTGAAACCACTTTCTAGAGCTGAATAATATAGTAGTGGCTTCATAGTGGATCCTACTTGTCTTTTGGCTTTGGTAGCTCTATTGAACTGTGATTTATTATAGTTATTTCCGCCAATTAGGGCGAGTACTTCGCCAGTATTTGGGTCCATCATAATAGCGGCTGTTTCTATTTTGGTATCATCATTTATATAACTATATACTGAGTCTTCAAGTGATTTTTTGGGCGGTGGCATCTAAGGTGGTATATATTTTTAGTCCACCAGTTTCTATTGTGGATGCTGGTACTTCGGTAATTGTTTTTAATTCTTCGAGTACTGAATCTCTAAAATAGTTTATACTAATATAATTAGAGTCTTCTTTTTTTTACCAATTATTTTTAGTTCTGTATTTAATGCTTCTTCAAATTCTTCTTTGGTTATTTTTTTGTTGTTTAACATTAGTTTTAATACTATTTTTTGTCTTTCTTTAGATAGATTATAGTTTTTTACTGGGGAATAGTTATTGGGAGACTGAGGTATTCCAGCGAGAAGAGAGGCTTCTGCAAGAGAAAGGTCTTTGGATGATTTACCAAAATAGTATTTACTTGCTTCTTCTATTCCGAATACGCCACCATAGTTAATGGTATTTAGATAACCTTCGAGGATCTCATCTTTGGTATAATGAACTTCTAGTTCTACTGCTAAAAGAGCTTCATCTAGTTTTCTTTCCCAGGTTTTATCAAAGTTTAGAAAGAGATTTCTAGCATACTGCTGTGTTATAGTGGAAGCACCTTCACTTTTATTACCTTTTATTATATTGGTTACAAAAGCTTTGGCTATTCTGATATAATCAAAACCGATATGTTTATAAAAATATTTATCTTCAGTACTAATTGTGGCATCAATGACATTTTTACTTATTTTATCTAGTGGTATCCATTCATCATTTGTTTGTGACACTAGTTTACTTTCATTATCATATAAATAATAAGACTGTGATTTATTTATTTCCATTTTGGGTGTTAGGAAACAATAAATATATACGCCGAGATTTCCTAGTATAAAAATTGTTATTGGTATTGAAATTATTTTGATTTAATTTTTTTTACTTTTTTATTCATAATATCCCTCATTTTAAGCATTTTACTTTTGCATTTATTATTATGTTAAAAATTTATTAAAATATGTTGTATTTTTTTTTTTAAAGATATGGTAATATTACACTTGAATGTTTGGAAGTGATATTATTCGTATTAAAGTTAAGGGTTATTTGAGAAATATTACTGATAATGAAATATTTGAATTTGAAGAAAGAGGTATTAAAAATAAAGATAAAATTACTTTTAATAATAATGATATTAAGTATTCTATTAGATGTAGTGATAATGAAATTATGATGATTAGAGATGGTAATGATTTTGTTAATACTTTTATTTTTAATAATAATAATAGTAAAAGTAACTATTTACTTAAAGAGAATGGTTATGATATGGATATGGAAGTTAATGTTAGTAATATGAAATCTAATGATAAACTAATATATATTGAATATGAGATTGTTAGTACTTCTTGTAAGTATGAATTTAAAATAGAAATGAGTGAGATGTTATGAGTATAAAAAATAAATTACAGAGTATTATTAAAAATAGTCTTCCGATAGATTTAGATATTAATAGGATAGTTATTGATATTCCTAAAGACAAAAAAAATGGTGATTATTCTACTAATGTGGCTTTTTTACTTACTAAAGAACTTAAGAAGAGTCCAATGTTAATTGCGGAAGATATTGCTAACAATATTAAAGATGAAATGATTGAAAAAGTAGAGATTGCTAATCCTGGATTTATCAATATATTTTTATCTAAGAAGTTTTTACTTGATAATATCAATAAGATATTAGAGGAAGGTAAAGATTATGGTAGAAATAATTCTGGTAATAATGAGAAGATAAATATTGAATACGTATCTGCTAATCCTACTGGTACTTTACATATTGGTCATGGTAGAGGAGCCGTGTATGGTGATAATTTATCTAAGTTAATGTCTTTCTGTGGGTATGATGTTACTAGAGAATATTATATTAATGATGCTGGTAATCAGATGTATAATCTTGGTGTATCTATTAAAGAAAGATATAAAGAGAGATGCGGACTTGAATGTGAACTTCCTGAGAATGGTTACCATGGTAAAGAGATTATTCAATTAGCGGAATCTTTATATGATACTTATTGTGATAGTAAATTAGGTGAAGATATACCTTTCTTTTTTAAAGAAGCTGGACTTGATATTTTACTTGATGGTATTAAGAAAGATTTAGATAAGTTTAGAGTTAATTTTGATGTGTTTACTAGTGAACAATCTTTATATGATAGAGGACTTGTTGAAAATACTTTGAATAAACTTAAAGATAGTGGTAAATGTTATATTAGTGAGGATGCTTTATGGCTTAGAACTACTCATTTATATGATGAGAAAGATAGAGTGCTTATTAAGAGTGATGGTAATTATACTTATTTACTTCCCGATATTGCTTATCATAGTGATAAATTAAATAGAGGTTTTGATAGACTTATTGATGTACTTGGTTCTGATCATCATGGTTATATTAATAGATTAAGATCTTCTTTAGAGATGGTTGGATATGATTCTAGTAAACTTGAAATTAAGATACTTCAAATGGTAAGATTACTTAGAAATGGTGAAGAGGTTAAACTTAGTAAGAGAACTGGTAAGACTATTACTCTTAATGAGTTAATTGAGGATGTTGGAGTTAATGCTGCAAGATATTTCTTTTGCTTCAAAAAGCTTGGATACTCAAATGGATTTTGATCTGGATTTAGCAGTTAAGAATAGTAATGAGAATCCTATTTACTATATTGAGTATGCTAATGCTAGAATTAGTTCTATTCTTAAAAATAAAGAAGTAGAAAAAGCTTGATAATTATAGTACTATGAATAATGAGACTGCATATACTATTTTGAATAAACTTATGGAGTTTGAGGATATACTAATTAATGCTGCATCAAGAGAATTACCACATATGGTGGCTAATTATTTGTATGAACTTGCTAGTTTGTTTCATAGTTATTATTCCTAAAGAGAAAATTGTTACTGAAGATATAGAGTATACTAAAAAGAAAGACTAGCATTTATTAAGGCAATTAAGATTGTTATGAATAATGCTGCGAATATATTAGGTTTAATACTTAGAGAGGAAATGTAGGAGGATTAATATTATGTTAAGTGAAATGAGTAAAGAACAATTAGAACTTCTTTCTTATACTAAAATTGCAGAAATGTATTTGAAGGAAAATAAGAAGACTATGAATACTGCTGATTTGTTTAGAGAGGTATGTAAATTATTGGATTTAGATGAAAGAGAATATGAAGATAAAATAGCAGATTTCTTTGAATCTTTAACTACTTCTAAAGAATTTATATTACTTAATGATGGTAATTGGGATTTAAGAACTAATCATAGTGTTAAAATTGATATGGGTGATATTTATGATGAGTCTGATTCTGATGATGAGATTACTGAAGATGAAGAAGATGATATTGAAATGAGTGAAGAAGATAACTACGAAGATGATAGTTATGATAAAGATATTGATGATGACGATTTAGTAGATGATGATTATAGTGATTTATCAATAGTAGATGAAGATGAACTAGATAGTGAAAACTAGTTCTTTTTTTTTATTTCCTCTTAAGCCTATATGATAGTCTTAATAGGCACAATAGAGCCTAGAGTCTCTATTGTGAAAAAAATTTATGTATTCAATTAATTTTGGTATATAGATTATGCTTATATATGATAGATTTTATTTTAAGACTTAGAATAAGGCTTAAAATGACAGTGAGAGACTTACGTAGTAAGGCTCAAACTGCATATAAAGAATAAAATATATTGTTAGTACATAGAATTATGTGGAGGAATAATTCTATGAAGAAAAAAGATTAAGGTAGGTATACCTAGAGCATTTTTGTATTATAGATATTATATATTATGGAAGAATTTTTTTTGAGATAATAGGATGTAATATAGTACTTAGTCCTAATACTGATAGTGACATTGTTAAAGTAGGAAATAAGTTTATCAGTAGATGAATCTTGTCTTCCTAGTAAGATATATTTAGGTCATATTAGTTATTTGAGTGATAAGTGTGATTATGTATTGGTGCCTAGAATATATAGTCATGGTAGAAAGAAAAGAGTATGTGTTAAGTTTAATGGTATTTATGATGTTGTTAATAATTTATTTTCTAATGTTAAGATATTAGACTATAATATAGATAATTTAAAATTTAGGTATGAATTATTTGGCTTTGTTAAAATAGGACTAAGATTAAATAAAAATATATTTAGAATTATTTATGCTTATATTGTTGGTAGTATAAGACAATATAAATATAATAAAACTCTTATATTAAAACAAAATAAGATAATGAGAAGCAATAGATTAAAAATACTTATTGTATCTCATCCTTATATTGTTTATGATAAGTATTTATCTAGTAATATTATTAATTATTTAAAAAATGAAGATATTGATTTATTATATTCTGATAGAATGAATAGAAAAAAGAAGCTATTTATTATGCTGAAGAAGAATTTAATACTTTATATTTTTTATATTCTAAAGAGAATATTGGTAGTGCTTTTTATTATAAAGATGTAGTAGATGGTATTATATTTTTATCAGCATTTCCATGTGGTACAGATAGTTTGGTTAATGAACTGGCTATTAGAAAACTTAAGAATATACCATGTATTAATATTATATTAGATGATAGTACTTCTACTTTGGGATTATATACTAGATTAGAGAGTTTTATTGATATTATAAAGGTAAGGCATAATAATGGGTAAGGTTATATCATTCCCACATTTGGGTAATTATTATATAGTATTTAATTATTTTCTTAGTAGAGCATTAAAATGTACGGTAATTATTCCTCCTAAAAAAGTACTAGAAAGACTATAGAACTTGGTAGTAAATATTCTCCTGATTTTGTATGTGTACCTTTTAAATATAATTTAGGTAACTATATTGAAGCACTTGATATGGGAGCTAATGTTCTTGTTCAGGGTGGTGGTGGTCGTAGATATGGTTATTATGGTGAGTTACAAGAAAAGATACTTAGAGATTTAGGTTATGATTTTGAGTTTTATAATTTAATTTATGATAATCATATTTCTCTTAAAAAAGGGTATAAGTTCTGTAAAAAAGATGAATAGAAAGTGTAATATATTTAGTATTATGTATTATCTTATTAATAGTTTATTTATGATTATATTTATTGATAAGATAGAAAGATATATTAGACTTAATATGGGATTTGAATTGATAAAAGGTGAATTTGAAAGAGTAGAAAAGGAATATTTAGATAGTTTTAAAAAATAATGGAATTATTAAGAATATTATTATGTATTTTAGATATAGAAGAAAAATTTAGAAATATTAAGATTAATAAACCTAGTAAACCTCTTAGAGTTAGAATAGTAGGAGAACTATTTTCTCTTATTGATTCTAATACTTCATTTAATATTGAAAGAAAATTAATTAAGATGGGTGTAGAAGTATATAGGGATACTGATCTTACTTATTTGCTTATTACAAAGAGATTTATTCTTAATAGAATGATTAGAAAGGGCAAGAAATATCTTAAATATCATTTAGGGGCTGATGGAACCGCAAGTATTGTTAGAAGTATTAATTCTAATTATATGGATGGCATCTTACATTTAAAGAGTTTTGGTTGTACTCCCGAAATATCGGCAATGAGTATTTTACCTAAAATAGCTAATGAATACAAAATACCTATATTATATTTTAGTTTTGATTCTGAAGATAATGAAGTGGGGAGTAGATACAAGATTAGAGGCTTTTTATGATATGATTAAAAGAAGAAATAATGGTTAGTTTCTTCTTTTTTAATATAATTTTCATAAAATTATTTGTATCTTAAAAAATATATGGTATAATGATATTGAATAAGAAGGTGTTTATATGAGTATAGTGATATTTCTTTTTACTTATATGTATTTGCTTGGGACTAATATATATAGTACATAGATATTTTGATAAACATGAATTTTATATACTAGCTATTATTTATTCTGTTTTATCTTTTATTATGTCTTTTAAATTAGTTAATATAGTTGGAATTGATATTAATCTTGGTATTATATTTTCTTCAGGATTACTTGTCATACTTTATTACTTTGTTAATAGATATGGTAAGGGTGAAGATAAGAAGTTAATTACTACGATTGGTGTTAGTACTATTTTGCTTGGTATTATACTTCTACTTAATACTTTTTATTGTTCCTTCACTTGGGGATAAGAATTCTATTATATATCAAGAATTAATACTTAATAATATGCCTATTCTTATATTATATCCTATTTCTTTAATTGGTACATTACTTTTTAGTAGTTATACTTTTAGTGAACTTAAGAAAGAGAATAGTAAGAGACTTATTAAGACTATACTTACAGTAGTTGGTATTTTATTTGCTGATGTATTTGTATTTATATATTTTAGTTATGCCTTTATTATTAGATTTGATACTTCGATGATGATTACTTTGAGTAATTATTTAGTTAAGTCTATTGTAACTGTAGTATATTTACTTGTTGTCAATAAGATGTTTGAAGTAAAGAAGGTGAAATAATGAATTATATTGTTTTAATTACTGAGATACTTCTTACTTTCTTTTTTGATATTTTTAGCATATAAAATGGGTAAGAAAGATGGTTTATATTTGGGTATAGGGTTATTTAGTTCTATTTTGTGTGTAATGTTATTTAAGATGATTAATATGTTTGATTTTGATGTTAATATGGGCATTCCTTTTATAGTAGGAATATTACTTCTTAATAATATTATTATTCATAGATATGGATTTGATGAAATAACAAGAATACTTCGTACTTTTGGTATAGCGTATATTCTTACTTATATGGTTATTATGATTACTACTTTAACTATTGGTAGTAAATATAATTTGGCTAGTAATGATAGTTATAATTTATTATTTGGATATGATTTATCTAATATTAGATATTTTGTTGGTGGTCTTCTGTCAATTGGTATGATTATCTGGATGGGCAGTAATGTTTATGATAATATTAGAAAAAATAAAAATAATATTATATTTAATAATGTAGGTTCAATATTAGTAGTTTTATTTATTGAAAGTATTATTTTTGTTAGTATAGCACATATAGGTAATTATACAGTAGTAGAACTATTTGGTATGATTGTTATTAGATATTTAATAGAGGTTGTAATTGGTTTATTAGGATTAATACCAGTATATTTGATTGTTAAAAGAAAAGATAAGTAGGTGAATGTAATATGAGAACAAGAAAACAGGAATTAGTGAGCGATGATTTAAAGCCTTTTGTATGTGGAATTATTAAGGAGTATAGAGAAAAGTATAATTATTCTTTGGAAGATTTAGCTAGAGCTTTAAATTATAAGAAGAATAGGCAAACATTACATAAGTATGAGACTGGTACTCTTAATATTCCTTATGAAATATTTTTTGATATAGCTGAGATATTTAATATTAGTTTCAGATGTTATTAAAGATATTCCTATGACTAGGGAAGAAGAAGAATTATTGGAGAAGAAACTTATTAAGAATTATGTTAATACTTTTAATGGTAATAAAAATGTTACTTCAAGAGGGGAAAAGATTGTTAATACTTATAAGAATGCTTCGTATGAACCTGTTAGTAAACAATGTGCTTTATCTATTAAACTTACTGATGATTCAATGGCTCCAATATATTTAAAAAGGAGATAGAATATTCTTTAGAAAAAAAAGATAGTTATAATAATGGTGATGATATTGTTATAGCGATTAAGGGTAATACTTTATCTGTTAGAAGATTATATAAGAGCAATAAGGCTATTATTCTTCAGGCAATGAATCCTAAGTATCAAACTATTGTAGTTAATGTCTTTTTCCGAAGATATGATACTTGGTAAAGTTGAAACTATGAGTAGGGACGTAAGATAGTGATATTTTACTTTTATAAAAAAATAAAGAAATATAAAAAAGACTTTCATTACGAAGCCTTTTATTTTTGACTCAAATTAGTTTAAAGCATCTTTTAGCTTGCTTCCAGCTTTGAATCCTGGAACAACTCTAGCAGCAATTTTAACTGTTTCACCAGTTTGTGGGTTTCTTCCTTCTCTTGCAGCTCTTTTTTTTTAGCAGTGAAAGTTCCGAATCCTACGAATGTTACTTTTCCTTCTTTTTTAAGTCCTTCAGTAATTCCTTCAATCATTGCTTCTAATGCTCTTCCAGCATCTGCTTTTGTTAAATCAGCTTTTTCAGCTATAAATTCTACTAATTCTGCTTTTTGTCATTTTTATTACCTCCATTTTGTACAATGTAAACATACTATGTTTACTACATTAAAGATATCATATAATTGCAATAAAATCAAGGGTTTTTAGTAAATTAAAAAAAATATTTTAGTAAAATTAACTAAATGTATACAAATATGTAAAGAATGATTTGGTATAGTTTACAATTGTATTGTTAATAATAATAATATGATATTATTGTCAGTTTGTTTTTGTTATGCTATAATAATAGTGATTTAGGAGGGATAATATGAAATTTAAAAAACAAGAAAAAGATATTTTATTTATTATTTCTTATGTTGCTATTATTATTTTTTGCACTTGTTAATTTTGATAAAATAATTAATGTATTAGGATATGTAATTAATGTATTATCACCATTTATTATAGGGGCACTTTTAGCATTTGTATTGAATGTGTTAATTAAGTTTATTGAAACAAAAATATTTGGTAAAATTAAAGAAGGTAAAGTATGGAAAAAATTAAGAGGCCACTTAGTATTACTATTAGTTTAATACTTGTAGGACTTATTATTTATTTTGTTATGAATTTACTTATTCCACAGCTTAGAAATTCAGTGTCTTTGTTCTCTGAAACTTTACCTGAATATAAGCAAGATGTTATTGATATACTTGGAAAATTTGATGTTGGAGAAAAGACTATTAATAAAGTTAGTGAATATTTGGATAACTTTTTACTAAGGTTATTACTGATTATATAAAGGGTAATTCTAAAGATGTTTTATCTATTACTACTGAAGTTGCTGCTTCAATTATTAGTATTGTTAGTAAGGGTATTATTTCTCTTGTGTTTGCCATATATATTATTGCTCAGAAGGAAACTTTGAAGAGACAAGTGGATAAACTTATGAAAGCTTATTTGAAACCTAGAGTTAGTGATAAGATTGCTGATATAGCCACTATGTCTAATAAAACTTTTTCTAACTTTGTTACTGGGCAATGTTTAGAGGCTATTATATTTGGTGCTTTATGTTTTATTGGTATGCTTGTTCTTAGACTTCCTTATGCTTCTACAATATCTGTTGTAATTGGATTTACTGCTTTAATACCGGTATTTGGTTCGATTATTGGTACTACCCTTGGAGCATTCTTAATTCTTATGATTAGTCCAGTTAAGGCTATCATATTTGTAGTATTTATAATTGTTTTACAACAGTTAGAGGGTAATCTTATTTTTATCCTAAAGTAGTTGGTAAATCTATTGGTCTTCCTGGAATGTGGGTACTATTTTCTGTAACTATTGGTGCAAGTGTTGCAGGAATATGGGGAATGCTTGTGGCTACGCCTTTGTTCTCAGTATTATATTCTATATTTTCTAAGATAATCAATGATAGAATTAATAAGAATAAAGTGGCTATTAAAGTAGATGAAAAAAAAAGGCTTAATCGTGTATTAAGTCTTTTTTATATTACTATGGCTATCATATTAGATGAACCTTTATTTATTATTTTTGTTAGTGTTTGGCATAATTTAAATCTTATATTATCTGGCATCATTGATAGTTTAGCTTGGATACCTTCTTGAACTATAACATCTAGGCTTCTACCAAATATTTCACTTTTCCAAATACCACTTTCATTTTCATTTTTAGTTAAGTAGTCTATTAATTCTTTACTCTGTAATTCACTTCCAATGATAGGTTCGAATGTACTTTCAACATCTACTTTTATCATATGAATTGATGATGCTTTGGCTTTTAATTTTATTCCATATCTTGAACCTTGTTTTATTATTTCTGGTGGATCTAGTTTCATATCTTCAAGAGTAGGAGAAGCAATACCATATCCTGTTTGCTTAACCATTTTTAGAGCACTCTTTATTTGGTCATATTCTCTTTTGGCAACATTTAATTCTTGGAATAATGAAAGTAAGTCTGCTTTGGTACCAACAGTAACCCCTATGGTATCTTTTAGTACTTGGCTGTATAATCCTGCGGGGGCTTCTAGATTTATAGTGACTTCACCTGTCGCTGGATCTACTTCAGATATATATGATTTTGAAATGTATTCTGATTCAGTAAAGTTATTATTTATTTTATCTATGTCTTTTAGTTTATTTACTTCAGTTATGGCTTCTTTTATTTTGGTTATATATTCTGCTTTTATATAGTTATCTGGATTTAGGACCGCTATCCATTCGGGCATATTTATTTTTTTATCTGTTCTATAGGAAATTCATATAGAGCTTCTTTATAAAATACCATACATATCTTTTTTCTTGCATAGATTCGATGTTTATTGGTAATACTGGTACTTTGTATTCTTCTTTCATTTTAGCTGCGAGTCTTTCAGTATCAGGAAGCATTGGATGAGTGGAATTTAATAATACTATATATGGTTTACCTATGGAAGTTAATTCTTCAATTACTGTTTTTTCAGCTTCTAGATATTCACTTCTTGGTATTTCTCCAATAGAACCATCAGTAGTTACAACTATTCCAATGGTGGAATGTTCTTTTATTACTTTTTCTGTTCCTATTTCTGCAGCTTCTACAAATGGAATTGGTTCTTGATACCATGGTGTCATAACTAGTCTTGGACCATTATCATCCTCATAACCTTTGGCTGCTGGAATTACATATCCTACACAATCTATCATTCTTATATTAGCAGAAAAATCCTCTATTTGAATTTTAGTTGCCGTAGCTGGAACGAATTTTGGTTCAGTAGTCATTATTTGTTTTACCTGCTGCTGCCTGTGGTAGTTCATCTAAGCATCTCTTTCTTTCATATTCATCTTGAATATTAGGTATTACTAAATTTTCCATAAACTTTCTTATGAAAGTTGATTTTCCTGTTCTTACTGCTCCTACTACACCTAGATAGATATCTCCTCCTGTTCTTTTACCAATACTTTTTATAACTTCTATTTTTTCCATTAACATACCTCTTTTTTCTTTTTATCACTAAATATTATGTCTAATAAAATGAAATATAACTAAAAAAAAGAAAGTTAGTGCTTTTTCTTTTGTATACTTCTTTTAAGAAGTAATTATATAGCGCTTCAGTATTATCTAAATCTTCAGGATGAAATTGAACTCCAAGTAGAAAATGGCTTTCATCCATGTATTCAATACTTTCAATTATGTTATCTTGTGAAACTGCTGATACGATGAATGGTTTTTTTACTTTATTTATGGCATAGAGATGTCTAGTATTTACTTCTAATGTTGGCCCCAAATAATTTATACATATATAGTGTCTTCTTTGATGTTTATGATATGTTTTTTTATCTTTATTATAATGATTATTTATTTTTATTAAGTCATCTTCGCTATTACTATTATTACTATATAAACCAAGTATTTGATGACCCATACATATCCCTAGTATTGGTATGTTATGATGAAAACAATAGTCCACTATTTGAAAATGATATGGATAGATATCACTCCCACCTTGAATTATGATTCCATCACATAATTTTAATACTTCGGTATCGATAGGACTATTATCGTAGTTAAGTATGGCTATGTAGTTGCATTTGTTGTGGATATATTTTAAATTATTTTTTTGTTACTACTTGTAAATTAACATTATTTAATACTTCATCTCTTGCTACTATACCTATGGTTACATTATTCATTAAATCATTTTATCTAAGTTATTTGGTACTTTGTCATTAAGTATTGTTTCAATTATTTTTTGTTCTTTTTTCCTTAGATACCTCTCTTCCCTGTCATTTTGGATAAATCTCCAATTACCTCACGTAATACTTTCTCCTCTTTCATATTACTTTTTTGTAATTTGTCCGCTAGGTCAAGAATAGTATTTTTATCGACGTTAGTTTTCTTTTCAATTCGTTTAAAAAAATTATCAGAAAAATTCATTAAAAAACCTCCTAATACATTGTATGATAGAAGGTTTAAATGGGTTAATTATGTTTGTTTTTGAACTCTAATTTTATTGGTGTTCCTTCAAAGTCAAAGATTTTCTCTTAATTTGTTTTCTAGATATCTCTCATATGAGAAGTGTATTAATTTATCACTATTTACAAATAATGTAAAAGTAGGGGAACAGTTCCTGTTTGCTGAGCAAATGTTATTTTAAGTCTTTTACCTTTATATGATGGTGGAGCTTTTAACATAACAGCATCTCTTATAACATCATTTAGGATATTTGTTTTTATTTCTTTATGAGAATTTTCATATACTTTGTCTATCTCAGGCATTATTGTGAATATTCTTTTCTTGGTTAATGCTGATACAAATACAATAGGGGCATATGATAAAAATTTAAATTCTGCGCGTACTAGTTTAGTGAATGTACTAATATCATTCTTATCAGTTACTGTATCCCATTTGTTTACAACAATTATTAGTGGTTTGCCTTCTTCAAGGGCATAACTTGCTATGTGTTTATCATGCTCGATTATTCCTTCTTCAGCGTTGATAACAAGTAGACAAACATCACTTCTTTCAATGGCTTTCATTGAACGTAGTACAGAATATTTTTCTATTTTTTCGAATATTTTACCACTTTTTTCTTATACCAGCAGTATCTATGGCAACATATTTCTTTTTATTATAAGTGAATTCAGTGTCTATGGCATCTCTAGTAGTACCTGCGATTGGAGATACTATTACTTTTTCTTCATTTAATAGGGCATTTACTAGACTACTTTTTGCCAACATTTGGTCTACCTATTAGACAGAATTTTATTCTATCGTCTTTGTTCTTCTTCTTCATTATAGTTGATATTAAAATCTTCAGTTACTTTATCTAGTAAGTCTCCTAGTCCTAGAGAATGTTCTCCACTTATAGGCATTACTTCTTCAAATCCTAATTCATAATAATTATAAATGTTTTTTCTTCTCTTTTTGATATTATCTAATTTATTAACTGCTACTACTACTTTTTTGCCAGATTTCATTAGAATATCTCTTATAACATAATCATTTTGGTTTAATTCTTCTAATCCATCAACAACAAAAATAATTATATCGGCTTCTTCGATGGCTATATTGGCTTGAATTATTATTTCATTATTGAAGTTTTCATCAGATACGTCGATTCCTCCTGTATCAATTAAGTGAAATTTATAGTTATTATGATATACGGTACCATAGATTCTATCTCTTGTTACACCAGGTGTGTCCTCAATGATAGATACTTTTTACCAATTAATTTATTAAATATTGTTGATTTACCAACATTTGGTCTTCCTACTATTATTGCTACTGTGGGCATTTTCATATAGTATCACCTCTTCCTAAGTATTATAACAGAAAATAAAAAAAAAATACTATATATTTATTTTTATTCCTTTATTTATTATTTCTTCATAATTGTCATATATTATTTCTGATGCCTCAAGTAATTTTAAATATTCTTTTTTATTTATATTTTTTTTAGGTTTTAAATAGTAATTATTTTTGTAATAATAGATACTGCTGTTACTATGATTATTTATGGTAAAATAATCTATTTTATATAAGAATGTAGGATTGGTATGGACATGTATTTTTACTTCATATTCATTATCTATATTAAACATACTTTTATAATGTTTTAAAGTAATAATTGTTCCGTACATATTATTTTCATAAATATCTAATATTAATAATGGATTTAGTTTCTTTTTTGTTTGTTATTTTTTTAAATATCTTTTTTGTTATTCTTTCTAGTGAATCTTTATTATAGATATTTATATTGCTATTTGGTAAATTTATTTGGATAAGTTATATTATCTATTTCTTTTATAATCATTTAACACTTCCATAGTAGTTTATGAAAAAAGATGAAAAAGGAAACTTTAACTTATATATTTTCCAATTTCATCATATATTTCATTTTTACCTGTTTTTGTTACACTAGAGAATAGTATAATATCTTTTTTTTCATCTTGAATATTTAATTCTTTCATTATTATTTGTTTTATTTTTATTGTGATTGTTTTTTGATACTTTATCTACTTTAGTACATACTATTGTTACTGGTATATTGTAAAATTTTAAATAATCATACATCATAATATCATCATTAGTTGGTTTATGTCTAAAATCAATTAGTAAAAAATACCATTTGTAAGTTATCTCTTGATTTTAAATAACTTTCCATTATTAATCAAACTTTTGCTTTTAGTGAATTTCTAACTCTAGCAAAGCCATATCCTGGGGCATCTACAAGATAAAATTCATCATTTATTTTATAGAAATTTAATGTTTGTGTTTTACCGGGAGTAGCAGATGTTCTAGCAAAGTTTTTTTTTTCTGTTAATAATGGTATTAATAAAACTACTTTTACCAACATTACTTCTTCCTACAAGTAAGAATTCTTTTTAGTTTATCAGAGGGATACTGACTTTCTCTTACTGCTGATATTATTAATTCTATGGTATTTATTTTCATTTTTCTCACCAAATTAATTGTATCATAAATATATTTAAAAAAGCAAATAATGTTTTTATGGAGACCTGAGGCTCCATAAAGCGGTGAACAACAAAGTGTGAGATGAAAAAAAAAGAAGACTTAACGCCTTCGATCGCTGGATGATGATATTAATACTAATCTAAATATTTGTAATAGGGTGGATAATACTGAGGCAACATAAGTAAATGCTGCTGCTACTAGCATATTTCTAGCATTACCTTTTTTCTTCTTTATCCAGTATTTTTTCTTTTTTCTAGTTCATTTAAAGCTCTTTTTTTGAAGCATTAAATTCTACTGGCAATGTAATTAATTGAAATACTAACATGGCAAGTAGGAGTATTATACCGGCTTCAAGTAAAGGTGCTCTATTAAATATTAGTCCTATTAAGATAGCTAGATAACCTAACCTGGTACATATATTAACAAATGGTACAATAGCACTTCTTATACGCATAGGTATATATTTATTTTTGTCTTGGATAGCATGTCCACATTCATGAGCTGCTACTGCTGCTGAAGCAATACTTGAACCATGATAAATATCTGTAGATAGTTTTATTACTTTTCTTTTAGGATCATAATGATCAGTTAGATTACCTTTAGTTTCTAATATCATTACATCTTCAAGATTATTTTTTTGTCTAGTATCTTTCTTGCAGTATCATATCCGGTGTTATCTTTACTATTTAGTATTTTTTTTTTTATATCTACTGTAAGATGATGAAACAAATATTTGGGCTATTAGGGTTATTAGAAATGATACTAAGTAGATAATATCACTATAATATAAAATTTCCATAATAGTTCCTCCTTAAAGAATATTTTCTTTTACTAATTTTTTCTCTTAAAGTATCCGCTAGGGCAAAGTCTTTGTCTTCTCTGGCTTTAATCCAACTATTATAAGTTTCTTTTTGTTTTTCAGTAAATTTTGGCATAGAATAACTTAATCCTAGTATATTAGTTATTGTTAATATTTTATTTGTTAATGTTAGAATATTATTACCTTTATTTCTTATTTCTTGATTTAAATCTTTAACAAGAGATAAAAGTAATGTAATAACATTTGGAGTATTAAAATCGTCATTCATATATTCTTCAAATGTACTATCTTTTTTCTTCTTTTTTATATTGTGAATGTTTTTGATATTTAATTCATTGTTAGCACTTTTTAATACCGTCTTGATTTTATTATCAATAATTAGTGCCTCATCAAATACTTTATCAGTTAGATTTAATGGTTGCCTATAATTTGTACTTAGAAAAGCTAATTTTATAACATTAGCAGAGTGCTCTTTTGATGAAAATCTTTGGCTAAGATAAAATTATTTAAACTTTTACTCATCTTTACATTATTTATATTTATATGACCATTATGCATCCAATAATTAGCAATATAATTATTATTTAATGCAATACTTTGAGCTATTTCGTTTTCATGATGTGGAAATTTAAGATCTACTCCTCCAGCATGAATATCTATTTTATCTCCAAATAATTTATTAATCATAACAACACATTCAGTGTGCCATCCTGGTATTCCTTCACCCCAAGGACTTGTAAATGTTTCTCCTTCGGTAGTTTTTTTTCTCCACAAGGCAAAGTCAAGTGGATTTTTTCTTTTTTTTCATCAATATCTACTCTTGAACCAGAAATTAATTCTTCAATGCTTTGATTTGATAAAATACCATAATCTTTTATTTTACTTACTCTAAAATAAACGTCACCATCGACAACATAAGCATAGTCTTTTTCAATTAGTTTACTTATGAAGTTAAATATATCGTCTAAATAATTTATTACTCTAGGTCTATAATCAATATTAGAACAATTATAATTTTTTAAATCTTCTTCATAGGCTTTAATAAATTTATCCGCTACTTCTCTTTCAGTCATACCTAATGTTTCAGCAGCCTTTGTTATTTTGGGATTGATATCAGTATAATTTGAAGCATATTTTACATCATATCCTAAATATTTTAGATATTTATATACCATATCAAATGTTATTACTGGCCTCATATTTCCTATATGAACGTAGTTATATACGGTAGGACCACATACATACATGGTAACTTTTCCTTCATTTATTGGTTTGAATTCTTCTACTTTATCAGTAAGTGAATTATATATTCTCATATTGACCTCCTTGTACCATTATAGTTTAAAACTATGGTAAAAATATGTGAAAACATTTCTTAATTTATTATATCATTATTTTTTGATATTAGAAATAAAAAATATATAAAAAATACCTATTTAAATATATTAAATGGGTATCTATTTGGTAAATCTAAATTAAATGTTAATACTTCTTTAGTAGTTGGATGAGTAAATGTTAATGTTTGGGCAAAAAAAGAGCTATATCTATGTTTTTAGGATTGTTTCCATATTTAGAGTCTCCCACTAGAGGATGATGTCTTGAAGAAAACTGAACTCTTATTTGGTGTGAACGACCTGTTATTAAGTTTATTTTAACTAATGATAAATTGTTTTTACTACTAATAAGAGTATATTCTAGACATGAGTATTTTCTTCTTTTTCTTTAGTTGTAACATAACTAATATTTCTCTTTTTCGTTCTTTATTAGGTAATCTTCAAATTTTTTCCTTCTTTAGGAAGAGTCCCTTCAACTACAGCATAATATGTTTTATGAAAATTATTTTTTTCTTATTTCATCACTTAATCTAGAAGCGGCTTTTGATGTTTTGGCAAATACCATGATGCCTCCGACAGGTCTATCTAGTCTATGTACTAGTCCTATATAGGCATCACCTTTTTTTTTGTTTTCATTCTTTATACGATATTCTTTTTAATAAGGTAATTAAGTCTATAGCATTACTGCTATCAGCTTGTACGGGAATACCTACTGGTTTCTCAATTACAAGAAGATGATTATCTTCATATATTATATTAATCTTTGGTGACTTTTCCATATATACCACAAGGCAATATTAAATTATTTTCAGTAACTGGAAGGGTGTTTTCACCAGTTTCTATTTTATTACCTTTAAATTCTAATTTTAATATATTTTCTAATGATATATGACTTATACCAGTAGTATAACTGCTTATTAAAAAGAAATGAAAAATCTTCATCTAAAATATCTTTTACTTTTTAGATAGTAGGGTAGGAAAGTCATTTTCAAACTTCCATACTTCTTTATTTGGCCCTCTTCCATAACTAGGAGGATCCATAATTATACCATGATAGGTTCTGCCTCTTCTTTTTTCTCTTTCGATAAATTTTATGACATCTTCGGTTATGAATCTAATAGTTTTATTTTCAAGATGCGATAGCTTCCATATTTTCTTTAGCCCATTCATTTATTCCTTTAGAGGCATCAACATGAACTACTTCAGTAGCACCTGAAAAAAGAGGCCATCATTGTAGCACAACCAGTATAGGCAAACAGATTTAATACACGCATTTCATCATGTGTTTTTCTATATTCGGTTATTTTTTTTATTTATGAAATCCCAGTTACTCGATTGTTCTGGAAAAATACCTGTATGTTTAAAGTTAGTTGGTGATACTTTGAAAGTTAAATCTTTATAATTAACAGTCCAGTATTCAGGTAATTTCTTTTTTAAATTCCCAGTAACCTCCGCCTTCGGAACTTCTATGATAATGAGCATCATAATTATTCCATTTTTCAGTTTTATTCCATATTATTTGTGGATCCGGTCTAATTAAAATTATATTATTCCATCTTTCTAATTTTTCACCATTTCCAGTTTTGATACATTCATAGTCTTTCCAATTATTATTTGTATTCATTTTTTTTACCTCCTGACAGATACAGCATTATTTAATATTTCTCTAATAGTTTGATTTGGACGACGCATTTTCATTGCTTTAAAAATATTTTTGTATGTTTCAAAAGTTACTTTTCCTATTTTATCATGACCACTGATGGGCATTTTATATATGCTTTCTAAATTGACATAACCTTTAATAGATTTGTTTATTCTGTCTTTTTCTATTATACCTATATTTAAAATCTTCTTCATATAGTATATTTTCATCATTGATTTTGAAATGCTGTTTTGAGCCATCTTTGTCTACTGATGTTAGAGTTAATAGGTAATCAAGTTCATTATCGCTATATATTATCACACAAGGTCTACCATCTTTTCAAGCATGGTCAGGTTCTTTCTTACCAATAGCAGTATTTTCAAAAACTATTCCCTTTACAATAACTATATCTCCAATTGCTTCTCTTTCATAACTATTCATTTTGCACCTCAAATAGATTATATCATTTATTTACTAAAATTTAGATAGAAAAAAAATGAATAACGACAAAAGCATTATTCATTTTTTTTATTTAATGTTTATTTATTATGCTGCTATGCTGCAAGTTTTTCAACAAGCTTTGGTGTTGAAAAAGAATTATTAGAATATTCTATTTCAAATGTTGCTTTAGGGTAGCCAGATTCTTCATTAGAACACTGTAATCCACATTCTTTACCATCTATAACTATTTTGTTATTGTTAATAGTATAAGATTTTGCCCAATATCCTTCGAGTGTTTCAGGTGTTAAATCCATTATGATGGAGTTATTTGATAAACTATATATTGCAAACTGTGTTCCGCTAGTGTCACCAGATAATACAATAATATTATTATCATATATTGTGTATGAATCTATCCATCTACCTTTAAATTCCTCTTTTGCCTCTTTACTATTAATTGTAAAACTTTTTTTGTAGTACACATAAAATCGTTATTTTTCCTGCTCTAATTTGATTGTAATTCCATTGAATGTGATTTCGCTGTTTTTACATTCATCAGCATTTACCTGTTTTAATAGGAATTGTATTATTTCCATTTATATTTTCATTGTTATTGCTGTTTTGATTATTGTTTGAAGTGTTATTTTTAAAACTTATGGTTCCTGTTGCAAATAGTATGCATAATGTAGCTAATATAAATATAATTACTAATAATAATGCAATAACAGTTTTATTATTGTTTTGTTTTTCCACTTTTTCTCCTCCTCCTATAAAATTATATCATATATTTACTAAAATTAATAAATAAAAATTAAATATATACCGATGGCTTTATATATGATAGATATGTAGATATATTATTTTGAGACCTTGGGCTCAAAATAACACATTAAGACTATTAGGCTTAATGTGAATAAAAAAAAAATCTAGACTACATAGTAATCTAGAATAATTATTTAATTATAATATTTTGTTTTTCATTTTTTTAAAATATCTTCTTTGGGAAAAGTTATAGTAAGAATACCACTTTCATAATTAGCTTTAATATCAGATTCCTTCTTTTCACCAATATAAAAACTTCTTTTTACTTCACCATAAAATCTTTCTCTTCTTATATAAGCCTCTACTTTTTAAATTAACAGTTTTAGTAGCCTTAATAGTTAAATATCCATTTTCATAGTTTATTATTATATCTTCTTTTTTTTAATCCTGGTAAATCTATTTCCATAATATATTTATTTTGATATTCTCTTATATCTGTTTTCATATATTCTTTTTTCTCTTTTAGTAATGGTGAATCTATAAGTGGAAAATAGTCATTTAAATAATATCTTGGTAACATTATATATCATTCCTTTCTATCTTTATTATGATTTATAAAAGGAAAAAATATACTAGTTTTCAATTATTAAATTACTATTTCCTAGTGGTAAATAAAGTAAGGCTCTAGTAAGATGAAGAAAGTAGCTGCGACTAAATATTTTTCTTGCTCTTTCTCTTCTTCAGTAGTAGCATTTTTGATAACTATACATAGCATTTAAAAAGAAATATACAGCAATAACAAGGTTTTAATCTGCGATTATAATAATATATTTTATTTGCTTTCTCATTTGAAATACTAGGTATATTTAAAATACTTTTTTTTTTTCTTTTCATTTATTAGGTAAAAAGATATTATAGCTTTAACCACTAGTAGAAAAAAAAGAAAATTATATCAATATTAACTTGTTTCAAAAGTTCATTTTTGTCATTATTCATACTTAATTATATAAAAAAGAATGATAAATATCATTCTATTCTAAATTTGTATTAACTTTTACATATTCTTCTTTCATTATTGATATTATTCTGATAATGAAATCTATGTCTTTTTCATCTAAATATTTACAATTCTCAGTTATATATTTTAATTTGTTACTATTATCAGATGGAAAACTTTTAACATCTAATAAGGAGTTTAAATCAACGTTAAATATTTTAGCGATATTTTTTAACATACTAGCAGTAGGCTCTGATTTACCTGTTTCTATTCTTGATAAGAAATTTCTATTTATTTTTAATGTACTTGCTAATTCTTCTTGTGATATTCCTTTACTTTTTTCTTAATTGTTTTATTTTTTTCACCTAACTTCATAATACCTCCAAAACTAGTTTTATTATAATAAATTATATGATATTTTAAATACCTTGGTATTATTATTACCAAATTTGCAATAAATATTAGAAAAAAAATATCTTAAAAAAAAACATTTTGTAGCTAAAAAAGCAGTTTAAAATATTATTTTGGTATTAAATATTTTATATTGTTATTATTATTAATTTGTTATATAATATAGAGGTAAATGAGGAGGCATTATGATAACAAGAGATGTATTAGATAATTTAGCAAAAAAAAACTTATGTTTAAGATGAATGATGAAGAGTATAAAACTTTAGAGAATGAGTTTGATGTTATATTAAAACAAATGGAATTTATTGATAAGATAGATGGCATTGAAGAAGTTATTCCAATGACATTTCCTTTTGAACTTAATTTAGATGATAATTATTTAAGAGAAGATGTTTATAAAAAATGAAATTGATTTTAATGATATGGTTATTAATGTTAAAGATTATGATGATAATAGGGTAAAGGTACCTAAGGTGGTGGAATAATGACTAATAAATATATTGATGAAATAAGAGAGGCTTTAGATACTGATAAGACCACTAGTGAGGAATTATTTAATGAGTCTAGAGATAAGGCTATTAAGTATCAAAAAGAATATAATAGTTTTGTTACCATCATAGATAAGAAAGAAGAATTAGATAGTGATAGTGTTATTAGAGGTATTCCTTATGCTTTAAAAGATAATATTTCTACGAAAGGAATACTAACTACAGCATCTTCAAATATACTTAAAGATTATATTCCCTTATATGACGCAACTGTATATAGAAAATTAAAAAGAAGCTGGAGCTGTACTTGTGGGTAAAACAGTACTTGATGAACTTGCAATGGGTGGTACTGGTACTACTGGGCATACTGGTATTGTTAGAAATCCTTGGGATAAAACAAGAATGATTGGTGGTAGTTCTGCGGGTAGTGCTGCTGCGGTGGCACTCGGTATTGTACCTTTTGCTATTGGTAGTGATACAGGTGATTCTATTAGAAAGCCTGCGGCATATGGTGGTGTGGTGGGATATAAACCTACTTATGGTAGAATATCTAGATATGGACTATTTGCTTTTTGCTTCAAGTTTAGATCATGTCGGAGTATTTACTAGAAGTGTTAAAGACACTGCTTATGTTATGGATATTATTAAAGGTCATGATGATAAAGATATGACTAGTTTACCTGATGAAGATGTTAACTATGTAAATAATTTGTCAAATAATGTCAAAGGAAAGAAATTGTTTTACATGAAAGAAGCATTAGAGATAAACAATGGTAATGAAAATTTAGAAAAAAAATAATAGAAAGTTTTTATAAGACTATAGATAAGTGCAGAGAACTTGGTATAGAAGTAGAGGGAGTAAGCTTTAGAAAAGATTTACTTGAAGCTGTATATCCTGCTTATAATGTTATATCTTGCGCTGAGGCAACCTCTAATAACTCTAATTTAACTGGTATTCCATTTGGTAATAGAATAGATGGTAATAATATTAATGATATTATGATGAATACTAGAACTGAGGGATTTTCAGAACTTATTAAGAGAAGATTTGTTATAGGTAGTTATGTTCTTCAAAAAAAAAGAAAATCAGGAGAAGTTATTCTTGAATGCAGGTAGAGTAAGAAGAATGATTGTAGATAGAATGAATGAACTATTTAAAGAATATGATGCACTTATTATGCCAAGTACTCCTGATATTGCACCGTTATTTAATGAAGCAAGTGATAAATTATCAGATGAGTATCTAATACTTGGTAATCATTTAGTTATTGGTAACTTTGGAGGATTCCCTAGTATATCTATTCCTAGTGGATTTGTTAATAATATGCCTATTAGTGTTAATATTACTGGTAGGGCAAAAGAAGATAGTTTAGTGCTTAATCTTGCTAATAAATTAGAAGAAGTACTTGGATGTAAAGGAATGGTGGATAAAGATGAGTAAATATATTCCCGTTATTGGTTTAGAAGTCCACTGCGAACTTAAAAGTAATAGTAAAAATTTTAGTTCTAGTAAAAATGGTGATGGTGATGTTAATACTAATTTATCAGTAGTGGATATTGGTTATCCTGGTATACTTCCAGTAGTTAACAAAGAAGCTGTTAGAAAGAGTATTATGGTAGCTTTAGCATTAAACTCTACAATACCAGAATATCTAACTTTTGATAGAAAGAATTATTATTATCCTGATTTACCTAAAGGATATCAGATTACTCAGTTTGGTAATCCAATAGGTACTAAGGGTTATGTAATGATAAATGTAGATGGAGTAGAAAAAAAGATTACTATTCAAGATACACATTTAGAGGAAGATACCGCTAATATGGATCACTTAAGTACTTATTCTTTAATTGATTATAATAGGGCAGGAGTACCACTTTTTAGAGACTGTTACTGATCCTTGTATTTAGTTCTTCAAAAAGAGGCTATAGCTTATCTTGAGACACTTAGAAATATGTTCTTATACTTAGATGTTAGTGACGCAAGAGCAGATCTTGGCCAAATAAGAGTAGATGTTAATGTATCTCTAATGAAAGAAGGAGATACTAAACTTGGCACAAGAGTAGAAATGAAGAATATTAACTCTTTTACTACTGTTAAAGAAGCTATTGAAGTTGAAATTAAAAAGACAAACTGAAATACTTGAAGCAGGCGGAGTAATTGAACAAGAAACAAGAAGGTATGATGAAATAAATAAAAACAACAGTATTTATGAGAGGCAAAGTAGATGCAATAGATTATAAGTACTATACTGAACCTAACATACCTCCGATTAAGCTAAGAGAAGAATATATTAATAGTATTAAGAAAGATATGCCGGTACTTGAATATGAAAGAAAGAAAAAAATATATAGATGAATATGGTATTGGCAGTATTGATGCAGGTACTTTAACTAAAGATAGAAAACTTATCTGATTATTTTGAAAATATTATTAGTAATGGTTCTAATCCTAAAGATACTGCTAATATTATAGTAGGATTTCTACTTGGATATTTAAATAAAAAAACTTTAAATCTATTAGTGATATAGATATTGATACAAAGGATTTTAGCGAAGTTATTAAAATGATGAGTGATGGTAAAATATCTAATAAACAAGCAAAAAGATATATTTACTAAAGCACTAGATGAGAATAAGAATGTTCTTGATATTGCAAAGAGTGAAGGTACACAAATTAGTGATAAAGAAGAAATAAGAAAGATTATTAATGAAGTATTTAATGATAATCCTAATATTGTTAATGATTATAAAAACGGTAAAAACGTTACGGATTTATTATGGGTCTTATCATGAAGAAAACTTCAGGTAAAGTAAATCCTGGTATTACAAATATAGTATTAAGAGAAGAACTAGAAAAACTTGAACTTGTCAATAAAAAAAGTAGACACTAAAAGAATATTATTTAAAAACCCTAGTTGAGTTTTATAATCAATTGGGGTTTTATAGTTTAGTGCATAACTTGGTCTAAAATTATTATTATCCCAAACTATATCATCAATAAATTTTTGAACTGTGTTATAATTATTTATGTCAAAATCAATATACATTTCTTTTTTAATCCAGCCATTTTTTGATTCAATAACTGGATTATCAGTTGGTGTACCAGCTCTAGACATAGATCTAGTAACCATATAAGATATAAATATATTGTTAAATGACACTGAGGAATATACTGAACCTTGATCTGTGTGAACGATAGTTTCAAGTTCTTTATATCCTCTTTTTATTTTATTATTTAACATATCATTTAAAGCTTCACGATGATTTATGATACCATTACCATGCATTGAATCTCTTACATCATAACCAACAATTTCATTATTAAAAACATCTAAATAAAATGTCCAATCATATTTTCTTTTCCTAAACCAAAACGTAGTTGTATCTGATACAATTTTCTCAAAAGGTCTTGTTGTATTCCAATTACCACATATTTGGTTAGAATATTTAATCGACTCTTCACCAGGTTTCTTATACTTATAATGTCTTGTTTTAGATTTTATATTTAACAACTTACATACTTTATGTACCAAATTGTCTGATACAATCCAGCCAGTTTCCCGTCTTATAATTGCATTTATTCTATGATATCCATAACTTGGTTTTCTTGTGTGAATATCTTTTATTAAAATTCCTAAATCTTTTCTATTTAATTCATAGTTATTTAAATTTTCTTTTATTTCTAAGCCATTTATAATAACCGCTTCTAGATACTTTCATAATTAAACATAAGGATTTTATATTAAATTCTTTTTGCTTAATAATTCAATTATTTCATATTTTATTTGGGTTATTTCGTGTATTTTACAATTGTACCATCTCCTTTCATTAGGTATCCTTTTTTTAATAATTCGTTCTCAATTCTCAACTTCATATTTTCATATTCTAAATGTTCTTCTTTTTTTGTAAGATTTTTTTTCTTCTGGAATATTTCATTAGTGGATTTCAGGCTTCTTTTTGGCTTTTAAACCATCGTAACCATTTTCCTTATATGACTTAATCCAACGGTGTAACATACTATTACTAACACCTGTATTTTTACCTGTTTGTGCTAAGCTAATTTCTAAATCAATAATTGGTTTGATTACATTATATTTTTCATCAGCTGTCCATGTTTTAAATTTTTGACCTTTCTTTGCCATATTTTTACCTCCTATTTCTATTTTAACAAAAGAAAAAGCAAACACATTCTTTTTGTGTCTACTTTTATCTTACAACTTCAAAAAACTATAGTTCTTTTTTTTTTTATGTTATGATATAATATATATGTATTCAATTTTATGGGAAGGCGATGAACTATTGTGAATGTTGATGAATTAAAAAGAACTTCAATCAAGAATAATTAAAAAAGAATAAAACTTGTAATTTAATTAGTATTATTGGTTTGATAGTTCTTTTATTTGTAAAACACTTTTTATCTTTTTAGAAAAAGAGCTTGATTTAAAGTTTATTTTATTCGGACTACTTTTGAATTAATATTTGGATTAGGTTTTTTTGTACGATAATTAAAGTTATTGTTAATGGTAAGAGTATTTCAAAGTTTAGAAAAAAGAATAAAACAAAAATATTTTTGTTTTAAATGCATTAACGAATAATTTTGAAAATTTAACATATGATTTTGAATATGGCTTTTCTGAACAAAAAAAAAATAAGAGAAACTGGAATGTTTAATACATGTGATAGATTTACCTCTAATGACTATGTTTCTGGAAACTATAAAAATATAAAGTTTGAGCAATCTGATATACATATTCAAGAAGAACACGAGAAAACTGATGCAGATGGTAATACTAGTACTTATTGGGAAACAATTTTTGAAGGAAGATTAATGATTTTTGATTTTAATAAAAATTTTATGGCAAATATGTTAGTTATTAGTAATAGTTTTTCCTATGAATGCTCTACTAATAAATGGTAAATTATCTAAAATTAAGATGGAGGATACTGAGTTTAATAAAAGTTTTAAAGTTTACTCTGACTTGGAACATGATGCCTTCTATGTTTTAACTCCACATTTTATGGAGAAAATGAAAAAAAAAATTTATAATGAATTAAAATGTGGAATTATGTTTGGTTTTTTGGATAATAAGTTATATGTTGCTGCTGATAATAGAGAAAATTCTTTTTTGAATATGATGTTTTAAAACCGATAGATGAAAAACAAATAAACAATAATATTGTTAGAGATATAAAGCTAATTACTGATTTTGTAAATGAGCTAAATTTAGATAATGATTTGTCTAAGAAGGAGGTGTAGTATGGAACTGTTATATATTGCTATTGCAGTTATTGTTATTTTAGTTATTTGTTATATTTGTATTTGAAATAAATTAAATAAATCTAGTATGAAGGTAAATGAAGCACTCTCTGGCATTGATGTGGCTTTAACTAAAAGACATGATGTGATAGAAAGTATGGTAGAGGTTGTTAAGGGATATGCTAAGCACGAAAAAGAAGTTATGTTTACCACTATCGAGATTCGTAAGAATATGCCATTATCCGAAAAAATTAAGGTTAATAAAGTTATGGATAAAAATTTAAATAATGTTAATATCGCAGTAGAAAAATATCCTGAACTTAAAGCTAGTGAAAATTTTAAAGAACTACAAAAAACAATAGCTGATGCTGAAGAACATTTACAAGCTGCAAGAAGATGCTATAATGCTAATGTTTCTATTTATAACCAATTAATACTATCTTTTCCTACAAATATTGTAGCAAAAGCAAAAAAAAAAAATGGAAGAAAAATGTTTTTTTTTTGAAGCAGAAGAAAATAAAAAGGATAACATACAGGTAAAACTATGATTAAGTAGTTAATCATAGTTTTATTTTTTAAAATCAGGAATAAATTATTAAAAAAAATGAATAAAATAATAAAAAAGTTAAAAAAAACACTTGATTAGTTTAAAAAATGTTATATACTTAAGAAGTCAAGTGAACAAGTGGCCAATTAGCTCAGTCGGTAGAGCACTCGGCTGTTAACCGATAGGTCGTAGGTTCGAGCCCTACATTGGCCGCCATTTGAATATTAAGAGTCTATCATTGATAGATTCTTTTTTTTGCTTTATATACGACCTATCTTAGATTATTCTTTTTTATAATTTGATGATTATAGATATATATATTATGACTATGAGTATGATAAAATAAAAGTGTTTTAGTTTTGAGATTACAAGCTCAAAACTATTTGAAAAGAAAAAATGACTTTTCAAAGTAAAATAATAAAACTTTAATAAAGATGTTGACAAATAAGTATTTATTGTGGTATATTTAGGTTGACCGAAAGGTGTTTTTATTTTAATCAAATATTGGGAGGATTTTGAAATGATAGAATATTTTTAAAGGCGTAAAAAGAAAGAAATATCTAGAATTAGATGGACAAGTAAGAAAGAACTTGTTAAATACTCTGCATCAACAGTAGCATTTATGATCTTCTTTGGAGTATTTTTTTCTATGCTATTGATTTATTAGTAGCATTACTAAGGAGTAAGATATAATGAAAAAAAAAAAGAATGGTATGTTGTAAATACTGTAAGTGGTTACGAGTATAAAGTAAAAAGAAAAACTAGAAATGAGAATTAACTCTATGGATTTACATGAAAATATATTCAGAGTTATTGTTCCAGAGCAAAAAAAAGAAATAGAATATAAAAATGGAGTTAAGAAAGAAAAAAAGTTAAAAAGATGTTTCCAGGATATGTACTAGTTGAAATGGTTATGTCTGACGAAGCATGGTATATTGTCAGAAACACTGCTGGTGTTACTGGATTTATAGGATCTTCTGGTAAAGGTGCTAAACCTATTCCTCTACTTCCTCAAGAAGTTGATAAAATACTTAATAGTATGGGTATGAGTAGAGTAGATGTTAGTAAAGACCTTAAAGAAGGTGCTAAAGTTAAGATTATTGCAGGGCCATTTAAAGATATGACTGCTAGAATAGATACTATTGATTTAAAAGAACAAAAGCTAAATGTTTTAGTAGATTTATTTGGACAAGAGACTTCTGTCGAAGTTGACATGCAAGAAGTTGAAACTATATAATTAGAATAAAAGCACTATATAGTAGAAAAAATAGCAATTTAGATAAAAAATAGTTGAAAACTTTAAAAAAGTGTGCTATCATTACTTCTGCGAGGCATATTATTATGTTAGTAAGTGGAAGGCGGACGCTGATAGGACCACACGCGAAAATAAAATTTAATAGGAGGTGTTTTTCGTGGCTAAAGAAGTTACTAAGAAAATAACATTACAAATTCCAGCAGGAAAAGCAACACCAGCTCCTCCAGTAGGAACTGTACTTGGACCTGCAGGTATCAATCTACAAGAGTTTTGTACTAAATTCAATGACTCAACTAGAGATAAAATGGGAGATATCGTTCCAGTAGTTATCACAATTTATGATGCGATAGAAGTTTTGATTTTGTACTTAAGACTCCACCTGCTGCTTTCTTTATTAAAGAAGGTTGCTGGTATTAAATCTGGCTCTAGTAAGGGGAAGTAGTTGCAACTATATCTAAGGATCAACTTAGACAAATTGCAGAAACTAAATTACCTGATTTAAATGCTTATACAGTAGAAGAAGCTATGAAGATAGTTGAAGGTACTGCTAGAAACATGGGAATCAAAATCGCAGAATAATGAAAAATAATTAATATGTCATATAGGTTTATACCTATGTGGAAGGATGCATATTAGTCCGCAAATACCACATAAGGAGGGAAGAAAAAAATGAAAAGAAGTAAAAGATATGTTGCTAGCTTAGAAAAACTTGATAAGAATAAAGCATATTCAGTAGAAGAGGCTGTTAAATTAGTTAAAGAAACTTCTAATTCTAAGTTTGATGGTACTGTAGAAGTAGCTATGAATTTAAACTTAGATACTAAAAAAGAACGATCAACAATTAAGAGGAGCAGTTGTTCTACCAAATGGTACTGGTAAAAGTAAGAGAATTTTAGTTCTTGCTAAAGGTGACCAAGCTAAAGCTGCTAAAGAAGCTGGAGCTGACTTTGTAGGAGATGTTGACATGATTCAAAAAAATCGAAAAAGAATCTTGGTTCGATTATGATGTAATCATTGCTACTCCTGAAATGATGCCACTTTTAGGTAAAATCGGTAAATTACTTGGACCTAAAGGTTTAATGCCAAACCCTAAGACTGGTACTGTTACTACTGATACTGCTAAAGCAATTGAAGAAAAACTAAAAAGGTAAAGTTAACTACAGAACTGATAGTTTCGGAAATGTTCATGGCATTATTGGTAAAAAGCAAGTTTTGATGATGCTAAATTAGCAGAAAATCTTAAAGCTTTTTGTTGAAGCAATAATGAAAGTTAAACCTTCAACAGTAAAAGGTGCTTATGTTAAGAAATATTAGTATTTCTTCAACAATGGGACCTGGTGTTAAAATTGATTTAAATTCATTTGACAAATAATTTTATTTAATATATAATAATGTTGTTTGAAAAATATTATGCCAAAGACAGTAAGGGCGTTAAGCTTGAAAATCTTACCGAGGAATAAAAAATAACAAGTCTTTTTATCCCTCGCAAGTGAGGATTTTATTATGGCATAGGAAAGGAATGATACTATGGCAAATGCAAAAATATTAGAAAAAAAGTCTTTAGTTGTAGATGAAATAAAAGGTAAATTTGAAAATGCCAAATCGGTAGTAGTATTTGATCCAAGAGGATTAAATGTTGCTGAAGTAACTGAACTAAGAAAAGCTCTAAGAGAGTCAGGCTCTGATTATAAGGTATATAAAAAAATACTTTAGCTAAAAGAGCTGCTGATAGTTTAGATATTAAATTAGATGAGTATTTAGAAGGACCTTCTGCAATAAGTTTTTCTAGTGATGAACTTGCTCCTGTTAAGATCATCAGTGATTTTGCTAAGAAGCATACAGCACTTGAATTAAAAGCTGGTATCGTTGAAGGGAAAGTTGTAGCTGCTGATGAATTATCTGTATATGCTGCAATTCCATCAAGAGAAGGATTGCTTACAATGCTTGCTGCAGGACTTATGGGTACTGTTAAAGACTTATCAATATGTTTAGATTTATATGCTAAACAAAAAAGAAGAAAATTAATAAAAAATAAATTATAGGAAAGGAAGGAAAATATAATGGCTAAATTAACAAAAAGAAGAATTTATAAATTCACTAAATGAAATGTCTATTCTTGAAATTAAAGAATTAGTTGACGCAATGAAGGAGGCGTATGGTGTTGACCCATCAGCAGTTGCTGTAGCAGGACCTGCAGTAGCAGCTGTTGAAGAAGGACCAAGCAAGGTTAACGTTGTATTAACTGCTGCTGGTGCTAACAAAATTGCTGTTATTAAATTAGTTAGAGATTTAACTGGTTTAGGATTAAAAGAAGCTAAAGACATTGCTGACAATGGTGGAAATGTTAAAGAAGGCATCGACAAAGAAGAAGCTGAAAAAATTAAAGCTCAATTTGAAGAAGCTGGAGCTACTGTTGAACTTAAGTAGTTTACATTGTATTTTAGAAACTATCAAATGATGGTTTCTTTTTTTCACCTAAATTTTCAAATATGAGACTTTTAGGCTCATATTTGCCTTTTACGAGACCTTAGGCTCGGAAGGATATATAAAAATATTGTAATTTTATAGTTATTTTATTATAATATATTTAGAAGGTGAGTTATGAGTCAATATTTTGATAATGATAAAAATATTAAACATAATAAAAAGATAATAGAATTTTATTTTAATGATAAAAATTATAATCTATATAGTGATAATGGAGTATTTTCTAAAGATAAATTTGATTATGGTACTAGATTATTACTTGATAGTATTGATATTTCTAAATTAAGTGGTAATGTTCTTGATTTGGGCTGTGGTATAGGTGTAGTTGGAATAATACTTGGTACTATTAATAAAAAATATTAATATTGATATGATTGATATTAATGAGAGGGCTATTTCTTTAGTAAGAGATAATTTAACTTTAAATAAGGTTAAGGCTAATGTTTTCAGCAGTGATGTGTATTCTAATGTAAATAAAAAATATGACTATATTATTACTAATCCTCCTATTAGAGCGGGTAAGGAAGTAGTAAGAAAGTTTTTGCTGGGAGGATATGACTACTTAAATGATAATGGAATATTATATTTTGTTATGAGAAAAGATCATGGTGTTAAATCAATGATTAAGGAATTAGAAAGCAAATATAATGTGACTATTGTAAATAAAGATAAGGGATTTTTATATTGTATCTTTAACTAAACATCTATAGTAAAGTAGGTGTTTTTTCTTTTTTATATAAAAATAATAAAAATTGGTAAAAAAAAAAATAAAAAAGTGTTTCTAAAGTTATTGACTTATTTGTTAAATGCTGATAAACTTATAAATTGGTAACACATCTTTTAATGTGACTGAATTTAAAAAAATTCTAGGTATTGGGGTGAAAAAAAATTAATGGCTTATAAGTTAAAACAAAGCGGTGATTATAGAAAAAAGAAGAAACTTTTCTATGATCAAAAATTCACTAGCAATTAGTGATTTATTAGAGGTGCAAACTGCTTCATACAAGTGGTTCACTACGACAGAAGGGATAAAAGAGGTTTTTGAAACATTTTCACCAATTGAAAGTTTTTCTGGTAGTTTATCTTTAGAATTTGGTGAATATGAATTTGGTACTCCAAGATATTCAATTAAAGAATGCAAGGATAGACAAATTACTTATGCTGCTCCTTTAAAGGTACAGACTAGACTATTCAATAATGAAACTGGGGAAGTTAAAGAGCAAGAGATATTCTTAGGTGATATGCCACTTATGACTGATGCTGGTACATTTATCATAAATGGTGCTGAAAGAGTTGTTGTATCACAACTTGTTAGATCTCCTAGTGTATACTATTCTAAGGAAATTGATAAGAATGGTAAACCTGTTTTTGCATCTAAAGTTATTCCATCCAGAGGTACTTGGCTTGAATATGAAACTGATGCTAAAGATGTTATCTATGTTAGAATAGATAGAAATAGAAAAGTACCAATTACTACTCTTTTAAGAGCGGTTGGATTATCTTCTAATGACGATATATTATCTTTATTTGATAATGATGTATATTTAAAAAATACCATAGAGAAGGATTCTACTCATAATACAGATGAGGCTCTTATTGAAATATATGAGAAATTAAGACCAGGAGAGCCTACTACTTTAGACAGTTCAAAGAACCAATTGATTACTAGATTCTTTGATGATTTTCATTATGATTTAGCAAGAGTTGGCAGATATAAATTTAATAAGAAATTAAATGTTAAAGATAGACTACTTGGAAATAAGCTAGCTGAAGATATTATAGTTGATGGTGAAGTTAAAATTGCTAAGGATACTTTAATTACTAAAGGAGTATTGGAAGAATTATCTACATACTTAGATAATGGTTATGGCATTACTGAATGTAAAGTTAATGAAGATTTAACTATTAATGCAAGTATAGATGAACATAACAAGATTCAAGTTATTCATTTATATTCTAATGTTGATGACAAGAAAATTGTTCATGTTATTGGTAATGATCCTAAGTGTGAACTTAAGAATTTAACTATTGCTGACTTATATGCCACTGTTAGTTATTATTTAAATTTAAATGATGGTATTGGTGACATAGATGAAATAGACCACTTGGGTAACAGAAGAGTTAAACAAGTAGGTGAATTATTACAAAATCAATTTAAGATTGGTTTTAGTAGAATGGAAAGAGTTATTAGGGAGAGAATGACTACTCAAGATATTGAAACGGTTACTCCTAACACTTTAATTAATATTAGACCAGTTACTGCTGTTATCAAGGAATTCTTTGGTAGTAGCCAGTTATCTCAATTTATGGATCAAACAAATCCAATTGCAGAACTTACTCATAAGAGAAGATTATCTGCTTTAGGACCTGGTGGATTATCTAGAGATAGAGCAGGTACTGAGGTAAGAGATGTTAACTCATCTCACTATGGTAGAATTTGTCCTATTGAGTCTCCAGAAGGAGCTAACATCGGACTTATTACATCACTAGCTAGTTATGCTAGAATTAATGATTATGGATTTATTCAAACACCATATAGAAAAGTAGTTGATAGTAGACTTACTGATGAGATAGTTTACTTAACTGCTGATGAAGAAGAGGATTATTATATATCTCAAGCTACTGTTAATACTGATGATGATGGTAAAATTACTGATAGTATAGTAGCAGGTAGATATAAGGGAGAAAATGTTTTAGTTAGTCCTGATAAAGTTGACTATATTGACGTATCTCCTCAACAAGTAGTATCTGTAACTACAAGTTTGATTCCATTCCTAGAGCATGATGATGCTACCCGTGCGCTAATGGGTGCGAACATGCAAAGACAGGCTTTACCTCTACTTTCTTAAGACAGAAGCTCCTTATGTAGGAACTGGTGCTGAATATATTGCTGCTAGAGATAGTGGCTCTGTAGTAGTTGCTAAGGCTGATGGTATTGTTAGTTATGCTGATGCTAAAAAAATTGTTGTTCGTAATGCTAAAGGTGAAGATATTTATCACTTAGCTACTTTTGAAAGATCTAACCAAGGTGAAACATTTAATCATGTTCCAATAGTTAGAGAAGGAGATAAAGTTAAGAGAGGACAAATAATAGCAGATGGTCCAAGTACTGATAAAGGTGAACTTGCTCTTGGTAAGAATGTAGTTGTTGCCTTTACTACATTTAATGGTTATAACTATGAAGACGCTGTTATTATGAATGAAAGACTTGTTAAAGATGATGTTTATACTTCACTACATATTGAAGATTATGAATTACAATGTCGTGATACTAAACTAGGACCTGAAGAAATTACTAGAGATATTCCTAATGTTGGAGAAGAGGCTAGAAAGAATCTTGATGAAACATGGTATCGTTAGAATTGGTACTGAAGTTCATGAAGGAGATATTCTAGTAGGTAAAGTTACTCCTAAAGGAATGGCTGATTTAACTAGTGAAGAAAAACTTTTTACATGCTATCTTTGGAGAGAAGACTAGAGAAGTTAGAAACTCATCACTTACTGTTCCACATGGTGGTGATGGTGTTGTTCATGATGTTAAAGTTTATACTAAAGATGATAATGATGACTTACCTAGTGGTGTAAGCATGGTTGTTAGAGTATATATTATTCAAAAAAGAGAAAGATTCAAGTTGGAGATAAAATGAGTGGTCGTCACGGAAATAAAGGTGTTATTTCACTTATACTTCCTAGTGAGGATATGCCATTCTTACCTGATGGTACTCCTGTTGATATTATGCTTAACCCTCAAGGTGTTCCTTCTCGTATGAATATTGGTCAGATACTTGAGTTACACTTAGGTATGGCTGGTAAAAAACTTGGTGTACATTTTGCTACTCCAGTACTTGATGGCGCCAAGGAAGAAGATATTGCTGCCGCTATGAAAGAAGCAGGTATGGATGAAGATGGTAAGACAGTTCTATATGATGGTAGAACTGGTGATCCATTTGATAGTAGAATATCTGTTGGTGTTATGTATATGATTAAACTACATCACATGGTTGATGATAAGTTACATGCTAGGGCAACTGGTCCATATTCTCTTGTTACACAGCAACCACTTGGCGGTAAAGCACAACTTGGTGGACAAAGATTTGGTGAAATGGAAGTTTGGGCACTTGAAGCTTATGGAGCTTCTCATGTACTTCAAGAAATTCTTACTTATAAATCTGACGATGTTGTAGGTAGAGTTAAAGTATATGAAGCTTTAGTTAAAGGACAACCATTACCGAAACCTGGTATACGTGAAGCATTTAGGGTATTAATAAAAAGAATTCCAAGCTTTAGGACTTGATATATCTGTTATTAATAATGAAGATGAAACTGTATCTTTTGATGAACTTTTGAAAAAAATGCAGATAAGGATGAAGATCCTATTGCTGAAGTAGTAATTAATAAAGAAGAAGTATTTAAAGATTTTGATGATGAAGAAGATGATGACTTTGATGAGGAAACTGATGATGAGTTTGATGATGACTTCGGAGAAGATGAGTTTGAAGATACTGATATGGAAGGAGATGATTTCTAATGTTAGAGGCTAATAATTTTAAAGCTTTAAAAATAGGAATTGCATCACCTGAGAAGATAAGATCTTGGTCTTATGGTGAGGTTATTAAACCTGAGACTATTAACTATAGAACACTTAAGCCTGAAAGAGATGGACTATTTTGCGAAAAGATCTTTGGACCTACGAGAGATTATGAATGTTCTTGTGGTAAGTATAAGAGACTTAGATATAAGAACATTGTCTGTGATAGATGTGGAGTAGAGGTTACTAAATCTTCTGTTAGAAGAGAGAGAATGGGACATATTGAACTTGCTACTCCAGTAAGTCACATTTGGTATGTTAAGGGTGTTCCTTCATACATTGGACTTACTCTTGATATGTCTCCAAGAGATTTGGAAGAAGTTATATATTTCGTTTCTTATGTTGTACTTGATCCAGGAGCTACTACTTTAATTAAGAAGCAAACTTTATCTGATAAAGAGTATAGAGCATATTATGAAAAATATGGTAATACTTTTTAGAGTTGGTATGGGTGCTGAAGCTATTAAGGAATTACTTTCTGAAGTAGATGTTAATAAGGAATTAGGAGAAATTCAAAAAGGAATTAGATGGTGCAACTGGACAAAGAAGAGCTAAACTAGTTAAGAGACTTGATGTTATTAATTCATTTGTTCAATCTGGTAATAAGCCTGAATGGATGATTATTGAGGCTCTTCCTGTTATTCCACCTGAACTTAGACCAATGATTCAACTTGATGGTGGTAGATTTGCTACTAGTGATTTAAATGATTTATATAGAAGAGTTATTAATAGAAATAATAGATTAAAGAAACTTATTGAACTAGGTGCACCTTCAATTATTATTCAAAATGAAAAGAGAATGCTTCAAGAAGCTGTTGACTCATGATTTGATAATGGTAGAAGGGGTAGAAGTGTTACTGGAGCAGGTAATAGAGCTCTTAAGAGTTTAAGTTCTATGCTTAAGAGTAAACAGGGTAGATTTAGACAAAACTTACTTGGTAAGAGGGTTGACTACTCTGGTAGAAGTGTTATTGTTGTAGGACCAGATCTTAAGATGTATCAATGTGGTATTCCTAAAGAAATGGCTCTTGAACTATTTAAACCTCATGTTATTCATGGTTTAACTGAGAAGGGTATTGCTAATAATATTAAGGCTGCTAAAAAGATGATTGATAATCAAGATCCTAAAGTATGGGATATTGTTGAAGATGTTATTAAAGAACATCCTGTTATGCTTAACAGAGCTCCTACTTTACATAGACTTGGTATTCAAGCATTTGAACCTAAGTTAATTAGTGGTAAAGCTATTAGACTTCATCCACTTGTATGTACAGCATTTAATGCTGACTTTGATGGAGATCAGATGGCTGTTCACGTACCTTTAAGTGAAGAAGCTAAAGCTGAAGCTAGAATTCTTATGCTTGGTTCTAATAATATTCTTTCTCCTAAAAAATGGTGATCCTATTGTTACTCCATCTCAGGATATGATATTAGGTAACTATTATATTACTATGGAGAAGGCTGGACTTCCTGGTGAAGGTAGAGTATTTAAAAATTCTAATGAGGCTTTAATGGCTTATCAAAGAAGAGAGATTACTCTTCAAACAAGAATTGTTGTTCCTGTTAATTCATTTAAGCATAAGGTTTTCTTAGATGAAGATAAGAATAAGTATTTAGTTACTACTCCAGGTAAGATTATATTTAATGAAATATTACCTGATTCATTCCCCTTACTTATGTGAGTCTACTAGTGAAAATATCGAAGGATTTACTCCTAGTAAGTACTTTATTGATTATGGTGAGAATATTCCTGAATTAATTAGTAATATGCCACTTTCTACTCCATTTAATAAGGGGGCTTTAGAGAAGATTATTGCTCAAATGTTTAAGAGATATAAGACTACTGAAACTAGTATATTCCTAGATAAACTTAAAGATTTAGGATTTAAGTATTCTACTTTCTCTGGTATTACAATTGCAGCATCTGATGTTGTTGTTAGTAAGAATAAACATGCAGTTATTGAGAAATCTAATGAAGAGATTAAGAAAGTTAATAAGCAATTCCAAAGAGGACTTATTACTGATAGAGAAAGATTAGAACTTGTTATTGATATTTGGACTAAAGCTAAAGAAGAAATTCAAGATGAATTACAAGGTTATGCTAAGAGTTATGTTGATAACCCAATATTCATAATGATGAACTCTAAGGTCAGAGGATCTATCTCTAACTTCGTACAGCTTGCTGGTATGAGAGGATTAATGGCTAAACCTAATGGTGAAACTATTGAGATTCCAATTCTATCTTCAACTTTAGTGATGGTTTATCAGTATCTGAATTCTTCCTATCTACACATAGTGCTAGAAAAGGTAGTGCAGATACAGCCTTAAAGACTGCGGATTCTGGTTATATGACAAGAAGACTTGTTGATGTAGCACAAGATATTATTGTTAAAGAAGAGGATTGTGGTACTATTCAAGGTGTACTTGTTAGTGCATTTATGGATGATAAAGATGGTATTATTGAGCCATTATATGATAGAATTGTTGGAAGATATACTAATAAGAAAGTTATTAATCCTGAAACTAAAGAAGTTATTATTGATAAAAATGAATATATTACTGAAGCTATTGCTGATAAGATAATTAAGGCTGGTATAAAGGAAGTTGAAATTAGAAATGTTTTAACTTGTAAGACTGATCATGGTGTATGTCAACATTGTTATGGTAGAAATCTTGCTACTGGTAACTTAGTTGAAATTGGTGAAGCTGTTGGTATTATGGGTGCTCAATCTATTGGTGAGCCTGGTACTCCAGCTTACCATGAGAACATTCCATACTGGTGGTGTTGCTGGAGCCGATATTACTCAAGGTCTTCCAAGAGTTGAAGAGTTATTTGAAGCTAGAATGCCTAAAGGTAAAAGCTACTATTATCTGAAATTGGCTGGTGTTGTTACTAAGATTGAAGATGCTGGTGGTAAGTTTAAGGTATATGTTAAGAATGATACTGAGACTAGAGAACATGTTACTTTATATGGTGCTAAACTTAGAGTAGAAAAAGGTGATAAGATTGAAGCTGGAGATAGAATTACTGAGGGTTCTGTGTCTCCTAAAGAGTTACTTGCGGTAACTGATCATAATACTGTTCAGCAATATATTCTAAAAGAAGTACAAAAGGTATATAGATCTCAAGGTGTTGATATTAGTGATAAACATGTTGAAATTATAGCTAAGAGAATGATTTCTAAAGTTAGAATTATGGATGCTGGAGATACTTTATTAGTTCCTAGTACTACTGTTTCTTTACAAGAATTTACTAAGGGTAATAAAGATGTTATTATTCAAGGTAAGAAACCTGCTATTGGACAACCAATACTTCTTGGTATTACTAAGGCAGCACTTGAGACTGATTCATTCTTATCAGCAGCTTCATTCCAAGAGACTACTAGAATCTTAACTGAGGCTTCTGTTAAGGGTAAAGTTGATAAACTTTAAGGATTAAAAAGAGAATGTTATTATTGGTAAGTTAATCCCTGCTGGTACTGGAGCTAAAGAGTATATGGATGTTGGTTATTCTTTAGAGAAGGAATTCTTTGATGAAGATGCTTCTGAGGTACTTGAAGAAGAATGTATGGATTAATAATAAAAAAGAATAGAAGTCGTGTTGATACATGGCTTCTATTTGTTTAATAAGAGGAGAATATATATGAATATTAATGAATTAATTAAGTGTATGACTGATACTTTGAATAGATTATGTATATGTAGAAATAATAGTAGTGGCATAGTTAGAACTAATATATATAATGCTATCTTATATTATGAGAAGATGTTAATTAAGAATGATTGTATTTTTGCTTATAATGATAATAGTGAAGTTAAGCTAGATAAAAAATCTTTATATGATACTTTGTTTTCTACTGCTAGTGATATTCAGTATTTTAATTCATTATTTAATGAAGATAATTTAGTTAATGCTTGGTGGTGTGTATGCTTAGCTATGAATGAGTTAGAACTGAATAATAGAAAACTTAATGGTTATGTTAGAGAAAAAGTTAGAAATAATTGAGTTATAGAGTAGTTTGTTTTATAACTCTTTTTTTTGTTCACTCTAATCCTAAGGTCTTAGAGTGTTAAATTAAGCCTCCTCTAAAAGAGTCTTAATTTAATATGTCAGCAACATCTATTATATATAAGAGAAGGTATATATTATGATGATGTTTATTATTTGGTGTATTTACTACAATACCGATATGATTATTACATAATTACAAAAAAATATAAGATAAGAAAGTACTTCAAATGTTTTTACTTTGTATTTGTAAAATAATGTAATATAGTGTATAATATTATCTGTGAGGAGAAATTTATGAAAATTGAAAAAATTAAATAAAGATAATATTAAAGAATTTATAAGGGATATTGATACTGCAGAAGAGATAGAACTTAATATTAATAAATTAGAATATTATGCTGTTAAAGATGATGATATTTATTTACTTGCTTTTGAAATGCTTAGTGATGAAGATAAGATATCTATTAAGTATGTTAATAATAAGGTAAAAGAAGATAAGTTTTTAGATATTATTAATTATTTAAATAATATATTAGTAGTTAGAACTCATTTAATTATAGATTTATATAATGATAAATATATGGATGTATTAAGTAATAATTATAAATGTAAAGAAATATATGTTTCTTTAATGAAAGATGATGTTACTGATAGTAATTCTAAATATAAAGAGGAACTTGCAGAGATTGATATGTATAATATTAGATATTTATCTTCAAAGAATGAGATAGTATGTAATTTAGTTAAACAAAATATTCAAGATGAGAGAATTATATTAGAACTTAATAGTAAATTTATTACTATGAATAGTAGTATTATTAGTTTTATAATTAATGATAGTATGATAGAACTATTTACTAAAGAACTTGGATATGATGTAGTGTATAAGAGTTTTGTTATAGTTAAGGAATAACCTTAACTATTTTTTTATGCCAAAATGTAAAATAAAAAACTGCCAAAATGTAAAATTGGAATTAAATTGATATGTTATTTATATATTTTAGTGTAATTATATGGTATAATTTATATTGTATTAAATATTTTGATGGTGGTGAAATTATGTATAAAAAAAATAAAAAAATATTTATATTAGGAATGGCTAGAAGTGGTTATGAAGTAGCTAAATTACTTTCTAGTGATAATGAGATATTTATTACTGATATGAAAGAGCAGGAAAAAGATAAAGTAGAAGAATTAGAAAAAACTTGGTGTTACTGTTAAGATATGCAAATGATCCAATAGAATACTTAGATGATAGTTTTGATATTATGGTTAAAAATCCTGGTATTAAATATACTCATCCTTGTGTAGTTAAGGCTAAAGAACTTGGTATACCAGTAATTAATGAAGTAGAAGTTGCTTATCATTATATTGATAAAAATGTTAAGATAATTGGTGTTACTGGTTCTAATGGTAAAACTACTACTACTAGTATTATATATGAAATAATGAAAAAGGCTTTTTTGGTGATAAGGTTATTTTAGCGGGTAATATTGGTACTCCTTTATGTCATTATGCTAAAGATATTAAAAAAAGATAGTTATTTAGTTATGGAAATAAGTGATCATCAGTTATGTGATATGTATGATTTTAAGACTAATGTATCTGTTATGACTAATATATACGAATGTCATACTGATTTTCATGATAGTCATGAAAGATATGTTATGACTAAGAAGAAAATATTTAATCATCATACTAAGGATGATACTGCTATTATTAATATGGATAATAGTGAAGAGATGGAACTTACTAGTGATATTGTTAGTACTAAAGAATATTTTTCTTGTGACAAGAAGACTGATTGTTATTATAAAGATGGCTTTATTTATTATAAAGATGAAAAATATATTGATACTAGTAAGATTATTTTAAAGGGTAATCATAATTATCAAAATATTATGTGTGCTATTCTTGCTACAAAAAAGTATATGGTGTTAGTGATGAAATAATTAAAGATGTCGCTAGTACTTTTAGTGGTGTTGAACATAGACTTGAGTATGTTGGTAATATTAATGGCAGAGAAGTATATAATGATTCTAAGAGTACTAATACTGAATCTACAGTTATAGCACTTAACTCTTTTGATAAAGATACTATTCTTATTATGGGTGGTACTGATAGGGGACATTCTTTTTGAAGAATTAAAAAAGAGCCTATGAAACATACTAAGTTAGTGGTAGCTTATGGTGAAACTAAGAATAGAATAAAATAAAGGATTTTGTGATAAAATTTAGAATTAAATGTATAGTGTGTGATAATTTAGTAGAAGCTACTGGTATTGCTTATGATAATTCTAAAGAAGGAAATATTATACTTCTTAGTCCTGCTTGTGCTAGTTGGGATCAGTTTCCTAATTTTGAAAGTGAGTAGTATATTATTTAAGAATACAATATTAAAATATAAGAATGGTTTATTTATTGGAAAAAGGCAAACATATTTATATGATTGGTATTGGTGGTGTTAGCATGAGTGGTATTGCCGATATACTTATTAATATGGGATATAAAGTAAGTGGTAGTGATAGAATGGAATCTTCTGTTACTGATAAACTTACTAGTCAAGGTATTAAAGTATTTATACCACAAAGTAAAGATAATATTACTAAAGATATAGATTTTATTGTTTATACTGCCGCTATAAAAGATGATAATGAGGAAATGATTGAGGCTAAAAAGAATAATATTCCTATGATGGAAAGAGGAGAGTTTTTGGGAGAAATTACTAAATTATATATTCTAATACTATAGGAGTAGCTGGTACGCATGGAAAGACTAGTACTACTTCAATGCTTTCTTGTATATTTTTTAAAGGGTAATATGGATCCTACTATTCAAGTTGGTAGTATGCTTAAGAATATTAATGGTAATTATAGAGTAGGTAAGAGTGATACTTTGATTATTGAGGCTTGTGAGTATTGTGATAGTTATCTTAACTTTAAACAAAAATCCGCTATTGTACTTAATATTGATAATGATCATTTGGATTATTTTAAAAACTTAGATAATATTAAGAAATCTTTTTATGAGTATGTTAGTCATTTACCTAGCGATGGTTATTTAGTTATTAATAATGATGATGATAATAGTAATCATTTAAAAGAACATACTAAGGCTAAAGTTATTACTTATGGTATTAATAATCAAGCTGATTATATGGCTGATAATATTAAATTTAATAAAGATGGCTGCGGTATATTTGATGTTATTTATGATAATAAGAATTTAGGGTACTATTGAACTTTCTGTACCTGGAAGACATAATATATCTAATGCTTTATCTACAGTGGCACTATCTATGGCTTATGGTATAGATTTTAATGATATTAAAGAAGGCCTTAAAAGATTATGAGGGGGCCGCAAGAAGAATGGAATATAAGGGTGAGTTCATGGGAGCTAAAGTATATGATGACTATGGACATCATCCTACCGAAATAGAGGCTACCGCAAAGGCTATTCATGGTATGGAACATAATGAAACTTGGGTTATATTTGAACCACATACATATTCTAGAGCTTATAAACATAAAGAGGCTTTTGCTAAAGTACTTAGTGAATTTGATCATATTATTATTACTGATATATATGCTGCGAGAGAGAAAATAATACATATGGTATAAAAGAAGAAGATATTATTAAAGAAATAAAGAAATATGGTAAAGAGGCTTTTTCATATTAGTAATTATGATGATATTAAAACTTATTTATCTGAATATGTTAATAAGGGTGATTTTAATTCTTACTTTAGGAGCTGGTTATGTTACTAAACTTGCTGATTTGTTAGTAAATAAAGAAAAATGAATGATATTATTTTTTCATTCATTTTTTCTTTGAGAAATTTTTCAAACATAGTTAGTCCATATCTACTATTGTAATAATTGGGAAATTCATTTAAATGGGCTAAAAGCTATTTTAGTAGTTAGTATTAAATTGTCGTTGGTTACATTGGTTTCAGGATTTATTGTTCCATGTTCTAATTCAATATTCATTCCAGTTAATAATTCTTCTTTTGTAAATTTATCAAATTTAATATTTAACTTATTTGACACTTCTAATACATCTTTTAATGTAAACATATTTATCACCAATTAATTATATGTTATTTATTTAGAAAGTAAATTAAAACTAATTGACTTTATATATATTATGTTGTATACTTTTTATTAGTAATCATTACTAATAAGGAGAGAGATATGCGTAATACTAAACAAAGAGAATGTATATTAGATATAAATTAATAATAGTTATGATCACTTGAATGCTTATCAGGTTTATGATAAGGCTCGAGAGATTATTTCTAATATTAGTTTGGGGACAGTATATCGTAATTTATCTTGGTTATGTGATAACGATAAAATTAGATTTTTTCTAGTTGATGGTAACTTTTAGATATGATAGAAATGATATTCATGATCATTTTATATGTACTAGATGTGGTTATGTTATTGATGTAGCAAGAGATAAAAATGTTAAAAAGTATATAAATGGTAATTTAGTAGTTGATTATGAAATAAAATATAGGGGCATTTGTACTAAATGCCAAAGGGAGGAAAATTTATAATGAAATTAAAAAGGAAGTAAAACTGAACAAAAACTTAATGACTGCTTTTGCTGGTGAATCTCAAGCTAGAAATAAGTATACTTATTTTGCATCAAAAGCTAGAAAGGATGGTTTTGAGCAAATAGCAGATATATTTGAAGAGACTGCTAATAATGAGAAAGAACATGCCAAGATGTGGTTTAAAGAATTACATGGTGGTGCTGTTCCTAGTACTATTGATAATTTATAGATGCTGCTAATGGTGAAAACTATGAATGGACTGATATGTATAAGGGTTTTGCAGAAACTGCTAGAAATGAGGGCTTTACTAGAATTGCTTTTCTATTTGAAGAAGTGGCTAAGATTGAAAAAGAACATGAAGAAAGATATAGAAAATTACTTTCTAATATTAATGAAGGTTTAGTATTTTCTAGAGATGGAGATAAAATATGGCAATGTAGAAATTGTGGCCATATTGTTATTGGAAAAGAAGCTCCTAAAGTATGTCCTGTTTGTGCTCATCCACAAAGTTATTTTGAGATCAAGAAAGAGAATTATTAATTTAATTCTTTTTTGCATATTTATCTATATATTACATATTAATATAGTGTGATATATATGAAGAATATTAATTATAAGAAACTAGCTATTTTTATAGCAATTCCTTTAGTACTTGGTGCTTTGATTGGTCTTATTACTATGAAGGGTAGTTCTAGTTATAATGGTCCAGTACCTAGATGGCTTTTTCCTGTAGTATGGAGTGTATTATATATACTTATGGGTATATCTAGTTATATTATTAGTGATAATAAAAAAAGTTACTTAATATTTATAAGATTAATTTAATAGTTAATTTACTATGGCCTATTATATTCTTTCTATTTAAGTTAAAGGTATTGGCTTTCTTTTTGGATACTTATATTAATTTTAATAGTAGGATATATGATATATAAGTTTTATCAAGAAAATAAATTATCTAGTTATTTACTGATACCTTATATATTATGGCTAGTATTTGCTTCAGTACTTAATTTATTGGAACTTTAAATAGTTCTTTTTTTTCTTGATATAAATATGATAAAATATTATCTGAGGTAGTTAGTATGATTAAAGAAGTAAGAAATAAAGGTAAAAAAGAATATATAAAAGCAATTTCTGGAAGGTAGTAGCAGTATGTTTTATTACTGCAATTATGACTGGTGGTTCTACTATATACTTAATAAGAAATGAGTATAATTCTAATAATAGTAATTTAATTCATCAAAGTGGTATTTTAGATAATAAAAAGTAATTCGCAAATAGTAAGAGATTTTATTAAGTCAGCATATAAAACTAAAGATAAAGTAGATACTTATTTGAATAAGACTACTAAAGGTATTATTGCTACTTTTGTTAATAATATTCATAGTTCTAACTCGTTTGTATTTGGAGTTCTTAATGCTGTTAATGAACTTGTTTTTTAAAAATAAGGTAACTTCTGGTATTATTATATTTATTGGTGTTTTAGTTAGATTTTTATATTGGCTTTTTGGAAGTAATGTAATTAAAGTTGGTAAGACGAGATTTTTCTTGGAAAATAGAAAATATAAGAAAACTAGAATGTAAAAGATTATTATTTGCTTATCAAGATAAAAAATATAAGAATATAGCAAAAGTTATGTTTAAGAAGTGTCTATATGAATTTTTGTGGTCATTTACTATAATTGGTGGTATTATTAAACATTATTCTTATTATTTTGTTCCTTATATTATTTCGGAAAAATCCTGATATGAAGTCTGATGATGTCATTAGATTATCTAAAAATATGACTAAGGACTATAGATGGAAGATGTTTTTTATTAGATTTAAGTTTTGTACCTTACTATATATTTGGTATATGTACATTTAATATATTTAATTTACTTGTTACTAATCCTTATAAAGAATGCTCTTATACTGAATTATATATGAATATAAGAAAGAATTATATTACTAGTAAAATGTTAGGATATGAATGTTTAAAAGAAGATTTAGATGGTCCTCAGTTGAATGAAGAATATCCATATGATACTAAAGAGAAAAGAAAAAAATAGAAAAGATTAAATATAACATTTGGGAACTTATACTATTATTTTTTGCCTTTGCCTTTATTGGTTATTTATGGGAAGTAATATTACATTTGTTTAGTGATGGGGTGTTTGTTAATAAGGGGCTCTTTATATGGTCCTTGGCTTCCTATATATGGATGCGGCGGAGTACTTACTTTAGTTTTACTTAATAAGTATCGTGATAATCCAACACTAGTATTTTTTGCTTCAGTAATATTGTGTGGCATAGTAGAATACTTTAGTTCTTTATTTATGGAACTTGCTTTTAATACGAGATGGTGGGATTATACTGGTTATTTCTTTAATATCAATGGTAGAGTATGCTTGGAAGGATTATTATTTTTTGGATTTGGATGTACTGCAGTATTTATATTGTTACACCATTATTACTCGATTTATTTCATAAATTAGATAAAAATTATGTTAAGTTTTTTGACTATTATATTAAGTATATTATTTTTAACGGATTTTGTTTTTTATTTAACTATAGGACCTAATAAAGGAAATGGTATTACTTCTTATGATGGTTATACTGATACAATAAATGTCAAGTTTGACAAATTACAATAATAGTGTTGACAATTACTTAATACTGATGTAATTATTAAATTGTACTATTTATAGTAGTACAATTTATGGTGGTGAAAAAAATGTTAAAAATATTAACTTATATTGTTATGGTAATAACTAGTTTTTATTTATTATACTTTGTTGTTATGGCTATAGGAATATTTAAAAAGAAAAAAGAAAAAGTTCTAGTAGATAAAAAAAGAATAATTTTGCTGTTATAATAGCTGCACGAAATGAAGAAGCAGTTATTGCTAATTTAATTAAAAGTTTAAAGAAACAAAATTATCCTAAAGAACATTATGAAATATATGTTATTGTTAATAATTGTACTGATAATACTGAGGAAGAGGCTAGAAAGGCTGGTGCTAAAGTTATTGTTTGTACAGAGAAAGTTAAATCTAAAGGAGAAGTTCTTAAGTTTACTTTTTAATAAATTAAAAAAAGAAAAAGATATAGATGCTTATGTTATATTTGATGCTGATAATTTAGTACATAGAGATTTCTTAAGTAAGATGAATGATAGTCTTTAATATGGGTTATTCTGTAGTACAAGGATTTAGAGATACTAAGAATGTTAGTGATAATTGGCTTAGTTGTAGTTATGCTATTATGTATTATATTCAAAATTTATTTCTTAATAAATCAAGATATAATTTAGGTAAATCTTCTTTTTATTAATGGTACTGGTTTTGTTATAAAGAAGGAACTTATTGATAAGAATGGTTATGATCCTAAGACTGTTACTGAAGATATTGAGTTTGTGGCTATGTGCGCTATTAATGGTGAAAAAAATAGCATTTAATGATGAAGCTATTACTTATGATGAACAAGTTAATAAGTTTATACCATCATTAAAACAAAAGAGAAAAAGATGGTCTATAGGAACTATGGAATGTTTAAGAGGTTACTTTACTGAACTTATAAAGGCTGGCTTTAAAAATAGAAGATTTGAATGTTTTGATATTATTATATTTTATTTATCAATAGTAGTACATGTTATTGGTAATTTAGCTCCAATATTTGCTATATTAGGCTTATTTATTAATTTTAAAAAAGTCTAACTATCGGATACTTTATTAGTACTTTAGCAATATCTTTATGTTCTTATGTAATAGGTGTTGTACTTAGAGCATTCCTACTTAAGAAGTATAATAAGAGTATTAAAGATAATATTGGTGGAATACTTTTCTTTGATTTATTTATATTAAGTTGGGCTCCAGTTAACTTTGTTTGTCTATTCTTAAAGAAATGTAATTGGGAAAGTATTAAGCATGATAGAAATATTGATATAGAAGAAGTATAAGGACTAGTAATAGTCTTTTTTTTGATATATATTTATGGCTTATATATAATAGGTATCTTTGATACATTGTTATTAGACCTTAGGCTAATAACAACACTTTAATACTTTAGAATTAAAGTGAATATAAAGAATAAATATTTTTATGTAAAAAACTTATACAAAAATATTAAATTGTGTGTTATAATATTTATGATAGGTAGGTGTGATTATATATATGAAGAAAGTTATTATTATTAGTATTTATGCTAATATTTTTAGTGGGTTGTGGTAAGAATGAAAATGAACTTATTATGGTTACTGAAGCAGGATTTGCTCCTTATGAATATTATGATAATGGTGAAATAGTAGGAGTAGATGTAGATATTGCTAATGAAATAGCAAAAGAAATGGGTAAAAAATTAGTCGTTAAAGATGTAGCATTTGATTCAATTATTAATGAAGTAAAAACTGGTAAGGCTGATTTTGGAGCTGCTGGTATAAGTTATAGTGATGAAAGAGCAGAAAAAGTAGATTTTTCTATTAATTATTCTGTTAGTAAGCAGGTTGTTATTGTTAAAGAAAATAGCGCTATTACTAGTACTAAAGATATTGATAATAAGAAAATAGCAGTACAACTTGGTAGTATAGCAGATACTTATGTTACAGATAATTATAAGAATGCAGAAATAGTTAGACAAAAGAAATATTTGGCCGCTATTGAAGATTTAAAAGTTGGTAAAGTTGATGCAGTAGTTATGGATGAATTACCTGCTAAAGAGATAATTAGTAGTAATAATGGATTAAAGATACTTGAAGGTAGTCTTGCTAATGATAGTTATGGTATGGTAGTTAAAAAAAAAAAAAGGGTAATAGTGAATTACTTAATATAATTAATAAAGTTCTTAACAGACTAAAAAAAGAAGAAGGCAGAATAGAAGAGTTTGTAATAAAACATACTTCGTAAGGAGGTACTAATGAATGAATATTTAAACTTTTTTAGTAAAATATTTGATTTTTTTGGCAATATTGGTAAATCTTTTTTATAAGACAGTTATTTATGATAATAGATATGAATATATATTTGAAGGTTTATTTCATACAATAATTATTGCTTTATTTGCTGTTATTATAGGCATTGTTATAGGTATATTAGTATCACTTATTAGAAATAATTATGAAATTAATGGTAAAAATAAATTACTTTATAAAATAGCAAATCTTTATGTAAATATTATTAGAGGTACTCCTGTTATACTACAACTTATGATAATTTATTACGTTATTTTTAAGTCAGTAAATATTAATATTGTAATTGTAGGTATTATTGCTTTTGGTATTAATTCTGGTGCTTATGTTTCAGAGATTATAAGAGCTGGTATTAATTCTATACCAAAAGGGCAAATGGAAGCAGGCTTTTCTTTAGGCCTTAGATATAGAACAGTAATGAGAGAAATTATATTACCTCAGGCTATTAGAAATATATTACCTGCACTTGGTAATGAGTTTATTACTTTACTTAAGGAAACTTCGGTAGGAGCTTATATTGGTATTGTTGAACTTACTAAGGCTTCAGATATTATTGCTTCAAGAACATATGATTATTTCTTTCCACTTATTATTATTGCAATAATATATTTGATTATGACTCTTGGTCTATCTAAATTAGTTAATGTAATGGAAAGGAGACTTAATCGTGTTAGAAGTTAAAAATGTAAAAAAAAAAGTTTTGATAAACTTAATGTACTTAAAAGGTATATCTTTTAATGTTGAAAAAGGAGAAGTTATATCAGTAATTGGTCCTTCAGGATGTGGTAAGAGTACTTTACTTAGATGTATTAATATGTTAGAAAAACCTAGTAGTGGTAAAATAATATTTGAGGGGATTGATATTACTAGTAAGAATACTGATTTACCTAAGGTAAGAGAAAAGATTGGTATGGTCTTTCAACAATTTAATTTATTCCCACATCTGACTGTACTTGATAATATTATTTTGGCTCCTGTTAAACTTGGTATAATGGATGAAGGATAGTGCTAGTAAAGAGAGCAGAAGAACTTCTTAAAGAAACTAGTTTACTTGATAAGAAGGATAATTATCCGGAGGAGTTATCAGGAGGGCAGAAACAGAGAGTAGCTATTGTTAGATCACTTATTATGAATCCGGATATTATTTTATTTGATGAGCCAACTAGTGCACTTGATCCTGAAATGGTTGGAGATGTACTGGAACTTATTAAAAAAGTCGCTGATAATACGGGTATGACAATGATTGTAGTATCACATGAAATGAACTTTGTTAAGAAGTGTGCAAGTAGAGTATTATTTATAGATAATGGTAAAATAGCACTTGATGGAACTCCTAGTGAAGTGTTTAATAATAAAGATAATGAGAGATTAATGGAATTTTTTGAATAAAACAAATAATTAAAAAATAGTATAAAAATGTTTGTAAAAAAAAACATAAAATGTTGTTATAATTATTATAGTAGGAAACTACATAAGAAGGGAGAATATTAGTGGATAATGTTATTAATGTAAAAAGTGAAATTGGAACTTTAAAAAAAAGTATTATTACATAGACCAGGAAATGAATTACTTAATTTGACTCCTGATACATTAAGTAGATTACTTTTTGATGATATTCCTTTTTTACCTGAAGCTCAAAAAAAGAGCATGATGAGTTTGCTCATATACTAAAAAAGAAAATGGTATTGAAGTTGTTTATCTTGAAGATTTAATGGCTGAAGTACTAAAGAACTTGAGATGATATTGAAAATAAATTTATTAGACAATTTATTTTTGAGGCTGGTATTAGAACTCCAAAGTATAAAGAATTGGTTTTTGATTATTTAAAGAGTTTTGTTAATAAGAAAGAGCTTGTTCTTAAAACTATGCAAGGTATTAAGATAGAAGAAATACCTAGAAAAAGAGAGAAGTAGAAAAATCTTTAGTGGATTTAGTAAGTGAGGAGTCTGATTTTCTAGCAGATCCTATGCCTAACTTATACTTTACTAGGGATCCTTTTGCTAGTGCTGGTAATGGTGTTATCTTAAATAAAATGTATTCTGTTACTAGAAATAGGGAAACTATTTATGCTGAATATATATTTAACTATCACCCTGATTATAAAGGACAAGTTAATAAATATTATGATAGATATTTACCATACCATATTGAAGGTGGAGATGTTCTTAACTTATATAATCATATATTAGCAGTAGGTATATCACAAAGAACTGAGTCTGGTGCTAATTGATGAACTTGCTAAGAATATGTTTAGAAATCCTGATTGTGAAATTGATACTATTTTAGCATTTAATATACCTGAATCTAGAGCATTTATGCACTTAGATACTGTATTTACACAAATTGATTATGATAAATTTACTTTCCATCCAGGTATTATGGATACTTTAGAGGTATTTGAAATTACTGAAGGAGATATTCCTGATAGTGATGAAGATTTGAATGTTAAAAAGTTGAAGGTAGTCTTGAAGAAATACTTGAAAGATATCTTGGGAGAAAGGTTACTTTAATTCCTTGTGCTGGTGGTGAGAAGATTTCTTCAGAAAGGGAACAATGGAATGATGGTACTAATACTTTATGTATTGCTCCGGGTGTTGTTGTTGTTTATGATAGAAATAATATTACTAACAATATATTAAGAGAACATGGTATTAAAGTACTTGAAATGAGTAGTGCTGAACTTTCTCGTGGTAGAGGTGGTCCTAGATGTATGAGTATGCCTTTAGTAAGATAAGATTTAGATACTTTTATAATGATAAAAACGAAGGTAATGAAAATATTTATTTTACTAAGAGTGAAGATGTAAAAAAAAGTAAATGATAAAATAGATTTAAGAGGAAGAAACTTCTTAACATTACTTGATTATACTCCTCTGGAGATAAGATATTTACTTGATTTAGCAAAAGATTTAAAGAATAAGAAACATAATGATATACCTCATAGATATTTAAATAATAAGAATATTGTATTATTATTTGAAAAAACTTCTACTAGAACAAGATGTGCATTTGAAGTTGCTGGACTTGACTTGGGTATGGGAGTTACTTACCTAGATCCAGGTAGTTCACAAATGGGCAAGAAAGAAAGTATCGAAGATACTGCTAGAGTATTAGGTAGAATGTATGATGGTATCGAATATAGAGGATACGATCAAAAAATAGTTGAAGAACTTGCTAGAGTGCAGGTGTACCAGTATGGAATGGTCTTACTACTGAGTTTCATCCTACACAGATGTTAGCAGATGTTATGACCGTTGAAGAAAATTTTGGTCATTTAGATGGCATTAAACTTGTATTTATGGGTGATGCTAGAAATAATGTTGCTAACTCACTTATGGTAGTTTGTGCTAAAATGGGTATGCACTTTGTAGCATGTGGTCCTAAAGATTTATGGCCTGATAAAAAACTTGTTAATAAATGTAAAGAAATTGCCAAAGAAACTGGTGGAAGTATCGAAATGACAGAAGATGTTATGGAAGCTTCTAAAGGAGCAGATGTTATTTATACTGATGTTTGGGTTTCTATGGGTGAACCTGATGAGGTTTGGGCTGAAAGAATCAAATTACTTAGTCCATATCAGGTTGATATGAATGTTATGAATAATGCTAATCCTAATGCTATATTCTTACACTGTCTTCCATCATTCCATGATTTAAATACCACTATTGGTAAAGATATTAATGAAAAATTTGGTCTTAAAGAGATGGAAGTTACTGATGATAAGTATTTACATCTTCTAAATCAAAAGTATTTGATGAGGCTGAGAATAGATTACATACTATTAAAGCAGTTGTATATGCCACAATGAGGGAAGATAATGAGTAGAATTGTCATTGCATTAGGTGGAAATGCTTTAGGTAAGACTCCTGGTGAACAACTTAGTCTTTTTATCTAATGTAGCAAAAATTATCGTTGAACTTATTAAAGATGGTAATGAAATTGTTCTTACACATGGAAATGGTCCTCAGGTAGGACAAATAGCCCTTGCTATGGAGTATGCTTCAAATGGTGAAGCAGGTACTCCTAGTATGCCATTTCCTGAGTGTGGAAGTATGAGTCAAGGTTATATAGGATACCATATGCAACAATCTATCTTAAATGAATTAGATAGACAAGGTGTAAAAAAGAATGTGTATCCTTGATAACACAAGTCCTTGTGGATAGTAATGATAGCGCTTTTCAAAATCCAACTAAGCCTATTGGAATGTTCTATAGTAAGGAGAAAAGCTATGGAAATTGAAAAAGAAAAGGGCTATGTATTTACTGAAGATGCAGGACGTGGTTATAGGAGAGTTGTACCTTCTCCAATTCCTAAAAAAAATTATTGAGAAAGATTCTATTACAAGTCTTCTTGATAATGGTACTATTGTTATAGCTGTTGGTGGTGGCGGTATACCAGTAATTAATAGTGGTAATGGATTAAAAGGAGTAGAGGCTGTTATTGATAAAGATAGATCTGGTGCTTTACTAGCTAGAGAAATCAATGCTGATATTTTCTTAATACTAACTGCTGTTGATAAAGTATGCTTAAACTATAATACAGATAATGAGATAATGTTAGATTCACTTACTAAAGAAGAGGCAGAAAAGTATATAGATGAAGGACAATTTGCTAAGGGAAGTATGCTTCCTAAGGTAGAGGCCTGTCTTGATTTTATTGGAGAATCTACTTCAAGAAAAGCTATTATTAGTTCATTATCTAAAGCTAAAGAAGCAATAGATGGAAAAACAGGTACAGTCATAAAAAAGGAGGTAAGTATTTAAAATGGCTAAAAAAAAAAAAAGGTACTTCTTTCGTCATTTTCTATCATCTTAATACTAATATTTGTTTTAGGAATAATATCACATCTTTTACCTAATGCAAAATTTGTTGGTGAAGAAATAATAAATGGAAGTGGTACTGTAGGTGCTAAATTATCACAGGTATTAATGGCACCAATATTAGGCTTTGAAGATGCTATTGACATTGCAATTTTCATAATGATGCTAGGAGGTTTACTTAAGGTTATTGGTAAGACTGGTGCTTTAGAAGCAGGTATTAAAGCATTAGTTCAAAAATTAAAAAGGAAGAGAAATTTTATTAATTCCTATATTAATGCTTATTTTCTCTATATGTGGAACTACTTATGGTATGCTTGAAGAGACAGTTGGATTTTATGTTTTACTTGCCGCTACTATGATGGCTGCTGGTATGGATCCTCTTGTTGGTTCTGCGGTTAATCTTATTAGGTGCAGGAGCAGGATGTTTAGGATCTACAATTAACCCATTTGCTACTGGGGTTGCTATTAGTGCACTTCCTGATTCTATTAAGGCTAATCAAGGTGTAGTAATTCTAATTGCAGTATTCCTATGGCTTACTACTTATGCAATTTGTACTTTCTTTGTAGTAAGATACGCTAAGAAAGTAAAAAGAGACAAAGGTTCTACGTTCTTATCTCTAAGAGAGCAAAAAGCTGCTGAAAAGAAATATGGTAGCTTTGAAGAACATGAAGAAAATAGCAAGAAAGAACAAGAAAAAGTTGTATTAACTGGTAAACAAAAAGTTACTTTAATATTATTTGGATTAACATTCCTTGTAATGATTATTGGATTTATCCCTTTGGGGTGAATTTGGCGTAACTATATTTGATAAGTTTACTGGATGGCTTACTGGTTCTTCACTTGGTAACTGGTGGTTCTATGAGGCTGCTTTATGGTTCTTAATTATGTCTATTATTATTGCAATTATTAATAGATTTGGAGAAAAAGGTTTTGTTGATACTTTTGTTGATGGTGCTGACGATATGATTGGTGTTATACTTATAATTGCAGTTGCTAGAGGTGCTAGTGTTCTTATGAAACAAACATATCTAGATAACTATATTATATATAATGCTGCGAATATATTATCTAAGGTACCTCAATTGGCATTTATACCACTTAACTATATATTACATATAGTATTATCTATATTAGTTCCATCATCATCTGGACTTGCTACATTATCTACACCAATCATTGCTCCTTTAGCAGCACAACTTGGTTACAATGTAGAAGTTACTATTATGACTTTAGTATCTGCAAATGGATTAGTTAACTTAATTACTCCAACTTGTGGTGCTATTATGGGTGGACTTGCTCTTGCTAAAGTAGAATATTCTACTTGGTTTAGATGGGCATTAAAAGTAGTTTTAACTATTGCTGTAGCTAATATATTAATACTATGTTTATTCTCACTCATATTACAAGTAGCTCATTAATTATTAAAAAACAATCTCATAAAAAAAAGAGATTGTTTTTATATACATAATTATTTTTTTTGAAGACTATAAGTTTTCAAAAAAAAATCTAGTTAAAGACTTATGGCTTTAACTAGCAGTGAATAACGAAGTATGAACTGTCAAAGCAAGAACTAATTTTATATGTTAGTTCTTAATTTTTTTCTTAATTTTTAATAATTGTATATGAATTAATATCATTATATAGTATAATATTTATTGTAAAGAAAATATAAAGGAGTTAGTAGTATATGAAAAAAAAGTAAAAGTAAAGAATAAAAGTCACTATTTAGTTCTTATATGTTGTTTAGTCTTAGTATTAGGTATAGTAATATACTTTATAATTAATCTTATTGGAAGTAGGGAATTAAGTAAGAATAATGATATAAGTGATAATAGTACTTTAAAAAAAAAGATATTAAGAAGTATGATAATGTTAAGATTTTTTTTAAAGGAGAAAAAATCCAGATAATTATTTATATTTTTCAAATATTTTATGGAGAATTATAGGTTTTAATAAAGATGGTTCATTAGATATTACTACTGATAATAATATTAATATTTTAAAGAATGTTAATTATGATGTTAATAAATATGTTAATGATATATTTTTAAATAGTATTGATAAGAAGTACTTAGATAAAGTTTCATATTGTAATGATGTTATATCTAAGGTAGAAAAAAAAAGAGAATGTAAAAAGATTTATACAAAAGATTATGTTAGATTACTTAGTATAGAGGATATTGTTAATTCTACTGATAACGATAAAAGTTATCTACTAAATGATTTAGATTATTGGCTTAATAATAAGTCTGATAGTAAACAATTTGTTGTTGTTAATAATAAGATTGCCTCTGGGGATAGCAAAGATGGTTATGGAGTAAGACCTGTCATTAGATTAAAGAATAATATAACTATTAAGTCTGGTGATGGTACTTTAGATAAGCCTTATGTTGTATCTCTGAGGATACTACTGGTCTTAGCGTTGGTAGTTATATTAAACTAGATAATGATTTATGGGTTATCTATGAAGTAGGCAAAGATAATGTTAAGCTAGCCCTTGCTAATGGATTATCTGGCGCTAAAGCATTTGGCAATAGTAGTGAATATAATATAGATAAAGATGATAGTATAGCTCATTACTTAAATAATGATTATTTAAATAGTTTATCTTATAAAGATATGCTTATTGATAGTGAATGGGAAACTGGTAAATATACTGATAGTTATAGTAATGTAGATAAAAATATAGTTACTGCGAAAGTAGGTATGCTTAGTGTAAAAGATTTAAAGTTAGTTAATAATAAATGGGGATATTATTTAATAACTCCAAGTGATAAAGAAGAAGTTTACTTTTTTATAACACTAATAGTTATGTATCTAAAACTAATTATTTACGTAGTATAGTTCCTACTATTAGTATTAAAAAATAATTATAAAGTAAATGGTATGGGTACAAAAGAATAACCCTTTTTGAAGTTGAGGTATAATATGAAGAAGTTAATGGTATTTGGTATTTCTTTTGCATCTTGTATGGTTGTATTTTTAATGACTATTTTTATATTTAAAGAACCTATTGTTAATTGTTTAGTTTCAAAAGATAAACTTAAATTAGTAGGTATTTTATATGGTAAGAATGCTTTATATGATGCAGTAGCAAGAAATAATTATATTTCTTATGAAAAGGATATTGATGGTAATGTTATTTCTGGAAGTGTTTCTTCTGATAATGTAAGTAATGATAAGTATGAAAAGGAAATACTAGAAAAAGATGATAGTACTGAAGGATATAAGTTTATTAATTTAGAAATTAATGGATATAAAAGTTATTTAATAGCTATATATGACCCCTCTAAAGTTAAACTTGTAAGTTCTAGATGGTTTAATAGAGGTAATACTGGACAGCAAACTGTTATTGATATTTGTAAAAGATATAATGGTAAAGTATGTATTAATGGTGGGGGGATTTCAAGATTTTGGTCTTGGCTCTGATATTCCAATTGGTTATGTTATTGAAGATGGTAAGATTACCTGGGATAGTGAAGGTAAGTCTAAATTAGTAGGATTTAATTATGATAATGAACTTGTACTTATGACCGCTAGTGGGGAAGAGGCTATTGCCGCAGGGGTTCGTGATGCTTTAGAATTTGGACCATTCTTAATAGAAAATGGCGAGATAATTGTACCTAAGGAAGAATCTGCTGGTGGATATGGCGGTGCTGCAAGGGTGGCTATTGCTCAAAGAAAAGATGGCATAGTATTATTCCTTGTGACTGAAGGTGTACATAGTAAAGGACCTACTATATACGAAGTGGCTGAAACATTAAAGAAGTATGGAGCTTATACTGCTGGTAACTTAGATGGTGGTGCTTCAAGTAGTTTAGTAGTTAATGGAAAGATGATTAATCATCCATTAAACATATATGGGGAACTTATTAATGGAGGTAGAGGCCGCAGTGTAGTTACAGGCTTTGGATATATTGAATAAATAATATATTATTTTTTTGAAGACTATAGGCTTCAAAAATTCTAGTTAAAGACTTATGGCTTTAACTAGCAGTGCATAGCGAAGCATGAACTGTTAAGACTAGAACTAATAAAAGTATTTAGTTCTTTTTTATTTGTGTAGTAAAATATTAGTAGAGCAGGTGATTAATATGTATTATAAAATTAGTCATGGTAGTGTTACTCTTGGTAATAATACAGTACTTGAAGATATTAATTTTTGTGTTAAATATAATGAAAAAATTGGTATTGTAGGTAGAAATGGCTCGGGTAAAACAACTTTACTTAAAGCTATTGTAGGAGAGTATGAAATTAATAGTGGTTATGAAGAAGTAGATATTATTTCTTCGGGAGACTTTAATATTGGTTATGTTAAACAGAATGATGGTTATAATCTTGATATGAAGATGATAGATTATATTAGGAGTTCTTTTAAGGATATTCTTGATATTGAAAAAAAAACTTAATATCTTAGAGAATGAAATGAGTACTCATTATGATGAAAAGATAGTAAGTAAATATAATGATCTTTTATCTAGATATGAATATATGGGTGGTTATAAATATAAGAAAGAGATAGAGGTTATTTTAAGTAAGTTTGATTTTAGTGATAAGGATAAAGATAGGTGTTTTTGAATGAGTTTTCTGGTGGTCAAATTACAAAGTTATCTTTGATTAGGCTTCTGTTATCGAAGCCTGATTTGCTTATTTTGGATGAACCTACTAATCATTTGGATATTAAAGCTATAGAGTGGCTTGAGGATTACTTAAAGGGATATAAGGGTTCTATTATTTTGGTTAGTCATGATAGAATGTTTTTGGATAATGTTTGTAATGTGATATATGATATTGAGTATGGTTCTTTAACTAGATATAGTGGTAATTATTCTTATTTTGTTAAGAAGAAAGAAGAAAATTATATAAGAAATCTTAATGATTATGAAAGGCAACAAAGGCGAGATTAAGAGACTACAGGATATTGCTGATAGATTTAGGTATAAACCTACTAAAGCTGGCATGGCAATGTCAAAATTAAAGCAAATTGAGAGAATGGTATTAATAGATAAACCTGATAAGTCTAATACGAAGTCTTTTAAGATTAATTTTAGTCCGGATATGAATAGTTATAGAGATGTTCTTAAGGTTAAAAATCTTTCTATTGGTTATGATAGAGAGTTATGTAAGTTATCTTTTGAGGTGGAAAGAGGAGACAGACTTGGTATTATTGGTGAGAATGGTATTGGTAAAAGTACGTTTCTTAAGACTATTATGGGTGATGTTCCAGCACTTGGTGGTAAGTTTGTTTTTGGAGATAGAGTTAATATTGGTTACTTTTCACAAGCATTAGATAATCTTAATTATGATAATTCTATTTATGATGAGATTGACAAAGAATTTCCTAGACTTACACCTAATGAGATTAGAACTCTTCTTGGGGCTTTTGAATTTAGTGGGGAAGATGTTTTTAAAAAAATTAAGGATTTATCTGGTGGTGAAAAGGTTAGAGTTAGTTTATGTAAGATTTTGAATAAGAAACCTAATGTTCTTATCTTAGATGAACCGACAAATCATTTAGATATTATTGGAAAGTCCACTATTGAGAGAATGCTTACTAGTTATAAGGGTACTATTATTATGGTTAGTCATGATAGATATCTTATTAAGAATGTATGTGATAGACTTCTTGTTATGGATGGTGGTAGAGGTACTTTATATAATTATGGGTATAATGAGTATTTGGAGAAGACTAGGTTTAATAATATAAGTAATGATAATGGGGTTAAGATAGAAAAAAGAAGAAGAGTACTGATAAAAAGGTAGATACTTTTTTGATAGGAATAAAATGATTAAGAAAGATAGAAAGGGATATTTTTGAATTAGAGGAGAGACTTAGTAATCTTAATAATGAGCTTTTGAAGGAAGATATTTATATGGATATTAATAAGGCTAATTTTGATTAAGTTAGAGATTGATATTGTAAAGTGGTGATATTGAGAAGAAAACATTAGAGTGGGATGAGATTACGAAGGATATGTAATCTTGTTATTATTAATTATTTGTTTATGTTACTTTTACATATAATGTTTTAGATGTGAGGTGACATGATAATAATGAATGATAATATTAAGAATATACTTGAAGGTCAAAGAATTAGGGAAAGGCTTAGAAGAACTGGTATTTATCCAATGGTTGGTCCTAGAGGTCCAAAAGGGGGATAAGGGTGATGGTATTAGTATTATTGGTGATTATAATAGTTATGAGGAGTTAATTAATAATCATCCTTCTGGTAATAGGGGGGACTGCTACTTGATTGGTGGTAATTTATATGTTTGGAATAGTGAAAAATCTATTTGGGATAATGTTGGTAATATAGAGGGGCCTCAGGGAAGAGTGAGAAGATTAGTATTGGAAAAGTAAGTAGTGGTAGTGAGGCTGCTATTGTTGATAATTTTGATGGTGAAGTTCATACTTTGGATTTTGTTATTCCGAGGGGGTCAAAAAGGTGATAAAGGTGACACTGGTTTAAAAGGCGATAAAGGAGAAAAAGGTGATATTGGTCTTCAGGGAGAAAAGGGAAATACTGGTCCTATTGGTCCTCAAGGAAAGCAAGGTATCGCAGGCCCTCCTGGCATAGAGGGAAAATTGGCCCGACGGGACCGCAGGGACCTCAAGGTACACTTGGGCCTACTTCTTATAATGCTGTTTGTTTTTCTAGTTTTAAAGATACTACTAATGCTGGTACAATGACTGTTACTACTACTAGAATTATTCCAGGTAACTCTGATATTATTTCTATTTCTGGTAATCAAATAAAGGTATCGAAAACTAGTGTATTTGAGGTTACTTTGTGTGGGAGAATATCAGGTGTTACTAATGATACTGGTGGTAAGTTCTATTTATATAATGCTACTACTAATGAGAAAATTAGTGATATGGAGTTTGTTCTTGATAAGGGTTTACTACTAGTGACATGGATTTTTCAGAAGTTAATTTTGTTGATGTTTATGCTGGTGGTAATCTTGAAATAAGAACTGAAGTTATTGGTAATGATACTGGTAATATTTCTTTTTCTATGGTTAATGTTATTCTTAAACGTTATAATTTATAAATAGAGAAATACTGATCTTTGTGGTTGGTATTTTTTTATTCACTACAAGCCTAACTTTATTAGTCTTGTTAGTGCTATTTAGAGCCAATATTTAGTATATTGTCTCTAAATAGGTATCAGCCATACTTATTATATATTAGTTATTATTATTGGAGTATGAGATGATGGATGTAAAATTGATGTAAACTATATGGCTATTTAATAATTACTTTGATATAATTATGTTGCATTGACTTACTTACCAAAGGTTAATGCTTAAAATTAGAGACGATAATTTATATTTTTAGGTAAGAAAAATATATCTATTCGAGTGTACTTTTAGGAGTATACTCTTTTTATTGTTTTGAGGAGAGGTATAAAAAATGAATAATGGATTTCAAAATGAACGTGATTTTGTAGAATTATTTAATAATAAGTATTTACATGAACTTGATGATAGGTCTATAATATTTTTGAAGGAACTATTTGGTGAAGTAATTGATGATGAAGAAATTATTATTTCTTGGAAGAATAAGATGGTTCAAAAAGCTGATATATTTATTAAGTATAAAAATTATGTTAAAAGTGTTAGTTTAAAGTGCGGTAATAATAATTCTATTCATCAAGAACAAGTACAAGAATTTAAAAAGTATTTAAGTGATATTGGCGTTCCATATAAGATAGCGGATAAATATTTTAGTTATCATTATGGTTATATGTTAAAAGAAGATGGGAAAAGAGATTTCTCTAAATTACTTAGTAGTGTAGAATATAAAAAATTATATCAATCTGATATTGATATATTTAATGAATATATTAATAAAACTAAAATTATTGTTAATATGATAGATAGATTTATTGTTAGAGGGAGAAATTCTAATTTTGATATTGATGCATTAATAAGTGGAACGCCTTCAGACTATGTATGGATTATGAAATATGATATATATGACCTTGTTTTATCTAAAAGATGCTTACATTTTACTTCTCCTCATATTGCCTGTATGACATTAGGTCCAAAGAAAAAGAAATATAGATGGTACCTCTAATAACAGAGGTGATAGGTATGTTGTATGTGTTAGATGGAATAATTTGAGAGAAGATATTGTTAGTTTTAAAAATAATAGTAAATAGTTTGGGTTCTATATTTTGTAAATGCTTTTTGACTGACGGGTGGTGACTCCCTCACTATGCTCCAAAAAAACACCAAATGGTGTTTGTATTTTCAATGGAGCCAATGTCGTAGGTATCTACAACTTTTTTCCAATATACGAACTGATACATAAATATCAATCTCTACATAAAGTGTAACATATTTTTTTGATATTTGTTTACAATAATTAAAAAAATGTAATATTTTGAATAAAAATTATGTAAAGTCAATGGCATTATATTCAAATATTTTTGAAAATATGTTATACTATAAGTAACATAGGAGGTTCTTTAATATGAATAAAAAATAATTTTGATTTGAAGCATTCTAATGAAGTCCTAGAAAGAATGAATAAGGAAATTAAGGAAACAGAGGAAAGAATTCTTAAGGATATGACGCCTGAAGAACAAGAAAAAAATCAAAAAAAGAGTGGGAACAAAATAAAATAAAAACTGAACAAAAATTAAAAAAAGAATTTGAGAAATTTGAAAACGATAGAAAAGAATTAGAAAAAAGACAAAGTGAATTAATTCCTGTAGAAGAAATTAAAGATGGACTCAATGGGATGATAAAAGATTTAGATGATAAATGGAATGAAACTCTGCAATCTGCAATTGAAGATTTATGCAAAGGTAAAACCGAAGAAGAAAAAAAAGAAAAAATAATGAATGCCTTCAAAAATAGTTTTATGAATAATTAGGAGAAATAAATATGGAATTATATGATGCAAAAACTATGCCACCTTCTAGGGAACCAAATCGTCGAATGGCTCAAGAAAGATATGCTAGAGGTGAACGATTTCCAACTTTGCTTGGTCGTGATCAAAGTAAGATAAAGAAAGAACTTGGTAAGTATCAATGTAAATCAAATTATTGTTATAGGGCGATATCTCAAGAAACTTATGAATTGTATAAAAAAACAGGATTTATAAGTGATAATAGATCAAATACGAATGAATACATGGAATCAGTTGATGAAAAGGGGGAAGTTTTTACTAATAATGCTGGAATTAATTGGTATTTAGGTGGTGCAGCTCCAGGAGAAGAATATGGTATGATCATAATAGAATGCCCAGCAGATATGAATTATTTTCGACCAGCAATAGACAATGGGACTCACATGACTATTGATCCAACCGTTAGACATATGAAATCATCTCCTAAAGAAAATCCAATTCCATTTTCTATGATAACTAACGCTTTTGATTATAATAAAAGATTAAAGAACAAGCAAAAGCTGAATTTGATGCTATAAGACAACAAGAAATGGCAAAAATGGCACAATTAAGACAACAACAATTAATTAGTTTAACTCAATCAACTCTTACTGATGATAATGTTGTTGGAAAAGTGAGGTAACTTCTATGGCATTAGATAGTATATATAAATTTAGAGAGGTTAAAAATCCTGCTGAAGTAAAAAGACACACCATGATGTAAAGGATATGAAAAGACTAATTGATTCATTACCAACAATGGATATGGATCAAGAGTGGGTTAAAGAACATGAAGTAAAAGAAAACAATTTTTCTACACCAACTCAAAAAAAAATGAAGATGAACAAGCAATAGATGATATTCTTGCTAGATTCAAAAAAATCAGAGAATCAAATAACAGTATGAGATCGCAGATGAGAAAACAACAACTATCTCCTTTGCAGCAATTTCAAGAAACGCAACAATGGATTGATAGTATGACAGGAGGTAAATCTAGATGAGAGCGAAGAAATGAAAAATGCTTATAGGCAATTAGACATTAATGATAAAAGAAATCAATTAAGTGATGAATTGTTAATCATTTTTGAATTAATTAAAAGGTATGAGAATGCTAAAAGGAATTAATCCTATTACACAAGTAAAGAATTATGATATCGTAAATGATAAAAATTTAAATGAAGATGAAATATTAACATTTTTCTATGAAGATGTTTATAATATACAACAAGAATTAATCACTTTATTAAATGTAGTTGAAAGGTAGGTTTTTAATATGCTAGTTAGTCCAGAAAGTTATAAAAATGAAAATGAAAATAAAACACTTAAACAATTAGTTTTAGAAAGAACAAAATTATTTAACGCAATAGTTGAATATGAAAAAAAACATATTATAGGCAATGAACCATATGGTGCTGATGAAATTGCTAAACCAAGCCAAAAAAGATATTTATAGAATGCATAATTTATATTTGAAAGAAGTTACTAATTTGATCATTAAGGGGTAATGACTTCAAAGATCCTGATGCTAAGCACATAGAAGAATTGATTAAATTAGAAAAAAGATTATTTAATAAAAATGGATTTTATTTAGAAATTAGAAGTGGTTCCGTTCTTCCAATATTACATCCGCATTATTATGATGGTAGATTTGATATAATTTTAGATAATCATTTCGGTAAAATTAATTGTTCTGCAAAAATTGGAAAAAGTGAATATAGTGTTAATGAAGAACAATTTAATAAAATAAAGCAGATAATCAAAGAAAAATTAGAATTGTTGTACGAAATAGCAGAAAAACAATCCAATGAAATATATGAAGGAACATATAATAATATGTTAATAAAGTTTAATTCAATATTGTTAAATTTATCGTTTGATAATATAAATAGTGAAAAGGATTATAATATCTTAAGTCAATTAAAAAATACTATTTTCAATATAATAATTCCCAAAAAATGAAGAAAATATTGAGACTGTAGTTAATGAATTAGTGAACTGTAAAATAATAGCTTTACCAATTGGAACTGAAACTTCAATTTCAAATCTTTTAAGTAACAAAATTGACGAATTTAGTGATAATGAGTTATTTGAAATAAATAAAAAAGAGTTCTGAATATTTGTAAAGAAAAAGGAGTAGTATTAAATTTTGATAAGTATAAAAAATCAAGTTGTAGGTTTACCATTTAATATATCGTTTGTAGTTTCAGAAAAATTAAAAAATCTGGAATCAAATAAATTCGAATTTTATAAAAAAGAACGATGTTGATAAAATATGGTGGGTAGATAATAAAGAACAAGTTGGAGAACATTTATTCTCATTTGATAAGAAAAAAATATATAATTTATTTAAAGACTATCCTTATGAATTATCTAATGAAGAAAAGGAAATTTTTGATAAAGAGAATCCGTATTGGGCTGACTTTTTTAAAGATAGACAAAAAACTGAAAAAAGAAAATTCAAATAATATTCCAACTTGTCCAAATTGTAGTAGAAAACTAACTTTCATGATGCCTGATGGAAAGACTTTGTATTGTGATAATTGTAAAAAGTATTATGTAAATAATAATGGTGTAGCTGGAGAAGAAACTGGATCACCTTATACAAGAACTGATGTTCTTTATTAAAGGAATATGGAGGTAATATTATTCAAATGAAGATGAGTACAGAAAATTATAAAGAAATGTTAGATGACAGTAATCTATATAACGGAGAATTAGAAAAAGAATAGAATACAAGACAAATTAAATAGTAGTAGTATTGATGAAAGTATAAAAAATATAGATAAACAAAAATCATTATGTACAATAGCAGAAAGTATTTATAAGGAAATTGAAAAGTTACCAATTAATTCTGAATTTAAGATAGCTCAAATTTTTAAAGATTATAATATTGAAGAAAATGATAAATTTGATTTGTGTAAACAAGTTATTTCATATTGTATAGTAAATAATGTTAAAATAATTGAAACATTTCCTGATGCCGACCCTAGGTTTACCATGGAATATTCCAAGAATTAAAAAAAAGTAATTTTTAAAAAAAAGAAATACTGATCTTTATGGTTGGTATTTTTTTATTCACTACAAAGCCTAACTTTATTAGTCTTGTTAGTGCTATTTAGAGCCAATATTTAGTATATTGTCTCTAAATAGGTATCATCCATACTTATTATATATTAGTTATTATTATTGAGTATGAAATATAATATATATAATCTTGTTTTATTTAAAAGATGCTTACATTTTACTTCTCCTCATATTGTATGTATGATGTTATGTTCAAAGAAAAGAGATATAGATGGTACCTCTAATAACAGAGGTGATAGATATGTTGTATGTGCTAGATGGAATAATTTGAGAGAAGATATTGTTAGTTTTAAAAATAATAGTAAATAGTTTAGGTTCTATATTTTGTAAATGTTTTTGACTGACGGGTGGTGACTCCCGCACTATGCTCCATAAAAAAAACACCAAATGGTGTTTGTATTTTCAATGGAGCAGTTGTTGCTAAACGGGTTTAGCACACTTTTTAAATAAATTCATTTGCATTTGATGTGTTAATTATACCGCATTTAGACTATATTTACAATGATTAATGTAGAAATTTATTAAAAAACATTCAAAAATACGATAATTGTTGCAAAAAAACAAATGTTATGGTATAATTACATCCGGTAAGGGGGAATTATGTTATGGATAAAAAGCAAAGAGATAGACTTATAGTTATTTCAATAATGAGTTATTATGCTAGACAAATTTTTGCAGAAACTAAAGGATATGAATTTAGAAAGTCGCCTTTAAAGGATTGTGACTTAAAAAAACAAAAAAATATATGTATATTCAGCAAAAGAGGATAAAGCATTAATTGGCTATATGAAAGTTTCTGATATATTGAAAGGTAATACAAATCAAATATTAAAAGCAACCGGTTATGATGTTCGCCCAGATGGACATGAAAATAGTTGATTATTATGGACAAAATTTTCAAAGATGTTGTGCGTTTAAAATTATATGATGTTACTGAATTTGAAGAATATCTTACATTAAGAGATATGAGAAAAATTAATCCTAATGTACAATTACCACAATACTATTCTTATATTTATGAAAATGATCCATTATATCAAGTTATAAAAAAGAATGGGATAATGCTTTTAGTTTAGATGGCAACCTATGTGAAAATCCTGCTAGAGAAAAACAATTCATATTACAAAGAGCAAAAGAAAGAGGTAGAAGATAATGATACATGAAATGAAATTACAACCAGAATATTTCAATTTTATTCTTAATGGTACAAAGAGAATTGAAATTAGGTTAAATGATGAAAAAAAAGACAAAATATTAAATTGGGTGATAAAATTAAATTTTTAAAAAAAGAACCTGATTTAAATGAATCATTTGAAGCACAAGTTATAGGATTGTTAAGATATAATTCTTTTGAAGAAATGTTTAAAGATTATGATATTTCAATTTTATCAGATAAATCTATGACAAAAAAGAAGAAATTGATATCTGTTTTAGAACAATTTTATACAAAAAAGAAAAACAAGAAAAAAGTATGGTGTTTTAGGAATTAGAATTGAATTAATCTAATTCCTTTTTTATAGATTTAAAAAAATATGCAAAAATACGATTTTTATATTGACTTATTAATATAAAAGTGTTATTATAGAACACAAATTTTTGGGAGGGGATTTTAAATGGTAAAGATTGAAAGTTTAAAAAATTATATTGGAGTTTTAAATGAAGATGAATTTATAAAGTTATCTAAACAAATATATGATATTACTGATTTCATCTGTGAAGATTACCCAAAGCACAAAGAATGGTATTTTCACAAACAAATTCCTAGAATTTTTACACCAAGTGGAGAAATACTTTTTGCAAGATCTGAAGAAGATGAAAATAAAATCATTGCAATGGCTTGTCTTAAAAAAGATGAAGAAGAACAAAAAATTTGTACATTATATGTTTCAGATCAATGTAGAGGACAACATTTAGGGGTACAAGAATGGTTGAAGCATCAATGGAGTTTTTAGGTACTACAAAACCACTTATAACATTAGCAGACTATAAATTGCCAATGTTTCAACCTATTATTGAAAAGTATGATTGGGAACTAACAGAAGTTGTATCTGGTCTATATAATGATAGGGCAAAAAAAGAACTATGTTTTAATGGAAAACTAACTAAAGATGTTAATCTTGAACAATCAGGCTTGACTTTAACAAAAAAACCAAGAAAAATAAAAAACAGATTAATGAAGTGATAAAATAAATGTAGACAGTCAAAAAAAAGACACAGTCTGCATTTTTTTGTGCAATAATAGTTTCAAGGAGGGAAAATATATGAGAAAAAATAATATGAAAAAACCTGAAGAAAAAGAGATAATTGTTAAAAGGTATTTTTGTGGAGAATCAGTTGCAAAATTAGCTAGTGAATATGAAATAGGATTAAGACAAATATATCATTGGATTAATAAATATCAAGAAAATGGTATTGAAGGCTTAAAATCTAATACAGGTAAATGTTCTAAATCTCATGAACATATGGGATTGCATTTTAGAAAGCCCAAAAAATAAACTAGAAGAATTAGAAATAGAAATTATGAAGAAAGATATTGAGATAGCTAGATTAAAAAAAGGTTACGAAGTGAAAGGAGTTGGTCAAGAAAAGGAGTTCGTTACTACATTCAGCAAGAATATAAAATAATAGATGAATATAAAGATAAATATTCAATTAAATCTTTATGTGAGTGTATGTCTGTAATTCGTTCAGGATATTATAAATGGAGATATAGGCAAGAACATCCAACAATGAAAATGATATCAAGACAATCAGATATAAAATTAATAAAAAGAAATACATGCGAAGCATCCATCTCATGGTTATAGATGGATAAATACCTATGCTAGAAACAAATATGGTGTAGTTTGGTCTAATAATCATGTTCATTTATGTTGTAAGTATGAAAATATTAAATCTCAAGGCTTACTTAAACATTATCGATGGAATAAACCTGATGAAGAACATGAAAAATTTAATAATCTTGTATGGAACGGCTGGAAATATTTAAGCAGACCATACGAAGTAATTGTATTCGATATGACTGCTTTTAAAGTTAAAAAGTATTTATTACGAACTCACAATGTATTTTGATGCTTGGAATAAAGAAATAATTGGGTATGGGCTAGTTTCTCGTAAGGGTGATACTAGATCATATTATGATGGCTTGAATCAAGTTTTAAACAAAATAAAAAGAAGATCAAATTGAAGAACCTATAATCTTGCATACAGATCAAGGTTCAGTTTATTCTTCTACTAGTTACAACAATCTTCTAAATGAATTTAATATTCAAAGATCCATGTCTAGAGCTGGAACTCCTACAGACAATCCCATTAATGAATCATTAAATGGTTGGATTAAAGAAGAGTTGTTTATTGATTTCGATTTAAAACATTCTAACGACATTCCAAATCTAATAAAATTATACATTAATTATTATAATAATGAAAGACCAAGTTATGCATTAAATTATAAAACCCCAATTCAATTTAAAATTGAATCAGGATTTTAAGTGCTTTTTTTAAACTGTCTACTTTTTTATTGACTAGTTCATAATTCTGTTTTTTATTTTCTTCCACAAAGCCAATCAAGAGAAATGTTGCATTTATTAACTATTTCTAATGCAAACGCTGTCAATAATGTTGTTTTACCGCTTTCATAAGCACTTATAGTTGATTGAGTGGTATTAAGAATATTAGCTAGTTCAGTTTGAGTTATTTCATTGGATTTTCTAAATTCTTTTAATCGTTGTCCTATTATTTCATTACTAAATTTGTATTTTTTAGTCGATTTTGAGGTACGAGTAATTCCAATAACATAATCCATACTAACTTTAAAATGATTACATAATATATTTAATTTACTTAATGGAATTAATTCTTTTCCATTTTCCCACCTAGAATAATTTGATTGACTTACCTTTAAAATTTTTTCTGCCATATCTTCTTGATTCAATTCAGCTTCATCCCTAATATCTAATAATCTTTCACTAAGCATACTATCACCTAAATATAATTTTCCCATTTTAAATTTAAATATCAGGTTTTTATGCAAAATAACGATATTTGTGTTATAATATAATTGCAGTAAAAAATTTGGTTAGGAGGTAAAAAAATGAAATATAAACAAAAAGATAGTTGTTATTTGCCAACAAAAATAACTTTTTATATGTTTTTATTGCTTAGTATTCTTTTTTTTTTATTAAAATTTAATTATACTGTAAGTATTAGTTATTGTAATGCAAATAACATTCCATTGAATTTTGTATTACCTACTAGTAGTATGCCTTTTATATTTGGAATGATTTTAACACTATCTATTCTTGAAAGTATTGGAATATATTATTTTAGTAAATTGCTAAAGAAAATTTCTTTTATAAACTCAATTAATAAACATTAATGAATGGTGGTTAGTGTGAGAAAAAATAATGATATAAGATTTTATGTAATTTTATTAATTATTCAAATAATACTGTCAATAATTTATGCTGTTTATATAATTATTGATGAAAGAAAGAAATGGCAAAAAAAAGAGAGTTTTTTAAATATACACTTTATTATGAAATGGATTATTTTTTATACATTGATATGGTTAAAAAAATGAGAATTGTGATATTTAAAAAGATGGTAGAATTGTTTTTCTTGAGTGTTTTGGTAATATTAAGGAGGATATTTGTATGGAAGAAAAATTAATAATTCCGATGCTATTCTTTTTTATAGCTGCTTTAGGTGGTATATGTTTATTGATATTTTGCTTTAGAAAAAATGATGATGGTTATGATTATGATAAAATTATGAGGATGATGCATGAACAAACTGATGAAAATTTGGATGCACTTTCAAAGATGAATAAAAAGAAAAAGATAAGATAGAAGAAAAAATAAGAGACAAAAAGAAAAAACTTGGTATGAAGTTAGTTGATAAATGATTTAAGGAGGAATAAATAATATGAGTATTAAAAATGAAGTTGATATTATAAGAAAAGAAAACTTAAAATTAAATAAAAAAGATACAAAATTAGTTTTTGAAACTTTAATGAAAGTATATAAAAGTAAAATTGTTAATGAAGCAAGAAATATAATGGGTTATACATTAGATGTAGTTGTTGCCAATATGAATGGATTTAATAGACTTGGTAATTCCCAAAATATTTATCAAAAATGGGGTGACCAACTATAAAAAGTCAAGTGCTTTTTCATAAAAATGCAAAAATAGATTTTTAGACATGACAAAAACCTTTCAAAATGGTATTTTTTGAAAGTAAACAATTGTTTGTTAATTTCGTTAGACTATAAGTCTATCTCATTAACAAACAATTGTAATGATAATTATTCATCAAAATAATTACACCAGTTATTTTACTTTCGATGAATCAAATGTAATATTTTCAGTTTCTAATTTATAAATAATTCTAATTAATTTTTTTGCCACGTGATTTAAAGCCACTCTATGTGATTTTCCTTCATTACGTTTTTTATAATAAAATTCTGTAAATATAGGCTCGTGTAAAAATATACAATCAGCTGCATTCAATAAATAGTATCTTAAATGCCCTGAACCATGTTTTACCATATGACCAGTATGTGATTCTGTACCAGATTGGCATATGCTTGGTTCAATACCAGCAAAAAAAGCAACCATTGCATCAGCTGATTTAAATCTAGAAACATCTCCATATTCAGATACAATTCCGGCACCTAAAATATAACCAATTCCTTTAATCGATAAAATTGGTGGATTAAGTTCTTTAATAATTTCTTCAATATTACTTTCAAGTTTCTTTATCTCGAATTCTATTTGAGAACGTAATATAAGTAAAGTTTCTAGTTCTAGCTCAAATATTTCATTTGAAGTACCAATTGTATTTTTTGCCAAATCTTTAAAAAAAAAATTGTGCCGATGTAAATTTTCCTCTTGAGAATATTTTTCTTATTGAATCATAGTCTTTCATATTTTTAATTTTATCAGGACTTTTTATACTTACTTAGTATAAATATAGAAGACGCAGAAAAGGTATTATTAAAGAAAGGTTTGTACTCAGGAAATATGTGGTCTAAAACATTAGTTAAAAGCAACTTCATAATAAGAACGTTGTTTAACAAGCTTTTTTCTCTCATTCTAGATAATGACTTTAAAGAATATTTGTGATAAAATTGTTTTTGGATGGGGTTTGTAATCCGCAGATATAAGATATTTGGTAATTTGATAAGCATCTTTTTTATCTGTTTTGGTTTTTCTAAGTGTTTGTCCACTTATAAATTCTTTTTTACAAGTTTTGGATTAAATTCCATAAAAGAATAATTATTCTTTTCTAGGAATAGCTTAAGGTTCATTCCATAGTGTCCTGTTGCTTCAAACCCTATTCTTATTTCTTTAAAATTATCAATAGATTTTAATAAATTAAGTAATTGTTCAAACCCATCACTGGTGTTTGGAAAGGAAAAGTTCGATTCAATTACTTCTCCTGTTTCAGTACATATGAAACAGTCATGTTTGTATTTTGAAATATCAATACCAACAAAATACATTTTAAACACCTCCATATAGTTATTACTTGCACTGCATGTTTTTGACACAGAACTTCTATTTATGTATTCACGTAGATATATAAAACGTCAAGCGTTAACCAACTAATTACCAATAAAAAAAATAAAAGCCTGTGGTAGTTGTCACCCCGAACCAGTCAAAGCTGTAAATACTTATCTACAAATCCACAGTGCTTAAATATTATAACTCAATTCAGTTGTAATTAAATATACAAAAAGAAAAGAGTTTCTAATATATGTGAAAAAAAATCACATAATTATATTATACGAGATAACTTTTATATAGATTTCTATAACTCTGTATTTTGCAAAGAAGAAGTAGATGAAAATGGAGATTTAGTTAGTAATAAAAGTGAAGCCTTTTCTGAAATTAACGAAACTTGATTCTATTAAAAATATATCATTTTCTTTAAAAGAAATAATACTAATATGTAAGCAGAATAATATTGATATTAAACTACATACGAAAGATGATTATTCAACTATGACTACACTAGAAATTAAACCATATGAAGGTCATATTCAAGATGATACAAACATTGATAATTATTTAATGTCAGTAATTGATAATTAAATATATTAACAAAAAATTGATATATTATAGTTTTTAGAAAAATCTAACATTAATATATCTTTTTTTATTGTTTTTAACATATATTTAATTTCAACAGGATATGGGATAAGTACCTCTAATAAGTTGAAACCCTTATTTCATAAGGCTTAACACTTATTTGAAGAGGTGCAAATCTATTTCCGCACTTGCGAAAATGAGTATAATGATATGCAAAAGATATGCACTTTGTATTTAGTTTACTTATTTAATAAGGAAAAAATGATATGCACTTATATAAAAATAGGTGCTTTTTTTATCTTAAAATTGCTTTAAATTCTTATTCTTTGTTTTCATTTTTATTATTAATTTCTTTGTCATTTTCCAACAATAAAGTTGAACATTTTTCTTCAATAACTTTTGGTAAGAATTCCTTTATAGTCTCTTTGTCATTGTTAAAATACTCCATTAATTGTGGTAGTAGATATTTAAAAAAATAATTCATTTATATAACCCCCTTATATTCTTTAAATTAAAAAAAAATTGAAGTACTAATTTATACCTCAATTTCTAATATAGTAAATTTGTTTTTTTTCAAACTTTGTTTTTCTTTCTTGTGGAATAATTTGTATAATGTTATCTTTGTCATATTCATTAATATTAAATAAGTCAGCTTGTATAGTAGTTTCCTTAATGTTATAAAACTCTCTTAATGATTCGATGTATTCTTGTGTTTTAAATTCGTTTTTATAATTAGATAATATAGCATCTCTCTCATCAATATTTATTATCATATCGAAACAATCACTTCTAAACATATAACCCAATATTTTCTATTTCATTTTTATTAAAAATAATATCATTAATGGAAACATTATATTTTTTATCTATATCAATTTTAATTTCATCAATATATTTGTTTATAATATAATATTTTTTGACTACTATCTAATTTTTTTCCAAAGGTTATGACTTTTTACATATTCTGATTTCATTTTCATTTTTTTCTATTTCTTTGATATTAAATATTGTTTCTATATCTTGTTTGTATTCAATATTTCTTTTTTGTTTCTTCTAGTTCATTAAGTTTAATTTCAACATTTTCTAATTCTCTTTGTAATTCGTTCAATTCTTCTTGAAATATATTTGCATCTATAATAGCATCTATAAAAGCAGTTTTAATTCTTGTTATTTTATTATTAATATCTTCTTTCATAGTTAAATATTTTTTAATTTCATTTTCTACATCTTTATTTAGAGTTGGCTTAAAAGAGTTATCAATTATCAAGAAAAAAAAATCTAACATATCATTTAAAAATTCCCATAAGTTCTTTTTTTTTTCTATTTTCTTTTCATTAATTCTAGTTTTGCAACAATTACATTTGTAATATAAATGTTTTTTCTTTATTTTTGCTTGTACTAGAAGTGCCACCCATAACTTTATTGCATTTGGGACATATAATTTTTTGCATAAATATATATGTTGCTTTTCTTTTAAAGTTTTTCAATTATTTTTTTCTTTTCTTTTTTGTACCATATCAAAAGTTGTCTTATCTATAATTGCTGGTACAACATTTTTAAATATTTGTATTTCGTTGTTTGTTCTTTTTCCATATTCGCTATTACCAATATATAATTGATTTGAAAGTATTTTATCAACAGTAGTTGTAGGCCATCTTCTATTTAAAACATTTTTTCTTCTTTAAATAATTTACAAATAGAGCAAACTGACATACCATCTAAATATAATTTAAATATTCTTCTAACAACATCTGCTTGTACCTCATCAATAAATATTTTTTTACTACCATTTTTTTTTGACATTAGCCAAGTGGTGGTCGTCCTGAAATATGACCTTGTTTAATAGCACCTACTAAACCGACTTTTGTTCTTTCGCTAGTTCTTTCAATTTCAAGTTGTGCTAAAATCGTTATCATTCTCACAAAAAACTTTCCATTAGCACTTGATGTATTAATTTCTTCACTAATGCTTTCTAAGCCACAATTATATTTATCAAGAAATTTACATATGTTTTCTAAGTCTTGAATAGATCGAGTTAATCTATCTAGTTTAAAAAAAATAATAATCTTGTTGATTTTTCCTTGTTTAACATCTTCAATCATTTCTTGAAACTTTGGTCTATTGGTGTTTTTAGCAGAAACTCCTTCTTCGCGATATACTTTGAATATTTCGTAGTTCTTAAACTCACATAACTGTTTCATTCTACATTCTTGTTCGTCTAAACTATGTCCAAATCTTGATTGATCTTCAGTTGAAACACGAGGATAAAGTCCTACGATTACTTTTTTTTTGTTTTCATTCATTTATTATCATCCCTTTACAAAAAAAAAACACAAAAGAATGAATTTCCTTTGTGTTTATTTAGAATAAAAAAACTTATATTGCCTTAAATGCAATACCTAGAATTATAACCTAGGATACTATAGTATCATACTTTGTTTTAAAAAGTCATTACAATATCGTGTCAAATTCGTGTTATTTTATGTTAAATTTAGTCGATTTTATGTAATTTCTGTTTTTTTACTTAATTTGCTTGTTCATAGTATTAATTATTTGAATGAATTTTGATAGTGTAATAACAGCATTATCGTTTGGTATGTATATTTTATTTGTGTCATCATAAAGTAGAGCAACTAAAGTATTATAACTATTACTTATAATAATCTTATGTGGTTCACGAATACTTAAATTAGTTTTGTTAAATTTAATTATATGACCATTTACAAATCTAATACTTAAATTTCTAAAACTGGTTTTAATTTTTTATTTTATCTATTACTTCACAAGGAAAAAAGTTAAAGTTTCTATGGTCGTTTTCATAACAATTTATCCCTCCTTTACAATGAAAAAAAGCCCATAATATCAAATACTATGAACTTATTTATGTATTTATAGAATTCTATATACTTGCCAAGCTAGAGACGGGAAAAGTATAAAAAAACTCACACACTAGTATTTAAGTGTGCGAGTATTAACCTCAATGGAGCAGATGAGGGGAGTCAAACCCCCGTCTCAGCCTTGGCAAGGCCGAATTCTAATCGTTGAACCACATCTGCAATGAATATATATTTATTATATTAAAAAAATATTAAAAAATCAACTGTTTTTATTAAAAAAAATTAAAAAATAAGGTATAATAGGTATTAGGTGATAATTTTATGTTTGAGAATTTAAGTGATAGATTGCAAGATGTGGTTCATAAGATTAAGGGCTACGGCAAAATAACTGAAGAAAATATTAGTGAAATGATGAGAGAAATTAGACTTTCTTTATTGGAGGCTGATGTTAACTATAAAGTAGTAAAAAGAGTTTACAAATAATGTAAAAGAGAAGGCTCTAGGAGAAGAAGTTAATAAGAGTCTTAATCCTGGGGAGTTGTTTGTTAAAATTGTTAAAGATGAACTTACTGAGTTATTAGGTGGAGAGAATACGCCTCTTAATATTAGCGGTAATCCTGCCACTCTTATGTTAGTGGGTCTTCAAGGAAGTGGTAAAAACTACTACAATTGGAAAGCTTGCTAATTATCTTAGAAGAAAAATAATAAGAAGAAGCCACTATTAGTAGCTTGTGATGTATATAGACCTGCTGCTATTGACCAGTTAAAACAAATTGGTAAGGAACTTAATATTGAAGTTTATTCTGAAGGTTAAGGGTAATCCTGTAGAAATATCTAAAAATGGTATTAAATATGCTAAAGATAATGGATATGATTATGTTCTTATTGATACTGCTGGTAGATTACAAATAGATGAATCTTTAATGGATGAACTTGATAATATTCAAAAAAAAGTTAATCCTGATGAAACTATTTTGGTAATAGATTCAATGATGGGACAAGATGCTATTAATGTTATTAATGGTTTTAACGATAAAATTAAACTTAGTGGTGTTATTTTGACTAAATTAGATGGTGATACTAGAGGTGGTGTTGCTTTGTCAGTTAAGCATCTTACTAATCTTCCTATTAAGTTTATTGGTGTTAGTGAAAAGATGGATGGTCTTACTCCTTTTTATCCAGAGAGAATGGCTTCTAGAATACTTGGCATGGGTGATATTTTATCTATAGTAGAACAAGTACAAAGTGAAATTGATGAAAAAGAGGCAGAGAAGACTGCTAAAAAAGATGATGAAAGGTAATTTTGATTTAGAGGACTTTTTTAAATCAGCTTAATCAAATAAAGAAATTAGGTCCTCTTGAAAATCTTTTTAAAATTACTTCCTGGCGCTAAAAAGATGGGACTTAATAATGTAAATATTGATCCTAAAATTATGAAAAGAACAAAGGAGGCTATTGTTTTATCAATGACTCCAGAAGAGAGAAGAGATCCTAGTATATTAAAGGCTAGTAGAAAAAAAGAGAATAGCAGATGGTTCTGGTACTACGGTTACTGATGTTAATAAACTACTTAATCAGTTTGAAGAAATGAAAAAGATGATGAAAATGATGGGAAATGGTAATTTTAAAATGCCATTTTAGGTGTTGATGTGAAAGTACTTACTATAAAGGAACCTTGGGCTAGTTTAATTATTAATGGATACAAAGAGTTTGAGTTTAGAAGCTTTAAGACTAATTATAGGGGTAAGATTCTTATTCATGCGGGACTTACTTTAGAGAAGAATAATGCTATAAAGTTTAATAACTATAATCTTGATTATGGTCATGGGGAAATAATAGGAGAAGCTTATATTACTGATTGTATATTAGTTGATGATGAGTTTGAGAATAAATTATATAATATTGATCCTTTAGTATATGGAAAGAGTGAACATCCAAGAATTTATGCCTTGGAAGTTAGAACATGTTATTAAATATAATAAGAGAATATCTTGTAAGGGGAAATTGGGACTTTGGAATTTTGATATTGATAATTAATAAAAACTAGACTTTTTACTATCTATCTATGTTAATAATTCATATTATAATGTAGATAGGAGGATAAATTATGAATTTTAGTGATGGTTTTAATCAAGGTATGTATGATGGTGATATTGATATTAATATAACTAATACTAATCAAAATGTTAATGATAATACTAATATGAATTATAATAATGTTGGGGGCACCAATGATGGGTGGTTCTATAATGGGTGGAGTTACTTCTCCAGTTGTAGAAACTCCTAGAGAAAGACTTGTTTATAGAAATATTTATCATACTGTACCTCATGTATGCCCTATAAATACTAGAATTGTTAATAATCATATTTATAAGCATACTTATCAACCAAGATATACCTGCTGCGAAGAGAATACAGTTACTAATGAACAATGCGGTAGCTGCTGTCAATTTAAATAATTTATTGTTTTAAGAGCGTTTAGCTCTTTTCTTTTTAGTTAATAATGCTATAATTATAGAGAGGTAATAAGTTATGGATGAAAAGATTAAAAATATATTAGATAGATTATCTAAATCTAAATTTAGAAGTAGTTTTTATTTAAAAAGATAAGGATATGTTGTATATCAAGGATAAAG
>VOFJ01002872.1_pt1 | contig 122017 bp, 248 predicted proteins | sample 5384081 | NCBI WGS metagenome assembly VOFJ01 (sample SAMN12384729, study PRJNA508395) | human gut metagenome | isolation source: healthy gut I | host: Homo sapiens
ATAGTTAATAATTTAAAAATAATACTATTTTAAATTTGTATAAAAATATTTTCCAATAAAAATATAAACAATTCAAATCCTGAAACATTATTAAAGCAAAAATGGATAAATTAACAAACATTATAAATTAACAAATAAAATAATGTTTATAAAAACCTGCTAAAAAATAAACTAAAATTAAAAATAAAAATAGATTATAGTTTACCATGCTTTTAATTATTAAAAATAAATATGTTTTAAGACATTCTTACATAAACTAAAAATATAACTTATTCACATGATTCAACCAAATACCTAAAATTTTCAATAAAATCAATAATCAGGTTTTACATAATCCCCCAAAAACAACACCCTCACTTAAGCAATGCCAAATATAAATGCCATTACTTTTTCAAAAAATAATCTCTCCATACCTGACAGACCCATTAAACAACCATTATAATTTTTTTTAAATTAAATCATTGCCAAAAAACATTTTAATTAGAAAATTTATTAAAAAAAGAAACAGAACAAGTTTCAGCAGGATTAACATTATCTAAAAACAATAGCTTTTTATTTAATCCTGGGAAATAAAAGCTAAATTAAAAATAATTAAAAGAGTTAAGTTTAATCCTGTTAAAAAACTATAATCCGTCACTTAACTCAAAAAAATAAAACAGCTATGAAAAATAGCTACTTAATGTACTAATAAACATCTTTTTTAAAAGAGTGAATAACCTTTTCAGCCACACTTCCAATAAAGAATTTTGTAATTCTACCTTTACCAGATGATGCAATAGCTATTAATTCAACATCTTCATCTTCTGCAACTCCAACAATAGTTTCTGCAGGAAAACCAACAAGAACTTTAGTTGTAATATTAAGATTTGGATCAAATTTAGCTTTCATTTTATCAAACATTAAATTGGGCTTCATCTAAGAAAGACTGATTTAATTTATCAATATCATCTTTACTTTGGAATTAGTGGAGAGTTAATTCAGATGCAACTGATAAAATGATGATTTCACCACCTTCAGCAAGTAAATCTCCAACTTTTCGACTTTTTCCGCAGCTTTGATCCATCAGTAGGAAACTAAAATTTTTATAATTTTTCACCTCATGAAAAATGTTTAGTTCATGCATTTTTATTTTAATTGAAACTTATTTAATAAATATTATGAAAATATTTTTTTAACTACGGAACCACTTTATTAATTATAGGTATCTTTTTAATTAACAATACAATTATTATTGAGAGAATATACAAACAGAATGTCCCTAAAATTCCTATAAATTAAATTTGTTTGGGCAAAAGGAAAAATAGTGTTAAAATCGTGTATTTAATTTGAATATCATGAATTAAATAAACTCCCATAGTACTAGCTAACACAGCTACACTTTTTTTCATTTAAATTATCCCATGAAATATTTTTAATTAATAGAAAAACACTTACTGCTAAAAAAATAATTTAACAGGGAGGTGCCAATCAAATAAATGATCAATTAACATGTTTGCATTTATTGACATGCAATAAAGTATAATCCATAACGAATTATTACAGATAATATCCCAATAATATAGATAATAATCCTTTTTACTCTAGACACATCCATTACAGACAATAAATAACCTAATATCACAAATATCAAATATTCATTTATTTCAATGAAATTACTGGCTATTTCAGGAATTGTGAAATCCAAATATATTACTTAATGGAATCAAAATTGATTTAAAACATAGCTATAACTATAACAATTCCCCACAAGATATTTCTACCTTCTTTATTTTCAGTTAATGGAGATAAAATTGGAATTAAACAATACATAAATAAAAAAGAAAATGCCCGATTAAAAGTTGAAATTTTAGAAGGAAAAAAAATAAAAAAGAGATAAATATTAAATTAAAAAAAAGAAAACGAAGAACTCAAAAAAAAAGCAATAAAAATAATGTTAACATGCCTTTTGATATCCCATTATGTACTATTATTGAGAATGAAGAAATAAGTGATGAAGAACTTGAAAAAGTAATTGATGAGCTTGAAGATTTAACTGATGAAAAACAAGATATGGAAATCATTTCTTTATTATCCCGATCTAAAAAAAGATTAGAAGTCCCTGGAATCTCTAGAAAATGAAAATAAAATTCCTTCAGTAATTAGTAAAGACATAAATGACAGCAGCCACCACATCTCAAAATATCTAAAAACATTGAAAAGAATATGGATTAGTGGTTTGTCTTAATGAAAATGATAAACGATACAGATATTACAGTATAACACCAAAAGGAACTAAATATCTTAATATTGTAAAAAAAAAAAATAAAGAAAGCTATAGAATTAACTATAGCTAAATTAAATGAATCTAAACGATTCCTTGAGCATTCATTGCATCTACTTTTTCAAAACCAGCTATGTTTGCACCAACTACGTAATTTTTCTCAAATCCGTAGGTTTTTAGCTGCTTCATCAACATTAGCAAAGATATTTTCCATAATGACTTTAAGTCTTTTATCAACTTTATCAAAGTCCCATGAGAATCTTTTTGAGAGTTTTGAGACATTTCTAATGCAGAAGTAGCTACTCCACCAGCATTGAAGCTTTTCCTGGTCCAAATAATACATCATTGTCTTGTAAGTATTCAGTAGCTTCAATAGAAGTAGGCATGTTTGCACCTTCAGCAACTGCAACAACACCATTAGCTACTAACTGTTTAGCATCATCTAAAAAGTAATTCGTTTTGAGTTGCACATGGAAGAGCAATATCACATTTAACAGACCATACACCTTTACCTTCATGATATTCTGCACTTGGTCTTGCTTCAGCATATTCAGTTAGTCTTGCACGTTTAACTTCTTTTACTTCTTTTAATAATTCTACATCAATTCCTTCCGGATCATAAATCCAACCGGTAGAATCAGAACAGGTTACAGGATTACCACCTAATTGTTGTGCTTTTTTCAATAGCATAAATAGCTACATTACCTGCACCAGACACTGCAATAGTTTTTCCTTTAATATCAATGTCATTTGCTTTTAACATTGCATCAGTAAAGTATAATAAACCATATCCGGTAGCTTCTGTTCTTGCTAATGAACCACCATAAGATAATGCTTTTACCAGTTAATACTCCTTCGGATAATCTCTTTAATCCTTTTGTATTGACCATATAAGAAACCAATTTCTCTACCACCAACACCAATATCTCCTGCTGGAACATCAGTGTCTGCACCAATGTATTTGAATAATTCAGTCATGAAACTTTGACAGAATGCCATGATTTCCCTGTCAGATTTTCCTTTAGGATCAAAGTCTGAACCTCCTTTACCTCCACCAATTGCAAGGCCAGTTAAGGAGTTTTTGAAAATTTGTTCAAAACCTAAGAATTTAATAATACCTACATTTACGGAAGGGTGGAAACGTAATCCTCCTTTGTAAGGTCCAATTGCACTATTAAATTGTACACGATATCCAGTATTTACTTGTACTTGTCCATTGTCATCTACCCATGGAACACGGAATTTTAATTGTCTTTCCGGGTTAATAACCTTTCAAGCAAAGTGCATTCTTTTTATATTCTTCTTCATTTGCTTCAATAACAACCCTTAAAGATTCCAATACTTTTTACAGCCTGATGGAATTCTGGTTCAGAAGGGTTCTGTTTTACAGTTAATTCTATTACATCATCTACATAAGACATAATATTTCTCCTCCGTTAATTAAAAATATATAATTACAGAATTTTCTAGAAATTGATTAAAAAATTCAAAAATCTATTTGAATAAATAATAATATTTTCTAAAAATTTCCAACACTTGTTCAGTGTATATCATTAAATAACATTCAGATTTTGACCTGGAATAACCAAGAATATTTAACAATATGATAATTACTATATATTTTCTATTATTAAAAACTTTCACTTTTCTAAATAAAAATAAAAAATATTCAATACAATTAATAAATCAATTGGACAAAATTATATCTTTTCAAAAAAAACAGTAGGTATTTATATAGTACTTTTTTTACATAATAATCTACGAAAACAGGTAAAAAATCATTTTTAGTAGACAAAAATAAAAATAATGAATGATTTTTAAAGTTTTCCAAAAAAATATCTTGCTAACTAAAAAAATATTCAAAAATTAAATAAAAAAAAAGAGAGAATCAAAATGGCTGTATATAAACCAACTGATGAATTAAAATATCAAAATCCAAATATGACAAATTGAAAGAAGATTATTTAAAAATCCAAAAACTACTTATTCACTTTATGCTAAATTCAATAAAGAATATCCTATGGATAAAAAACATTTATTAAAATTATTGACAAAATTAGAATAGATGAAGGTGCAAATGCATTTAATCCAATTAAAAAAACAAAAAGAGCAAATAATCCATTTAGCTATCATGATAAACATCCAGATAGCTATGTTTGTATGGAATATTCAAAATAGAACCATAATGGAATTAAAAAATATTTATCCAACATGGTATCTTAAAATAGCTGCAACTCCACCAAATGCTCTTAAGAGTTGCATACCCTCTTCAGTTTCTGTAGAAATAAGTTCCACTGCAGAATTCATTTCTTCAGCTTTTTTCAACAAAATCTTCAATTAAAGTTTGTGAAGATTCTTCTTTAAAAGTTTCACCACAATTGGAACATGGTTTTTCAAGTTTATCTGCTTCACTCTGGGATTTGACTGTGATTTCTCTTTCACTGCCACAGCTAGGGCATTTGAAAACTTTACGCATTGAAGTTAAATCTTCAGATAACAATAATGTGTCAACTGCACCCATAATTAAGTTAGTTCTAACTTCCCTTTCACCATAAGATGCAAGTCCTTTTTGTCTTTAACTAGTTCATGCAAGAATTTTTGAACTACTTTTTCTCCTGCATAACATCCAAATCATTTAGAATATCTGCAGATTTTATCTATTACTTCCCTAATACCAAATTCTCCAGTATATGAAGTATCTACAGTAGCTATGATTTTATCTTTAATTTCATAGTTAAGATAATCCCTTTTACAAATTCTTTCTTTTGTAAAACCAGGACCTCAATAATAACTCCTTCAAGTTCATCTAAAGCAAGGAAATCTTCATTCATGTGTTCCCCCGATACGTTTTTTAAACTCATGAGCAGCCAAATCAATTACACGATCAAACCTTCTTTTGTGATTGACCTCCTGCTTTGTGTTTACCTGGAACACCACTAGTTAAATGATTTAAAATATTTACTTTTTTTACCTCTTAAAGTAGCTATTGTAGCTTCTTTTTTCTGTCGATAACTGCCAAACCATAAGTTTCCCCTTTTCTTCAATCATGTATTCAAGAGGTTCTAAGAAAAACTCATTGTTACACTGATACCAGTAAGTTGTAATAGGTTCCGGAGGTTCAAAAACATAAGTTTCCATTTTTTCAGTTCCAGGACCACCTTTTGAATCATACCAAAAAAAAGAACCAAACCATTTTCGGGAGGTACTTTAAACAGTCTTATTCTTTGTAAAATTACTTCAATAGCCGATTGTACATTTTTCTTGTTTGTTTACTTTTTAATGTTAGCACTCTGACCGAGCTCATCCCTCATCTGTTTACCTACATCACTGAGTTGTTTATCATGAGGAATATAAACGGAAACAAGCTCTGTACCTCTACCTTTTTTCTCTGATAATTTTTTTAAAGTTTTTTTAAATTTATATAATTCTTTTTGATGATACATCTGCCATTTTAATCCCTTAAATTAATATAATAATATATTTATGTAATTTCACCTTATAAATAATTAATGAAAGAACTTTTAAATAGTATAAATACTAATTATTAATAACGAAGATGATAATATGGTTTTAAGAAGATGTCCAAAATGTCATTCAACATGTGATGACCAATACGGATTTTTGTATCAAATGCGGATATGAATTTCGAAAATAGCAGAAAATGAAAATGCTTTGTCCTTACTGTGGATTTGCAAATCCTGATGAAGCTACATTTTGTGTTAAATGTGGTACTCCACTAATTTTCAAAAACCAGTTAAACGGAATTAACACAACATTAAATCCGATAGTTATTAAAAAAAGAAATCAGCAAAATCCGCCAGAGAACAAAAAAGAATATAAACCTACCAGTAAAATAATCATTATTCTCGGTTATATCTTTTTCTTTACTTGGGGAATAATTGAGTAATATTAGCTCTTTATCTTGCAACAAGAAAAGATCCGGTAGCTAAAAAAACATGGATATATTCAATTAACTATTTTAGTATTATATGGAATTTTAATATTGACATTATACCTAACCGGAAATCTTGATTTAACCACTTTTAATAATGCTACACAAATGTTAAGTGGTAATTTAACCGGCATTAATCCATAATTGGCAGATACATTACCATAGCTCCATCACCATTATTGTAATAATGGGGAACTTTCCTATCTACTTCAAAAATTAAATTTTTTATAAAATTCAATAGCTCCATGATTATTCTCATTTACTTCCAAAAAAGTATTTTATTTATTTTAAATAATGATAAAACAGTTATAGCTTTTTGATAATAACTTTGTTCCTGCTTTTTTTTTTTTTGATAATCCTTATCAACAGCTAAAGAGATAATATGACCTTCATTTTCATATTTAATCCAAAATAAGACATAACCTACAACATAACCTTCATCTTCAGCTACCAAAAAAACCTGCACCAATATCATGCAACTGTTTAAACATGTTAAGTTCATAAGACTCGTCAAAAGACATCTTTTTCTATTTCACAAACACGTTTTAAATCATTCGGAACAAATTCTCTAATTATCATCTATAAACCTATAATTTAAATTAATCTTGAAAGATTATATATCAATAAATAAATATATAATTTTTTTGAGGTTAAAAATGTGGAAATGATTTCGCAGAGTTCATTTTAACACAGGCAACTGAAAATCCGACAAAAAATAGTAGAAATAGCTGTTGGAAAATTTGACGGAGTATACCAGTATTTAAAGAGAAATGAAAATATAGAAATTATCAAAACTGATATTTCACCAGATGATGATGAAGTAATTAAAGATGACATTACAAATCCTAATTTAGAGTTATATAAAAATGCTGATATTATCTACTCTATTCGCCCTCCAAGCGAATTACAGCCACATATAGAAAAAATTATCTCAAAAAAGTAAAGGGAACTTTCATTATAAAAACCATTATGTAATGAAGATTTAAATATACGTTAAAAAAAAAAGCAAAATTAAAAAAATTATAAAAAAGCAAGTTTTTACATATTATAGGTGTCTTTAATGGAAGAATTTTTAAAAAAAAAAATACCATACTAAAAAAAGAAGGGCTGAATTCTAGTGAAGTAACAAAAAAACGCCAAAATCAGAATGGTCTTAATGAATTAAAAGAAAAAAAAAAAAAAGTCCAGTTATGCTCTTTTTAGAACAGTTCATTGATGTTTTAATAGCTCTGCTTATTGTTGCGGCTATTGCTGCATATTTTGTTGGAGATGTTATTGATTCATGCGTAATTTTAATAGCTGTACTTTTAAATACAATAATCGGATTCATACAGGAATACCGTTCAGAAAAGCAATTGAAATGCTTAAAAGTGTTACAACATCCCATGCAGTTGTTAGAAGAGAGGGACAAGTGCAAAAAAAATTGATGCAAAAGAACTGACTATTGGAGACATTGTAATTTTGAAGAAGGAGATAAGATTCCCTGCAGATTTAGTGCTGATTGAAACCAACAGACTGAAAGTTGACGAATCAAATTTGACCGGAGAATCTGTACCTGTTGAAAAAATCTCCAAAAGAAGAAGCATATATGGATTCAAATGTAACTTTAGGAAACGGAGCAGGGAATCGTAACTGCCATAGGTATGGATACATCAATAGGAAAAATAGCTGAAGTAATTCAGGAAGAAAAAGGAGCAACTCCCCTTCAAAAAAGAAAATGGACAAACTCGGAAAAAAACACTTTCAGTAATAGCTATTATTGTTTGTGTATTTATATTCATTTTTGAATTATTCAGAGGGAATCCCTATTGTTGAAACATTTTTAACAGCAGTTTCACTTGCAGTAGCTGCCATACCTGAAGGTTTGCCTGCAGTTTTAACATTAACTTTAGCTTTAGGAATGCAGCAGTTAACCAAATCCAATGCAATTGTTCGCAGACTGCTTTCAGTAGAAACTTTAGGTTCATGTACAGTTATCTGCAGTGATAAAACAGGAACTTTAACTGAAAATAAAATGGCTGTTAGAGATGTATTTTTTTTTTATAATAAAAGCAAATCTTTAGAAATCAATGCACTGTGTAACAATTCCACAATTAGAGATGGTAAAACTATTGGAGATCCTACAGACGGTGCTGTTTTAAAATACAGTCAGAAAAATAATTATTTTAAAGAGGATTTAGAGGAAAAATATCCCAGAGTTAATGAAATTCCATTAGACAGTAGTCGTAAAATGATGACTACCATACATGAAAATGGTGAAAAGTATTTGGTTCTCTCTAAAGGTGCACCAGAAAATTCATTATTGATAAATGTAAACACATAGATAACAATGGAAGTATTGAAATTCTTGATGATTCAGTAAAGGAAACACTAACTGAAAAAAATAAATGAAATGAGTGATAAAGCTCTGAGAGTTTTAGGAATTGCATATAAAAAATACAGCAGATATTGAAAAAATAATGCAGAAAAATGATTTGATATTTACAGGACTTGTTGGAATAATTGATCCTCCAAAAAGAAAAATGTTGATAAATCAATAGCTGCATGTAAAAAAGCCGGAATTAAAGTAAGAATGATAACAGGAGACCATCTAAAAACAGCCTCAGCTATTGCCCGCGAAATTGGAATCCTGACAGACGGAAAAGTAATTGACGGTGAAACTCTGGATAAATTAAGTGATGAAGAGTACTTTGAGATAGTAGACGACATACAAGTTTATGCAAGAGTAAAAACCAGAACAGAAAATGAGAATTGTTGAAACTTTAAAACAAAAAAGGCGAAATTGTTTCAATGACTGGAGATGGTGTAAATGATGCTCCTGCACTTAAAAAACGCATCTATAGGAGTTGCTATGGGATCAGGTACTGATGTTGCAAAAGAATCCGGAGATATGATTATTCAGGACGACAACTTTGAAACAATAGTAACTGCCATTCGTGAAGGACGTAAAATATACGACAATATTAAAAGATTTGTCAAATTTCAGGTATCAACAAATGTAGGAGCTATTTTAACAATTGTCGGAACAAGTATTTTCATGCTTCCCTGTACCATTTAACCCTGTACAACTGCTCTGGATTAACATTGTAATGGACGGACCTCCTGCCCAAACTTTAGGAATGGAAGGCAGCGAAAAGAAATATTATGACAAGACAGCCTGAAACAGGAGATATTCTGAAATAAAAAGGTATTGATAAAAAATATTTATTGCAGGTCTTGTAATGGCAATAGGTTCAATAGCACTGTTCAGCTACAAATTGGCAATTGGCGCAAGTCAAAAGCAGGCAATGACTGTAGCATTTACTTTATTTGTAATGTATCAGTTATTTAATGCATATAATTCAAAAATCCAATTCAGATAAAAAAAGCACTTATCTTTATTTGGCTATTCTAGCTTGTTTCATATTACAGATATTAATTGTATACATACCTGAACTGCAACTGATATTCAGAACAACCAGCATTGGAATTACAGACTGGATACTGATATTCATAATCGCAGCTACAATATTAGTGTCCAACAAAAATAGCAAACAAAATTGTGGTAGAATGAAAAAACTAAACATCCTCCTTATTGAGGAACAAAAGACGCAAGTAACATAACCAAACACATAAAAAAGAAAAATATGATTCATATATTCTGACTACAACAACTACAGAGTATGGATCAAAATTAGCTATTGAGTCCGGAAGTGATGACACAATAGCTAAACCACTTTTTAAAAAGATGAATTCATAACACTTATTGAAACTAATGAATTCAATCTTTTAATTGATGCAACTCATCCTTACGCATCACATATCACCCAAACTACTGTTAGCCTATCCAAATTATTTAACATAACATATATTCGCTTTGAAAGACCTCCATCAAACCTTTTGATAATGTTGACACATCAAGAGTTCATGAAGTAACTTCCCCTTGATGAAGCTGGAAAAATTAATAGCTAGTGATTTTTACTTCCGAAATGTACTGCATCTTGCAGGAGCAAATACTATGGAAGCTATTTTAAAATATGTTCCGGTAAACAGATTTTATGCAAGAATTTTAAAAGTTCCCAAATCTCTGAAAAATGCAAATTGCTGAATGTTCCTGAAGAACATATCATAGAAATGAAAGGTACTCCAGCTTAGAAGAAAAACCTAAAAATAATTGAAGAAACACAAGCAAGTGTTATAATAACAAAAAGAGAGAGTGGTGATATTGGAGGAGTAATCAATAAAATCAATGCTGCTAATTTAAAAGATATAGGTGTCATCATGTTAAAACGTCCAAAAAATCAAAGATTTAAATAAGAAAGACATTGTTTCTAATTTAGATGAATTAGACGAAAAAATAAATAACTTTTTTTAAATAAAGAACGCCGAGACTGGGATTTGAACCCAGGCGGGAGAAACCCCACAGGATTTCAAGTCCTGCGCCTTACCAGACAATAGACTATCTCGGCAAATACACTATTAAAAAAATTAGAAAAAATATAAAAAGTAAAAAAGATAACGCCGAGACTGGGGATTTGAACCCAGGCGGGAGAAACTCCACAGGATTTCCTCAAGTCCTGCGCCTTACCAGACTAGACTATCTATTCGGTATAAACAGAAAAATATTTAGAAAAAATCTAAATATTTATCCTTTAAGTTCTATTTCAATACTTACATTATCAGGAACATTAACTTTCATGACTTGTCTCATAGCACGTTCGTCAGCACCAATTCCAACTAAACGTTTATGAATTCTAAGTTCCCATTTTTTCCCAGGGAAGCTTTTTCCTTCTCCATCTGGAGATTTTCTTGTAGGTACTACTAATTTTTTAGTAGGTAATGGGATAGGACCAGACAAATCAACACCAGTTCTTTCAGCGATTTTTTTTTTAAGTTGATCACAGACATAAAGCCAATTTTTCCGGATCAGTTCCTGTAAGCTTAATTCTTGCTTGATGCATTATTATCCTCAAAAAAAAAAATAAAGAAAGGAATAATCCTTTCTTTTTGATTAACTACTTATAAATCTATTTAGCTGGGGTAACGTCAATACATAATCCAGCAGCAACAGTTTGACCCATATCCCTAATAGCGAATCTACCCATTTGAGGGATTTTTTTTTAGCGTTTTCGATTACCATAGGTTTGGTTGGTTTAACTTTTACGAAATGCTGGGTGTTACCAGTTTTTAAGAAGTCAGGGTTTTCTTCAGCTACTTGACCAGTTGCAGGGTCTAATTTTGCAGTTAATTCTAAGAAAGTACATGCAACTTGAGAAGTGTGACAGTGGAATACAGGAGTGTATCAACAGTGATTACACACCAGGGTGTTGTAAAAACAACAATTTGTGCATCAAATTCTTTAGCTACAGCAGGAGCATCGTCTACGTGACCAGCTACGTCTCCTCTTCTGATATCGTTTTACCTACACCTCTTACGTTAAATCCAATGTTGTCACCAGGTTCAGCAGTTTCAAAGGTTTCGTGGTGCATTTCGATAGATTTTACTTCTCCGGAAGCTCCAGCAGGTTCGAAGATTACGTTTTCTCCTTTTTTCATAACACCAGTTTCTACTCTTCCTACAGGTACAGTACCTACACCAGTAATGGAGTAAACATCTTGAATAGGAATCCTTAATGGTAAGGATACAGGTTTTTCAGGAGCTGCTAAATTATCTAAAGCTTGCATTAAAGTGTCACCTTTGTACCAGGAGGTGTTAGGACTTGCATCTTTAATGTTGTCTCCTTCAAATGCAGAAACAGGGATGAAAGGAACATTAGCAGGGTTGAATCCAACAGTTTTAATTAAAGCAGATACTTCGTCATTTTTAATTCGTTGAATTTTGCTCCATCATAATCTACTAAATCAATTTTTGTTGATTGCAACGATTAATTGGTTAATACCTAAAGTTTTGGATAAGAAAACGTGTTCTTTGGTTTGTGGCATTACACCGTCGTCTGCAGCTACTACTAATACACCAGCGTCTGCTTGGGAAGCACCAGTAATCATGTTTTTTAACGAAGTCTCTGTGTCCAGGACAGTCTACAACAGTGTAGTCGTATTTTTTGGTAGAGAATTTTTTTTTGGTGAGCAAGGTCGATAGTTACTCCTCTTTCCCTTTCTTCTCCTAATTTGTCCATAACAAATCTGAATTTGTTTTCTCCGTCATCTAATTGTTGTTCAGCGATTGCACCTGCTTTTAATAACAAGTGTCCAACTAATGTGGATTTTCCGTGGTCAACGTGTCCGATAAATGCTAAATTAATATGTTCTTTAGTTTTTGCCATAATAATACCTCTTTTCGTATAAATCGAAATAACATTCATTAAGCTTATAATTTTAGCTTAATTTAAATTTTAATTATTCACATATAAATATGTAATGTTTTTTTCGTAATTTCAAATAAAAATATAAAAAAATTAAAAATTAAATTTTAATTATCCTACATAATGTTCAGGACCATAAGGTTCTGGAGATAAGCCTTTTCTTTGCCTAATCTCTTTAACGATTTGATTTTGCATTTCACGTGGTAATCTTTCAAATCCAGACATTTCAGTAGACCATAAACATCTACCTTCAGCAGCGGATCTGATATCTCCAGCAAAACCAAACATTTCAGCTACAGGAACTTTAGATTCAATAGTAGCCATGTCTCCTTCTTGACCCATGTCAACTATTTGACCTCTTCTGTTTTGATTTCCCTGGTACATGGACCCATGTAATCTTGTGGAGTGTTAATAAACACTTTTTGCATAGGTTCAAGTAAAGTAGGACCAGCAGACATCATAGATGCATAAATTGCATTTCTAATAGCTGGCAATACTTGTGCAGGTCCTCTGTGAACTGCATCTTCGTGAAGTTTTGCATCGTGAAGTTTGAATTTTAATCCCATAGCTATTTCTTTAGCTAAAGGTCCGTCATTATGCAGATTCAAATCCTTCAATTCTTTTTTCTTTACTTCATCTAAGTATTGGATACCACGAGTAGCATTAATGAATAAGCTTCTGTTGTAAACATCCCATACTTTTTCTTGCTTCTTCTTTATCCAAAACCATATTCCATGAAGTCATTAGCAGATTCTTTTACCTTTAACTTTACCTTCTTTGAGTTTTCCTTCTTGTAATGCTTTGAAAAGTTCATCTTCTAAAGGTTCAACAGTAATGTAGAATCTGTTATGTTTGTTTGAGATTTACCTTCAACTTGTGGAGATAATTGAGATACAGTTTCTCTGTATACAATAATAGGGTTCTGAAGTTTGGATTTCCCACACCTTTTCTTTAATTCTGTAACTGATAACTTCCAAGTGAAGTTCTCCCATACCTGAAAAACTAAGTGTTCACCGGTTTCTTCGTTAATTTCAACTTTAATGGTTGGGTCTTCTTTAGCTACTTGCCTTAATACTTCAAATTAATTTTTGGTAAATCTTTAGTATTTTTAGCTTCTACAGCAACTGTAACTACAGGTTCAGAAATATGATCTAATCCTTCAAACTCTTTGATTTTATCTTCAGGAGAACAGATGGTTTCCCCAGCGATTGCACCTTTGCACCAGCAATATATACAATGTTACCTGCAGGTACAGCATCAGTGTTAACTCTTTCAGGTCCGAAGTATACACCTACTTGCTGAACTCTGGATTTGGAATGAGATCCAACTAAGTAAACTTCAGTACCTTTTTTTCAATTGATCCTCCGTAAACCCTACCGGTAGCAATTTCACCAGCATGTTTATCTACAGATACATTAGTAACCATTACAGCTAAAGGTCCGTCAGGACTTGTAGTAATCATACCTTGACCTGCAGGAGATTCAATGTCACCTTCCCAGATATTGGGTACCCTGTATTCCTGAGATACTTTTTAGGAGAAGGTAAGTGTTCTACTACCATACCAAGCAATACTTCAGATAATGGCATTTTTTGAGCTAATTTTTTTGTTTATCTTCATTACAGTAATCAATGATGTCTTTTGAAGTTAACTCCAGTTTCTTGCATCATTGGAACGTTAATAGCCCAATTGTGATAAGCTGAACCGAATGCTACACTACCATCAGTGAAATCAACAGCCCATTCTTCTTTTTTTATCTTCAGGAGCCATATTTTGATTAATTTGTTAGCTTCCATGTAAAATGTTAATGAACCTTTTTGTAATTCATCAGGTTCTAATTTTAACTCATTGATTAATCTGTCAACTTTGTTAATGAACAAAACAGGTTTAACATTTTCTTTTAAAAGCTTGTCTAAGTACAGTTTCAGTTTGAGGCATGATACCTTCAACAGCACAAACAACAACAACTGCACCATCTACAGCTCTCATAGCACGAGTTACATCCCCACCAAAGTCAACGTGACCTGGGTATCAATTAAGTTGATTAAGTATCCTGGTCTTTGTAATTGTGAACCATTGATACGTTTGCTGCATCAATAGTAATACCACGTGCTTGTTCTTGTTCATCAAAAAATCTAAAAACCTTTGATCACCAGCAAGTTCTTCGGAAATCATTCCTGCACCTGCTAAAAAGGTTATCGGATAATGTAGTTTTACCGTGGTCAATGTGAGCACAGATACCAATATTCCTGATGGAATCCGGTTTATACATTAAATCCTTAATTTTTGCAATCATTTTCTCTTCTACTCAAAGAAATCACCTTATATAAATATGATTAGTGTGCTGCTTTTTGCAACTCTTTCTTTTTTCTTCTTTTTTCTGTAAAGCAAAACTTCTGGAATCTTCTTCAGAAGCAAGAATTAATTCATCAGCTAAACATTCAGCAACAGATTTTCTGTTTTTAAATGCTGATTGTAAAGTTCCTCTGATTAGTTAAAAAATCCTAATGAAAGGTCTACTCTTCTTTGTGGAGAAATGTCCACCGCTACTTGGTATCCGATACCACCGTATTTAATACGAGTAGTTTCTTCACGAGGGGGGAAGTATTTTCAACTGCAGTAACTAAAACTTGAACAGGATTCTTTTTTAGTTCTTTTGTTGATAATATCAATGCATCTTTACAATATTGTAAGCTTTGTTTTTCTTACCTGAGTTGATGTGAGTCCTCATGATTTTATTCATTAATCTTTCAATGATAGATACTTTAGATTTTGCAAACTGTCTTTTTACATGTCTACCTGAAGTGTGAGGAACAAGAGTTTCATCTAAGCAGATGTATTTACTAAACCTAAATCTTCGATTTTGACTTCATCGAGTTCCCATTTATCAAATAATTTACTCATAAAAATACCATCCTTATCTTACAGGTTTTTCTATTTTTCCACTTACCATCTCGGATAAAGCTACGTTGTTAACTTTAGATACTTTCCAACGAACTCCAGGAATATCTCCCATAGATCTTCCAGATGGTCCACCAATTCCTTCAATCATAACTTCATCGTGCTCATCGATAAATCCAATAGCTCCGTCACCTGGTGCGAAAGCGGTTAATTGTTTACCGTTTTTGATTAATTGAACACGAACACATTTACGTATAGCAGAGTTAGGTTGTTTTGCTTCTATCCCTACTTTTTCGATTACAATTCCTCTAGCTTGAGGAGCTCCTTCAAGAGGGTCTGCTTTAACATCTAATCTTAAAAGCTTTCCTTTTGTAAATCTACATCTTTCCACTTAAAATTTTGTCTATTTTTTTTTTAAGTTTTTTGCAGCAAAAGTCCTTAAGCATAATATTTCCTCTAAACTTTTTATTAAACATATCTAAGAATCCACCGCTGCGATTTATACAGCTAAAAATAGCTAATACAATCTAAATTCAAAGATATAACTAGTTAATAATATAATAATTAATTAGACAATTAAATTATCTAAAAATGAAGATATCATGATCTTTATTGGAAGCATAGTAAAAGCATACACAATGTTATGTTCCATTAATTGTTGATATCTTATGATGATTTATCTTTTTAACATTAATAAAGGTATCTATTTTACTACCTAAATTTTAATATTGAAAAAAAAATAACTAAAAAAAGTAAAAATAAATAGCTAAATATAGCTATTTTAAAAATAAATATTGTTTATATATTGTGTTGTCTTTTTTGCAATTAACTTAGCTCTTTCAATATTGACACCGTTTTACCGATAACACGTTTGTTGGTATTATCTGCTGTAACAGTAGCTATTTTTTTCACCTGATTCTTTCTGAAGTACTTTAACACCTTTGTACTTCTGCAGGGGATAAAAGATTTTTAATAAATTGAATCGGATCGTCGGATAATTCAACGATTTCAATTCCTTTATCTACTGCTCTTTGAACTTTGGAAACAGTGCTTCCGCCTTTTCCAATAGCTAATCCCATATCACCGTTTTTCACGACAAATGTGACTTTACCATGTTCATCATCGATAATACAATCTTTAACCATTGCTCCAGTCATGTTTTCAAAAAGAGCTATGTATCTAATTTCATTTGCAGTGAATTTAATAGACATATGAATCTACCTCAAATCATCTAATATAGTAGAATCTCCTGGATCGTTAACGATTAATGTAGCAACTGTAAATGGTTTACCACAGACAGAACCCAATTCTACACTTGAACCTTCGTAAGTGTATGATGGGATATCTGAAAGATTTGTATAATATTCAACATCTTCAACAATATCTTTAGGAGTGTTTGCAGCAACAATTACAAGCTGACCTTTTCCTAATTTTAAAGATTGAATTGATTTTTCAGAGCCTAATGTCACATCACCAGTATCGACAGCTACCCTGATACTTCTATCTACGTCCATCATCTAGCCTCCTATTCATTTTATTTGCCATTTTGACACCGATTGAACCGGTACCAAGAGGTATTGGTTGTCCAATAATAATATTTTTCGATGATACCAGTTAAATCATCAACTTCACCGCGAATACTTTGCACGAAGTAAATGTTTACCAGTTTCTTCAAAAGCTGCACGAGCTAAAACGCTTGATTTTTTTCACCACTAATACCATGTCTACCAATGGATTTTACTTCTCCTTCAGAAGTCATAATATCTGCAACTAACATAATGTGTCTAACATCAACACTAAGACCTTGGTTTTCAAGAGTATTTCTTGCTTCATTAATAATTGATTGACGAGCTGCTTCAATACCCAATACAGTTTCTATCTCATGAATGTCATTTGTAGTAGTTCTGTATGTGTCAAATACCGTCCATAGAGAGAATATCCTTAAGATTAGAACCTTCAGTGTGCATAATCCATTCTCTTTCATCTTTACGGATAATGACTTTTCCAATGTCTTTAATACCACTTATCTGTAAATCACGGAATTTGTCTGCTAAAAGACGGAGTTCCCCTAATTTCACGTTTTGGCGGTTCGACAACAATCTTGAGATTATCCTTAATATCAGCTTTTTTAAAGTTTTTCTGAATTTTAGCAAGAATTTCCTCAAGATCAAGTCTTTTATCTTCAATTTTTTCTTTCGTCTAAAACTGCTTCAACTTTCATATCCGCATAATTTAAACTGAAATCACTGAGAACATCGTTTACAGTACTTTTACCAATTTTATTAGCTAAAGTTTTAACGAATTCCTCATCCTGACGTTTTTCTTCAGTAAAGTAAATATCCATTGTTGGAGTAGCTATTTTTTTTCTTGCATCCACGATTTCAATAAGTCTTGGAAGACCCTAATGTTACGTTTAATTCCATTACCCCTGCATAGTGAAAAGTACGCATAGTCATCTGAGTACCTGGTTCACCTACAGATTGTGCAGCTACTGTTCCAACAACCTCACCAGCTTCAACATGAGCTCGTTCATATAGGCAGTTTTTAAGCTCCCCAATAAGCATATCTAACTCATCGTCAGATAAATGTCTGTTAACATAAGCAGATGCTAAATCATCCACATATTTTTCAGGGAATTTTACACAACTTGACGGGTCAACAATTCCGTTTTCAACAAATCTTGCATCAAAGTTTATTTCAGCTTTAAGTAAAAGCATCTTCCACTTTTTAATTATTGCATCATCCATAGTTACACCTATTTACCCTCTTGTTCAACACCTGAATCATAGTTTGGATTAGCATCTCTAACCTATTTTCATCTATGATTTTATTTAAGTCAGCTGCTTTTTACCAAAGTCACTTTTAGCCGGATCTACTCCGTCTTCACCAAACATAAGTTGAATAACCATTTCCCTGGTTATCAGTAACAAGTCGGATGGTTTAACTTGTAAATCCTGAAGTGCATTTACCAGTCTTCTTTGCATATAACCGGATTGTGCTGTACGAATCGCTGTATCTACAAGACCTTCTCTTCCTCCCATAGCGTGGAAGAAGAATTCAATTGGATCCAAACCTTTTTTATAACTGGAATGTACAAATCCTTTTTGCTTTTGCACCTAACTCATTTTTACGGAAGTGAGGTAAAGTTCTGTCAATATAACCCCTGTGGATACGGCCACCACGAACAGACTGTTGTCCTACACAGGAAGTAATCTGAGTAAAGGTTCAACATAGATGCCCTAGCACCGGTACGTGCCATAACCACAGAATGGTTGTGTTCCATAGTAAGGTAGTTTTCTGCAATTTGACCAGATACATCCCTAGCTTCCCCAAGCACTTGCATAATCTTCATCTCTAAAGTTTCTTCAAGGCTTCTACCAGGTAAAGCTTCAAGATAATCATTTTCATATGCTTCAACTAATTTATCTACCTTATTTTCAGATTCTCTTAAATGCTCATTAATCCTTTCCTGAGCTTCTTCAGGAATTTCCTCATCATTGGTACTTGTGGTAATTCCTGTTTTCATAATTCCACAGATAGCCAAATCAGTAGACCTGTCTAAGAATTCCCCTAGCTCTAGCAGGACCATACTCTTTAACAATTTTATCTAAAATACGTCCAGAGAAAGAACCATAAGCTTTTTCATCAATAACACCATGTTTAAGTTCACCATTTTCAATTACAACATAAGCATCAATGTCACAAGCTTCCTCTTTACAGACATCACATTTCTGACAAATCTCAGCCTTATAAACAAGATTCAAATCATCAGGCAGTAATAAAGAGAATAACTCTTTACCGGTCCAATTTTCATGTTTACGTTTTAAGTGTTTAGGGTCAACATTTTCATTATTGAATAAATGTGATTTTCTGATTATTTGCAGCGCCTGTTCTTCTGTAAATTCAGATCCAGGTTTTTGTTAAAAGATATGCTCCGGAAATGTGATCGTGAATAGCACCAATAATAGGTCCACCAAACCTTGGAGATAAAATATGTTCCTGTACGCATTAAAGACTTAGCTTCAGCACGGGACTCATCAGTTTGGAAAACGTGCATGTTCATTTCGTCTCCATCGAAATCTGCATTGTAAGGAGGACATACACATAAATTAAGACGGAAAGTTTTATAAGGTAAAACCCTTACCTCATGAGCCATCATAGACATTCTGTGAAGAGAAGGCTGACGATTGAATAAAACCATGTCACCATCTTTCAGGTGTCTTTCAATAATATAACCAGGTTCCAACTTCTCTAAAATCATGTCTTTAGTTTCATCATAAACCCTGATTTTCCTTCCGTCAGTTCTTATAACATAGTTGGCTCCAGGATGAACATTAGGACCGTTTTCAATATATGTTCTCATTTCATCCATGTTCCAGTCATTTACATAAGCAGGTACAGTAACCTCTTTTGCAATCATTTCAGGAACACCAACTTCATTAATACTGATGTTTGGATCCGGTGAAATTACAGTACGGGCAGAGAAATTAACCCTTTTTACCGGACAAATTACTTTGAACCTACCTTCTTTTACCTTTTTAACCTTTGAGCCAAAAGTTTTTAAAGGTCTTCCAGACCTGTGTCTTGCAGGAGGAACACCACTAGCCTCATTATCAAAGTAAGTAGTTACATGATATTGCAATAACTCCCACAAATCTTCAACAATAAGTTGAGGGAGCACCTGCTTCCATATTTTTCAATTAATCTTTGATTAATACGTAAAATATCAACAAGTTTGTGAGTTAAATCATCTTCAGACCTTTTCACCAGTATCTAAAGTAATAGAAGGCCTTACAGTAACTGGAGGAACAGGTAAAACTGTTAGCACTAACCATTCAGGTCCAGCTACTTCCGGATTAACACCTAAAACAAAAAGCATCTTCATCAGAAATCCTTTCAAGCCTTTCACGAACTTCACTAGCAGTTAATTTTATAATCCTCACCCTCCATTTTCTGAACAATGGAAACCGGCTTATCAATAGTAATATCATCCTGAGCTGCTTCACAGTGAGGACAAACATCACGACGAGCCTCATTATAAATATCTTTTTAAAAGTTTAGTTAAATTTTCATGATGATTCTGAGCATCCTTAATCTTTTTTCACAGTGAATTTAAAGATTTCATCATCAGTTAATAAAACACGACCACACTCATTACATGTTGAACGTAAAATCTTATGAATCACATCACCAAAACCAACATGAATAACAGGCCTAGCTAACTCAATACTACCAAAGTGCCCTTGACACTCTCCACCTCTATAACCACAAGACCTACATTTTAAACTTGGATCAATAACCCCTAAATGAGGATCCATTAAACCATTCTCAATAGGATAACCATCCTCATCGTAAGTATCAGGAGTTTCAATTTTAACTACTGACATTTCACGAATATCCTCAGGAGACATAAGCCCAAAGTTAATTTGTTTGATTTTTTTTTTATAAATCCTTTCAAAATATTGACTCCTTCATATTAATATAATTATGTTTTGTCTCCTAAAACTAATTTAGGGAAAATACATAAACTCTTAAGTTCATCTAATAATAATTTAAATGCGTATGAAATTTCTATCGGATAAGTTTCAACATCTCCACAAATTGGACAGTATTTTTTATTTTTTATTCTTATCATATACTGCTAACATACCACAATTTTCACAGACAATAGCTTCATATTTGTCAGACTCATCTAAAAGCCTTTCTTTTAAAGGTAAGAGCTGCACCGTGTGCAATAAGACAATCTCTTTCCATTTCTCCAAACCTTAAACCACCTTCACGAGCTCTTCCTTCAGTAGGCTGACGGGTAAGAACTTGTACAGGACCTCTTGAACGAGCATAAACTTTATCAGTAGTCATGTGGTGTAATTTTTTGGTAATATGCAACACCAACAAATATTTCAGCTTCGATTCTTTCTCCGGTTACACCATTATATAATGATTCACAACCTGCAGATTCAAATCCGTGATTTTTAAGTTGCTGTTTGATTTTTTTTCAAGTTCTGTGTTAAATGGAGTTCCCGTCAACACGTTCACCTTCAAGACAGCCTGCTTTACCAGCTACCATCTCAAGCACTTGTCCCACAGACATCCTGGAAGGAATAAGCGTGAGGGTTAACAATTAAATCAGGAACAACACCAGATTCTGTAAAAAGGAACATCTTCAGGAGATAATAAACCAAGAACCCCTTTCTGACCGTGCCTTGATGCAAATTTATCCCCGAACTCAGGTTGCCTGGTATCCCTCACCCTTATTTTAGCCAATCGGCTTCCTTCAACAGTTTCAGTTAAAAGAACAGCATCGACAATACCTTTTTCACCGTGTCTGACTGTTACAGAAGTTTCTCTTCTTTTTTCAGCTACAGTACCAAATTCATCGATTTCTTCCAAGAATCTTGGTGGTGAAGTTTTACCGATTAATACATCACCAGATTCAACATATGATTCAGGGTTAACAACACCATCATCATCTAAATGCCTATAAGCATCTTCGGAACGGTAACCTTTAATGTTTTTGTCAGGAACCTCAAATTTATCCTCTTGTCCACCAGGATACCTTTTTTTTCAGCAGTATCATAAGCTCTGAAAAAAAATGAAGACCTAGCTAATCCTCTTTCAAGAGAACCTTTGTTAATAACCATTGCATCTTCCATGTTGTATCCTTCGTAAGACATAAGAGCTACAACAAAGTTCTGACCTGATGGTCTTTTGTCATAATTAGTTGAATCAATAATACGTGTTTTTACAATAGGAGTTTGCGGATGGTGTAATAAGTGAGCCCTTGTATCTGTACGTAATGCATAGTTAGAAACATATAATCCTAATGCTTTTTTTTGTCATACCTGCTTCCATAGTATTCCTTGGTGAAGAATTGTGATCGGAAAACGGAATAATACCTGCACAAATTCCAAGCATAGTAGCCGGGTCAATTTCCAAATGAGTATGTTCTTCATTTAAATCAGCAATACTCATAGCAATATAGGAGTTTTCTTCCTCTTCGGCATCCAAGTATTCAATGAAACCATTGTCTATTAAATCGTCCCATTTTAATTCACCTTTAGCTACTTTCTCTAAATGTTTATCTGTGAGAACTGGTTTGCCATCTTTTACAATGATTAACGGCCTTCTTGCCTACCAGGGTCATTGAATATATAAATCTCATTATTTTTATCATAATAAGTAATATTCATTTCATGAGAAAACCTTACCATTTCTCCCTTTTTTCTCTCATTTCATTGGTGAAACTTTCCGGATCTTTACAGTATCCTAAAAGCTCCCCCCATTAATATAAATCTTAGCACTATCCATATTATCTTTCCCTTAATCATCTAAAACATTCATTTTTTTAATAATATCAATGATTTCCTGTTCATCAGAACCTTCAGAAATATTACACATTAAAAGCTAAATTCTTTACCAGACCACAGTTAGGACCCTCTGGAGTTTCATTCGGACAAATTTTACCGAATTGTGTTGGGTGCAAATCTCTTGCTTCAAAGTGAGGTTGACTTCTTGTTAAAGGAGATACAACACGTCTTAAATGAGAAAGAGTACCCATATAACTAGTTCTATCTAATAATTGACTTACACCAGCTCTTCCACCAAACCCAATTACCAGTTGCAATAGCATGTTTAATATTTTTCAGTTAAAACATCACTACGAACTGCCTGTTTGATGGAAAGCTCTTTACCACAAGGAGATACTTCTTTCAAGTTGATAACTCATATCTCTAGTTAAACTTGTAAAAAGCAACTCTAAATAAATCTTCCATTAAATCTCCAGATACTCTGAGTCTTTTTATTTGTATAATGATCCTTATCGTGAGGGTTCTCTTTGCTCATCAATAACCTGAAGTAACATTTCAGTCATTTCAGCTAAATAAGTAGCTTTAGCTTCACGTCTTTCTGATTCAATACCCATATGAGGCAATAAGTAACGATTAATTACATCTTCAGCACGTTTAACACGGTATTCCTCAGTCATACCTTTAGCTACACGGTTACCTATGTATTTAATAGCTGCTAATTGTAAATATTGTCTTCTTTCTTCCTTAGTCATGCCATCCATTTCTTTTTTGATCTAATTTCAACTGAGAAAGAGATACCTGAATATCATCTGCAATAATCATTTGGAAATTTGGATCATTGGAAATTGCAGTAATAATTTCTTGATCTGTAGCTAAACCAAGAGCTCTTAATAAAATAACAAGTGGAATTTCCCCTGGAACATAAGGGAAAGAAATTCTTAAAATACACCACTTTTACGTGGTTTTTTATATTCAAGAGAAATTCTTGCTCTGAAACCACTTTTAATAAGGTTACAATAGCTTTAGCTCTTCTATCTTCAACTTCACCAATACGCTCAAGAATAATTTTATTTGGTGCAATTTCCTCCATTGTTACAACAGCTCTTTCAGAACCATTTACAATAAAGTAACCACCTAAATCTTGAGGGTCTTCACCTTGTTCAATTAATTCTTCATCACTAAGACCATGAAGATGACAAATATCAGATTTAAGCATTACTGGTAATTCTCAATATACACTTTTTTCTAAAGGATTATCTTCCCCTTCTTCATTTAATGCCATCTCAAGATACATATGTGCAGAATAATTTAAATTTCTAAGTCTTGCTTCCGCAGGATAAATCATACTTTTAGAACCGTCTGCCTCTTTAGTGAATGGCTTTTCAATAAAAGAGTTTACCGGTTTTTAAAGTATATTTACCATTTTCTAAAGTAATAGGTTCAGTAATATCTATGATATTTTGAATCCCATTATTTATAAAATCGTTGTATGATTTAATATGATGGTCAACTAAATCATATTTATCAAAAAAATGCATCAACTAATTTCCAGTTATTCTCTGTCATGGACTTCCTCCAGCATTCTATAAAACACCATAAAAATAATTAACTAATAAAAATAAGATTAGGAAACCTAATTAAAATTCTTCATTTGATTATTATTCTTAATTTACTCCTAACTATCTCTATTAAGATAATTCTCTCAAACTAAGTTCAAATTTATTATAATGAATTTCCAAAAACAATAAAAAATACAGAAATAAACTTATTATACTAAATTTTACTATTCTAACATTATAACTAACTTTTTACAATACGATAAGTAACAAAAGTACCTGCAGTATCACTCTCACGAGTAATCCTTAAAATATCATGTTCTTTAGCATCAAATAGCTTTTACAACAGGATCATCAACTTTAATTCTAGGAAGATTTTCAATATCATAGTCAGCACTATTTTTTAAATCTTCAATTTCAGAATCAGTCATTATTTCATGCTTAGGTACAAGCATATGTTCTTGAATATTAATTGTCAATATATAATTCCTCCAGCTAGAAAAGTTAAAATATAAAATTAGAAAACGGGCCCGACGAATTGAACCCGCGGCCGCTTGTTAAAAAGCCAAGCGCTCTGCCAGACTGAGCTACGGGCCCTCACATACAACATTTAAATATTAAAAGCGCCTTGGCCGGGATTTGAACCCGAGTCGCGGGCTCGACAGCCCACATGATAGCCCCTACACCACCAAGGCAGGAAATACTTAAAAAATACAGTATAGCTAATCAAACAGTATTAACCATACACCATTAATTACTATATTTAGTATCATATATAAAGGTTTCGGAAAAAATTAATTTTCCACAACCATAAATATAATCAATTTAATAAAGTAATCAAATCCCGCCTGCCGGACTTGAACCAGCAACATTTGGATCTACAGTCCAACGCTCTGCCAAATTGAGCTAAGGCGGGACATGAAATGGGACCGCCCGGATTTGAACCGGAGTCTCAGGCTCCCAAAGCCCAAAGGATCGACCAAGCTACCCTACGGTCCCATTTTTAATACAAACTAGATGCATAACAATACATCATACATTACCTATTTTATACCTCATAGTATATAAATGTTATGGATTACATGATTTTAAAAAAAATGCAACCATAATATGTGTACCAAAAAACACAAAATAGAAAGCCCCGAACGGGAATTGAACCCGCGACCACGAGATTACAAGTCTCGCGCTCCACCAGACTGAGCTATCGAGGCATGATGAAATTAAGATAACAAATAAACTTTTGTATAAACTTATTTTTAAATACTTTTTTCTAATACTCAAAAATAATGAAATTAAACAATGAACTTTTAAAAATAATGATAACTGTTCAATAAAAAACAAAAAAAATACTCCTAAATTAAACTTAATTCAAAAATACACACATCAAATATTATATACTAAAAGTTTTTATAATTATAAATCATGATAAATAAAGAAGAATTACTTCAAAAAATACCAAAATTATTAGATGAATTAAAAAAAACAAAAATCCATTAACTCACTGCATAACTAATTTTGTAACTGTGTAAATGATTGTGCAAATGCAGTATTGGCTATTGGTGCTTCTCCAATTATGTCTGAAGATATTGAAGAAGTAGCTGAAGTTGTCTCAATAGCTGATGCTTTAGTAATAAATATTGGAAAATTAAGTCATGAACAAGTTGAAGCTATGAAAGTTAGTTCTGCTCAAGCAAATAAAATAAACACCCCCAGTTATTCTTGATCCAGTTGGAGTAGGAATAAGTCAATTAAGAAATAAAGTAACATTAGAACTTATTGAAAATTATAAATTAACAGCTATTAGAGGAAATATAACTGAAATAAAAACAATAGCCAAATTAACTGGAATAATTTCCGAATCAAATACTGCAAAAGGCGTAGATGTATCTGAAAGTGATATTATAACTAAAGACAACTTAAATGAAAATGCTAAAAATCATTTCTAAACTTGCAGCTAACTTGGATACAGTAATATTAGCCAGTGGCCCAATAGACATTTTATCTGATGGTGAAACTACAATAGCTATTGACAATGGTGATGAAATGATGCCTCAAATTACAGGCAGTGGCTGTATGCTGTCATCTATTGTAGGAAGTTGTATTGGAGCTACCAATCCTCTTGAAGGAACATTACTTGCAGCATTATTAATGACAATAGCCGGTGAAAAGCAAGAGCTAAAGTAGACAATGAAAATACAGGAACAGGAAGCTTTTAGAGCTTATTTAATAGACTATTTATATAAATTAGATAGTCAAACTTTTAATTAACAAAAGCAACATTGAGATATTATGAACAGCCTGAACTTTATCACTTTATCTTGTAACTAACAACAGTGAAGATGAAGAAAAATTTTTAAATATTATAGAAGAATCATTAAAAGGTGGAGTCAGTGTAGTTCAACTTAGAGAAAAAAAAAAAGCTGAAACATTAGACTTCTATAATTTGGCTTTGAAAGTTAAGGAAATTACACAAAAAAATATAATGTGCCTCTAATAATCAATGACAGAATTGATATTGCTCTAGCTATTGATGCTGAGGGCGTACACATCGGACAAAGTGACATGCCTGCACAGATAGCAAGATTACTGATTGGCAAAGATAAAATCTTAGGAGTATCTCTGCAAATATTAAAGAAGCTAAAAAAGCTCAAAGGGACAGTGCAGATTACATAGGTGTTGGTGCAGTTTATCCGACAAATACAAAAGACGATGCAACATCAGTATCTAAAGAGAGTTAAAAAGAAATAGTAAAATCTGTTGATATTCCTGCTGTAGCTATTGGAGGAATCACTCAGGAAAATGCACATGAATTAAATGACTGTGGAATTGATGGAATATCTGTTGTCAGCGCCATCATGAATTCTCAAAATCCAAAAACAGCTAGTGAAAATTTATTAAAAAGAATTTAAAGCGAAAAATAGTTAATTTTTACTATTTTTTGCTGAATCCTTTAATGCCTGAACAGCAGCCAGTTTTTACCTGCAAGCATGCTGATGCAAGCTCCACCTCCGCTGCTTAAATGACTCATTTGGTCTTCATAACCTAAAGCTGAAGTAGCTGCAGCAATATGGCCACCACCAATCAGTGTAAATGCATTTGATTTAGCCATAGCATTAATTAAATCTTCAGTTCCCATTGCAAATTTAGGATCTTCAAATACTCCTGCAGGACCATTTGCAAATACTGTTTTAGAATCACGGATTATTTTTGCATAATAACTAATTGTTTTTACAACCAATATCAAAAATAGCTTCATTAGGAATATTATCACAATCAACATCTTTTCTTTCGCCATCTTTTTCAATAGCTACATCAATAGGATATTTTACTTTATTTCCGAATTTTTCAATAAGATTTCTGGCTTTGGAAACCATTGATTCATATCCTTTACTTATTATAAAATTCTTGTTTACTTCACAGATGTCTACACCTGCAGCCCAAAGAACAATGTTTCCTACAATACCTGTTGTTAAAATAGAATCTGCAGTACCGTTACTTAATACATTTTCCATAACATCTATTGAATCATCAGGTTTCATTCCACCAAGCAGGAATACACAGGGATGTTCCACATTATCCAAAGCACTCTGAATTACAGTCAGTTCTTTTTTCCATTACCCTGCCTGCAGCTGAAGGAGTGTTAACAGTAAAACCTACTAAAGATGCCTGAGATCTATGAGCTGCTGCAAATGCATCATTAACAAAATAATCAATTACCGGAGACAATTGCCTAACCAACCAGTAATGTTTCTGCCTGAGCTTCAGCAGATCTGGATAAAGATTCTTCAGAAAAGAACCTTACATTTTCAAGTAAAAAGAATTTCATGTGGTTTTAGTTGTTTAATAGCTTGTTTTGCAGATTTTGAAAAAGATAGAATCTATATATTTCACTCTTAAATTCAAAAGATCAGATAATGCATCAGCATGCTGAGATAAATCTGTGAAATCTTTTTTTACCCGGACGGCTTTGATGAGCAAGCAATACAACTTTAGCTCCTTTATTAGATAATTCTTTAATTGTTTTAGCATGCAATTTTAATCTTGTATCATCTAATATAATCCCAGAACTAGGATCAACTGGAGAGTTAATATCAATTCTAACTAACACAGTTTTATTTTCAACATCAAAGTCGTCAATTGTATTAAATTTATCAGCCATCATTTCACTCAAAAATATTAAATATAAATAAATTTATAAAAATACACAAGTTTTTATAATTTACTAACTAAATCAATAAAGCTTTTTTTTTTAGGATTTTCAGCTTTTAACAATTCCGGAAGCCAGTAAAACTCCATCTGCACCTAAATCCATTGCAGCTTTCATATCCTCTCCAGTAGATATTCCTGCACCACACAAGACTTTGATTTTTTTTTATTGATTGATTTGACTCCTTTAACAGAGTCTTCTACAACTTCTGGTTGTGCCTGAGATACTGGAATTCCACTACCAATAAGTTCTGGAGGTTCTACAGCTACTGCATCGGGATTAAAAGTAGCTATTGCTTTTACTTGTTGCAATATTATTTGTACAGACACAGGATTCAATATTATGTTGCTTACACAATTGTATAACTTCATCAATATCAGCTAATTTCATCCTGTTTTCAGAATGGTTAATTAAACTACCGTTAATGCCTGCTTCAATTAAAGTTTCAATTAAATTAGAACCTGTATGTCCTCCAGGAGTAATTGGATCAATGTGCTGTGCAAAAAATAGGTAAAAAAAATTTGATCGTGAACCCTATAAATATCAGCTGCCTGTGGAGCTGCAACCATAGTGATACCTGATTCTTCTGAAGCACTTTTTTAATGCACGAGCTAACTCCAATGCATTTTCCCCACTAGATTCTAAATAAGTTTTATAATTTAATATTACAATTGGCGTATTCATAAATAATTCCCCAAATCATTAATTTAATTAATATTTTTTGATTTAAAATCATTTAAATTTAACTCAAAAAAATACTTTTTAGATAATATCCATATATACAAAAAATATATATGTTTCTGGATAAAATAAGAAAACATGAACAAAGCATCCAAACTTTGTATAATTTTAGCTATGACTATCTGCTTATTTGCCATTATAGCTTATGAATCAAAGACCTCAACTAAAGAGGATACTTTAAATTCAAGTTACGAATATCTGCCACCTACAACCAACATCAGCGACAGCTATCTAAACAGCAGCGAAGATAAAAAAGAAAAAATAACCACCATACCACAAATCCCGATACATCACACCACAACCAGCTATTCTTATGACTACGATGATTCATATGATGATGCTGTAGGTGATGATTACTATTACGATGACGCATACTACGATGACAGGTACGCAGACAGCTGGGAATATGATGACGAATAGCAGCTCAAATTATTGAGACTGCTAAATAGGATGTCCGCTATATGTTCTCCCATCACCCCTATCTTCCCATACGTGTTTTCCATTATACATTATTCCATTATCTCCTCTTTCACCGAATCTCTCAAATAATTCGCCGTCAGACATTTCAGAGGATATTTTGCTTTTAATTGTTCACAGGACAAATGATCATCTTCATAATAATTACTTTGAGAAGAAGATGATTTTTGATTAGATGTATCTTTAAATCCATTATTTCCATCCTGAACTACATTAGCAATAACACTTACATTTTGAGTTACATTAGTACTTTTATAGTCACTGTCCCCATCAAAAACACAACCAATAGAATAATTACCAATACCAGTTATATTAAAACTAATTAATCCATCCCCCATCAGTGATATATTCAAAATTAGATTTTGACCCGTTTTCATTAGTTAAAGTTACATTAACTGTTTTATTAGCTATTCCAAGACCATTTTCATCAGTTAACTTAACAGTACAATTATCCCCCATCATATAAAGTTGCATTACTTGTAATTGTTAAAGATGATTCTTCCTGCGGATTTATAAAAACAAAAGCAGAAACAAAAGCTGCTAAAAATTAGTATAACTGCACAAACAAGAACTAAAATTTTATTATTCATAATAAATAATATAAATAAAACAATTATTAAAAAACCTAACCGTTCAACAATTTACTTTTGATATGCGTGAATTAAAAATTTAGTCAACAAACAATAATATTAAATTAGTATAATGCTCTTAAAAATAAACTCATAGCATTAAGGATTTTTAAGATTATGTCATTAACTAGAACACAAGTAGAAAAAATTAGAGTCAAGCGGATACAGATTTGTTGGTAGCCACAATCATGCAGCTGCTAAAATATGCCACTGGACCAAACAAAGTATTTTAGACAGAGAGTCTGTTATAAAGAAAAATTTTACGGTATTGAAAGCCACAGATGTCTTCAGATGGCTCCTGCAGTGCTAACTGTCAGCAAAAATGTGAGTTTTGCTGGAGAGATTTATCATACCCGGACCCAATGGGACGGAGAATACAATGATCCGAAAACTATAATTGATGAAGCCATTGAAGCTCAGAATAATTTACTTTGCGGTTTTTTTGGAAATGACAAAGCAAATAAAAGAAAAATTAGAAGAATCCAAAACTCTACAAATGCAGCTATTTCACTAGCTGGAGAACCAATGTTATATCGAAATTGATGAATTAATAGCTGAATTTAACCGCCGTAATTTCACAACTTTCGTTGTCAGCAATGGCCAGTGTGTTGATAAATTAAAAAACTTAGAAAATGAACCTTACCAGCTATACCTTTCCTTAGATGCTCCTACTAAGAAAATATATGATGAGGTTTGCCAACCTCAAATTAGTGAAGGATGGGATAATTTAAAACCAGTCACTTGATACACTAGCTAGTTTTAACTCCCGTACATGTATAAAGAACAACATGTGTTAAAGGAAGAAATATGATTAATCCTGAAAAATACGGAGAATTAATTAAAAAATCAAATCCTGATTTTGTAGAAATAAAAACTTACATGTGTGTCGGATCATCAAGATACAGATTAACACCTGACAATATGCCAACATTTGATGAAGTTAAAAGTTTTGCCCAAAAAATAGGAGAAAATTGTGGTAAAAAATAGTTAACGAATCTGAAGTCAGTCGTGTTGTTTTGCTCCAATAGCTATTTTTCTCTAATTTAAATGCATTTTTCCAAATCAATTGGAAACTGTGTTTTACGTGTTTTTAATTTTTTTCATCTTCAGTAAAAAGTTCCATTTTATACTTGGAATAATCAAACTGATAGGTGTCGTAAGAATAAAGATGAATAGGCTTTGTAAACATTTTTCCAAAACAAATTCATTTTATCGAATAAATCATGGTAGCCCAATTGTCTTGCAGTTTCCTCATCAAGATTCATAGTGTAAAATACAACCAATAGCCATCTTTTTTTGGAGCTAAGCTAGTCATATCCTCATCATAAACAAAGAATGGAAAGATAAAACGCTCTAAAAAGCACCTCATTACTCCGCTTACATCGCCAAAGTAAACTGGAGATCCCAGTATTACACCATCTGCCTGAACAATTTTTTCCAGAATCGGTTTGAAATCATCTTTATAAACACATTTTCCATAATGACGACCATTAATCTTTTTTACATGCAAAACAGCTTTTACAACCATTAAAAGGAATATCATATAAATTAACTGATTCAATTTCTGCATCACTGCAAACTGATTGTATTCCTTCTAAAGCTTTTTCTAAAAGCTGAGCAGTATTTCCATCTTTTTCTATGACTACCATTTATAGCAAAAATTTCATTCTTCAGCCTTAATTTTATTACAAAGCTCAACAGCTTTTTTAGCTGCTTTTTTCCATTGAAATTTCATATGGAATTCCTGCTTCTTCAAGTATTCTTTGACCTTCCTCTTCATTAGTACCTGTTAACCTAATTACAATTGATACTAAACTTTTTAGATTCTCTAATAGCATCAACAACACCATGAGCAACATCATCTGCTTTAGTAATTCCTCCTAAAACATTTAAAAACACTACTTTAACCGGTTCATAATTTAATACTATGTTAAGGGATTTTTTAATACTTTCTTCTGAAGCTCCCCCACCAATATCTAAGAAAGTAGCTGGCTCTCCACCGTGGAATTTAATCATGTCCATACCAGTTAATGTTAAACCTGCACCATTACCAATAACTGCAATATCTCCGTCTAATTTTAACAAAATCGACTGCTTTTTTCTTATAACGTGCAAGTTTTTACTAATTCCGGATGTCTGTACAATGAATCATTTTCCACAACAATTTTGCATCGGCAGCTATTAATCCTTCATCAGTCAGTACCAATGGATTGATTTCAGCAGTTTCTGCATCATATTTCTCAAATAATTTATATAATTTGTATATTACATCACCCATTTGAGATATTAAATTTGATGGAACGCCCATTTTACGAGCTATTTCACGAGCTTCATATGGTAAAAATTCAATTAAAGGATTTGGATGATATTTAATTATCTTTTCAGGGTTTGTTTTAGCTAAATTTTCAATTTCAACCCGCCTTCATTACTTACACCATAATAACAGGTCTTTTTATTGGCCCTGTCAATGGATATGCTTAAGAAAAATTCTTTAATGATGTTTGCTTTTTCTCAATTAAAAAGCTGATGTACTTTTTCGCCATTAATTGTAAGTACCAATCAATGAATCAGCAACTTTTATATGCTTCCAAGGGTTATCTCTGCAAATTTAATACCACCTGCTTTACCTCTACCACCAACTAATACCTGAGATTTTTATTGCAACAGGTACACCCATATCTGATGCAATAGATGTTGCTTCTTCAGCAGAATTGGCAACATGTCCTTCAAAATAAAATTCCTTCCTCGTTAAAAATTTCTTTTTTGCCATATATTCAAAAAATTTCATTATAACACCCTAATTAGAAATTATATCCTGCTTCAAAAGCAGCTATGTTTTTATCTTCAGTTCCTGCAGGAATTTTTTAACTTTAATTGATTCAATAGCTGCATCTTTTTAGATATAACTTCTGTAATTTTGTAATAGCTCCAACCATAACAATATTAGCTACAATTTTAAGACCAATATCATCCATCGCTGTTTTGGTTGCCGGAGCATTATAAACTTTAATATTATGTTCATCAATAAAATCCTGAACATCTTCAATAGTTGTTGTTCAGGGTCAACAATTAAAAAACCCATTATCCTTCAAATCAACAATATATTTAAGTAATGCTTCATGAGACATTGCTACTAAAATATCCGGACTTTGAACTTTAGGATAATCAATTTTTTTTATCACTAATAACAACTTTCATTTAGAAGCTCCCCGAGCTTCAGGACCATAAGACTGAGTTTGAACTGCTTCATTTTTTATCAAAAAAGACAAGCAGCTTTTTTTCCTAAAAATAATTCCTGCAAGAATTACTCCTTGTCCTCCAAACCCGCCTATTCTCAATTCTTTTCTCATATTATCCTCCAGTTTATAAATCTGTTTCATATGCAGAATCAACAAGAGTTCTGCTGCCTGATTTGTCTTCACTTAATTTTTTTCAATATTTTCACAAAAATTCAGGTCTTGATTTGTTAGCAAATTCACCAGTGACAATTTTCCCAATTAATTCATCATCACTCATACCTTCAGCATCTTCTTTTGAAAAAAGTATTTATTTTCATAGTTACTGCCATAGCTGTTGGGTTCTAAGTTTGTTTTTACGACCATAATAAGTTGGACATTGAGAAACAACTTCAACAAATGAAAATCCAGGATTTTTTTTAGAGCTGTTTTTAATAGAATCTACCAATTCATCAACTTGAACAGTTGTCCATCTTGCAACATAAGTTGCACCAGCTGCTGCAACAAGTTCTGCTAATTTAAACGGATAATCACCATTTCCATAAGGTGCAGTTGTTCCAAAACTGCCTTTTGGAGAAGTAGGGCTAATCTGACCACCAGTCATTCCATAGATATTGTTGTTAATACAGATAACAGTTAAATTAATGTTTCTTCTAGCTGCATGGATTAAATGGTTACCTCAATAGAAGCAGCATCACCATCTCCAGTAAATACAACAACATCAAATCAGAGTTAGACACTTTTTAAACCAGTTGCAAAACTAAAGTGCCCTTCCATGAGTTGTGTGCAATGAATCACATTTAACATAACCTGGAATCCTTGAAGAACATCCAATACCTGAAACCATAGCTATATTATCAAAAATCCATTTCAGCTTCTTCCATTCCCTTGAAAAAAGCATTCATAATACTACCATTTCCACAACCTGGACAAAAAAGATATGAGGAAGCCTGTCTTCCCTCATATAAGGAATAAATTTGTTTCCATTGGGATCTTTTTTCAATTGACATTTAGTTTCCTCCGATTTCTTCAATTTTTGATAAAATTTCTTCAGGAGTTGGCAATAATCCTCCAATAACACCTAAAAGATGAGTATTAGCTGTAGCATTAACTGCTCTGTCTACTTCATAATACATTTGACCTAAATTCATTTCAACAACTAAAAAACATCACTTGCATTTTTAGTTAACTGTTTTATCTGTTCATCCGGGAAAGGCCATGGAGTATCAATTTTAATATAACCTACTTTTTTGCCGTTAGCTCTAGCTTCTTTAGTAGCAGTTATAACAGACCTGACCGGAGCACCATAAGATACAATAACAATATCGGCATCTTCACAATTTTTCACTTTGAACAGAACAAATTTTATCTTTATTTTTTAACACTTTATTGCATAAACGTTTAACAAGAGTTTGATGAGTTTCGGAGAGTTGGTGTCTGGATAACCTCTTTCATCATGAGTTAAACCTGTTACATGTATATTGAATCCTGCTCCAAAAAGATGGCATTGGATTGATACCTTCCACATTTTCAAATGGTAAGAAGTCGTCTTTATCTTCAGGCATTTCCCTGGAAATAACTTCAATATCATCTTCAACAACAATTTTTTCCCTCATGTGCCCAATAACTTCATCAGCTAAAACAAATACAGGAGTTCTGTACTGTTCAGCTAAATTAAAAGCTTTTATAGTGAAATCAAAAAATTCCTGAACACTTGATGGAGATAAAAGCTATCGGTTCATAATCACCGTGAGATCCCCAACGGGCCTGCATCATGTCTTTTGAGCAGCCATTGTTGGCTGACCAGTAGAAGAAGGAGAACCTCTTTGAACATTAACAATAACAATCGGAGTCTCTGAAATAAATGCATAACCTATATTTTCTTGCATTAAAGAAATACCCGGTCCGAAGTAGCAGTCATTGATTTGGATCCTCCCCTTAATGAACCTCCAATAATAGCACCTGCTGATGCAATTTCATCTTCCATTTGAACAAAAGCTCCCCCAACTTTCGGAAGTTCACGAGCTAAAGTTTCAGCTACTTCAGTAGATGGGGTAATAGGATAACCTGCAAAAAATCTGCAACCTGCCTTCAATGCACCTTTTTGCACATGCTTCATTTCCTTGAATAAAAAATTCTTCTGACATGATAAATCCTCCTATTTACCCTCTAAATCATTTACTGTGATAGCTTTGATCAGGGCAAGCTATTTCACATTTACCACATTTATCACACTCTATCTCCAAAATTAACATACGGCAATTGTACGCTTTTTTTTTATTAGGTTCAGAAGATATTGCGTAAACATTCTGTGGACACATATATAGACAAAGGTGACACCCTTTGCATAAATTTTTCGTCAATAATAATCATTCACAATCTCCTAAAAAAATTATAATAAATTAAAATAGATTATGTATTATATATGTTTAATACATTTAAAAAAAGTTTATTATAAATCATGATAATTTATAGGAAAATAAAAAATAAAGTAGAAACTAAAAATAAATTGATAATTAAACAAACAAGTGTTAATTAAGAAATTTTAAAAGTAAATTTTGAACAAAGACAAAATTTAAGACTATTAAATTGTTTAAAAATTATAAAATTGTGAGAAATATGAAAAAATAAAAACACCGACAAATGACGAAGAAATAAATAAACTTCAAATAGGAGATAAAATTTTAATATCTGGAGTAATATATGCCGGAAAGAGATGCTGCACTGCCACAACTTGCAGAGCTAATAAAAAAAGAAAAAGTCCCCTATCGATACAAATGGGATAGCTATAATGCACACTGCAGTTAGTGATGCAGGAATAGCTCCAACAACAAGTAATAAAAAGAAGAAATAGAATCTACAATTCCTTTTTTTAAGTGAAAATGGTGTTAAAATCCATATTGGTAAAGGAATGTTAAATGATGAAACTAAAAAAGCATTAAATAAAAATAATTCTATTTTTGTAATAACTCCACCAGTAGCTGCACTGCTTACAAGTAATGTTTTTAGAAAAAAAGTGTGTTGCTTTTGAAAATGAAGGCATTGAAGCATTATATGAATTAAAAGTAGAAAAATATTCCCGGAATAATAGCTATTGCCCATGGAAAAGTATTTAGAAGAAGAATTATTCTTCTGCTTCTTCTTCATCTTCTTCTTGTTTTTCTCAAAGGAATCAACAAAGTTGACTTTTTTTCAAAGTCCATGTTTTTCCCAGATGTCTTTAGCTATTCTGAATCTAGCGAAAGTTACATCCATATAGGATTTTTTTGATCAAATTTAGTAACATCATCTAAAGTTATATTTACAACATCACCGTCAATATCAATTACAGTATTGTCAATATCCATATTAGGAGCTGCATAATGTAACTCAATCATACTTTTAATTTTGTCTTCGTCATTGTCAATGATTTCAGTAACATCAACATCAAAAATTAAATCTTTACCTGCTAATTCATGGTTGAAGTCCACTTTTTACTCTTCCGCCGTTAACAGTTAAAGATTTTACCAGTGCTTCCTTCAGAAGTAATTTTCATACCAGGTACAGGAGTCATACCTTGTCTTTTGAATTCTTTCATTGGGATTAATTGAATTAATTGTTTGTTTCTAGGTCCAAAAGCATTTTCACTATCAATTTCAATAGTTTTTAGAATCTCCTTCTTCTAATCCAACAATAGCTTCTTCAATAGCTGGTAATAAATGATTTCCACCTACAACAATTGGAATAGGTTTTGTATTCTTTTTGTTTTCATCAAATAAATCTGCTTCTTTAGCTACATCTTCAAAAGTAGTATCAAATATTTCATCGTTTTCTTTAATTTTTCCAGTAAAATTTAATCTTACAAAATCTCCGTTATTAATAGCCATAATAAACGCTCCTAAATAAATTTTAATATGTAAACTATGTTAACATTATAACATCTATTAAGTTTATAAATAATAACTTTATTAATGTTTTCATAAACCTATCAATATTAGTTAACAAATGCTCTTATAAAACTTATTTAATACACTTAAAATTAAAAATATAAATCATGCAAAGAAAAAGGAGCTGTCAATTTACCACTTCATGGAGGCCATCCGCCAAAATGGCTGTTTTCAAGAATGGTTAAACTGTCCGGTGCAATTACAGAAGTTATTCTTGATGAATATGGACCTCATGAATTTTTAAATAGAATATCCAATCCATATTGGTTTCAGTCATTTTCCTGCGTATTAGATTTGATTGGCATTCATCAGGAACAACTTCACAACAACTCTCGGAGCTCTGAAACAATCTATTAAACCCGAAGAACATGGATTGTATCTTAGTGGAGGTAAAGGAGCAAAATCCGTAAAACTCCTGAAGGAATACAAAGAGCTGGAGATATATTCAATTTAAAAACAAAAACTGTTGAAGATATGGTAAAGGGAAGTAAATTATCTGCTAAAGTAGATAACTCCTGTATTCAAGACGGATACACCTTATACCAACATAATTTCTTCATTACAGAAAAAGGAGATTGGGCTGTTGTTCAGCAAGGCTTAAACACCAAAAAACAAATATGCACGACGTTATCATTGGATGAGTGATACTGCAATTGATTTTTTAGAAGATCCCCACAGTGCAATTTCCTGTGATGTTAAAAATCCTGAATCTTTAAATATGACAGATAAAAAAAAAAGTAAAGAAGCTCAAAAGATTAGTGTTGATTTAATTAATGATAATCCTGAACATTTACGTAGCTATTTTAAACGAAAGGATAATCAGATGCTATTAACAGATTTTACAATGCCTTCACATCATCCAGTTCTGGATATGGACATTTCGGATAAAGAATTTGAAGTTCTTAAAAAATGCCTGGGAAATTCAGCCTGAAAACTATGAAGAATTAGTTTTGCTTAAAGGAATTGGCCCTAAAAAATAAGGGCATTAGCTTTAATTTCAGATTTGGTTTTTTGGAGAAAGTGCAAGCTGGGGAAGATCCTGTAAAAAATACAGCTTTACTCATGGGGGAAAAGACGGATTTCCATACCCTGTTGATAAAGAAGTTTATGATAATTCAATAAATACAATGAGAGATGCTATCAATCAAGCTAAATTAAAAAAAGATGAGAAAATGAAAGCCATCAAGAGATTAGATGACTTTATTAGTTAATATTATCTGTTTTCATCATGAATATTGACATTTTACCATGTGCTGTCGGAATAACTTCAAATACAGGATTTTCAAATTCCAAATCAAATTCCTTACCGTCCATCAGCAAATGCTGGAAAACAGCAAAGAAGAAACTTCAGAGTGAGGCTGTGTAGTTACTGAAACATTCAATCTGCACTTTTATATACTTTTCCAGGAACTTTAGCACCACCAACAACAATTAAAATGTCAGCACCAGATTCCTGAACCTCTCCAACAATTTCATGAGCCTGAGAGCCGTACATGGTTAAATGAACTACTTTTTCCACCATTGTCTTTCCATTTATTAATAACACCCATATAGTTTTTTAGCATATTCAATTTCAAAATTTCCTCCCCACCTATCAGCAGTGTCCCTAACATTTTCCATAAGTTTATGGTCTTCTTCACCACTTAAATAGATTTTACTAGCTCCAAAAGCTCTAGAAGTTAAACATACATGAGTTGTTATACGTGTATCCCTTCCAATTCTATGGTCCAATCTTAAAACATTTACATTCATCATATCACTTCATAAAAAGAACAAAGCTACTGACATAAACAACAATGCCATTAACCTTCCAACTTCATTAGACATTCCTAAAAAACATCACCATTAGCTATAATAAAATTACGTTTAGCAATAAATGCTATTAAAGCTCCTGCAACAACAGCTCCAACTAAACCTATAATTCCAAATAATATCTCCAACCAAATATGCAATAACAGCTACAATAACTGTAGAAAGTATATAATTGAATATATTAGTTGAATAAATAAAATAACATCCAATACCATTATTTGAAGGAGTTGAAAGTAATGATGTTGTTGTTAAAAGTGAAGATTTAGCCACCATTTCACAAATAATTATTCCAGCTATACATTCATAATCCAAGACACTATAAATTCCTGCAATTGTTAAAACAGCTACTAAAAATAAAAGTTGCAACTCCACCAGCACCTACTGATGAATCTTTCATAACACTTATTTTTCTTTGAGGGTCACCTTTGAACCATAACACCATCTGCCATGTCCATTACACCATCTAAATGATTATATCCTGTTATCAACATTAAAAATGCATAAATAATTACTGATGTGAAAAAATGGATTTAAATGCACACATCCGGGCACAAATTATACCGCAAACAGCTGCTAAAATACCAATAATCAAATGAATAAAAAGGCCAACACCAAACCATCCTTGTCATGTATTCTATTGAAGTATACTGCTTAACTGAATAATCGTTGAAAAAGATAAAGCCCTAAAAGAGATTTAATCGGGTGAAAATCTCTCATTATTATTATTTTCCATATTTATTTACTTCCTCAAAAATTTTTGACATACATCCTGCAATTAATCCTGCAAATATGTCATCGACCATAGGTCCTAAACCACCAATAATCCCAGGTTTTGCTTCATCATAGCGTTTAAAGTTAAATGTTGCTTTAGTTCCCGCAATCTGATTAGAAATAGCTAATCCCAACACTTCATCTGTGTAGAGATATGCCGGATCATCACTTACATCAACTTCCCTTATTCTTCCGCCAGTAAAATCATCTTCAGTTCTAATAGCTGCCATCAATAAAGCAATAACATTAATATCACATAAGGATTTTAGGATTTGTGCTTCAAGCTTTTCTGAAATTTCTTCAGTAACTTCCACACCTGCAAACAAGTGCCAGACCTGCTTCCACTAAATCTCCCAAAAAAATACCTTCAGATACAAAGTAATCCAATATTCCAAAAGACAATCCGAGTTTTTCTATCGCATCTTCACAGCTAATTATGACTGCTTCTTCAATTGATGTTGCAAGCTCTTCAAAAACAAACTGATCATCTTCATAATCATTATTTACAATATCTACACTATCTTCATCAATTAAACTGGTTTGAGCCACATTAGCAAGTACAGCTAAAAAATCATTTTTGTTTAAAATATTTTCTATATGTCTAGGGTAAACAAAGACTGCGTAAAAAACTCTGCTTTAGCTTTAACAACAGTTTTATAAATTTTTAATAACATTCCTGGAGATAAAGTTTTATCAATATATAAAACATGATTTATATCAATTCTAGCATCAACAAAACCCTTAGGGAGAATTAGCTACTTTAAGATTTTCAGTGAAATCTTCAATAACCACATCATTAGCCATAAAAGTGAATAATGTTAAATCCCCCATAAGTATTTGAAAAAATAATCAATTGAATCAACTGCCTGTGCAATATATGAACCTTCAGAGTGATTGAAAGCTTCTGCTTTTTAGCAGTTTTCTCAAAATCATTTTTACTTTTTAAAATATTGACATTTTCAACAATGTCAATACCATCACTAACAGTAAAGTCACTAAATGCTAGAAAATAATCGGAATTGTTAATACATATTCCATAATCTTTAGTGATAATGTTCAAATTAGTATTTTCCATGATTTAACCTGTTATTATTTATATGTAGTATATGGTATATAGTAATTCTTAATATAAATTTTTTTAATAATAAAATAAATAAGAATTATAGAGGAAAAATTATGACACTTATTATCGACCCACAAACTGGAGGAATAGCTGGAAATATGATTATAGGTGCTTTAGTTGACCCTGGGAGCTAATCCTGAAGAACTTAAAAAATTATGGAATCAGTTACCACCCAATTTGGAAAGTAAAAAGTGAACTTTAATAAAGTAAACAAATGCGGAATTGATTCAACCTATTGTAATGTGGAATTGCTAAGTGAAAACAAACACGTCCATTATAAGGATTTAATAGCAAAAAAATCGACAGTTTAGAATTAGATGAAAAAAAGTAAAAGAAACTTCCAAAAATATTTTTAAAAGAATAGCCATTGCAGAATCAAAAGTTCATGGTAAAAACTTAGATGAAATTCATTTTTCATGAAGTTGGAGCCAGTGATGCAGTAGCTGATGTTATAGGTTCTGTTTATGCATATTATAGTTTAAATTTGGATAAAGAAGAAGTGATTGGATTACCTGTAGCAGCTTTAGGTGGCGGACGAGTTAAAACAGCGCATGGAATATTACCTGTTCCAGCACCTGCAGTTTTAGAGATTCTAAAAGACATCAATTGTATTGGAGGACCTGTAGATAGTGAACTGGCTACACCAACAGGCTGTGCAATTTATGCTGAGCTGTGCAGTGAATTTAAGAAATTTATCCCACCCTGCAAAACCTCAAAAAAGTAGCTTACGGAGCTGGAAAAAAAAGATTTTGATTTTCCTAATGTATTAAGAGTAATTAAAACTAAAGAAATAACTGAAAGTGACCAGATAGATGTTATTGAAACAAATATTGATCATCTGACTGGTGAAGAAATAGGTTATCTATTTGACAAATTACTTGAGGAAGGGGCATCTGATGTGTCTGTTACTCCAATTATAATGAAAAAAAAAATAGGCAGGGAAGTCTTTTTAAAAGTAATAGCTAATCGTAACAAAAGAAATCACTTAATTGAAGTGATGTTTAAAGAAATTGGTACATTAGGTATTCGAATAGCTCCAAATTTACATAGGGGGAATAGCTAAACGAGAATTTATTAAAAAATCTGTTGAAATTAATGGAGAAAGATTTGATGTAACCTTTAAAGTTGCATATGTAAACGGAGAAATTATTTCCAACAGACCAGAATACGAAGATTTATTAAAAATAGCCAATAAAACAAATATACCATTAATAGAAGTAAAAAAAGATAATAAGTGATTATAATGACTAAAAAGCAATAGCCGTTTTGTCCCGGGAGGGCTGGACTCCTGTGTAGCAACATGTGTCTATGCCAAAGACTATGAAATTCATGGAATAACTTTCAATTATGGGCAAAAAAGTTTTAAACAGGAATTAAAAGCATCAAAAGAAATTTGTGAAAAAAATGGGATTTACTCATGAAGTTATTGATCTGCCATGGCTTAATAAAATAAGCAATTCCTCACTTACAAGCGATAATGAAATTCCAACTTTAACTGATGAAGAATTAGACGATTTGGACAAATGTGAAGACACAGCAAATAGTGTTTGGGTTCCTGGAAGAAATATTGTATTTACCTCAATAGCTACAAAAAGCATATGCTGAAAGTATTGGTGGTGACATAATAATCGTCGGCTTGGGACAAAAGGAAGCTGCAACATTTCCTGATAACTCCAAAGAATTTTTAGAAAGTTTTAAATCATATGTTAAATGTAGGTTCACCTCAAAACATTGAAATTAAAGCACCTGCTATTGATTTGAATAAAGATGAAATTGTAAAATTAGGAGATGAAATTAACGCACCTATGGAACTGAGTTATTCCTGCTATATGGAGATGAAAAACACTGTGGTGTCTGTGAAAGTTGCATGAGAAGAAAAAGAGCTTTAAATTAGCTAATGTTAACGATCCAAGTGAATACAATGAATAAGATAGCTTTATTAATTCAGGAACTGATTAAATACAATCATGGAGATAAAAAAAAGAATCGGCCATGCCCTTAAAGTTCACAGTTATGCTAAAACAATAGCTATTTTAGAAAAAAGTTAATGAATATGATTTATTTAATTTGGAAAGTGCAGCTATTTTACATGATATTGGAATTAAAGTTTGTGAGGAAAAAATATAACTCAGCTAATGGAAAATTACAGGAAAAAAGAAGGTCCGGCAGTTGCAAGAGAAATATTAGAAAGCTTGGACTATAAAAATGTCAATAGAATATTGTTTTTAATAGGGGCACCACCATACATATACTAATGTTACGGGCATGGATTATCAGATACTAATTGAAGCTGATTTTTTAGTTAATTTTTTTGAAGAAGAAAAACACAGATACTGAAGCTATAAAAAAGTTTATAAAAATATTTTAAAAAACAAAAACCGGAAAAGAATTTTGTAGAAATATATTTGATATTTCTCCTTAAATTGTATGAATGTCAAAAGTGAAACCGTCTGGCTTTTTGAGGAAGTTTTGTAGTAGTATTTACACTGAAATCTTTAAAACTGTCACCAGTTACTACTGTATCATTAGTTCAATTAAATTGCCATCTTTATAAAAAAAGCTAATGTAACTTTTAAAAAGTATCATAACTTCTGTCATCATTTGAAGCAAAATTCTGAAATACCTTGTATTCATGTGTTGTATCATTCCAATCTATTTGAGAATCTCCAACAAGGTTAAAATTACCATTGATTATTATTTTATCATTATTAGAATTCATAACTGCAAATCCTGCTACAATTAAAATCAGAATAACTATTACAATTCCAACAATTAATCTTTTATCCACACATCCCACCAAATAAAATTATTTCTTATTAAGTATATAAATATTCCTATTTAGTGAATTAATAAAAAAAAAAAATTAAATAGTTATCTTATTCGATAACCATTAAAATGTCGCCAGAATTAACTGCATCTCCAGCTTCTACAAAGATTTCTTTTTTACAACCCCTTCTTCTTCAGCCTGAATATCATTTTCCATCTTCATAGCTTCAATAACAGCTACAGTTGATCCTTTAGTTACTTTATCTCCAACATTCACATTAAGTTTAATAATCATACCCTGCATATTTGAAATCAATCCGCCTTCAACAGGGAGTAAACGGTCCTTTTTCAGTTTCTTCAACTTCCATGAATCCGGTAGGCATGATTTTAACTTCATATACATCTCCGTCAACTTCAACATTATATTGAGTTGGAATTCCAATTTCATTTTCACTTGGAAGAGCTACACTTTGAAGTTCTTCTTCAACTGCTTCACCTTTAAGGAATTTTGGAGCAATAGATGGATATAATGCATAAGTAAGTGCATCTTCATCAGATTTGACAAAACCTTTTTGTTCCCCTTCTGTTTTTATATTTGTCAAATTCATCTTCAAGTAAATCAGTTGGGTCTACAAGTAATAACTTCTTCATCACCAATGATTTTTTAGCTATTTTAGCATTAACTGGTGCAGGAGGTTTGCCGTAGAAACCTTTCATATATTCTTTTACTTCATTAGAAACTTTTTGTATCTTTCTCCACCTAATACATTCATTACAGCCTGAATACCTACAATTTGACTAGTTGGAGTTACAAGAGGTGGGGTAACCCATATCTTTTTTCTTACACGAGGCATTTCATCAAGAACATCATTATATCTGTCTAAAGCATTTTGTTCTTTAGTTGTGAAATTAAGTTTGAAAGCATTCCGCCCGGAATTTGATACATTAAAAAACATCAGTATCAACACTTTCAGCAATAGGATCAATTAAAGCTAAGTATTTTCTTTAATTTGATCAAAGTATTTTTTAATAGCAGTTAATGATTTTTAAATCCAATCCTGTATCATATGGAGTTCCTTGTAATGCTGCAACCATACTTTCAGTAGGAGGCTGACTTGTTCCTCCAGAAAGAGGAGAAATAGCTGTGTCTAAAATATCCACACCTGCCTGACAAGCTGCATAATAACTAATTTGAGTCATTCCACTAGTACAATGACAATGCAAATCTACTAATAAAATCAGTTTCTTCTTTTAATTTAGTTACTAACTCATAAGCCGCCGCAGGAGTTATTAAACCCGCCATATCTTTAATAGATACTGAATCACACTCAAGAGCTTCAAGTTCTTTAGCCAAATCTACAAAATCATCTAATGAATGAACCGGACTTAAAGTATAGCTTATAGTTCCTTGTACATGAGCTCCTTGAGCTTTAGCAACTTTAATTGTTTGTTTCATGTTACGAACATCATTTAAAGCATCAAAAACTCTAAATATGTCAACACCATTTTCATAGGATTTTTCTACAAATTTTGTAACAATATCATCAGGATAATGTTTATATCCGACTAAATTTTGCCCTCTAATTAACATCTGAATTGGAGTTTTGGTAAATTCGATTTTTTAAGCTTAACCTTTGCCATGGGTCTTCATTCAAATATCTTATACATGTATCAAAAGTAGCTCCACCCCATGCTTCAACAGAGAAAAACCTATTTTATCCATTTCTTCAGCAATAGGAATCATGTCCCTAGTTCTCATCCTAGTTGCAAGTAAGGATTGGTGAGCATCACGAAGTGCAGTTTCGGTAAATCTTACTTTAGTCATAGATTAACACCTCTCATTAATGTTTTTTTATAAATCAATAAATAGAATAAATTATACCAAATATTATATATTATTTTAACTAGTATTAATATGTTTGTTTAAAAAAAAAAAAAAGAAAAAAGAAAAATTATCTTTCTAAATCGCCAGAAATAAATTTTCAACATTTTCATAAGCTTCATCATCAGTAACTTGAACTGGAGGGTGTTTCATTACATAAGAAGAAATAGAAGTTAACTGACCACCAATACCTCTTGGTTTTCTAAACCAAGCTTACAACACCTAATGGCATCAATAACGTAGGAATCATCTAAAACCTGCAGAATTCGGAGAATCTTCAACACTTAACCCTAACAAACAAAGTTCAATATTCATTGGAACATCCCCTGAATGTGCGGCCCTCCATTCTAAGTTGAAACATAATTTATTATCATTTTGCCATGGAACATAATCACTAGGCCCAATATGAATATCCCTATCATCCATTCTTTCAGCTACAACAGCCTGAACAGCTTCAGTCTTAGATTCTTTTTAGAATCCAATCTGTCTCTGTTAAGCATATTTAAAAAGTCAGTGTTTCCACCAGTGTTAATCTGATAAGTTCTATCTAATTTAACTCCCCTATCTTTAAATAAATTAGCTAATGTTCTGTGAGTTATTGTAGCTCCAATTTGTGCTTTGATATCATCCCCAACAACAGGAATTCCTTTTTGTCTGAATTTAGCATCCCATTCATCATCACTTACAATGAAAAAAACAGGCATACAATTTACATAAGCAATTCCTGCATCAAGAGCACATTGCGCATAGAATCTAGCTGCTTTTTTCAGATCCGACAGGCAAATAATTCACTAAAATCTCAGCACCGCTTTTCTTTAAAACTTCAACAACATCAACTGGTTCTTCATCACTAACAACAAAAGTGTAATCCCCCTTCATAATTAGACATATGTGGTGCAACACCATCTAAAACATGCCCCATACTTACACAAACATCATATTTTGGGATTTCTTCTTGAAAAATAGTTGTACAATTTGGTTTTGCAAAAATAGCTTCATCAATGCTCTTACCTACTTTTCTAGCATCAATATCCAAAAAGCTGCAACAACATCAATATCTGAAGGTGAATATCCCCAATATCCCAATGCATCAATCCTATTGCTTCATCAGGATTTTTTCCATCATAATAATGTATTCCTTGAATAAGAGAACTTGCACAATTCCCCATCCCTACAATTGCTATTTTAATTTTATTCACAATAACACCGGCCTATTTTAATTAACCATAAATATTAATATAGTTATTTTACCTTAATATAGTTTTATAAAAGTATTTATTAAAGAGGAAAAATTATGAACCCCTATGTTGAAATAATCCGTCCGGGAAATGTAATAATGGCGATAATCGCAGTTATTTTAGTAGCTATTCTTGAAAAAAAGCATTGATGTTCCTATCATATTAGCTATGTTAGCTGTATTTTTTGCTATGAGTGGTGGAAATGTGATTAACGATTATTTTGACTATAAAATAGATTTAATCAACAAACCTCAAAGACCAATTCCTTCTGGAAGAATTTCACTTAACAATGCAAAAAACTATGCATGCCTTTTTATTTATTGTTGCAGCAATTATCGGGTTTATAATATCATATTTAGTTGATACTTGATTCCATGTGGAATCGTAATATTTTCAGACATTGTACTCTACTTATATGCAGTTATAAATTAAAATCCACACCATTAATTGGTAATTTAACTGTGGATTTATGACAGGATTATGTTTATATTTGCAGGATACACTTTTAATGAAGGATTAATAATTTACGAATCTTATTTACTTGCATTTTTGCATTAATAATGACTACTGCCTGAGAAATAACAAAAAGACATAGAAGATATAGAAGGAGATAAATTAGAAGGAGCTAAAACATTCCCAATAGTATATGGCTCAAAAATATCTGCAATTATTGCAATTAGCTTAATAATCATTGATTGTGCATTATGTCCTATACTTTACATTTATCACATTTTTAACATTAATTATCTGATTGTTGTAAGCATAGCTGTGTTAATATTTCTTTATGGTGCCATATCACTTAGAAAACAGGATTCAAAAACAGCAAATAAAGTTTCAAAATACCTGAAAATTGGAATGTTAATTGCATTTATTGCATTTGCTATTGGAACATTTACAATAACTTTTTTAAAAATAAATTAAAAAAAATTATTTAATGATTTTTAATGATTTAAATTTGAAAAGTAATGACATTAAGTTTATATTAGTTGTCCTTATAATTAGTTCATTATTAGTTGCCCATTACATTCAATTTACAGAATCAATCGGAATATACTGTTCTGATGTTTTTGTTTATTTATTAAATGCACTATATTACTCTGGAGCCAATATAAACTCCACATCAACAATTTACCTATATCCTTTAATCTCTTTTTATAACATCATTATTATTTGATTTGGGATTTAAAAGCGAACTTTCTATTTATATAGTTACTGGTGTATTCGCAATACTTGGAAATATTGGATTTTATCTTTTTTGCTTAGAACCAGATTTAATGAAGTATTGAGTTTAACTGGAACTATAATGTATGCTACTTTTGCACTTAATTTAGCATGGTTAGCTAATGGAACTTTGGATATTCCGGCAGTAGCTGTAACTATATGGTGTGTTCTTACCTCATATATGGCTATTAAATTAAATCTCAAAATATTATATTATAGCTATGCCTCTTTTTGTAATCTGTTTATTTACAAGATATACTGCAGGATTAATCTTACCCGTTTTAATATTATACTATGTTTATGAAAAAGGATTTAAAATAACACCTGAAGACAAACCATACATTATTAAAGGAATATTATATTCCATTGGCCTTTTTGTTGTTGTTTTAATTATATTAACTATAATGAGTAATTTTGAATTGCCATTAATTCATGAAACTGCAATCAGAGTAGAAGGAAAACGTGGAATGACCGTGAATCAGGCATATAATCCAGATATGAAATACTACTTTACCAATTTCCCAGAATTCATTTCTGCTTCAAAAACCACATTTGTAAATTCTACCCCTCTACTTGAAAACTCAACAATAATTTCATGGATAACTCTTGGATTATTAGCTATTGGAACTATTCTTGGAGGAATGAAACTAAGAATCAAACGCAATAAAGAAAGCATTGGTGCAGCAATTGCATTTTTAATATTCTATTGCAACATTCACCCATGTCAGTTCCATTGTTACAATAATAATTACATTTGTTGGCCTTTATTTAATTGGTAAAGACTCCAAAACATAAGGAATACCTTGCAATGTTAGGATGGATATTGTCATTTTACATATTCTTTTACTTATTTCAATATTAGAGTTAACAGATATATTATTCCAGCCATTCCTCCAATAATATACTTTATTATGCTTAGTATAGAATTAATTCATGAAAAAATCACAATCAATAAAAAATAATTCCATTAGTTTTAATTATAATGTTTGTAATTCAAGGATTTGCTTTTACATCAACTTACGAAGACATTCCAAATTTTAAAGGTCCTGAAGAAATATCAAATTACATAATTCAAAATAATCCAGATTATGAAAACCAGTCAATTGGAGTTTATAATTTAAGACCTTATAGCTGGTATTTACAAACAGATGTTGAAGGAATTCCAACAAGCAATATTACATACATAGATCAGTCTAATGTAACATATTACATTTCCAATAAAGAATTAAGTAATTTAACTAATTATACCCAAGTAAAAAACATAGATGACCTGTATTTATATGAGAAAAAATAAGTGATAATTGCTGCAAACTGAGAAATATTAGAAACATATATAATAAAATAATTATAAAATTAACACAATAAAATAAGGCAAAGCAAAGAGGATAATATGAAAGTTGTATGCTGTAAGAACTGTGGTGCTAAATACCAACTCGATGATGATGACGACATAAGTGCATTCGAGTGTTCTTCATGTGCAGGAGACTTAGAATTCACTGAAAAATATTCTGATGACGACAATTCCTCAAAATCTACAATTTCAACTTCACAAAAAGTATGATGATTCTTATATTGTCCAATGTAGCGAATGTGGATTAAAATATAAAAATAAATAAAAAAACGACAACATACTTGATTACGAGTGTGATAGTTGTGGAGGGTCTTTAAGATATTTAGATGAAAATATGAATAAAGAAGTAGACAAATATCTTGAAGAGAAAAAAAAGGAAGCTCCTGAAACAGTTTATGAAGAAACTAAAAGTGCTGATGAATACACATCTACTGAAAAGAATACAATAACACCTATACAATCAGTTACACATAAAATAGAAAGTTTTTTCTCAGAAGATCAAATGCAAAAAAATTGCAGATGAAGAACTAGAAAAAGAAATGGAACAAAAACCAGCTCCAAGAACTGCAAGAACTACTATACCTCAAGCAGTTCTATCTAAGTTTGAAAAAGAATTTTCTATTCCTAAATCAAATGATTATAATGTTTTTGAAAAAATATCTTAAAGATGAATTTTTCAAAGGAATGGAAAAAGTATTATGTGGACAACCCAGAAACTGAAAAATCCCATAAGTTTTTAGAAAAAATAAGTGATAAATTAACAATAAAGGAACCTGACACTAACATCACATCTGAAACTGATGAAAATATTCAAATAAATGAAATTAAGAATTATAGTAACACCAACAAATATCCTAATTGCAATTGGATCTATAATCTTCGTTTTAAGTATCATAGAAATATTAACTATAGATAGCGGATTTGGTATATTTACATTATTAATTAGTGTGATAGTATTATGTTATGGAATCTATAAAACTAGAGACACTAAAGAAACAGAAACTAGAACTAGAATTATCAGAGAACACTTATTAACTCTTCCAGAAGAGTATTATGTTTTCTATAATGTAAAAATACCTGGATCATCTATAGGTATAAATCATGTAGTTATAGGACCTTCAGGAATTTATGCGCTTATTTCACAAAAATACAAAGCAAAAAATAAACTAGATTCAGAAAATGAAAATCTAAATTTAATTGATTCTATTGAAAATGATGAAAAAATAGAAGAAATTAACTCCAGTTATGGTAGACGCTTTAAGTATACAACCAAACAAGCAAAAATTCTCACAGGACAATAAAATAAAAACAAAAAATCATTAATACTAGGTGAAAATCTAATTAATTTCCTTAATGAAAACAATATAAGACACTGTTTTGTTGAACCTTTAGTCGGTTTCATAAATCATGAAGTTGTTGTAATAAACACCCCATTAACTGATGAAGATTTATTTATGGAAGAATTATTACATAAAAATTGAATATGGTTCTACTAAATTAAATTCTGAAACAATAGACAAATGTGCAGTTTTACTTAACAAATATTCTGCAGATTGTTCTTCAGAATTTTAACTTTTTATTTTTAAGGGGATTGTCAATAATACAGATTATTGATAGCTTTTTCTAATTTTCTTATTTTCATATTAAAATAGTCATTATTTCTTATTTTAAGTCTGTAAAATGGTTGCTTTTTCATGTATTTTTGATGGTTTGTTGTGGATGAAAAAATCAAAAAAATACCAAAACAAAATTCTCAAAAAAAAAATTAAAAACAAGATTTCTAAAAAGAATAAAAAGAAAAATAAAAAGATAAATTAATGACTAAACAGCAAAAAAATAAGTAAAATTATCAAAATAATAAATTATTGACAAAGTCCTTAAAAAAGAATTTAAAAAAGAATTTATTTAGAATTATCTAAATTAAATTCCCTATATTTAGATTTAACAACACCCCAAACTTCTTCAAAACCATGTTTTAAATCAATTTCCAACATTTTGTTATTCATTGCTTGTCTGAAGTTCAAAATCATTAGCTACAATATTGAATTGTTCTATAATATCTTCTTGAGATAAATAAGATCCCATTCCCATATTCACAAATCCATGTTCAGGACTTCCAAAGAGAGTTCTTTTCCTCTCTTTCATCCCTTACATATAACAATACATGGAACCTAAAGAACAGACCTGATACATAATTCTCCCACCAGAAGTGAAAATAATATCTGCAGAAATCATAAAGTCACTAATAGACTCCACAGTTGTATAAAATTGAACATTTTTTCATAAATTCATATTTAGATACTAATTCATCATAATTTTCATGTCCCTGAACCTAAAATAACATTAATTCTGCCGGAAAAACCACTAGCTAAAGAGCATCTAAAAACTTTTTGAGATAAATTAAGTGTATCATTTGGAGCAAAATCAATCAAAACATTCCTAACATCATTTGTAATTATTTTTATTTGATGCAAAAAAAATTCATCTTTTAAAATGTAGTATTCATGCCCTACAAATTTATCATCACTTTTCATGCTCATATAATGAATCAAATACTAAATCTGCAAAAGATCAGAACCACTTCCAAAATCTTCAAAATTGATTATATAATAACCTCTACTTGTTAAATCCACCATATAATCATAAGAAGTATTTCCTACATCATTGATTACGATTTTTGGATTGAAATGTTCAAACAAACCCAGTAACTCAGATTTACCTTCATATGTTTGATATTTGTAATTATAACCTTCAATAATATCAATTCCTAACTGATGGTTCCTGTTAATAAAGAATACCACATCATGGAATACAAGTTTTTGATGCCATTGACAAACAACGATACATATGTCCAGTTCCAATCTGATCATAAGCATCGACAACAAAAGCTATTTTCATTTTTCTAAGGTAATTATTTGCAATCCACCAATCTTCATAAGTATTTATTTCAACACTTTCTTCACGAGAAATCTCAATTAAATCTATATTCAAACCTAAACGTGATGTTTCAGTTACAAAATTACGGCATGAGTAGCTAATATACCACCAGTTTCTTTAAAAGTTTTAGGAAGTAAATCCTATACAATCTTTCAGAATAAAATGGAAAATACCTCCTATTTTCATCATCAAATCCCCCATCTTAAATTTTTATCATCAACAACAGAAATTACACTATCAATATTAAAATCAGCGAATTTTTCAATAGCTTTATCTAATGTTTCAGTTTTAATAACGGAGAAGAAGGTTGAATTGTAATTACAATATCATATTCATCAAAAGCCTGTTTTTCTTTTGTAACATTGCACCATAAATAACAGTATCCAATAATGTTTCATCAGTAGCTAATTCTACAGGACGCTTCACAACACTAGTACCATACTTTTCAACAATTGATGCAATTTCAGAATCCTCAGTAGACACTACCACATCATCAACATATTGTGATGCTTTTTTGCTATATCTATTGAGTAATAAATAAGAGGTTTTCACCAAGCAAACGTAAATTTTTACGAGGAATATTTTTTTGAATACCCCCCTAGCGGGAATCACCACCAATATCTTATTATTTTCAAACATATATATCCCTAAATTACAAAATTTATTTAAACGTTACTAAATAATATAATAATACTAATATTAAATCTTTTAGGTGTTAATGAATGAAAAAATATGACAAAAGAGTTGTTAGACAAAATAAATGAAATAGCTACTCAGTAAAAATAATGCATGTCTGTGGTTCACATGAACATGCAATTATGGAGGAAAATGGAATAAGGTCTTTACTTCCCCAAGTAGAAATTATTGCGGGGCCTGGTTGTCCCTGTATGTGTTGTACCTTCCCGTGAAATTGATGAATGTTTAGAATTAGTCGACAAAGGAGTTACAGTAACTACTTTTGGAGATATGTTAAGAGTTCAGGTTCTGAACGTTCTCTTGCAGAAGCAAAAGCAGAAGGTGGAGATGTAAGAGTAGTATATGGAATCAATAAAGCTATTGAAATAGCCAAAAAAGAAGACAATGATGTTGTATTTATGGCTGCCGGATTTGAAACCACAGCACCAACAACTGCTGCAGAAATTTTATCCAAACCTCCTGAAAATTTTTCAGTATTATCCTGTCACAGATTAATCCCTCCAGCTATCGATTATTTAATAAATTCTGGAGAAACTAATCTTAATGCATTAATTGAACCCGGACATGTTTGTACAATTATTGGAACCAAACCTTTTTGAATATCTCAACAGATTACGGCATACCTCAGGCAGTTGCCGGATTTAATCCATTAGACATTTTAATGTCTGTTTATATGATTTTAAAAAGGCAAATACGTGATGAAACACCTAAAAATGAATAACGAATACCATAGAGCAGTTAGAGATGAAAGGAAATGTAATAGCTCAAAAAGTTATCGACCAAGTATTTAGTAGGCAGCAGAGAATGGAGAGGATTTCCAAAAATACCCTAATTCCATCTTAGAAATTAAAGATGAATTCAGCCAGTATAATGCAAAGAGTCAAAATATGACATTGAAGTAAAAGATGTTAAAAAGCTCCTAAAGGATGTATTTGCGGACCTATTTTTAAGAGGATTGGCCAGACCTGAAGACTGTAAATTATTTAGAAAATCCTGCAACCCACTTCATCAATTGGAGCATGTATGGTCAGTAAAGAAGGAACCTGTAACATAGCTCACAGATATTCAAGGGATTAAGATGAATATAGACGCAATAGCTGTAGATATTGATGGAACAATAACTGATAATAAAAGAAGACTTTTGTTACTCAGCTATGGAATCTATACGAAAAAGCAGAAGATGCAGGAGTTCCTACAATTATCGTAACTGGAAATATTGTAACCTATGCTTATGCAACATTAGTACTCCTTGGAGCTAGTGGAGGAGTAGTAAGTGAAAATGGTGGCATAATATTCAAAAAGAAAAATTACAACAACAACCAGATAAAAACAATAGTTGATAGAACTTATGTAACTGCTGCTGATGAACACTTAAAAGAAAAACATTAGGTCAGGAAATTTGATAAACACATTTCAAATGACAATATGTACAGGTTAACTGAAAGTGTATTTTAAAAAACTATAACTAAAAAAGCTTGAAGAAGGTTTGGAAGGCTTTGAATATTTAGATAAAATAGAATTATACGATAGCGGATTTGCCCCTACAATGTTACAGAATAAAAGAGTAAATAAAAGGAAGTTCCCTAAAGTATCTTTGCCATGAAATTGGCATTGACATGAATAATGTAATGGCTATGGGAGACAAGTGAAAACGATGAAACATTTCTAAAAAAAGCAGGCATGAAGGTAGCTGTTGGAAATGCTGAAGATTCCTTAAAAAAAATAGTGATTACATCTGCACAAACAGCTATGGTGATGGTGTAAAGGAAGCTATTGAAAAATTTGTATTATAGAGCTGATAAAATGATATATGAAATAGCTGAAAAATGTGAAAAAGAAGTTAAAAAAATCTGTGATGATTATGAAGTATATGTCAGTACAGGAAAAACAATAGAACTTGATTCTAAAAACGATGAATTAAATTTTGCAAGAAAAGTACCCAAAGAATTTGGAATTAGAATATTGAAAGACAATAAAAATGGGCTTTGCATTCACTTCAGATTTAAATAAAATTAATCAAACTGCTCTGCAAGCTCTGGAAAATACCGAATTAAATAATCCTGATAAAAATTATGCATTTTCACAAGAAGAAAAAAGTAAATGAAATTGATAAACTATATGATAAAAAATTTGAAAATTTAGACTTGGATGTAACTATTGATTTTCTGAATAATATCATAACAAAAGCTAATGAAACCAAATGTGAAGTAACCTTCAGCAGGATTTTCAGCAATCCGTGGAGAATCAATTATATTGAATTCAAATGGAGTTTCAATTGCTGATAAAAAGCACTGGATTTGGTGCTGGATTATCTGTAAATATTGAAGAAAAAGGAAATGTAGCTACAGCATATGATTCTGTCTCTTCAAGATTTTATGATCTGGATGGTGACAAATTAGCTGAAGATGTGTGTAAATTAGCTATGGAATCTGTTGATACAAAAATCTGTTGAAACTAACGATTATGATGTGGTTCTTGATTATTATGCTGCTACTGGTCTTTTATCTACTTTTTTTAGCAGCATTCAATGGGAAAACGTTCAAAAGACGAAGATCCATACTTCATGACAAAATGAATAGTGAAATTGTAAGCCCTAACTATCAATAACAAATGATGCCACTTTAGAAAAAGGAATGTATTCTGCAAAATGTGACGGTGAAGGAACTGTATCCAAAAAACCAACCTTGTAGAAAATGGTGTTTTAAAATCATTTATGTATGATATTTACACACAGCAAATAAAGAAAATACAACAAGTACCGGAAACGGTTATAGAAACTCATACCTATCTACACCATCAGTCAGTCCGTCAAATATAATTCTTGATTTTGATGAAAAAAATAGGAATAGACGAAATAGCCCAAGGAGTTTTAACTACCAGTGTTTTAGGAGCACATACTGCAAATCCCTATTTCCGGTGATTTTCCGTAGAAGCAAGTAATGCTTTTAAAATAGAAAATGGTGAGATTAGCTACCCTATAAATAAAGCAATGATTTCTGGAAATATATTTGAAATATTGAAAAAAAAGTGAAGGTGTCAAATCGAAATTAAACAATACGGACCATTTATCCTTCCAAAATCTTAGTCCAACAACTTAAGAGTTGTTGGACAACATTAAATTTTTTTAATTTTCGTCTGTAATTATCAATAAGTAGATGAAGAGTAATCTGTTGACAGGTATTTACCTACTAACTCTTTATTTTTATCAAAGTCCTTAAGTTGAGTTTGAGAAGCTTTTTCAATTTCTCTTTCTAAATTTTTAATCCTGTTATCAAATGTTCTTTCAGATTTTAAAGACATCCACATTAGTTTTACGAGAAATTCTTTTTTAATTTCTTCATCTATATCTATTTTTTCATTATTTTTAGCCATAATATGACCTACATTTTAATGATTGGCAATCTTATTTCAGTGACATATTCATCTTCACTGTCAGCATTGTGAATATTTTTTATTAAAACTTCAGTAGGTGAACCAATAATATCATAATTGTTTTCTTGAGCTACTTTAACCATTGTATCATAGCTATCTAAAATATTATCAATAGAACCTTCATGAATTCCGCTTAAAAACACCATGTTCGAATAAATCTGCAGTTTTAATAATGTCTTTTGCTTGTGCATCACCTTCAATAGCTATACCTACATCAAACACAGCATCTCCTTGATTTACACTATGTCTTGGAGAGTAGTAAATTATAAAAGGTTCTCCAATGGTTTTAATTTCTTCTGTTTCAACCCAGTCCATCAATTTAGAAAGCAATATTTCTAAATCGGAAATTGGTCCTTTATAATTAATAACAGCTATTTTTGATCAGGAATAATTTTATCTTGAATTTGCATTTGATTCACCTTTTTTATTTAATATTTTTTAATTTATGTTAAATAAATATACCCTCAACTTCTTCTCCTTCATCAAGAAGTTCAACAGATTTTGGAACTTTTACATAACCGTCAGCAGTAGATAGAGAAAATATAGCTCCAGAGTCTTTAAATATCGGCTGAATATCTTCACCATCAACTTTCACCAATTGATACTGCATCCTGCCAACTGGAGAATGTATTCTTCTAGTTAGTTTGCCTTTTAACAGTACTTTTTTCGAAATTTTTATCAATACCCGCCAATTTTGTTAAAGGAGGAGCTACAAATGCATTAAAAATCATTAATGCAGACACAGGATTTCCAGGCAATCCAATTACGATTTTACCGTCAACAATACCTATAATAGTAGGTTTTTCCCGGCTGTACAGAGATTCCATGGATATAAACCTGACCTAATTCATCCAAAACATGTTTCATTACATCTCCAAGACCTGCAGAAGTTCCTCCAGATCCGATTAAAATATCCACATCATCTAAAGATTCCTGAATTTTAGCTTTAAGTTGATTATAATCATCTTTAACAGTTCTAAAAACTTAGCATTGGCTCCACAGGATATTGCATCATTTTTAATCATGTTTCCATTGACATCATAAATTTTTACCATATGGCAATTCATTACCCCTGAAGAGTGATTTCATTTCCGGTGGATATAACACCAACAGTAGGTTTTTTTATAAACTTCAATTGTTTCAAATCCTTGAGAAAGTAAAACACCAATCTTACCGGGAGTTAAAACATCCCCTTTTTTAAAATTAATTTAGATTCTTTAGTATCAGAACCTTTTTTAGCTACATCCTGAGTAGGAGTAACAGTAGTCAGTATATTAACATTAGAATCCATTTTTTCACAGTATTCAACCATTACAACTGCATCTGCTCCTTTAGGCATAGCTGCACCAGTACTTATTTCAACACATTTGCCTTCCTCAACAGTTTTATCAGTTGTTGAACCTGCTTCTAAAAATCAATAACTTCCAAAGTTTTTGGAGATTCTTCACTAGCTCCAAAAACTATCCTGTGAAAGAATTGCAAAACCATCTTTTAAAGCCTTATCAAATGGAGGGAAATCCATCCTACTATATACATCACCAGAAAGTATTCTGCCGTATGCATCTTCAACAGCTATTTCCCTCACTTTGAAGAGTGTAATATTTATCAAATAATTTTTGAATAATTTCTAAAGCATCTTCAGATTCTTTAATTTTTTAAAAATTCAGTTCCCATATTATCCCCTTTAATGAATACATTAATATATTAATAAAAGTAATATATAAATAGTTTAATTTATCATCAACAAAATGGAAAATATAAACTATATTGAGGAGGAGAGTACTTTGTCAAAACCAAATAATAACAATAATTCACAAGAATTTAGAAGAGTAAGAACACCTAAAAAAAGGGGAAATTCCAGGAGCCGTAGAACAAATTATGGGTCACGGTAAATTAAAAGTTAGATGTGCTGATGGAAACATTAGAATGACTAGAATCGGGAAAAATGAAAAAAACGTATTTGATTCGTGAAGGAGATATCATTCTTGTAAAACCATGGGATTTTCAATCAGATGAAAAAAGCAGATGTAATCTGGAGATATACCAAAAACTGAATCTAACTGGAGTTTGAAAGAAAGGCTATTTAAAAAAATGTAAATACCCTTTTTACCCCCCTTATTATTTTAACTGATTTTAATGGATTCAAAAAAATCAATAAGGCTGATGCAAAAGTCCAAAAAAATACGAGAACGTAAAAGACGAAAAGGCAGTGAAGACCGAAAGGTCGAAGCGAAGTTTTTGACAAAATAACTTTAGAAACATTATACAAATTAGCTAAACAGGATTATATTGATATTTTGAATGGTGCTATAAGTACTGAAAGGAAGCCAATGTTTTAAAGGGAATAACTAAAGATGAAACTTATGTAGCTGTTCAAAATTTACAGAATAGCTACTTCTGATTTTAAAAAATGGATTATTATGTCCATGGAGACCCAAGATTTAATGTTAAACTAAAAAAATAAAAAAGACAGCTGATTTATGCTTGGGTAAGTAAAGAATTTAAAAACCTTAAAAGATTACATAATGCAGGGGAGTTAATGTTCCTGAACCCTTACATCAGCTCAAATAATGTTTTAATAATTGAATTTATTGGTGATGAAAAAGGAAATCCTGCACAGCCTGTCAGAAAACCAGCCTCCAAAAATCCTCTGAAGAATTTTTCAATAAGCTTTTAGTGCAGTTGAAAAAGTTTGTACATGAAGGAAAATTAGTTCATGGAGATTTATCCAATTATAACATCCTTAATCAAAATGAAGAACCGATTATCATTGATGTTTCACAGTCTGTTGTTTTAGACAAATCTATTTTCATGAACTGCTTCAAAAGAGATATAAAAAACATTAGTTAATGAATATAAAAAATTAAAAAAAAAATCAAGTTATGATGAAGTATACGAATATGTAGACTTCAAACTTTAACTTCTTTCCTTTTTTAGGTGGTTTGCATAAGATTACCAATGCAACAAATAACGATTACAAAACCACAAAGCATTAAAAAAATGTTGGAATTTCAAAATAACAGACAATACCAAATATTAATGCTGCAATAGGTTCATCCATCCAGACAGCAATATTGATGCCACACCAGATCTCCACATAATTTAAAGCAGTTGTTAAACAGATGTATGGCAAAAAGCAAATGAAATAAATGAATGCAATATTAAAAAAACAGCACATTTGAAACTGGATTAATACTGACATAATGATTTATCTGACCAAAATCTGTAAAAGGTAACAGTATCATTACAATCAAAATTTAAAGAGTAAAAAATAAAATTGTATGTATGGCATCCTTTATTAATCACTTTTGTTGAATCTAATGTATAAACAGCACAAAAAATATCGCAGCTCCAACACCACCTAAAAACTCCGATTAATGAAATGGAACCAATGTACAAGTTTAAAAACTGTACAGCTAATATACATCCTACAATTGCCAGTGAAGCATTGATCCTACTTTTTAACTGTTATTTTTTTCACCTAATGTAAAATAAGCAACCGATTATAACAAATATTGGTGAAGTGCCTATAATAAGCTTTTTGGAAAGACAGATGAATTGAATTCATAGCCTCATTATAACAAAGATTCAATCTACAAATACTAATAGCCGCAATGATAAAATAAGGCAAATACCCTTTTTGATTTTAAATAATGATTTGTCAGTCAATAACACACAAACAAACATTACCAGAGCAGCTATTGAAAATCTTAAAAATAACAATGTTGTCGGATCAATTCCGTTTTTTCAGTTAAAGTTCTAACAAAAAATTCCACTTTGATCCAAACATCATCCCCGCTAAAGCAGGCAATAAAAAATAAATTTTTCATAATAATTCCTTTAATTTTTTCGTACATCCATAATTTTTATCAAAACATCTATTAAAAAGTATGTCATCTGAAAAAATTTTAGAAATTATTAAAAAAAAACAATACAAATAACTTATATTACTTATAAAAGGTGATAAGTATGCCAGAAACAGATTATTTAAAAAATACCTCAAAATAGAATTGGGGCACTAATTGGAAACAAGGGAGATGTAAAAATCAATTGAAAAGGCTACTGAAACAATCTTAGATATTGATAGTGAAGACGGAACTGTTTACATCACCCCCACAAGAAAACATGAGCGATCCACTTGGCGTATGGAATGCAAATCACATTGTAAAGCAGTAGTCGCGGATTTAATCCGGAAGTTGCTCTTAACTTAGTTAATGATGATATTTATTTAGAAGTCATAAAATTGCCATTATACATTGGAAAATCTAAAAAATGCACTTTCTAGATATAAAGGGAGAATAATTGGGCAAAATGGAAAAACACGTGAAATAATTATGGATATGGCTGACGTGCAAATGGCCATCTATGGAAAAACCGTTTCATTAATTGGTGAAATGGACAACATCATGATAGCTAAAGAAGCTATTGAAATGATTTTAAAAAAGGATCAAGACACAAATCAGTCTATTCTTTTTAGAGCGTAAAAAGATGAATTGAAACCAAAGAATTTAAAAGATCTTGTTGGAATCAAAGATGATGAAATCGAATTCAAAGACGGAATCGACTTTTGATGAAGAAATGATGAAATAGTAACATTTTTTATTAATGTTACTTAACTTTTTTACAATGATTTTAGAAGCATTGCAATATTTTATTTTGAAGTCAAAAATTTTCAAAACAAATAGCAAAATATTATATACTTTACTTAGCATATATAGATAGTGTAATGAAAATATCATGTTTTCTACAATAAAATTATTATTTTTTTATCTATAACTTAATCATAACAGATAGAGTACTCTAAAAAAAAATATTACTTTGAAAATGCTCTCTGACTTGATTTAAATAAAGAATAGATTCATAAATAAATTATAAAATTTTAAGGAGGAAAAATTTGTCTCAACAAGCAAATGAACTCTTTGACAATTTCCAACAATTGACACCATCAGAGTTCTTTAGAAAAAAAACAAGCAAATGTTAGGATTCACTGGTAAAATCCGCTCATTAACAATTGTTTTTCACGAATTAATTATGAACAGTTTTGATGCAGCTGAAGAAGCAGGTATCCTTCCAGAAATCAATATTGAATTAAAAAGAATTGATAAAAGAACATTACATTCTCAGACACTCCGATAACGGTCCGGGAATTCCTGAAGACTTTGTAATGCAAGTATACTGTAGTATGTTTGCAGGATCAAAAATTCAGAAACATCCAGTCAAAGAGGACAACAAGGTTTAGGTTGTAGTGGTTGTGTACTTTTATCACAGATGACTACTGGTGAACCTGCTCGTGTAATCTCCTGTTATCAGGAAGGAGATAAACTTAAAGGAGTTAAAATGAAGTTCAAAATGGATGTTAAGAAAAATAAAGGTATGTTAATGGAAAGAGAAGATTTCCCTGCAGAACATACTGGAGTCTGTATCGAATTACAATTTAAAAGATGTTTCTTACTCCATGGCAGAACAAAGGTGCTTTTGAATACATCAGAAGAACCATGATTGGAAACCCTCATGCAAAAATTACCTTTAGAGATCCAAGTGGACACAAATATATTTTTAAAAGAGCGGCAAATATTGTTCCAATACTTCCAAAGAAGTTTTACCACATCCAAAAGGAGTTAGTGCAGATGATATTCTATTTATGGCAAAAAACATACTGATAAAAGACGATACAAGAGTATGTTAACCAGCTCACTTTCCAGAATGTCCAATAAAAGAGTAAACGAAATTGAGGAAATGACTGGTATTGACATGAATAAACGTCCAAAGGATATGACCTGGGCTGAAGCAGAAGCTATTGTAAACTGTTTCAAAAAAATGAAATTCATGGCTCCTCCAAGTAACGGACTCATACCTATCGGATCAGAACAAATTGAAAAAGGTATGAAACAAATTCTTAAACCTGAATTCATAGCTACACTTACAAGAAAAACCTGTAAACCTATGGAGGTGTTTTCTTTCATTATTGAAGCAGGAATTTGCTTATGGTGGAGATTCCGGAAGAGTTGTAAAATGAACAAAAGAAAATCAGAAATTATGAGATTTGCAAATAGAGTTCCATTAACATTTGATCAAGGAAGCTGTGCAATTACCGAAGCACTAAAAAGTATTGATTGGAAACGTTACGGAATTAAAGACTTTGACAATTCCCCAATTACTTTATTTGTAAACATCATTTCAACACAAGTTCCTTATCTTTCTACCGGAAAACAAAGTGTATCTCCAGAACCTGAAATTGTTCATGAAATAAGACAGGCAACTATGACTTTAGCTCGTAAACTTCAAAAACATTTAAGAGCTAAAAAGCTGCCAAAAGAAAAAGCAATGCGTTCAAAAGTATTCGAAGATTATCTCCCAGTTATCATTGAAGAAGCTGCAAAATTAGGGGAGAAACTGGAATACCTGAATATAATCAAGTTTTAGCTAAAGTAACTAAAAAGGGCACTTGCAGAATTACTTGGTGAAAAAGTTGAAGAAGAGGAAGAAGAAGTAGAAGAAGACGCATTAATTATGGAAGAACTTGATGAATTTGGATATGCTGTTGACGATGACCACAGTAATTTTAAAACATTGAAGAGGAAGTTCCAGAATATGAGGAAGAAGAATAAACAGGTGATTTAAATGTCTGATGAAATAAAACAAAACCCAGAAGGTAAATCTGCATAAAGAACTAAGAAAGAATATACCTTCAACAAATTAAAAGGGATTAGGTCAGGAAATTATTGAAGAAATCGAAAAACAAAAAAGTTCCTTCTATAAAAAGTTCCTTCACGTGGGTACCTCAAATATTGTTTATGATGAAGCAAAAAGATATTATGTTTTAGGAGACAGATACGGTAGAAGATCTCTTGGTAATGTAAAACAAATCAGAAAAATTAGGGGCAAATGGTTTATGTAGCTAATTTCTGCAAAAGATTTAGTTCAAAAGAGAAAAAAACAGCTACAATCAGGGAAATGTATTATGTTTCTGAAGGTTGGGGAATCAGTTTTTAAAACACAGCAGGAATCAAACATTGTTGGAGAAGATTTAGAAGTAACCTTAGGAACAACAAAGGGAAGATTTAGGATTAATGCCAGAGGAAGATGGTGCCTCAGTATATGGTGATTTAACCTTAAAAGATGGTGATGTTGAAATTAATGCTTTAAAAGCTGGAAAATCAGGATATACTATTTCACCAACAATTGATCAAGTAGATTTCTTAGATTGTAATGTAGATAGAGTTATTGCTGTAGAAAACCATGGGAATGTTCCACAGGATGGTTCAGGAAAAAGCATATGACAGATTTAATACCTTAATTGTAGGACTTAAAGGACAAGCAGCTCGTGCTACAAGAAGATTTATTAAAAAAGAGTAAATGAAAATTACACTTGCCTGTTTATATCTGTAACGACGGAGACCCTTGGGGGATTTCATATTGCACAGGTAATTATTTCAGGAAGTGCAAAATTAGCTCACGTTAATCATGATTTAGCTTACTCCTGATGCAAAATTCATGGGAGTAACAGCTAGTGACATTATCAATTATGATTTGCCAACAGATAATCTTAAAGACGTTGATGTTATGAGATTAAAAGAGTTAGCTAAAGACCCAAGGTATAAAAGTGATTTCTGGCAAACTGAAATTAAAAAAATGCTTAAGATTGGTAAAAAGCAGAACAGCAATCTTTCTCAAAATATGGTCTCGAATATGTAGTAGATACATATTTCCCAGAAAAACTAGAGGCTATGGAATAGATTTATTCCTTAAAATTCAAGCAAATTTTTTTTAATTTGCTTTTTTCTTATTTTTTAATTTTCGTAATTTCACAACATAATAGCTATTTTTAAAATTATTATTCTTTAAGTATGTTTTTATTAAATATTAACTCCATTTCATATTTAGAAAAAGAAAATAATCAGTATAAATTTACAAGACGCTCTTTTAGACATTATTTTAAAAGTTTTATCGAAAGTTTATCATTTTATATCATCCTATGTTTTATTTATCATTATTTTTTTATTTTTTTATTAAAAAGACAATAATAAGTTTTACTGAAGAATATTAGCTCTTAAAACAAAAAAAAAAAAGAAATGAATTTGAAGCATATAACATCAAAAATAAACAGAAAAAGTGTTATTTTTCCTAAAAAAGTTTATATAAGTACAAATTGGTTATAGTGTTGTCATATGAAAAATTTAATATTTAAAAACAGTTGATAATTCTAATATCAGTTTTTATATTGATAGCTGGAATTTCTACTGTAAGTGCAAATGAAAATACTACTGATTTACATCAAAGTATGGAAACATATGATAATAACGTTATTAACACTGATTTAGAAGTTGATGATAATAATATTATCCAACCAAATACCACTGATGTTAAATCCGATGTTAGTATTGACATACATGACTTTTGAAATGTACTATAAAAATGGTACTAAATTAAGCGGAAAATTATTAGATAATAATAGTAACCCTATAATTAACCAAACTGTTAGTATTAATATTAATGGTATGAGTTATAATAAGATTACAGATAGCAATGGTACATTTGGAATGAATATTAATTTAGATCCGAATGTTTACAATTTCACAGTAGCTTATAATGGTTCAGATATTTATAATCCTGCACTTAAAAATGCAAAAGTTACAATTTTATCTGTTATTGAATCAAATGATTTAGTTAAGTATTATAGAAATGAATCCCAATACTATGCTACTTTCTTGGATGAAAAGGGAAATCAATAGCTAACAATACAGCAGTTACATTTAATATCAACGGTGTTTTTCTACACACAATACACCAACGAAAACGGTACTGCAAAATTAAACATCCAACTTTATCCTAAAAAAAATATATAATTACAGCTATACACCCTAAAGGTGAAAAAAAAAAAAGGATATACTATTGATGTTTTGCCTACAATTGTTTCAAGGACTTAGTTAAGTATTATAAAAATGAATCCCAATACTATGCTACTTTCTTGGACAAACAAGGAAATCCTAATAGCTAACAATACAGCAGTTACATTTAATATCAACGGTGTTTTTACACACAATACACCAACGAAAACGGTACTGCCAAGTTAAATATTAACCTTAATCCTGAAATTATATTATAACTGCTATGCATCCTGACGGATTGCAAACAGGAAATAATGTCTTTGTAAATAAAACTTTAATTACATATGATATTAGTCAGCCATGTAACAAAACAGGTACTGCAACTTTTACTGCAGAAGTTTTAGACGGACAAGGCAGACCACTGGGTAATGCTTCTGTAACATTTCTTATTGCAGGTAAAGTTTTAACTAAACTTACTGATGAAAAAGGTATTGCTTTTATTAATATTAAAAGCATATCCTGGAGTTTATACTATTACAACAACTTACAACGGTTATTCTGTAGGAAAAACTTTAGAGATTTACAATAATGAAACCGATTTAAAAAGATACAATTTGGGTTCAAATGAAAATGGTACTGTTTATTTATATAAATCCATTGGTAATACCAGTTCAAAGGTAAGAGTAGCTTATATCATTGGTGTTCATGTAACTGAAAACGCTGTTCACAAAGCATTATTTGATGAATTAACTAAAAAATCCGGTGAATTAAATTACTGTTATGATATTTATAAAATAAATGTAACACCAATTGGTAAACCTATTGATGATATTAATAGAATGAGAGGACAACTTTTAGGGACGTGATTATGTAGTTCCTGAAGCTATAAAAAACAATTATTCCCTTGTAGTTGATGTACATTCCAATCAAGGTGGAGCATATGTCATTACTAACTTTGCTTTTGCTCCGGCACAGGATAATGTATCAAAAGCCATAGCTACTAAAATAATCAATGATAATCCTGGTTTAAAGGAATATTTCCCTGCTTCACAAACAAGTCCGCCATATGCTTAACTCTCCCTATACAAAAAATCAGGTACAATTCCTACTGTACTTTTTATGAAAACATATAAATACGAAGATTATAATAATGTAACTGTACCATATGTTGATTTATTAATTGAATCAGTTGATACTATATTTGACTATATATCATCTGATAATAAACTAAAAATGGAGAGATAAATTGCAGAAAATAATCTTATACTTGCAATTATTATTGTTTGTATTATCCTCATTGGGTTAGTCTTTTTATGCAACAAACATTACCAAATTCATCAGATAATACAACTGAACATGATAATAATTCTACAATTAATTTAACTAGCAATAGTACTTTATCTGATCAAAAGCAGTTCCAGTTCTGATTCCAGTTCATCTGGAGGAAGTTCTTCAAGTTCTGATTCCAGTTCCAGTTCATCAACTGGAAGCTCTTCAAGTGGAAGTTCAAGCCATCAAAGTGGAACAAGCCACAGTGAAAGCTCTTCAAGTGGAAGCTCTTCAAGCGGAGGGTCTTCAAGCGGAGGTTCAAGCCACAGCGGAAGTTCCTCAAGCGGAGATTCAGGATCAGGCAGTAGTTCTGGTGATGGATCAGGTATTATAGATGTAACCTAAATGTTTACATCATTTTCTTTTTTTTTCTTTTGTAAACTCAACAACTCAAAATATTTATATACAACAAGTAAATATATACCCTACTAGGTATAGGTTGTGTTATTTTGAAAAAAATGTATGGATTCTGAGAATCTTCACAGAAGATTAAAAAAAATAATAGGTCAACTAAATGCAATTGACCGTATGATTGATGAAGATGTTCCTTGTGAAAATATTTTTTAATGCAAATAAATGCATCAAAATCAGCACTACACAAAGTAGGACATATAATTGTTGAAGGACATCTTGAACATTGTATTAAAGAAAGTATGGAAAAAGGAGATACTGAAGAAGCATTAGCTGATGTATCTACAATTTTTAGAATATTATTCCAGAATTTAATTTTTTTTAAAATAATTTTATACCTATGGGGTATACCTATACTTTAGGTGATTAAATGAATATTAAAAATTGGCTAGGAAAAGATGAATTAAAAAGAAATAATCTTAATGGTTATTTCAGCTATCTCATTAATAACTGGTTTTTATAAAACCAGACTTATTATTCTTTGATTTATCATGGATAGCAGTTATATTATGTGGTTTGCCCATAATCAGAAGCAATAGAATCATTAATACATGAAAAAGACATAAAAGCAGATTTACTTGTTTCAATAGCTATCATATCATCAATAATAATTGGTGAAGTATTTGCTGCAGGAGTAATTGCTTTAATCATGACTATTGGAGGATTTTTAGAAGAATACACCGTAAGCAAAACTCAAAAATGGAATTAAACATTTAATTGACATTACTCCACAACTGCAACAATAATAAACAGTAATGTGGATGAAAAAAGAAATAGCTGCTCAAAATATCAGAATAAACGATATTATCAAAGTATTGCCTGGAGAAATAATTCCTGGAGATGGAGTAATTATAAAAAGGTGGATCTTCAATAAACCAAGCAGCATTAACTGGAGAGTCACTTCCTGTGGATAAAAACTGTAGGTGATGAAGTATACAGCGGTACAATAAACTTATATGGTTCAATAATCATCAAAGCAACAAGAAATGGAGAAAACAGTTCAGTAAACAAATTAATAAAATTAATTGAATCTTCAAAACCTGAAAATGCAAAATCGTAAAAGCAGCTGACAGATGGGCAACATGGATTGTTGTAGTTGCATTTATCTGTTCAATAGGAACATGGATTATAACTCATGAAATTTTAAGAGCAGTTACAATACTTGTAGTATTTTGCCCATGTGCATTAGTTTTAGCTAACGCCAACAGCAATTATGGCAGCTATTGGAAATTTAAGCAAAAAAAAGGAATTCTTGTTAAAGATGGAGAAACTCTTGAAGAGCTAGCTAAAGTAAATAGTATAATTTTTAGACAAAACCGGAACATTAACTTATGGAGAACCAGAAGTAAATCAAATAATCCCATATGATAGAAATACACTAAAAATGAAATAATGCATATTCTTGCATCACTTGAAAATAAATCAGAACATCCTCTTGCTAAAGCAATTGTGAAATATTATAAAATCCGTAAAAATCCCCATTGAAAGAAATAAATGATTTTGAGATTATTTCTGGAAAAGGAGTTAAAGGAAAAAAATTGGAAATAATGAAATAGTAGCTGGAAACAAAAAAAGCTTCTAAATGAAAACTATAAAAAATTTGAAAAACAAAAGTTCAGCATCATTTAGATGCCGGAGCAACTGCAATTTATCTTTGTATGAATAATCAGTTAATTGGAGCAGTATTATTATCGGACCTTTTTAAGAAATAATGCAGTTGATGTTATTCTTAATTTAAAATCAATGAATGTTACTCCGGTACTTATGAGTGGAGACAATCAAATACAACTCAAACTATTGCTTCGAAAGTCGAGATTGACAATTACAAATATAACTGTTTACCAGAAGATAAAAGAAATTACATTAAAGAATTACAATTAAAAAATAATAAAAGTAGCTATGATTGGAGACGGATTAAATGATGCTCCCTCTCTTAAACAAGCTAATGTAGGAATTTCAATGGGCAGCATCGGCAGTGACATTTCAATTGAAGCTTCAAATATTACTTTAATCCATGACAATATCCAAGACTTGCCCCATTTATTTAAAGTATCTAAAAAGACTTTAAGAACCATTAATGCTGGAATTGGATTTGCATTAACCTTAAATTTAATAGCAACAGTTTAGCTATGCTTGGATTATTAAATCTATTGAAGGAGCATTTGTACATAACATTGGTTCAGTTATTGTAATTGTTTATGCATCACTACTTTTTAAATTACAGATAAATATTTTGGCATGACTAAAAGTTTATATATAGTTTCTGGCCAAATACTTAAATATAAACAATTAAGGAGAAAAAATTATGGCAACTGAAGAAAAAACTATTAATGTTGTTGGAATGCACTGTCCATCTTGTGTAGCAGCTGTTGAGCTTTCCATAAAAGATTTAGATGGTGTAGAAGATGCTAAAGCTGACTTAGAAACTAATACTGCAAAAGTTACATTTGATTCCGATAAAGTATCTGATTCTGATTTAGCTGAAGCTGTCCAAGAAGCTGGATTTACAAAGGTAGAATAAATCTCCTACCTTTGAATCTTTTTATTGCTCTTTTTTATTAATTTTAAAATATCAAATTTTATATAATTTAACTTACAAATTTTAATCCATATAACAAATTTTTTTAAAAAATTTAATATTAAAATTAGGGATTAAAATGAAATCTGTAGCTATAAACGGATATGGAACCATAGGAAAAAGAGTGGCAGATGCAGTAGCTGCTCAAGATGATATGAAAGTAATTGGTGTAAGTAAAAACTAGACCTAATTACGAAGCAAGAACTACAGTTGAAGAAAAAAGGTTATGATTTTATACATTGGAATTCCTGAAAGAGCCAATCAATTTAAAGAAGCAGGAATTGAAATAGCTGGAACTGTAGAAGACATGATTCAGGAAGCAGATGTTGTTGTAGACTGTACTCCTGGAACTATCGGTCCTCAAAATTTAGAAATGTATAAAAAAAAGCTGGAGTTAAAGCAATTTACCAAGGTGGAGAAGACCATGAATTAACCGGTCTTTCATTTAATGCTATTTCAAATTATGATGACTCTTACGGTAAGATTACACCAGAGTTGTTTCATGTAACACCACAGGACTTACACGTACATTAAGTACTATTGACCCTATTGCAGATATTAAAAAGTTAGAGCAGTAATGGTTAAAAGGATCTGACCCTTCAGAAGTTAAAAAAGGACCTATCAACTCCATTGTGCCAAACCCTCCAAAAGTACCGTCCCACCACGGTCTGATGTAAAAACGGTTATGGAAGGGTATTGATGTAACAACAATGGCATTACTTGTTCCTACAACTCTTATGCACCAACACAACATAATGGTTGAAATAAATAATGAAATAGAAACTCAGGAAATTATTGATGCTTTAGAAAAACGTTCCAGAGTTCTTGTTGTAGATGCCGGTGAAGGTTTAGGTTCAACTGCAGAACTTATGGAATATGCTAAAGAACTTGGAAGAAACAGAAACGATTTATATGAAATTCCAGTTTGGAGAGAATCCATAAATGTTGTAGGTAATGAATTATACTATATGCAAGCTGTTCACCAAGAATCAGATGTTGTTCCAGAAAATATTGATGCAATTCGTGCATTACTTGAAATGGAATCAGATAATGAAAAATCAATAGCTAAAACCAACAAAGCAATGGGAATTTTATAATTTCCATTTAACACTTTTTTTTTTTTTTGATAAAGATGAAAAATAATGTAATGTTTGGACCTGCCGGAAGTCCTGTTAATTATAAAGGAGCTGCTTACAAAGCACCGAAATATATTAAAGAAGAAGGTCTTGATTCCTACGAATATCAATCCCCTTATGGTGTAAGAATTGGTGAAAAGTCAGCTAAAATTCTAAAAAGAAGAATCCGAAAAACATGACATTCTCATTTCAATGCATGGACCATACTACATAAATTTATGCTCTAAAGAAGAAGAGAAAATTAAAAAAAAGTCTCAACCATCTAATTGCAACAGCCCGTGCCGGAGAATGGATGGGCGCATACAGATTAGTGTTTCACCCTGGTTTTTATTCAAATAGAAAGCCTGAAAAAGCAATGGAAATTTCTAAAAATACCATTAGTAGATTATTTGAAGAGCTGGAAGCTGAAGGTATTGAAGAGTTTACTTTTTGCACCGGAAACCCACAGGAAACGTTCACAACAGGGAAATGTTTCAGAGATTGTTGAATTATGTGCAAGTTTTGATCATTTTGAACCAACAATTGATTTTTGCCCATGTTCATGCACGTGGAAGAGGATTTTTAAATAAAAAAAGAAGATTATAACTGCATTTTTTCACAACTGGAAGATAATTTGGATATTGATATCCTTCATTGTCATTTTACAACAATAGAATATGGCAATGGTGGTGAAGTAAAAAAACACCACACTCTTGCTGAAAGTAACGAATATGGACCTAACATTGAGGATTTACTTTCAAATCTCATAGACAATGGCTGGAGAGCAAATATTATTTGTGAAACTCCTCTAAGAGATGAAGATGCTCTGAAAATGAAAAGAGCTTTACGAAACCATGATTTAAACTTATTTTTTCTTAATTTTAATATAACCAATTCTGAATCAGTTCCCCACCTCATAGGGAGTGTCCATTGAACCTACCCCAGTAGTGACTGACAGATAATTACCATTTTCTTCAAATATTCCCTTATTGTATTTAAACATCAATTTACAAAACAGATTCATTGGATAAAATTGTCCACCATGAGTATGGCCAGACAACTGAAGATTGTAACCTAATCGGGCAAATAAATCCCAAGCATAAGGAACATGATAATTTATAATATTTACGGTATCATCATCAGTAGCCTGTTTTAACTGTTCATTAGATACATCTTCCTTATCTCCAAAAAGTAAAAGACAATCAAAGATATTCAATCCTTTAAATTCCATTTTTTTCATCATCTAAAACAATTATTCCAGCTTTTTGGCTGCCCTGCAAACATTTTCAATTCCAGGATAGAAATCATGATTTCCAGGTGTAAACAGAATTGGCATATTTACATTCTTAAATGCATTAAAATCATCGTCTTTAACCCCACAAGATCCGTCAGCCAAATCTCCAGAAATAATAGCAATGTCACAACTGTCAGACAATTCATTTAACTTATTAGCTACCTGATTAATTATTTTTTTATATCTTACAGCACCAAAATGTATATCTGACAAATGGACAATATTAACTTCTTTCCTTTAAATTTTGAATTCTAAAGTATGTTCTTTAACTATTAATTTATGAGCATGATAATAATTATAAACACCTAAAAAATCGGCACAACAGCTAATAAAATACATACAACACCAAATGAAATGTCAATAAATTGTTTTATTACATAAATAACAATCAGATCTATTAAAATCATCAGCATTGACCATTGCCAAATCCCAAATATTTCTGTAAAAAATCTTCCGGCAGCAGTTGATTTTTGCTCTTCAAATATCATGGGGATACATTGAAGGCCACCTAAAAGTAAAGTAGCTATAAACAAATAAACATCCTTAACTCCACCAAAGAGTAAAAAAATAAATATTTCAACAGGAAAAATTCAAAAAGCATATAAAATGGAGTTGCTATAAAAACTCTCTTTGTTCTAAAACTCATTTTTTTCATCTCAAACAACTAATTAGTTGATTTATTTTTAAAAATTATTTAAAGCTTTAGTCAGGATTATGTAACGAAATTAATAATAATGATGATTTCTTAATTATGAAACATAGGATATTAATATGTATCCAATAGAGGTGTAAAAATGAATATGAAGAAAATTGTAGTAGCAGGTGGTGGAGTACTAGGTAGTCAAATTGCTCTTCAATCTGCTTTTTGTGGCTTTGATGTAACTATATGGTTAAGAAGCGAAAGGATCAATTGAAAGAGCGCAACCTAAACTTTTAAGATTAAAAAGAAATTTATTTAAACACTCTTGAAGCAATGAAAAAACAAACTCCACAGCATATTGTAGAGGATTCAGCTGTGAAAGTGAACTGTCTGCAGATAAAAATCAACGACCTTAAGCAAAAAGTTGAAGATGCCTATGACAGCATAACCTTAACAACAAGTTATGAAGAAGCAGGAAAGGATGCTGATTTAGTTATTGAAGCTATTGCTGAAGATCCTGAACAAAAAATAGCATTTTATCAGGAATTAGCTAAACATCTTCCTGAAAAACAATAATTTGCAACTAATTCTTCTACAATGCTTCCAAGTGCATTTGCCAATTTTACACAGGACGTCCTGAAAAGTATCTTGCACTCCATTTTGCAAATGAAATCTGGAGAAACAATACTGCAGAAATTATGGGTCATTCAGAAACTGGTCAGAATATTTCAATGCAGTATGTGAATTTGCTGAAAATATCAATATGATTCCATTGAAACTTAAAAAGAACAACCAGGATACATCCTTAATTCAATGCTCGTTCCATTTTTAAGTGCTGCAGAAGCATTATATGCAGGAGGAGTTGCTGATTTTGAAACTATTGACAAAACATGGATGTTAGCTACAGGTGCTCCATTAGGTCCATTTAGAATACTTGATGTTGTAGGTTTAACTACTGCATATAATATTGGTATGATGAATCCAAAAGCTAGCGATCCAGACACCATTGAGGGAAAAGTAGCAGCTATGCTTAAAGAAAAAAAAAAAAATAGATGCTGGAAAAACTGGTATAAACTCAGGTGAAGGTTTCTACAAATATTAAAATAAGAATTTAACCATTCTTATTTTTTAAAATCTTACTTTTTTTCATCACCGCAATATCTGATAAAAAACAAATGCAATAACCACCTTTAACAATATTTATTATATTTTTATATAGTAAAACAAATAAAATACATAGTTAATTAAAAAACAACTGTTACAAGTTGGTGACTAAATGAAAACAAACAATAAAACCCATGAAACAAAAACCATATCTAACCCAAAATCAAAAACCCGTGCAAAAAAAAAAACACTCCTTTTTGCTGAATGTATAATTTTAAAACCTGTAGGTTATCCTTTTTTTGATTTTGCAATGATGGAAAATAATCTTGAAATTATTGATAAAGCATTATTCGAAGAGTATGCTCGTGAACAATGGTTAGGGTTAGTTGTAAAAGAAAATTCATATCTTTTCGATCAGAAAATAATTCCTGATTACGGTTTTCAAATAGTATCTCTCAACCCCAATAACTCAATAATCTCTGAAAACACTAAAATTAAACTTTTAGATATTGGAGAAAATACTTTGGATACTGTTAAACGTGTTAAAACAGATGTCAAACTTTCAGATGTTGTAGGACAGGAAAATGCTAAAAAATAAAACTAAAGTTTTAATCAAATATCTTGAAAATCCGGATAAATTTGGTCCATGGGCTCCAAAAACATTTTATTTTTATGGATTTCCAGGTACTGGTAAAACAATGCTTGTAAAAGCACTGGCTAATGAACTTGATGTTCCATTGTATTTAATAAAATCCACTTCATTGATTGGAGAACATGTTGGTGACAGTGCATCTAAAATACAGGAATTATTTGAAAAAGCTCAAAAACAGCACCATCTATAATATTTATTGATGAAATTGATGCAATTGCACTTCACAGAAGTTTCCAGTCACTTAGAGGAGATGTTGCTGAAATTGTAAATTCCCTTTTAACTGAAATGGATGGAATTAATGAAAATAAAGCAGTGATGACAATAGAGCCACCAACACTCCAAATTCAATTGACTATGCTGTAAGAAGCAGATTTGAAGAAGAAATTGAATTTGTTTTACCTGATGACAATGAGAGAAAAAACTATCTTTGAAAATAATCTTAAAACATTTCCACTTGAATATGAATTGAATATTGAAAAGTTAGTTAAAATTAGTAAAAATATGTCTGGAAGAGACATTAAAGAAAAAATTCTAAAAACAGCACTTCACCATGCAATTTCACATGACAAAGGAAATTGTAGATAAAAAAGATGTGGAATATGCTTTAAAAGCAAGTAAAATTAAAAATAGTGAAGTAAAAGGAATGTTTGAATAAAAAACATTCTTTAATTATTCTTCAAACATGAATTCAATAGCTCTAATTAATTCTTCATCATTTTCATGAGCTGCCTGTTTGATTTTTTTAGAAATATCAAAAAAATATTTTATTAACAATAGAATTTGTTAAATTATCTACTATTTTAGCATTTGCATCTACATCAGAAAAAAGTTTAGCAATTGCTTTTCTTAGTTTCTCTTTCTCTTATCTTTTCCATAGATACTCTTAAATTAGCAAATAATATCTTCAACACCAATTAGCTTAAAGGATTCTTTAAGTAAAAAGTGAACTCCTCATCGATGATATTTTCAGCTTTCTGCAAATTCCTTTTTTCTGAGTTTAGTATTTTCATCTGCAATCTCACGTAAGTCATCAATATTGAATAATTTAACTCCCAATTCACAGACATCCTGACAGATATCTCTCGGATTAGCTATATCAATCATAAGCAAGTCTTTAAAATCTCCATCAGTCTTTTTCCAAACGTTCTTTATTTAAAATATAATGCGGAGCACCAGTTGCACTTATTATTAAATCTGCTGTTTGAACATACTTGCCCAATTCACTGAAAAAAGAACAGCATGACCGTTTAAATCATTAGCCAGTTCAACAGCAACATAATAAGTTCTGTTTGCAACAAAAAATTGCATTTAAATTTTTTCAGCCAAAGCTTTAGCCACCAGTTTACCCATCTTTCCAGCACCAATAACTAAAAACAGACTTATTTTCAAGATTTCCCAAATGCTTTTCAGCCAGATCAACAGCTGCAGAGCCGATAGAAATTGAACCTTTGTTAATATTAGTTTTGTTTCTTACTACACGACCTACGTGGATAGCTTTAGTAAAAATAGAATGTAAAATCTTGCCTCAATGACGTTCTTTAAATGCCTTTTGCTTAGCATCACTAACCTGTCCTTAAAAATTTGTTCTTCACCTACAATCATAGACTCCAAACCAGAAGTCATACGAAAAGATGCTTAATGACATTATCTCCATAATCAATAATAATGCTTTTATTTTCATGAGATAAAAAGAGAATCTGAAGCATCTATATTATCATTATGAATATAATATTCCTTACGATTACAAGTAGATATTTCCACATATTCCACAATTGAGTACTTTTCCTGCAGTTCCAAAAACAGCTGATCCATTTCTTCTTTTGCAATATTTTCCATAGCATCAATATTTGCAATTTTATGGTCAACCCTTAAATTAAGTATCATCAAATCCCCCTTATTAAATCATCGATATACTTTTTTAGCTTCATCTATTTCATTGTTATCAAGCAAATCCTTAATATTTTCATTACTGAAAATTTCATAAAGATACTGCCTTCTTTTTTTTCTGGTCAGATATCTTGGATTTAAGCAATTTACGACTATAATCCTGAAGTTCGATTTTTAAGATATCTTCCTTCGTAATGATGGATTGAATTTTTTTCTTAATTGGCGAGCCATCAATGGACTTTTTCCATTTGTAAAAAATAGATATTTCGACATCGCCAATATTATTAAAACTTGTAGGAACAATAATATTTCCATTATCTGGAAAATCAGCCCTATTTAATAATTTATCCCCAGCTATTTTACCAACATAATCAGACAGTTCCCTATCACCGCTAGCTATTACAACTAACTCAGACCATTGAACTAATTTATCTACATCGTCAACTGAAGCTAAAACCGCTCCTTTATTAATTAATTCCTTATCTAAAACATCTCCTGCTAATTTAACATTAGCTCCATGGTCAAGAAATTTATTTGCTCTTCTTGTAGCTACTTCACCAGTACCTAATATAAATACATTTAAATTGGCTGTTTTAAGATATAGGGAAGTCCAATCCATATTAATCAGCATTTCTAAGGATTTAACACGCAATAATTTTACAGCCATTCTTAAATCATTATTACAATCATTTAAAACATTCATAGCTTCCCTTTCACCAATATTGAAAGTTTCAGCCAATACTTTTACACACTTTCATCAGGATCAGGTTTATCAGCACCAACCAATCTTTCGGACAATTCCTTTTTTCAAGTCCAGATATTCATCATGAGTCATTCCAATATTTCTTAAAGTAATATCACGTAATGGACATGGTTTAGATGGTTTACAACACCATACTAATGATCCGAAACAAGTTCCAGTTCCTTCACCTAATTTAGTTTCTTTTTGCGAATTCCGTTTTAATATCAATATATTCTTGAGGAGTTAAGTTAACTTCATCCAAAGCATTTAATATTGGACAAGGTTTAACTGGAGGGCAACAAAAAGCCAATCCCCTTTTTTTATCTCCACCTCTACAGATATGAGATGGCGCATCTTCCCAAGTCATAATTAACCTCCAAATTAATAATCATTTCTCATGAAATAATTTATACAGATATAATTTATTTTAGTTTATATATAATCTTTTTATGAAAAAATAATCTGATTAATATTCTATTGTATGACTGATACATTTAAATACATTGCCAAAATCATCTAAATAAGTTTCATCCTTAAGTAAATTGAAATATTTTAATGTTAAAGGAGATAATTTATGAAATACCTGATATTTAGTCAGATTATTTTTTAAAATCCTCAATAACTACATCATATACTCCTGCTTTAGAACAAAACAAATACTGTATTTAATATTATCAGAAAGAAGTACAGTTTCTTCAAATAAAACTGCATTTGAATCATAAAGTTGTTTAATTTTTTTTTTTTGATTCCTCTGTTTTTTCAATAATCGCCAATCAAATCACCTAAATCTAATTAAAAAAAAGAATAGAAAAAAATATAATTTAATGTTACTTAAAACTGCTCATACTAATTCTTTAGCAACATCAAATGTAAACCCAGCTAGCTTTAAACTAACAAAAAAGTGTTTAATAAAATAAAAAAATAAAAAAAAAAGGAATTAATTTTTTAAACATTCCTTCTTTTTCATCTGCAGTTAACTGTTTAACTATTTCATCAGGAGTTCCTACATCAAGGATTTTTTCCACCTCTCATTAAAAAGCAGACCTGTCACAGACATCCAATACAAAGTCCATATCGTGAGAAATGATAATAAAGGTTTGCTCCAATTCTTTTCTTTTTTAAAATAGAATCAGTTACAATTACACGGGTGATTGGATCCATTGTACCTGTCGGTTCATCTAAAATAGTATTATTTTAGGTTCTTTAATAAGAACTTGTGCAAGAGCTACTCTGTGTTTTTCCCCGACACTTAATTCATCAGGATATTTATCAAGTAAGCATTCAGCTACATTTTCATCAAAACCGACAGTAGTCAATACATGAATAGCTTTGATTTTTTGCAAATTCTGCAGGCAATTCCAAACTAATAGCATCAGTCAAGTTTCCTAAAATAGTTCTGTGAGGATATAATGAATATTCCTGATGTAATAATCCCATATATGGAATTACACGACCCCTATTAAGAGGACCGCTTTTACTCATGTCAACCCATTCATCACCAAGTTTTACTTCAATTTTACCGCTACTTGGTTCAGTCAGCCCTATTAACATTTTAGTAAGTGTTGTTTTTCCAGCACCACTTAAACCTACAATACCAAAGATTTCTTCCTTGTTTATGGCTAAAATCAATTCCATCAACAGCTTTAACTACTCCCCTTTCAATTGAATAGTAATGTTTTTTAACATCATCCATTCTAACTTCAGGAGCCCCAATTTCCGGATTTTCTACTTTTTCAGGTACTGGAACAGTATCAAGAAAATGATTCACAACATTTTCAGGTTTCTCCTTCCTCTTTAATTTCTCCATGTTCCAACCAGATAACATGATCTGCCAGATCATTCATGATTTCAGGCCAGTGAGAGGTGATTAGCATAGTGATTCCTTTATCTTTTTACACCTTCAATTAATGTATTGTGAAGTTTTTCAGCAGTTTGAGGATCAAGAGTACCTGTTGGTTCATCAGCTAAAAAAACATCATAGGCTGTTTTGCTAATTGTCTTGCAAGTACAACTCTTTTTTTTCTCCACCACTTAAGTCACGTGCAACATGAGTAATTCTGTGGTTCATCTGAACCATTTCCAACAAGTCTAAAGCATCATAAAGATTGTCTTCATAATCATTTTCATCACTCATTGCCCTCATAACATTTTCAATTACAGTTTCTTCATCGTATAATGCAAAGTTACGTTGCAACATGATAGCTATTCTTCTTTTTAATACTTGCAAATTCTTTTTCTTTCAGCATTGAAGAAATCAACTTCTTTTGCTTCGTAAGTTCCACCACAGGAGCATTTTTTCCCCTGCATGAGATGGAGATTCAACAGCCAAACAATCTGGACAAATAGCAAGATTAAAGATAACCTGACCTTTATCAGGTTTGTAATCCAATGTACCTCTAAGCATGTTAATTAATACAGATTTTCCACTACCACTACGTCCTAAAATACCTAAAGTTTCCCCTTCTTTGATTTTTCAAATTAATATTTTTAAGAACATCAACACCATTAAATGTTTTTGTAATATTCTTAAGAGTAATAAAATCCATGAAATCACCTTTTATAAAAATCAGTATTTATTTATCTTTTAAACCATTTATAATATTTTCTAATAATTATTGTTATATAATGGTGTTATATATTTAAAAATTAGATATATTAAAGTTCAATTTGCCAGAAATAAGTGCCCTAGCTATTGAAAAGCCATAAACTCCTGTTTTAAGCATCTTTTCAATTTTTTGTTCGCTGTCTATAGAATTATTTCCAATAACTTTAATATTAGTATTAGAACAAATTTCAGTTAACAAATCATAATCAGCATCAAAATTCCTGCTTTCATTGCATCAATATGCAAATAGTCAGCTCCTGCGTTTTCAATCAGTTTAGCTATTTTTAAAGTGTCACTACCTTCAACATTAGCTCGAATCTTAACTGAAACCTCACAAGAAGCATTGTCAACAACATCCTTAATATAATCAGCCAAATCCTCTCTTTTTAACATATTCTGACCACAGCCAATAGCTAAAATTTCTTCCTGGCGACAATGACAATTAATTTCAACAATATCCAAATTGTCTATTTTACTTACTTCAATAATAGGCTGTGGAGTAGTTGACCTGACATTAACTGAGACTTTAACATCAGGATGCTGTTTTTTAATTAAATTAACTTCTTTTTTAATATGGTCTATAATTTCATCCTGAAGAAAATGAAACTCATTTCTTCCTCTTTTGATTATTTTTTCACTGGCTTCTATTGTTTCAGCATCTAAACTGTAACCGCCTAATGTGGCCGTGTCAAATCCAAATGGAATAACTTTATTTAAAAATTCAGCATCTGTTATTCCTGCCATTGAGCTATGACTTTAATTTAGAAGCCCCCTTAATATTCTTTTTCAATAACCCATGTCCACATTCCGTTGTCATGTTCACGGATTTCTTCAAGTCCTAAATCTGCCATATATGCAGCATCTTCCATATTACGGCCAATACCGATACCCGCTTTAAGACCAATTCCAATTTCATCATTAATTTCAACTAAAATATCTTCAATGTCCTTTTCAGACAATCCGTTACATGGAGCCATAAAGTTATCTCCACCAATGAAAAAGAGTAATGCTCCTTTTTTAATTAATTTAGTCATTAAATAATGCTGTGCTTTATTAACCATGAAATTAGTATCAAATGCAGATTCATTCAATATCAGTTAATGTTTCTGTAACACTATTAATATCAATATGAGCTGCCTGAACTAAATTATCTTCATCTGCAGGAGCTAAACTATCAATAGCTAAAATTTCTTTTTTTTTTTGAAGATTGAGCCCCACCTTCTTTTTGTAAGGCAATAGTAGCTAATTTTGAGCTTCATGAGGAGTTTCAGCTGCTCCAACACCCATACTGATAGTGATTGGATACCTATTTCTAATGGATCTCTGAATTCTCAAGTGGTCTTCCTCATCAATACCATTTGTAACAGCAAGCAAATTATCAAATCGGGTAAAGAAAACCAAACCTTTTTATTTGCAAATTGTCTTTTCCAAATCTGCATATAATTCTGCTTGTAAAATTTGTAAATCTGATTCATTACGTGGTCTTGGAGTCACAGTCCATGGACCATAATTATCAATTTGTATTAAAGTCATTTGTATCATTTAAGTTTTCACCATTTCTCTAAGAAATATCATTTAATATTATTTTAGCTAATTTTTTCTTATCATCTAAAGTTTTTCATAATTGTATTTGTAACAATTACTTCACTAACAATTTTTTTTTAAATCATCCTTTAAATTATTATCTTTTTTATCAATAACTATTGTATCTAAAAAACTTTCATATAAAGAAGCTACACCTACTGATGAAACTTCAATTCCAAGTGCATTCATAAATTTACTGGCAGGACCACTTACAGAATCAGTACCTATAATTGGAGAAACTGCTATTACATGAGTATTTTTTAAAGCTTCCTTTAACACCATAAAAAAGATAATATTGGAGATATTGAAGTTATCGGATTAGACGGGCCAATAATAACTGCATCTGAATTATTAATAACTTCAATAATTCCTTTTGCAGGAGTTACTTTGGAAAATCTGACATCCAAAACTTCAGGTTTTGCTCTGATGTTTTATTAAAAAAAAGTCATGAAATTCCAGTTCCCCCATATCTGTAATGATTTTAATATCTGAATTTTCATTACTCATAGGCAAAAATTTTAGAACTTATATGCATATTGCTTGCCTGAATATCAACAGCTTCAGCAAGTGAATGATTTTCCATCAACAGAGTCTTTTGTATTTTAGTAGCCCTATCAATATCCCCCTATTCTAAGCAACTCGGGAGTGCCTAATTCATCAAGCCTTTCATGAGTGATAAATGTATCATTTTTAACACCATACCAGAACTCTTCATTAATCATGTCTGCCATAGTGTTAACACAGTGTCAATGTCTGCTGATACATAAACACCTGAAAAGTATTCATTTTCTAAAGTATTGACAATAATAGTCAATATCTTTAGGATCAATAACTTCTTTTAAACCTTGCAACAATTTTGGAGTGCCAGTTCCCCAGATAATACAGTAATCATTTTAAGTTAGTCTCCAGATTAATTTCTAAATACATCAAATTCTTTTGGTCTGAGCAACGGATTGATTCCAGTATCAGTGTCTCTTAGCTTATCAAAATTATCAAACCATGAATAATAACAACAGGAAGGCCCTCATCAGCCTGACCCATAACAAGAGATGCTGCTGCAGCAAGTTTCATCACCAGTAGCTACTTCACTAGTCTGAAGTTCGCGACCATATAAATCCTTTTCACCAGCCCGTTTCCATAACGGATTAATTCCAGAGCATCCAATAGCCACACCAACAGCACCATTTCTAAATGCTCTTCCCTGAGTATCAGTAATTAAAACTGCAATTTCCTCATCAAATTCATTTTCCAAAATTCTCTGATTTGTCTTGCAGACTTATCAGCATCTTCAGGCATGGGAGTAGCTAGCCCTTTATCAACATTAGACTCATCAATACCTGAATTTGCACAGACAAAACCCTGTTTAGTTTCAGTAATAATGAAATCAGGACCAACAGCAACCACTTCTCGGGATTCATTTATAATAGCTTCAACCAATTTAGAATCTTTTTTTTAGACTGTTTAGCAATAATTATGGATTCTTCAGATGGAATTATATCTCCCTAAATTTGATAACATTTCCTTCTGCTTTTGAAATTAAAGTTTCAGCTATTAAAATAATATCTCCATGTTTTAATAAACAACCCTGTTTTTCAATTGCATCTTTAATTATTTGACAAATATCATCATTAGGTTCAACTAATGGAATATTGTCTAAACCAATTAATTCTATTGACATATTAATCATCTTAAAAAAAAAATAAAAAAATTAAGGATTGAAATTGCCTATATTCCATTCCCCATCAAAAAACAGCTGCACCTGCAGTTACTGCTTTTTATAATTGGCAAAAATGCCTCCGTCAAAAATAAATTTTGCAGCATCTTCAGCTGTTTTTGCATCAAAATCTACTGAATCATAGAACTGACTTCCATATGTGGAAATAAATACAGCTTCGCCATATGGGATTTTGTCAACCAATAATTTTTCATCATTAGCTATTCCCACATAGCAGATATAATCATCCTTTTTATTTGTAGATGTAACAACTCCTGCAATACGTGGGAGTATGATAATCATCTTTCTCATAATCAAAGTAAGCAATGAATAAGCTATTGCATCTTTAATATTCATCCCCAAAAGCTATTTTTATCAGCTATTACATCTGTATGTGAACCATTAGATACAATAGCCATATCTTTTTACAATGCGTATACAATTATATGTAATGTAAGTATTTTCAAAAATATCTTTTCAAAACCTTCCTTTGGCACGATAGATGCTCTATTATCAAATTTTAAACATTGCCTATTAGGAAATGACCTACTAGATACTCTATACGCCACAAAAGGTTTACCATCACAATTCATACCAATAGATAAAATTCTCCCCCGTATACATTTTTTCAACCTCTTAAGTAGTATTTGGACTTCTAACAGCATCTTCAGGAGACACACCTGCAGGAGTAGTTATAATAATCTCTCCAGGTTTTATTTGTATTTGTCCCTCATCGATAACATTAGCTTTAACACCAATAGCATTTTTGCGATATTAAATCAGACATGTCTTTACCATCAACAACAACTTTATGCAAATTAGCTACAGGCACAACATAATATTCAGCATCTCCAGAAACATCAGTTACATTTGGTTTGCCTGTTCCTGAGTCAGTAGAAGATGCATCATCAGCAGACATATCTGATGCTGAGAAATTACTTGTCACAACCAAGAAAATCATAATTGTAAATAAAATATCTATAAGTGGAACTAAGTTAATAGACGGTTTCTTGTTAAGAACCTTCTCTTTATATGATTTAACATCAATTCTCATAAAAATCACTTATTGTCTCAATTTACTTTCAATTATTTCAGCATTAACATTGCACTTTTCCAATATAATATTCGAAATACTTTTTATCTAACATACTAGGTTTAAATGAAACCTTAATGTTTGCATAAGGATCAGAAATTAGTCTAGTATTAACAACACCTTCGGCTTCTTTGAAAGAGCTTCTAATGCACATTCAACATTAGCTTCAACTCTTATTTTAACTACTGCATAACCCCAATTAGTCATTTTAGTAGCCAATTCAATTTTATCCATTTCATTTTCAACTAAACCTTGAATATAAGTATGAATCGGTAACATAATAATAGCTACAAGCAAACCTACAATAGTTGTTGTTAAAGCTATATAAATACCTTCTGCCATAGCTGCAGAATTAGATTAACTCCTCCTAATGCTTTTAAAGGTCATCCAGATACCAATTACAGTACCGATCAAACCTAAAAATGGAGCCAATTCAATAATTGTTTTAATTGAATTTAATCCTTTAGTCATTTTACTTACTTCAACAATGAAAATTTGTTCCATACTTTCTTCAACTTCAATTTTGTTTTTATAACCGATTTTTAAAGTTTCAGAAATAATTTTTAGAAATAGGATTTTTAAAAAAGAATTAATTTGTTTTAATGCTTCAACTGCTCCTCCTCTTTCCATAGAAGCAGAAACAATACCTAAAATTTCAGTTGTATCTACCTTACTAATTTTCTTAAGATACACAATTTTTCTTAATGAAACAAGAAGACCATAAATACCAATAAAAAGAATTATATAAGTAATAATTCCCCCTGAGTAAAAGTATCTCCATGATATTTTCGAAAAAATTGAGTCAGATATTCAACTATCATTTTTATCCTCAATATAATATTTTTATAAAAATAATTTATTTAACCATATACTTAATAGTTTTTAAAAAAATAGCTATTGAGAATTTTTCATTTTTCTCAACAGTTGCCCATGATTTCCCTAACAAAATCAGGCATTTCATCATATGTAAAATTAGTTAAAAATTTTTTAGTGGTGGGATCAGAAGGATAGCCCGAACCAATTCCACCTATTTTAATATAATCTTTATTGATTTCATTTATATGTGAATCCCTTTCTTGTTTAGCTATGATAGAAGCAGCACTAACTTCAATATAATTATCATCCGCTTTATGTTCAGCTACAACATTCACTCCGGTGTCATTTGCAAGCTTGTTTTGAAAACGTTCTGCTTTAATATAATATCAACTGCATCAACAATAGCTTTTTCAGGATTTAAATTAGAAAGAATTTTTCTCCATCCCAATTCTTTCAATTTCATTAAGATTAATTCCCTCTGCCCTCATATTATCAATGTCTTGAGCAGAAATTACTACCAAATCATATTCGAACATTTTTTTTAATTTACGAGACAGAATTGTTCTTCTATTAGGAGTCAAACGCTTAGAGTCCTTTACACCCATTCTTTCTAAAAACTTTATCCATTTTTCAGGGACAATAACTCCTGCAATAACTAATGGTCCTAAAACAGATCCCCTACCAGCTTCATCAATTCCTAATACATCCATAAAAATCAGCAAAAAAGTTTTAAAAAAAAAAATAATTAAAAAAAATTATTTCATAGCTCTAAGACGAACTTCAGGTTCTAATGCAAGAGGTTCTGCAGCAACAATAGCTGTACCTTTTTGCTACAACAGTCATAGGATCATCAGAAACTTCAATAGGAATAGATATTTCATCGAAAACTCTTTCTTTTTAATCCACGAAGTCTTGAACTTCCTCCAACTGCTACTGCATTATTATAAACTCCCATCATTAATTCAGGAGATAATCTTTCTAAAATCACATTTTAAACCATCTACAATTTCTTGCATAAATGGTTCTACAGCATCAGCAACTAACATTGAATCAATAACAACTTTTTTAGGCCTGTTGGTTTCTAATGATTTACCAATAACTTCAACACTTAAATTTTCAAGTTGTTCACTGCAATGAATCATACCAACTTCTATTTTTGCAGCTTCTGCATCATGAATACCAATAGCTACATCGTATTTTTTCTGCAACTAATTCAACGATTCTGTTATCAACATCATCTCCACCACACCTAACTGTTTCAATATCGTTAATACCACCGAGAGAAATAATAACAATATCAGTTGAACCTGCACCAATATCAATAACCATAGTTCCATTTGGTTCTGCAATAGGTAAACCAGCACCAATAGCTGCTGCCAATCCTTCACTAATTACAAGAATGTTTTCTGCTCCAGCTTTTCTACCAATTTCTTCAGCTGCATTTTTTTTCCACTTCAGAAGAATCTCCTGGAATACCTATAACAATTCTTCCAACACTTTCTCCTTCTTCTATACCAATTTGCATAGCTTTAATAAGTAAAGCTTGTGGCTTGAGCTACGTTTTCAATAACTCCTTTTTCAAAGGCCTTACAGCAAGAATATCTTCAGGAGTCCTACCAAGCATTTTTTTAGCTTCTTCCCCAACTGCTAAAACTTCAGACGGATCATCCTTTTTAACAGCGACAACTGATGGAATTTGATATAAATCAAATTTGTCTCCAGATGGTTTTGCAATTACCGTGTTTAAAGTTCCTAAATCTATTCCCAAACTGTTACTAATGATTCTGGTATCATTAGCTTGTGGTTCCTCTTCTTCATTTCCAAAAATATTCATGACTAATCCTCCGTTACAATATCTTTAAAATCAATGACAAATATCCTATTAGATGTAGCTATACTCTGGACTTTTTCAACATCTTCATCTTTTTTCAACTGAAATCAAAACTGTTGATAATACAACATCGCTTATATTATATAATGGCTTTTTAAAGCAGATTTAATAAAATTTGGTAGTTTAACATTGGAATTTATATCAACATCAATGAAACCTGTAGTTTGAGATTCCTGTAAAATCGCAAATGAAACCTTTGATTTCTCAAGAACATAAACAAGATTTTTAATCATATCATCAGGAGCGACTAAAACCATCAAGTTAGGTTCTTCAGTTAAATAATGGCGAGTTACTTGTATAAAAGCCCCACCCTTCTGATTACAAAGTCTTTTAAATTGATTAATTTTTGCCTGAATTACCATACAACATGATAAAATCAAAATTTTTTATTTAATCTTTTATCTGTTAATATAACATGTTCTCTAAATAGAATTTTTACAGAATGCTTAGAAGCAATCGCTTTATAGGCTATGTCATCTATCAAATTAACATTTCCTGCAGCTATACACCAAACTTTTTCATCTTGGTTTTCATTATCCGGTGTTAACCGTGCAGCTTGTCTAAGTGTTTTTGTATATCTTCTATCATTTAACTACTCGCATTATATTAATATTTTACTTCAACTTTAAATAAATTACAACAAAGTAATTGAATTTATTAAAGTTTAACAATTAATAATTACCCATTATTATTATATATATTTTATCTTTAAAAATATAACTTTAACCACAACAATTAGCATAAAGCATAACAATAATTAAAATCAAAAATTAATTCAAGAAATAAATAAATTTTTAAAACTCATATAAATTAGTTTATTTCACTAAAAAATACCATTATTCAATCATTAAAAATAAAGATACAAGAAAAAAATAATGAGTAAAACAAGAAAAATTAATAATAAATGAGTTAAAAAGTATCAATGGAGTTTTACATGAAATTAGAAAGTACAAAAAGATTCAAAGTTTTTTGCAATATCCGATGGAATATCACTAATGAACATGATATGTGGATTTATCTCAATCCTTTTGCGATAAATCATAATTTTGAGTCATCAGCTATTTTAATGATAATAGCCATCATGTTTGACTCTGTAGATGGCTGGGTAGCTAGGAAAATTAATAGAAATGATGCATTAAAATTTGGACAAAATATAGACTCCCTTTCAGACGCCATATCATTTTGGTGCAGCACCTGCAGTATTTCTCTATACAATTAGCAGCACAATACCCCATAATCTTTTTCAATAATTCCAACAATCATTAGCTTATTAATTGTAGCTTGTGGTATCTTAAGATTAACCAGATACAATGCAATAGCAGACCACATTCAAACACATGACTTTTATAGGATTTCCAATCCCTGGAATAGCCATTATATTAGCTACATTCTATTTAAGCGGATTATTCAATATTTATCTTGCTTTAATATTAATGATTATAGTGTCTTTATTGATGATTAGTAATGTTACATATCCCAAATTTGATAATTTAATTATTATTGGAGTTTCTGTAGTGTTAATTGTGTTAATTATACTTCCAATAAGTCTAACACTCTTTGGCATAAACATACCTGCATTAATACTATTGATATTTTCCTTATATTACCTGTTAATTAATTTAATTAAAATTAATTAAATTACCCATCTACTTTTTTTAAATAAAAGTAGAGGTATAAATTAATGATTGACCAAAAAAACCAAAGAGATCCATTATATCCCCAAGGATTTGAGGATATAGATAACCTTAAAAAACCGTCAGATTCCACGACCAAAACCCAAAAAACAGAAGACAATGATTTAAAAATATTAAAAAATCATTTAATCAGAAATTAGGGAAAATATATTGGTCCAAAACCGGAAAAATATAATTGAAAAATGAAGAAAAGAAAAAAATAGGTATGATAATTACAACTTTAATTATCTTAACTTTGGTAATATCTGCTTATTATTTCTTAATTTATGAACCCTCCCAAAGAAGAACTGAATTTAGCAAAAAAAAACAACAAAGCTTAATGAACTTCATAATCTGTATACTGGTGCTCTAACAAGTTCAAGTGAAGCTATGATATTGGAAAAAATGAAATTAACAATGCAAAAAAGCAAAAATGAGGTAGAATCCATAAATATATTGTTACCTGCTACTAAAGACTGGAAAGCATTTCATAAAAAAGTCCATAAATGCAAATTTAGACCCATATAATAGAACTATGGTGACCTATACTGACAACAATACCAAAAATGCCATAATACCTGCCAGTGAAGCTTTAACTATTGTTGATGAAAATAATGCAGAAGTTCTCTCTAAAATTAAATTTAAAAAACCGAATACGGTATCAGTACCTATTTTAGTTTCAAGACTTCAGGCAGGAGCCGGACTTGTAAATGTAGGAAGTATTGTTGATATTTATACTAGTTCAAACTATACAGACAATGGAACACCAAATAACCAAACCAGTCCAGATATAAAAAGGATGTACTGTGATTTCAATAATGAGATGTGAAGAAAATGGAGAGATTGACAGCGAATACTCAAAAGCAGATACAATTGTCCAAGGAAATAACACAAATCCAAATGAAAACACACAAACTTTTTAAATCAAATGTTTTGGAACTTTTAAAAGGTTCAATAATAAACGGATACAATGAAAAACAGACTGCAGAGCTATTGCAGAATTATGGTATAAAATTATCTAATTATGAAAGACAAATTAATCTTGGAGATTTAGATGCCCAATATATGCTGCTTGTTGAAACACCACAAGACAAAGTTAATTTCTTATTAGATAATATGGATCAAATCATATTAACAATTCCAACAACAAGTGCTCCTGCATGGATGGTTAATGAAATAAATTCAACTTATAAAAAAATAGGTAAAAAAATATTTTAAACTAAAAAAATAAAAAAGTTGATAACATGAATAAACCAAAAAATTACAACTTTAGTTGTTATAATTTGTATAATCATATTAGGATTATATGCTGCGGGGAGAAATTAACTATTTCTCATCAAAATAGCTGTTGAGAAAAAATATAGATTCACCTGTTATAAATATACCAACTATTGGAATTGAAGAGAAAATAAATAATGTATCTCTTTCACAAGGTGTTATGCACGATACAAAAATCATTTACGCCAACATATGGAGATGTTATACTATCTGGGCACAGAACTCTTCAGGGATCACCATTCTTAAGACTTAATGAATTAAATAACGGAGACATAATTACTTTAGAATGGCCGGGAATAGCGGAAGTAAACTATACCGTCATAAACAAGACTATAGTTGAACCAACTGCACGCATCAATGCTCAAAGTAATGGAACTCACATATATCTGATTACCTGTGACCCAATCGGATCTACTGCCCACAGATTAATTATTGAAGGTGAGTTAAGCAAAGTCGGTCCGATAAATGATGAAATAATTCAAAACAATCCTCATGAATCATATGCATTAATAATAGCTACTGCATTTTTTTTAGTTATAGGATTAATATTTAGTTATTTCTATCCCAAAGACAATAAAATTTACATATTAGCTGCAGTGTTAATTATATCAGCAATATTATTCTATTTCTATGTTTTCCCAATAGATTCCAATATAATTTATGAAAAAAATATTATGGCTAAACGGAGGAATGTAAAAGATGGATGTTGATGAAAAAATACTTTTCAAATATAACCTCAAGAGAAAGAGCAATATTTGAAGGTGCAATAAGTATGGGAGCATTATTTCACCCAATTTGTTGGAACTCCTGTAAATAAAAGTTCTAAAAAAGCTTAGAAACAAGTATGGAAGAATCATTAAAATTACAGCCAGCTATTGAAGATGTTGATGTTAAAATTAGATTTGACAAACTGGAAGAATCAATGAGCGATTTTGACTCACACCTCTTTAACTGGAGATATGCTTGATGTTAAAATATATACAAAAAAGTAAAGGATGTACAGGCTACAATAAGAATAGAGTTTATTGAGGAGTTGAATTATCCTTTAATGTATGTAGAGGACATCCATTAAATTATTGCAGGTGTTGTATCTACAACACCCACAAACTATTTTTTAATCAATTAACTCAAAATTAATCAATTGATCAGTTTCCAAATTCTCATCATACATATTAACAGATGTCTGAGGACCATCATATGTTTTATAATACAATATTCCTTTATCTGTATTATAACAATCTGAATAAATGGTATATTCAAATTTATCAGGTTCTTCCACCAATGTGCATCCTTTCTGCTGTTCTACAGATGCAAGGATATGGAAAAACTGAGACACTTTCTTTTTCAGAGTCTCCTGAAACAGAATTCTCCTTAACAAAAAAGAACTTTTTACAAAAACGGGACTGTGAAGAAACATCACCCGGAAGACCAATTGAACCCATTCCCCTACTATAAATAGCCAAATCCAAATTTCCACCAAATGTATTTTCAGGTGCCTTATTGGATAATGCCATATAATTATTTAAATTAAACAGCTGTTTATCAAAAAGGAGGATTGTTTGTTAAAACCCCTACAGGATTATCATAAACATTCAATCCTTCCTTTACAACCTCTACAACAATTGAAGCATTTCTATCTGAAATAATCCAATGAAGTGGAGATGGAGGCAATTGAGTTGAAAATTTCTCATTTGAAATATTTAAATCAACCAATAATCTTTTGGCATCATTTATTGTTTTTTGATTGGGATAATATATATGGAATAATTTCAAAAGAAGCTATGTTAACTTTAGACTCATTTAATGGCTTGTAGTCACAATAATCTGGAAAGTTTAATCCACCCATAGCTAATCCTTTCTCATTACATGCATCATAATACAAAGGATATTCATCAATACCTGCAGCTATGCCAATAATCCCATAATGATTTTCAATGTCTTCAGTATCCCGAAATATTAAAGGATAGTTTCTTGAGTTATAGTTACTCTTTCATTATATGAAATTTCATAGTCAAAATTACGGCCAAAATATTGGCATTTTGTTAAATAATTTGCAGCAGTACACATAATTAACAAACCTCCGTTGTTAACTAATTATGCATAATATATATTTATAGTTAATTGAATTGTAAAAAAAGAGTGAAAAATAAAATAATTAATAAATTTCTGCCAAATCATTTAATAAAATCAGTTAAATGCTGCTTAGTAATATGATTCATTAAAAAACCACACGAATAGCTACAGGACATTTAGCTACTGAAACTCTCCATCCTAAATTTTCCAATTTATCTGCCAAATCATGCGCTCCCATATTCGGATGGTTAAATGCTACAATATTTAATTCAGGTTCTACAACAACATCATAACCTATCTTTTCCAATCCTTCTTTAAAATAATGAGTATTATCCATCAGGTTTCCCGGCCAGTTTTTCATAGCCTTCATTTCCAAGATATTTCATAATAGCATAAGTAGCTGCAGAAGCTGCTCCCAGAACGAGTTCCGACAATTGTTGATTGTGTTTTAACAGTCAGGGGATATGGGGGAATCAACAGCCATTACTTCCAAATACTCTTTTTTCTAAATAAAATTCCGCCTGCAGGAATTGGTGCTAAAACCCATTTTATGAGGATCAACAGTAATAGAACAGACCCCAGGTAATGAAAAATCAAAAGGCGGAAATTCATAACCTATTTTTTTTAAAAAGGTATTGAAAAAACCTCCAAATGCAGCATCAACATGGAAATAAATATTATTTTCATAAGCTATTTTAGACAATTCCTCAATAGGATCAACCAAACCTAATTCGGTTGTTCCTGCAATAGCTACAATAGCTACAGTTTTTATCAGAAATATTTTCCTTAACTGATTCAACATCTATCTTGTAGTTTTCATCTAATTTAGCTTCAATAATTTTTAAATTCATCATATCGGCAGCTTTTTTAAATGAAAAATGAGCAGAATCCGGAATTATAATTTCTCCATTTTTAATTCCTTTATATTTTCTAGCATGATTTCTTGCTGCTCTCATAGCCATTATATTAGCTTCAGTTCCACCAGTTACAATATTACCATAAGGTTTACTAATCGACAATAATTCACCAATAGAGTTTATAACTTCATCTTCAATGTATTTTGTTCCTTTGAAAAGACCAGGATCTCCCAAATTAGAGTAAAAAAATTTACAATAAACTTCTTTAGCAAACGGATGTGCTTCTGTACACATAGAACCTAATATTCTACCGTCACTATATTTATGGTCTTTTGATTGAATTTCATCCAATTCTTCAAGTATGTCTTTTTTGGATATTGGTTTATCTTCCATAGTACAACCTTATAAGGTGATATTTTAAAAAAAAAAAAAAAAGAAATAAAATTTATTCTTGAGATTTACGGGCAGCATTAAGAATAATTTTTTTTCTCAGCTCTAGCTACAGTTTTTTCTAACTTCAGCTACAGCATCTGCATTTGAGGATACACTGGTAATTCCATATCCTACAAGTTTTTCAACAATATGAGGTACACTGCCTGCCTGACCACAGATACTGCAAGTAACACCCGCTTCAACACATTTTTAATTGTTCTTTCAATTAATTTCATTACAGCAGGGTGTTCTTCAGTATAATGTTTTGCAACAAATTCATTGTTTCGGTCTACTGCAAGAGTATATTGTGTTAAATCATTAGTTCCTAAACTTACGAAATCAACACCAATTTCAAGGTAATCTTCAATAGTTAAAGCTGCTGCAGGTATTTCCACCATCATACCAAAGTCAATGTCTTTATGAGGGATTAAACCTACACTAGCACAAAGTTCTTTTGCCTGTTTAAGTTCAGCAGGACTTTGTGATAATGGAATCATAATTCCTAAATTAGTATAACCTTTATCATAAAAGTTTTTTAATAGCTTTGAATTCGCATTTAAGAATTTCAGGTTGGTCAAGTTCCCTTCTGATTCCCCTCCAACCTAACATCGGATTGTGTTCTTCAGGTTCGTTTTCTCCACCTTCTAAAGTGATGAATTCATCAGTTGGTGCATCTAAAGTTCTGTACCATACTGGTTTTGGATAAAATGCATCTGCTACAACCATTACATTTTCTGCAATAGTGTCAATTAATTCATTTTCCCTTCCATCAGCAATGAATTTTCCAGGATGAATACCTGCAGTTAACATTAAATGTTCAGTTCTAAGTAATCCTACACCATCTGCACCAGTAGCTGCTGCTCTTTGAGCTGCTTCAGGCATACTTACATTAGCTTTTACTTCAGTAACCGTTATAATTGAGCTGCTTCAACATTAGCTGCTGTTGGAGCTGCTTCTTCTTTACTTTCATGGATTCCTTCATAAACTAAACCTTTTTTTACCATCTAAAGTAACTCCAACATTTTCTTCTAAAGTAGTTGTAGCTGAACCGGTTCCTACAACACAAGGAATTCCAAGTTCACGGAAATAATAGATGCATGGCAGGTTACTCCACCTTCATCAGTAATAATTCCACTAGCTCTTCTCATAGCCGGAACCATATCAGGAGTGGTCCATAGTTGTAACCATAATGTCGCCGTCTTTAATTTTATCCAGTTCATCAATGTCTAAAAATGATTTTTAACTTTACCGGAAGCTGTACCTGGACTTGCTCCAAGACCTTTAACAATGACATTTTTATCACCAACAGCAGAATCTTCACTAGCTGCACCATTGTCATCACCTAAAGTAGTAATTGGTCTTGCCTGTAATAAGAATAAATTACCTTTTTCAAAAAAGCCCATTCAGTATCCATTGGTTCACCATAATGAGCCTGAATCCTTTTTACCCATTTCAGTTAACTCAACAAGCTCTTCATCAGATAAAACTCTTTCGTTTCTTTTATCCTCTGGAACATCTACCCCTTACACTAGTTCCGTCTTCGTCTTTACATACATTAATTTTTTATCACTTATAGTAACACCAATAACTTCGTCATTGCTTTTTGTCTACAACATAATTATCCGGAGTTACATCGCCGGATACAACAGCTTCACCAAGACCCCATGATCCTTCAATTAAAGCTATTTCTTCACCGGTAGAAGGGTTTACAGTAAACATTACGCCAGCCTTATCTGCAATAGCCATTTTTGAACAACAACAGCAATGTACACTTTTGAGTGATCAAACCCGTTTTCTTCCCTGTAAAAAATAGCTCTTGCTTCAAATAAAGATGCCCAACATTTCCTTATGTAATCAATTACATCCTCACTACCAGAAACATGTAAAAAAAGTATCTTGCTGACCTGCAAATGAAGCATCAGGTAAATCTTCTGCAGTAGCTGAAGAACGAATAGCTACATCAGTATCTTCTTCACCAACTCTCTGACAAAGTTGATTATAAGCTTCAATAATTAAAAGTAGACATGTCTTCTGGAACCGGAGTTTCAATGATAATAGATTTAATCTCTTCAGCAGCAGCTTGAAGTTCTTTAGTATTGTTGATATCTGTTTTAGCAAGAATATCCAATACTTTACCGTTAATTCCAGCATCTTCCATGAATTTTCCATAAAGTTTCGGCAGTTACTACAAAACCAGGTGGAACAGGAATACCTGCTTGAGTCAATTCTCCCAAGTTAGCTCCTTTTCCCCTGCAATTCCAATATCAGATTTGCCTAAATCCTCAAATTTTACAACATACATGAATTATAACCTCTTTGGTTTTAAAATGAATTAATATCAATACATTGACAATATGTTCTCAATAAAAAAAAAACATATCCAATATTATATTTAATGTATAAATTTCAACACTTAAATATTTAATCAAAAGAAACTGTAAAAAAATGATTGAAAAAAATTAAAAAAAAAGAGTAAGTAAAAATTAGTTAAATTTATAAAACTAATTCTTCACCTTTGTCAACAACAATTCTGCAGGAAACTGGCAATTTCATTCCTGCTCTTTTTAATGCTAATTTAGCATCTTCAAAGTTTTTCTTGTTGGTGTCAATAGTAATAATTCTTTGACCCGCTTTAACAATAGCTTCAACACTGATTGGTTTACCAAATGCATTTCTCATACCACTTTGAACCCTATCTGCTCCTGCACCAGTAGCCATAGGATTTTCCCTTACAATTTGGTGAGGGTAAGTTCTTAATTTTAAGTGGTAACCTAATCTTCCGGCTTTTCTTTGCATAAGTCTGTTAGAAGCAATCCTTGCTGCTTCTAAAAGAGTTGTGTCTAATTTGAGCAGGTTTTTTACAGCTAAACTTACTGAAACTGGAAACTCGTCAGTTAAATTACCCATATCATATTGAACAATTCTTGAATTTGGGGTTTTTCTAATATAATCTCTTCTTGTATAAGCACGAACCATTATAATTCCTCCGAAAATAATACAAACATCTGAAAATATGTTTGATTAAAAAATAGCTATCTATAATAAAATTTATAGTGTATCTCTAAATAGCTATGTAAAAATTATATATAATAAATATATAGAATACTTAAATATTTAAACTTAGTTATTAATAAATGTTATCCTATTTGAAAAAAATTAGAAAAATTATTTATTTAAAATAAATTTTGTTCTTTCCAATAATTTTTCAACAAAAGGAGTTGCAGGATGATTTAACACCTCATCTGGAGTATCAAACTGATGAATAATTCCATCCTGCATAACCAACACTTTATCTGCCAAATATAATGCTTCCCGAATATCATGAGTAACAAACATTACTGTAATTTTGGTTTTTTCATGGATTTCTTTCATTTCCTTTTGTAATTGTGTTCTTGTTATCTCATCAACAGCACTAAATGGCTCATCCATCAATAAAATAGCTGGTGATGCTGCAAGTGCTCTTGCAATACCTACTCTTTGCTGCTGACCTCCAGAGAGTTCATGAGGATATCTGTTTAAAAATAGATGAATCCAGTCCAACAATATCCAACCATTTATAAATAGCTTCGTCGATTTTTTCACTATCTTTTTCATGAATCAAATTAGGAACATAAGCAATGTTTTCCTTAACATTTAAATGGGGAAACAGCATTGTTCCCTAGAATTGCATATCCAATTTTTCTCCTTAACTTAACACGGTCTGATTTAGAAACATCCATTCCATTTACAATGATACTACCTTCATCAGGGGTGATCAATCCATTAATCATTTTAAAACAGTAGTCTTTCCACATCCTGAACTACCAATCATTGTAACAAAATCCCTTCTTTTTCAACATTTAAATTGAAATTGTCTATTGAAAAATCACTATCGCGATAATGTTTACCTATATTTTTTAAATTCAATGATTGAACTCATATAATCACCTCATATCAAATGTTTACTTACTAAAAAGTCATGAGCTACATCTGAAGGGTCTTTTTCCTTCAACATCAACTTCATAATTCATATGTTTCATGTCCTCTGTTGAAACATTACCAGTTAAATAATCAAGTGCATCAGCTACTTCCGGATGATCTATTAAAGTTTGCTGATTTATTACTGTTCCTCCATAGTATGAAGGATAGAAATTCTTATCATCTTCCAAAACTACAATATTGGAGTTTTCCAAACGCCCGTCAGTTGTATAAATGTCAATTACATCAACCTGACCCTGTTTAACTGCATCATATTTAAGACTTACATCCAAATCCATTGTATCTTTAAAGTTCATCCCATAAGCATCACAGATTGCATCATAACCGTCTTCACGTGCATAAAAATCAGATTCCGCTCCGAAAGATAATTGATCAGAAACTTTAGCCAAATCAGAGTAAGTTGTTAAGTTATATTTATCTGCAACTTCTTTTGTAACTCCTATTCCATAAGTATCTTCAAAAACCGTACTTATTATACCACGTCATATTATAATTATCTTCATAATATGAATTCAACTCATTAAATTGAGTTTCATTATATGTGCTGTTTTTATGTAAAATACTTAACCAAGCTACTCCAGTATATTCCGGATATAAATCAAAATCCCCTGATTCCATACCACTATGAATTGTACCTGATCCTCCAGCTACTCCAGAAGTAAGTTCTACATTTAAATCCGTGTGTGCTTCAATAACTTGTTTTAAAAGCTCTCCAGTAATGTATTCTTCAGTATATGCCTTACTTGCAATATGAATTGTGTTTGCAGGATTTTCCTCATGTGCAATATATCCTCCAAGAAGAATGCAGATAATAACTATGCAAGCAAGCACTTTTTTATTTTTGAAATATTTGAAGAATTTAGGTCTTTTTGCACCAGGTGCAGATATTTTTTCAAAGTATCCCAATATCAAATCAATACCTATTGCTAAAACAGAAATCAGTACACTTCCTGCAACAATCAAAGGCATGTTATTTGTAGTGATACCTCTGTAAATAGCTACCCCCCAAACCTCCGGCACCAATAAATGATGCAATACCTGCTAAAGCAATTGTCATGACAGACATGTTACGAATTGCAGACATAATATGTGGCAAAGCCAATGGCAATTTAATTTTTTAATAAGATTTGAAGATCAGTACTGCCCATTCCTTTTGCAGCTTCAATAATCTTACTATCAATAGTTCGAATCCCAGTATATGTATTTCTAACCATAGGCAATAATCCATAAATAGTTAAAAGCTATAACTGCACTGGTATTACCTACTCCTGAAACTGGAATTAAAAATCCGAATAATGCTATTGATGGAATTGTATAAATAAGATTAACAATTGCTAAAATCCATTTATTTTTCGGATACTCACTTATAAAAATACCCAAACCCAATCCAAGTATTATTGCTAAAATAACCGAAATTAAAGAAATTTCCAAATGCTGAATCATTAAATTAGTAAAAAATCACTTTGATTAACAATCAATGACCATGTTTTCAGACAACATTTATTTCACCCGCCAATATAACCACTGTTGAATAAAAAGCAATTTATTTCGTTATATAATCCAAACTATTACAAAAAAAAGAAATATTAAACATTAAATAATATTCAACAAAAAGTATTAAAATAATACAGTAATTATAGAAATTAATAAATTAAATATAATTATTTATAATAGCAAAGTAGATAAATGTTACGATTAAGTAAAAAAATACTTAAAAATATTAAATAGTTTAAAAAAACATAAATTTTAGAGATGAAAATAAAAGGAAAACTGCAACTTAAATACAAAAAAATTCAAAGATTGCTGAAACTGTTTATGAATCTTTAGAAGTTGACAATATTGGATTTTTTAGATTCAAAAGTTGAAAAATGACACAATTGAATACAACTTAGACAATAATTCACTTGAAAGTTTTTTTATCAACAGCTGATGATTTAATAGCATCTGAAATTGTTGTAGAAAAAATTCTTGAAACAACAAAAAAAAAGAATAAAAAAAACCATTCACTTATTTAAAAACTCAATTTATAATGGCCTATTAAACATTTTAACTATATAATAGGAACTTTTATATAAACAAAAAATATAAATATATTTTATAAATAATTTCTTGATTTATTAAATACAAAATTAGAGAGTGTATATTTATGGAATGTTACTATCATCCAAACAAAGAAGGTGTTAATACTTGTGCCATCTGTGGAAAATCTGTATGTGAAGAATGCAGTTTAGAAATTGCCGGCAAAATGTATTGTAAAGAATGTTTGGAAAAAAATTGTAGGAATTGGATTAAATAATAAAACTAATGAACAAAAAAAAGAAACACAAAATATAGCTAGCCAAAATGTTGAAAAAAATCAGAACCTGTAAGGCTTGGTAAAAAAAGAAGAACCTCAAGTTTATGATGAATCTATTTACCAGCCTCCAAAAGAAGAAAAAAAGCTATTTTTGCTAGTGATTTAAGCAGTAATTTAGATCAAAGTAATGAAAATATTTATGCAGGAGATTTGCAAGAAGAATCTTCTGTTTATAATACTTCACCGCAACAAGATTATTATCCTAAAGAAGAAGTATTTAATAAACCTATTGCATATGATTCCCCATATATAATATAAAAGGAATGAGCTATTCTAAAGAAGTTAATGAAACACCAGAATCATACTTTAGAAAAGAAAGCGCACCTTACTTAGAACCATCTAAATAATATAAATCAAGATCAAAGTATGGGTCAAAAACATTATTGAAAATCAACAACAAACATTAAGACAACAACCACAAAGTGCTCAAAACGAATTTGATTACTATCCGCAAGAACAAATAGCACCACAACAACAAGCACCTCAAGATTACATTTATCCGGACCATACTTACGAGCCTGAAGAAACAAGTGCAAGACAAGCTTTAGAGGAAAAATACGAAAGATATTTGGATGACTTGTACTTTGATGAAACAGAAGTTCCTTTAGAAGAACAATTAGCTAAAAGATGAAGAAGAATACGGTTCATTAACTAAAAAACCATATGTTCCACAAACACCACAACCAACAGAAAAGAATATAATCAGCAAATAATTGAAGAACCTGCTTATGTTCCTCAACAAATGGAAAGACAAGCATACAATCCGCAAGCTAATGAAAACCAAATGTATGCACAACAACAAAATTACTACCAACAAGAACCTCAAATAAGACAACCACATAGAAGTTATGAAGAAGAACAAGAATTAGACAGACAAATACGTGATCAATTAAACATCCGCAGAGAACAACCTAAAAAATCCAAAAAACCTATTCATAACATCAGATATGAAGATGAAAAAGAACCCTTCGAATTGTAGATATTATATTAACTATCATATTAATAATAGCTATTATAATTGTATTATTCTACATTGTATACTTATTCTTCTTAACTAATAGCTATCCTACATTTTTAGATGCTGTATTTGGTCTTCAAGACCCTGGAGAATTAATAGGTAATTTAATGAAATAATTCAATTTCATTATTTACTTTTTTTTCTAAATTTTTCTAAAAACTTCACCATTCTTATAATCCAGCACCCTAATTTTTGCAGGATAATTTTCAATATATTCTGAAATTACTTTTTTTGAAATGGGGAACTTCCAGAATACTGAGTATTCTTTCACTAAAATGTGTTGAAAAACCTCTTCCAATACCTTTTGAACCTCTTCAACATTATCAAAAGGAGAATTATTAAAAATAGTATTAGCCAATCTTTCATTAAACATGTTTAAACCAGCCAAATCATCAAAATCAAAAAGTATTTACAGTATTTAAAATAGCTTCTTCATCCCTAACATTATAAATCAGATTATCATTAGCTATTTCATGTTTTAAAACTTCAATTGTTTTATCAGGCATCATGTCCTTAACCTTATCAAAATTATTTTCAGCAATAGAGCGCCTGATTAAAGTTCCGCTTACGCCTCCAATCCGTTTTACAAAAATAAACTTATTTTCATAATCAAAGTTGATTTTACTTAAAGAATTTGAAAAATAAAGCTATGACATAATTATCCTCTTCAAGCTTATCTCTTAAAAAGAACTTCATTAACTGTTTTATCAATTATTTTATAAGGTTTTGGAGCTATCCAATGACCTTCAGATATTCTGTCCATTATTAAATCAAAATTTGGAACTTCCTTATAACCTCTCGGAATATAATCTGTGTTTAAAGCTTTAAACATTTTAGCCAATGACAGAGAATACTGGCCGGAACCCATAATTCCCATAGGCGGACCTTCAACAACAACATCTGCACCTACTGAAATAGCTATTTTTGCTCTAATTTCACGTGGCAATATATATGGAATACCTCGTCCACTCCGCTCAAATAGTCCTGGAACAATAGCTACAAATAATGCATCTGGAACTTGTGACTTTGCAACTTTCATGCAATGAAAATGACCATTATGTAAAGGATTATACTCAGTAAAGTCAGCGATTAATTTCGTTTCAGAATTATTATCTGAACTTTTAGAAGTTATATCCAAATCACTGAAAAACAATTCCTCATCACGCCTAAGAATATCTTCAGTTAATGACATGAATTATAATATGAAATTTAAACTAAATAAGGATATATGTAAAAAAAAAGAAAAGTTAATAGAATTGTGAATTCTCTTTAAGGACTGATTTTTATTGTGTTTCCTGTTTGGAAGTCATTCCAGTAGGAAGTTATGATGTATTCGCCGCTCATTAATCTGATTCCTAAGCTTGCAATACCGTCTTTATTAGTAACTTTGTGATAGAAGACACCATTTACGTTAAATGATACGTTTTGGTTAGCTAATGGTTTACCTTGACCATCTAAAGTTAAAGCAGTGAAATTGCTGCCGTCAAGGTACTTCATAGAGAGATCTTTTGTTACTAAAGTTGGCATGACAGTGACTTTGTTTCCAATATCCAATCCGTCATACATTGTTGTAATAGTGTAGTTTCCTGGTCTTAAAGCTATTCCTAAGCTTGCAACACCGTTTTCATCTGGTTTTTTTGTGATAGAATACACCGTTGATGTTAAAGGTTACATTCTTGTTTACTGCTAAAGATCCGTCTTTGTTGTAGACAGTTGCTTCAAATCTGGAAGCATTTAAGTAATATTTAATTAAGTCATTTTGTACGATTAATGATTTTACAGTTATGTTAAATCCTTTTTCTTCACCGGTTACAGGGTTGTAAGCAGTTAAAATGTAAGATCCAGGTCTTAACATAATACCTAAATCAGCCATACCATCCTTATCAGTCTTTTTAGTATAGAAAACACCATTAATATTAAATCTGATTTCCTTATTAGCTATTGCTTTTCCAGTGCTGTCAGTAAACTTAGCATAGAACCTTGTAGCATTCTGATACATTTTAACCAAATCATCAGCTACAATTGTCGGATTAATAGTTACAGTAATGTTTTTAGATACATTATTATACACTTTGAACCATTATATGAAACAGTAGTTCCATATACACCAGACACTAAATTAAGTCCCATAGAAGCAGTACTGTTAGCATCAGTGGTTTTAGCATAAGTTTTACCATTAATAGTAAAGTATACAGTAGCATTAGCTATAGGATTGCCTTTAATATCGGTTAAAACAGCAACCATTTTAGTACCATCATGATAAATCATCACAATATCTGAAATGTTTAAATCAACTTTCATTGGAGTAACAGTTAAATTAAATACATTATTAGAAACCTCATAAGTTTTATCTCCTGAATAGGTAACATTTACTTTGTAATCACCAGCAATTAAAGAGTTGATTTTTACAGTAGCTACTCCACCAGTTACATTTACTTTGTATGAATCTTTTCCAATAGTAACATTGACAACACCAGTTGCATCTTCAGGTAAAATTATAACAAGAGTTGAATTCTCACCAGCAATGATTTCAGTGTTGTTTAAAGTTATATTATAATCAGAAATTTTACCGATTGAAAAGTTTTTAGTAATATTGGTTGAGTTATATTTAGCATTACCATTATAAATTACAGTAACATTATAATCTCCAGCACCTAAAAACTCCCAAATCATGAACAATAGTTTGTGAAGCGTTGAAATTAATAGTTTCAGATTTTCCATTAAACTTAATAGTTACATTACCATAAGCATCAAATGGTAAAACATTAATTTTAATTGTAGCATTTTCATTTATATTAGCAATTACATCTACATCAATAGAAGCTCCAGTAGGAGTGTTGTTTTCTATTATAGTATCATTGATTTTTGTAGTAACTGCATTATTTCCATAATAAGTTTTAGAAATAATATAATTGTTAGTTATAGAATTATTGGTACCTGCAGAAACATATATACCATAATCTTTATCAGAAATAACTAAATTATCGAAAACAGCAGCATTGTTTGCTCCATTAATTTGAATTCCATAACCAGTAGCATTAATCATATTCTTTTCAATTACTGCAGTTTCTTTTTCCAAGCAAAATTCCAATATAATCTGAGTTTATAGTATTACCTTCAATGATAAATGTAGCATTACTCCTAGTAGATCCTACCTCAATTGCAGTTTTTGTATTAACAAAAGTGTTGCCAGTTAAAATTATTTTTCCACATTACCTTGAATACTGACACATTTCATTGCATCAGATACTAAATTACCAGTAAATGTGTTTTGACCAACAGTATATTTATCATTAGCCATTATTCTAATACCCCAGCACATTGCACTACTCATACCAGAAGTTCCATTTAAATAATTATTTTCAAATACATTAAACTCACTGATACCAGAAGTTAATGTAACACCTGGAACTGAGTATAAGAAATAAATAAGATTAGCAGAAGCAGAAAGTATATTATTATTAGATACATTATTATAACTTGATGCAACTACTAAAAAGTAGATTTACCTCCAAACATACCAGGATTTTCTTTTATTGTACTTAAAGTATTATTTCTAATATTACAATATGTTGCATTTGCTAAAGCAATAGCAAAGTTTGCTGATGAGTGAACATAAGAATTAATAACATTTATACTTTTTAGTATGTTGAATTAAAATTGGTATTAACTGAATCTTATTATTATTCACCCATTGTGTAACACCATTAGAAGTACTATTATCTACAACAGTAGAATTATCAGGAACATCAGTACTATTAGATGGTTTATCTTCCACAGGAGGTTGATATTTTTTTATTAAAAAAGAATCAAAAATATTTTTAATAATCTCTTGAATCATATCAAAAATAGGATTACTATCATCTCCATATTTTTCATTTGCATAATCTTTTAAAGTAGAAGCATTATTTTTTTAAATTGAGTATAATCTTGATATTTCCAGTGTAATCTGTAATTTGATTTTCACCAAATATAACATCATTAAAGTAATAGAAATCACTGTCTGTTTTAAATAATAATCCCATAGTATTTTCAATAATATTTCCAATAATTTCAAACTTAGAATTATCTAAATCAAAGACACTGCCTCCATTAAGAGTATTATTACCAAAATAGTTATTTGAAACTTTAACTGTAGGCATTGATGCAGATATCAATCCTGATCTATTAAAAATTTCATTATTTATAAAGAAATTTCCTTCAATTACAACCTCATCATCATAATGAGATTTGATGAAAATTATTCCGCCACATGATCCTTTAATATCACCCATATTAGACTTCAAACCATCAAATATGTTTCCTTTAATTTAAAAGTCCTATTTGTGTTTAAATCAATTCCAGTTCCAAAATTAACTGAATTTCCACCTTTAAAATAATTATTTGTAATATTAAGATCATTTCCAATATATGTATGAATACCCATACTATTATTACTAAATATATTACTGTCTATATTCACCATACTAGCATTATGTAAATATATTCCTATGAAAGAATTGTTAAATATATTATTCCTAATAGTTACATTAGACTCCTCAGTAACATAGTTTTTCTGGGAATGCCTCTAAAAATCCTTCATAAGCAATTCCATTACCATTTTCAAAATAATTATATTCAATAACTTCATGCCCTCCTTTAGAAATGAAAATATTAGCACCATCCAACATTTTATTTCCACCCGTATTATTAATAAAAGTATTATTGAAAAATACGGTACTATGACCACGAACATAAATAGATATACCTAAACTATGTTTTGATGCACTGTTATTTAAGAAATAATTATTTGCAATATAACTATTATTACCTACAATATATAATACCGGATTATAAGCACTATTATTTAAAAAGTATTATTAATAGCTGTTACTTTTTTAAGGTATAAACAGAAGAAAAGACCCTCATTTGATATTTTAAGTTTCAAATAAGAAGATGCCATTGAGTATATCTCATTAGAATCAAATAAGTTATTTATAAGTGTAGATTCTGGAGATATTGTGTAAATTGCAGATGCATATTTCCAATTTAATTGCGTACCCTGATTTTTAGTATAACCATAAATAAAATTTTTACCAAAAACAGAATTTCTAACAGTTAAATTTCCACCACAATCATAAATAGCTCCTCCATATTGAATTCCATTTTCATACCAATCTTTATTATACAATCCATTATGAACAAACTTAGAATTAATAACTTTTAAATTAAATCCACTATTAAAAAACTGCTCCACCTTTTTAATTCACCGTTTCTGATAGTTCCCAAATTATTAGCAAAATAGGAATTTTGAATAATTAAATTATCTTGAAGATTATATATGGCTCCACCACTAACTGAAACCGTGTTAGATTCAAATGTACAATTATTTAAAATCATGGTCCCATTATTGTAAATAGCACCATTAAAAAGTTGCTTTATTATTTACAAAAGTACAATTATTTTAATATTAAAGTACCTTCATTGTAAATAGCACCACCATTGATTCCTTTAGCATTGGTTAAATTCAAGTTAGATAAAGTTAACTTACCATTACTAGAAATATTAAAAATAGTATTTTTATTATTGGCTGAAATAGTAGCACCATTTTCAGAACTAATTGAAACATCATCATCAATTAAAATAGTATTATCAACAATATAATTAGAGTCATCTAAGACAACATTACTGTCCAAAGTCATATTATTCAAAGAATCAACTGCAGAAACTGAATTAATACACAAAAACAAACAACAATCCTAAAAATAAAAATTTTAATGTACAATCCATTTACTTTTCACCTCCATTTAAATTCATAAATAGTCAAATAAGTAGGGACTATCAATTAATCTATTAAACTACACCATATTTAAAACTTTTATATGAATAATAAAAAATATCATATTTAAAAAAAAGAGGAAATAAAAGCCTCATTGAAAAATTTTAAAAATTATTTTTTCTTATATCCAACAACTAACAATGCAAATATAACCACAATAACCACAATAAAAAATATCAAATAATTATTATCATTAATATTTTTAGAAACATTGATTTTTTTCAATTTCATGAGCTTCTGGTGAAGAAGAAGCACCATGTGAACGTGGACTAGATTGACCTGCACCAACATTTGATTTTACAGGTTTGGATTCACTAGGATTTTCATCATTAGTTTTATCACTGTGACTATATGAAGGCAACATATTTAAACTATCACCAACATCAGAACCACTATCTAAGTCTGTAGCATTATTATCAAAATTCAGTATTTTTACTATTATCTTCAGATGTAGAATCATCTTTTTAGTATTATCTTCAGAAGTATTATTATCTGGAATGGTTGTGTTATTATTGACATCAGATGTGGAATTATCTGTATTTGTAGTATTATCAATAATTTCTGTGTTGTTAGATGTAGAATTACTTACATTTGTATTATTAATTTCAGTATTATTCGTAATGTTAATTGTAGAATTATCAACATCAGTATTATTAGTAATTTCAGATGTAGAATTACTTATATTCTTATTATCATCAACTTTAGTTGGATCTTTAATAGAATCTTTACCTTAGAAAAAAGTCATCCCATAAATCTTTAATATAATCAAATATTTTATCTATAAATGAGCTACTTTCTCCTGTGTATTTTTTATTATCAGATCCGTTGAAATTTTTGGAATTATAAAGATAAATATAATCCTCAATATTTCCAGTGAAATCTTTAATTTCATTATCCGTGAAATTCATATATTGAATTTGGTAATATGTGTCATTAGCTAAAATTATTAAACCATCATTATTTTCAATAATATTTCGGACAATGTTAATTTTTTGAAGCTACAGAATCAAATAACGCTCCATCATTAAGAGAATTATTTGCAAAATAATTATTATTAACTTCAACATTACCTAAAGGACCATCAACATCAGTTATACCATCAATATAATAAAATCCACCGAATAATGAATGAATAATTCCATTACCATGTGCAACAGTATTTTCAATAAAAGCATTACCAGTAATTGTAATATTATCCCTTACTTTAATAGAAATTATAGGACCTAAACTATCATTATTACCTACTTTTCTAAAGACATTTCCTGAAATAACAGTGAAATGAGAATTTATATCAACATACCCCTTATGAGAATTACCATCAGGACCTCCACCATAGAAATAGTTATTTTTAATATTAACATATCTTCCAGTGTAAGTATCAATTGCATAATTTGAATTTATAAATATATTTGAAGTTATATCCACATTATTTCCATGTTCTACAGAAATAGATTTCCTGGAATTATTAAATATATTATTACTAATAGTTAAATTCGCAAAGTTTTGTCTTCACCAGTAGGATTAAGATAATGAATACCATTAGAATTTTCGAAATAATTAAAGGCAATTGTATTATTTACTCCATCAAGAATTAAAAATCTCATAAACTTCCCAATAATTAGGATCTTCAAAATAACCTTTATCAGTAGCATTCCCATCTCTATAAAAAAGTATTTCCACCAATAAACATATTATTTCCACTAAGCCACATGGATTGTGCAAGAGAACGTGCATTATTATTAATAAACGTATTATTTAAAATAAGACAACCTTCACCATCATCAATATCTATAGGAGCAACAGCAGCAGAGTTATTTGAAAATGTATTATTAATTATGAATACTTTATTATATGCTGAAATAGCACTAGCTATACCTTTATTACTTAAATTTATTTTTTTTAGTAACATAAGAAGATAACATAGCATATATTTCATTTGAATCAAATTCATTATTTATAAAAGTTGAAACAGTTGCATTTGAGTAAACAGCACCTCCATATTTATCAGATAAATCCACATTTTTTATTCATATTGTCTGTGTACCCATAAATATAGTTTTTAATAAATTTAGAATTTCTAACTAATAAATTATCTCCACAGTTATAAATAGCTCCACCATACATTTTTCCGTTTTTATACCAGTTAGTATTAAATAGATGATTTTTACAAAAGAACAGTTGTCAACAGTTAAATTATTGGCATAATTAGCTATTGCTCCTCCCTGTAAAATACCATTTTTAATTTTTGCATAATTTCCAATGAAAGTGGAATCTTGAATAGTTAAATCATCCTGAAGATTTATATAGCCCCCACCACTGACTGAAGCAACATTGGCTTTAAAAGTACAGTTATTTAAAATAATCGTTCCATTATTGTAAATAGCACCACCAAAAGTTGCTTTATTATTTATAAAACTACAATTATTTAATATTAAAGTACCTTCATTGTAAATAGCACCACCATTTACTCCTTTAGCATCAGTTAAATTCAAGTTAGATAAAAGTTAACTTAGAATTACCTGAAACATTAAAAAAATACTATTTTCATTATTAGCTGAAATAACAGCACCATTTTCAGAACTGATTGAAACATCACCATCAATTAAAATGGTTTCATCAACAACATAATCAGAATCCTCCAAGATAACATTATCATCTAAAGTCATATTATTCAAAGAATCAACTGCAGAAACTGAATTAACACATAAAACAAATAACAATCCTAAAAGCAAAATCTTTAATTTAAAGTTCATCTTTTTTTTCACCTCCATTTAATTCCATGATAGTCAAATGAAAATTAAAGAAAAATTGACTATTAATTAAATTATTAAAATGTAATATATTTAAAAACTTTTTAATAAAATATAAACAACTAAACAAATATTAACTTAAAACACCAAACTAAACTAAAGGAGGGATAAAATGGATACAATAATTGAAAACTGTAAATTAATAAATAAAATTGGAAATTTTTATGTTGGAATTAAAAATGGAAAAATAAGCTAAAATATCCAAAATTCCATTTGAAGGTGGTAAAAAATTGACATTAATGGAAAACTACTTCTCCCAGGATTTATTGATCCTCATGTTCATTTTAGAGATCCCGGATTAACAAAAAAGAAGATTTCAAAACAGGCAGTGAAAGTGCAGCTAATGGAGGATTTACAACAGTTATAGATATGCCAAATACTATCCCTAAAACAAACACATACAAAGCCCTAAAAGAAAAAATAGCCATTGCTGATAAAAAAGCATTGTAAATTATGAGCTTCAGGCAGGTTGGAATACTTTAGAAGAAATGGAAAAATGATTAGCTTAAATCCAATATCCTTTAAAATATTTATGGATTTGGAAAATGATGAAACTTTAGAAGGGATATTTGAAGATTTAGGAACTTTAAAAAAAAACTACTTCATATAACGGCCTTGTAGCAGTGCATTGTGAAAATAAAGCTATTATAAAAAAGGAAATCAGTAGATTAAAAAAAAAAAAGAAGAAAATATTCCAATTGATTACAGTTATGCCAGACCTAAAGCAGAAGATGAATCTGTAAAACAGGCTATTGAACTAGCTAGTGCAAATAATTTAAATTTACATATTTGTCATTTAAGCTCTAAAAATCCCTAAATTTAGCTAAATCCAATAATGTAAGCTATGAATTTACACCACATCATTTATTATTAGACAACAGTACATACAATACTTACGGCACAATGATAAAAACAAACCCCCCCCCCATTAAGAGAGGCAAAAGATAAAATAAACATAAGTGACATTGATGAAAACACAATTATTGCAACAGACCATGCTCCACATACACTTGAAGATAAAAAAAATCAGGAGTTTGGAGTTCTTCACCAGGAATTCCCGGATTAGAAACTGTAGTATCTCTTTTTGTTAACACAGGTAAACAAAGGAAATCTTGATTTAAAATTAATTCCAAAAAATATTATCCAAAAATGCTGCTAAAGTTTACAATTTAAAAAATAAAGGATCAATATCAATCGGGAAAGATGCTGATTTTACAGTTATCGATTTGAAAAAAGAGGGCAAATTCAATATTGAAAATTTCAAAACAAAAGCCAAATATTCACCATTTGACGGTCAGGAATATACTGGCGAAGCAGTAATGACCATAAAAAACGGTAAAACAATAATGAATAAGTTATAATTAAAAAGAAAAAATGATGAAAAGGTGTTGATACACCTATGCATCATATAATGCGTTTTAGGACATGCTTCGATACATTGACCACATAAGGTACAGAATCCCATAATTGGGAATTTTTCATTACCTGTTGCATGGAGCATATTATGGACATGCTTCGATACAGTCACCACATTCGTCACATTTATATGGGTTAAATTCTATCCTGTCTCTAGTTACAGTTTCACCATCAATAACTTTTTCTATTGAACCAACAGATAAAAAGCATTATTGGAACAGACTGCAGCACATGCTCCACATCTAATACAACTTGCAAAAAAGATGGTTCAGCATTCTGTTTCTTCTAATGCAGGACATAACATACCAGTTTTAGTTACTACACGAATTGCTTCAGTAGGACATTTATTAGCACATGCACCAACAAAGTCACATTTTTCAGCATCATAACCTAATCCTTCAGTATCTGCAGGAACTCCGTCAGCCCATTCAACATCCATACTTAATGCATCAGTAGGACAGAGTTTTATACATAATTGGCATGCAGCACATGCATCTGGAATTAATACAGACAAGTTTGCAGCATTAGCTTTAATAAAGTCACCAGGACATGCTTCAACACAAGTATTACATCCAATACATTTAGATAATTCTAAATCGAAAGAATTAATGGTTTTAGCACGTTTTGCAGGTTTTTCTCAGAAATAAATACTGCATTCCAAGGACAGGTTTGTGAACATAAACCACATTTAATACAAACATCATCAGCTATTGAAATGGTTCCACCAATTTCATCAAGAGTAATTGCACTAACAGGACATGGATCTACACAGGTTCCACAACCTACACAATCATTAATGTAAATAGGTCCTTTACCTTCAAGGTCAATAACTTCGCCTTTAGGTTCTACAATACCAGGAATACCAATTACATCAACAGGACAGATGTTTACACATTTTTTTTGACACATTACACAGAAACCTTCAACTTCCATTAAATCGTTTCCAGTAAGTTTAATAGTGTCTTGCGGACAAGCTTCGGCACATTTACCACAGGAATTACATAAAAGTAGAGTTAAATACTAATCTTACTTGATCTTCAGCCCCTTCTGCAATAGAATATGTTTCTACTTTTAATGCGCCTTCAGGACAAACATCAGCACATTTTGGTTCTCCTCCACAAGTATCACAGTGAATAATGGAAGTAGGTGTTACATCAATAGCTGAGGTTGGGCAGGTACCTTCACAAGCACCACACCTGATACAGCCATCTTCATTAAATACTATCATTATTAAAAACCCCTCAATTAGAATTTTTTTTAATGATGTTTCCTTCGCACTGTCTACAATATCTACTTCAGCTAATCTCATTTGGCTATCCATAGTGTGAGTTGCACAGGATAAACATGGGTCGTATGCTCTGATAACCATTTCCATTAAGTTGAATATTTTATCGTCTACTTCTACACCAGGTTTGATGTAATCTTTAGCTACTTGTTGAATACCCATTTCCATAGCTGGGTTGTTTTGGATAGTAGCTACAACAATGTTAGCTTCAGTTACTAAACCATTGTCATCACATGCATAGTTGTGTATTAAAGTACCACGAGCAGCTTCTACAATACCTGCACCTTCACCAGCAGTTCTTTCTAATTCTTCTGGGAATTTTGGACCAGATAAATCTTGATCTAATGCATCAGCAGCACATTCAGCAGATGCTAATAATTCAATAAGTCTTGCCCAGTGGAATAATAATGGTGCTTGTGCATATCCAAATTTGTCATGGAATTCTTCAAATGCAGCTTGTGCAAGAGGTGCTGCATCTGGCATTTTATCAGCAACGTTAATCCTGGATAATGGTGCTACTCTGTAAATACCTTCAGGATATCCTAATTCTTTAATGTAAGGGAATTTTAACCAAGAGTAAGGTTTTACATGTTCAGCAACAACATCTTTGTATTCTAAGTTTTTTTGTATTCAGTGTAGATACTACCATCAACATCTTTTATTCTTACATCACCATTGTAAACATCCCATACACCATCATTTACAAGACCACAGTGTCTGGTGTCACCAAAAGTAACCTAAAGATTTGACTAAATCCATTTTTTCTTCAAAAAAATAGGTTTAGCTAAGTCGAGAGTAGCTTGTGCTAATTCTACGTTTCCTTTGAGCTCTTTGTAATAAATCTTTTTTTGAGTTTCATCATCTAATTCAGTAGAAATACCTCCAGGAGTAGAGGAAGTTGGGTGAATTGGACGACCACCGATTTTTCTTACAATTTCTAAACCATTTCTCCTAAGTTCAATTGCTTGAAGTGCAATTTCAGGTTGAATCTTTAATAATTTGGAAAACATTTCTGGTTTTTCTGGTTCCATCAGGGGATGATTAAATCAGGAGCAGCTAAGAAGTAGAAATGAAGTGCGTGGGAGTGCATAAATGAACCCCAGTTCATAATTTCTCTCATTTTATATGCTGTTGGTAAGATTTTTTCATCTTCGAAACCGAAAATTTGGTCAACTGCTTTTTGCAGCTGCTAAGTGGTGTTGAACATCACAAATACCACAGATTCTTGGTACAATCTAGCTAATTCTTCAACTGGACGACCTTGTAAGAATTTTTCGAAACCTCTGAATTCCATAACATGTAATCTTGTATCGACTACATTTCCATCATCATCGAGCTGTACAGTAATTTTAGCGTGACCTTCAATACGTGTTACAGGCTCCATAGTAAGTTTTACCATATTATTCTCCTCCTTTCTGCATTTTCATAGGGACTAAAGCAGCAGGTAATGTGTAAGTGTAGAAAGTACCTACAATATCATCTAATTGATCTGCTACAGCTTCAGGGTCAACAGTTTTATCTTCGTCGACACCGTAATCAGATGCAATAGCACTAATCATTTTTGCTCCTTGGTCTAATACTTTAGAAGTAGGACCGTAACATCCTCTACATTGGATTCCAATAGAAGGACATTCTGCTCCACATAAGGAAACAGTTGCAGGACCCATACAAACTAAACCTTGGGAAATTAAACATAAATCTTTTTCAGGAGCTCCAACTTCAAATTGTCTTTTAATGAAGTCCATAGCTAAACCAGCAGGTGGTTTTTCTCTAGGACATACTTCACAAAGGTTAGTTGCAGGTAATTCGATAGTTTCTCCACGTAATAATGTTAAAACAGCTTCAGCTACAACATCAGAACGAGGTGGGCAACCAGGAATAATTAAATCAATATCCATTGCTGCACTTAATGGTCTTACTCTGCTTTCAAGAGCTGGTACTTCTTCATTAGGAATAATTCCTTCGGATTAACAGTAGAACATGAATTAATGTAAGCTTCTTCTTCTAATTCTTCTACAGTCCATAAGTTACCAAGTCCTGGAATTCCTCCATAACATGAACAAGTTCCATAAGCAATAACAAATTTTGCTTTTTCATTTAACATTTCAGCTAATTCCCTGTTTTCATCATTCCTAATTCCACCTTCTACGATGAGAACATCTAATTCTGGTACTTCATCATATTTGGTATCCATAAGTACAGGGGAGAATTCAAAATCAGCTAATTCCATAACATCTAATAAAGATTCGTGGAAATCAGCAATTGATAAGTGGCAACCGGAACATCCGCCTAACCACATAGTTCCTATTTTTACTTTATCAGCCATAATAACTCCTCCAATCTAGTTTTCAGCATCTAATTGTTCTTTTAATGGTGCAGGACCTAATTCTTTGATTCTGTTAACCATCATTTTAACAGCTTCAGAGAATTTTTCACCTTCGGATGCGGAAATCAATCGTGGTGAACTCTTTCTTTTTCCAATTCCCATATCTTCAACAAGTTTGTAGATTAATCTCATTCTACGATCTAACTTATAATTTCCAGCATCATAGTGGCAGTCACCCATGTGACATCCAGCTACAAATACACCATCTGCCCCTTCTTTAAATGCTTTTAACACAAATTGTGGGTCAATTCTTCCAGAACACATTACACGAATAACTCTAATATTCGGTGGGTATTGCATCCTTGCAGTACCTGCTGTGTCTGCTCCTCCATAGGAACACCAGTTGCAACAAAACATTACAATTTTTACATCATCAGCCATAGAGTTTATCCTCCTCTATCATATTTTACTAATTTGAAATTATTTTCAAACCAGATTATTCAAATTTAAAAATTTTTTAAATTCTTCTTTAAGACAAAAAAAATTTAGTCATACCGCCAATTTTTTACCTTATTCACAATTTTATGTACTTAATGAGCTAGCTCAGCATAACATTAACGTACTGATTAATATATTACTATATAATTAATATAAAGGTTACCAGAACTTAAAGCCAAAAGTTTATATAGTATAAAACAAGATTTTAAGAAGCTAATAAAAAAAGTTAAAATTTAAAAAAAAAGAAAAATAAGAGGAATTACATCCCATCTACACTCATATCAATCATTTTTTTGAGTATCGGCAGCTAATTCATCAGGAAGTCCTGTAATATCCATACTTAAGAAACCTCTTACAATCATGGAAGCTGCTTCTTCTTCAGTTATTCCTCTTGAAGTCAGATAATTGATTTCGTCTTCATCAATTTTTCCAACTGCTGCTTCGTGAGACATTTCAAGATTTGCAGAACTTGCCTCAAGTTCAGGAACAGCATAAATCATACTGTCATCAGACAATACCAACCCATGACATTCCAAATGACCTTTAACTTCAGGAACAGTTCCAGCTAAATGTCCTCTAGCAAATATTTGAGATTCATCCTGAGATACTGCACGAGAAATAACTTCTCCTCTTGCACCGGGAGCATTAAGATAAGCTCTTGGAACCTACATCAATAACAGAATCTTTTTACCTCCCTGAATACTTTTGGAAAATTGCTCTGGGAATTTGCACCATCACAATAAGCAGTAGGATAAGACTGTAAAGTATTGACCGGACTGGTTAAAATATAATTATTTAAGTATGTACCGTTTTCTTCAACCTTAATTCCTGTTCTTGGACGTACTTCCACCTGTTCTGCCCAATTATGAACCATGGTAAAAGTTATTTTAGCACTGGGTTTTTACATAGAGTTCAGATACTCCAACATGCATTGCAGATGAAATATCATCACCAGTTGCACATCCTGTAATTAAATGCAGTTCAGAGTTTTCTTCAGCGATAATAACATTATGAGCTGTTTGCATAATATCTTCATCACTAATAAACATACATGCCTGTACAGGGAAAACCTCTTTAGTTCCAGGTAATGACCTTACAAAATATCCGCTTTTAATTCCGTCTTTTTTCTTCACGTAAAGCTGTTTTAGCAGTATATTTATCTCTGCATCAGGTTTTACAACATTCCACATGTAATCTTTTAACCCAATGATATTTATCTAAAGCAACACCAATATTCATGACTTCAACTGAATCAGACATTGAATTATTTGTAAATACATTAGACTGATCAACTTGTAAAAATGAACCTGACCTTCCCTTTTTCTTCTGTATCTACCCCAACTTTTTAAAAAGAGTATTCTTAGTCTTTTTAGATACATCATCCAAATCATCTAAAAGATCAATTCCATCTATAATTTCATCTGAAAAATTTTCAATTGTAACATCTACACCAAGTGGAGCTTTTTTATCTTTAGCTCTTTCAGCATCATTTAATACATTGCGCACATTCAACACATCCATTGAAACCTTCTTTCCTAATATCCTCAATAATCTCAGCAGGATTACCTGAACAAGCTATTTTACCATCCATTAAAACATGAGCTTTATCAGCACTTACAAAATTCAAAATATAACCTAAATGAGTAATTAAAAAGACCGCTTCTTTTTTCTAGAATCATGTTTTAAATCCTTATCAAGTAAAAAGTACCAATTTCACTAGCTATCAATTTCAACATTTTCAATATCCACACCGGAATCCGGCTCATCAAACATAGTGAAATCAGGCATTTGAGCAAGTAACTGTAAAATTTCAAGAACGTTTAACTTCCCTCCTGAAAATCCGAAATTAACATCCCTGTCTAAAAATTCATCATTAAATTTAAGTTTTTGAGCCAATTCCAACATTCTGGCATTTAACGGTTCATTAATTTCTTGATGAGATTCAATTTTAAGCAAATCACGAACTGACACTCCACGAATAGATGGTGGAGATTGGAAACTTACCCCAATTCCCTAATTGGACACGTTCAGCTGTAGTTAAATTAGTAATATCTTTTACCTTTAAATTTAATTGTTCCATTAACTACATTATATTGTGGAAAACCAAGAATTGTTAAAAACAATGTACTTTTTACCAGCACCATTCGGGCCTAAAAAGAACATGAGAGTCTCCCCCTCATCAATTGAAAGATTAATATCCTTCAAAACTCTTTTTGCCGGCCACTTCCACAGCCAAATTTTCAATTTCTGAGTAACATCTTATCACCTTATTTAAAAGACATAAATTATACAACACTATTACATTTAAATTAAGATATATAAATATGTTATAATTATAAATCTTACATACAAATGTTTTAAAAAAAAAAAAGTTAATGCTCAACCAAAAAAGAAGCAATTTAAATAAAAAAATAGACATGGTAACTGAAAAATAATATTATTCAGTTACAATAATGAATTCACCGACTTTTTTCTACTTTAGCAAAAAGGAACTAATAATATATCTCCATTTCTTTTAGCACCTTTAACATGAATATTGCGACCGCTTTCTACCCTAATAGCTATATCAACAATTTTTCCAGTTTTTTTTTCGTTGATAATTAATTCATCTAAGACACCAAGAATACGAGCATTATTAGTAGCTACCTGATAATTTTTAATTTCGCTCCATAACTTTTCTTCTCTTTTTGGGAATTTGTTTATTTTCCATCACATCACCTGACAAATTTTCATTAATTATATAAAAATATTTTAATTTCATCATATTTAAATTTAAATAGTTTTATTAATGAAAGCCTGATAAAATTTTTCAGCAACAATACTGTCTTTAAGGGTATTAATATTTAATGCCAATTCAATTTTAGGCAAAATAAGTTGCTCCTCCTCCTGAATTTCATTAACACTTCTTAAAACATTCAAACCAGAAGGTACACTGCCATTAAATTCATAGGAATATTCCAAATCTAATTTTTTTAAAAATTTCAACAGGAACCTGAGTAGACAAAAGAATCTTTAGCAGATTCCAAATATTTAGTCAATACAAAATCAATAGTTTCACCACTAATAAACGGTAAATCTGCATTAATAAATAATAAGATATCATTTTTTGATTCAGACTCAAAAAGAGTTAGAATATAAGACAAATCATTTAAATAATCAATTCCACTTAGTGTCTAAAATTTGAAAATTTCCATTTAATGATTCCAAATATTTGGTTGTTTCCTGAGTATGGGAACTTACAGCAATAACAACATCTTCAACTAATTTAGATGAAGAAATATTATCAAGAACATATTTAATTAAAGGTTTGCCATGTAATTTAAATAGAGGTTTTCAACATCAACTTTCAGACGAGTTCCCCCTACCTCCAGCCATAACAATAGCATAAATCATGACAAAAACCTTTAGAATCAATTATGCATATTTGCTGCCCTGTAATTTCATCCTCTTACCGAGAATACATTTTTGACCTTGGCAGCCCCCAATAGGTGATTTTGAGTTCCCATAGAATTCATACAGCGAGCCATAATAGCTGAACCTAAAGCCAAACCGTCTTCAACAAATACAACTTTATCAAACTTATCCTGAACCGCTTCTAAAATAAGCTGTGGTTTACGTCCAGTAATACCTGCTCTTCCAGTAATACCTAATGCAGAACCGGGAGTAACAACATTTTCCTCAAATGCAACATCAAAACACGTGTAACAATTTTAGTACTTACATAATCCATAGTAGACAATAATGTTGGAAGACCATCTCTGTCATAGAATTTAGCTCCAAGATCCATTAAATCTTCTAATTTATCACCATTAACACCTACATCACAACCAATTAAAGTTGTACCTGCATTTTCAGAAGCAACAGGATCTAATGGAACAGTACCGAATCTATCTACATCCATAGGAACTTTACGAATATCAATTAATTTATGAGCTTCTTCAGCATTAGCTTGAGCTTTTTAGTATTGGCTTTCTTAATCAATTTATCAGAATACAAATCTAAAGCAGCTCCATTATTCTTATCAATTTCACCGGAACCTCTAGCTAAAGAATCACTAACTACACCAGCCAAACCTAAAAAATTACCTACAGTATTTGCATAAGGCTGATTATCATTAACAATACGGCCAGCTAATGTGGATCCGAAATCTAGAGAAATACATGGATTTCTATAATCAACATCAGTCCATTTAGCTCCTAATTTAATACCTACAGTAACAAGTTCGCCTTCCATCTCATTTGCAACAGTTTCCTTACCTTTAGGCGGAACAACACTAGCTACAGCACCATCAAACATTACCTTATTTAAAAGAGAATGTTTTTGCAATCTTTCAGGAAGTTGGGAAACACTCATAGCAGGAGACATTTTTCTTGGTGGGATGCCTGCATCTAAACAGCCGTCGCTAATGCAATAACTAATTGGCCTGCTTCTTCAGCAGTAGCAAAAACCTGCGGTTACACCAGTAGATCTAACTACAAAATCCAAATCATTATCTTTATCAACATGAGCTTTTTTAAAGATTCCAAAACCGTATCTTTAATTAAATCAGCAACAGCTTCTTTTGAAAGTTCAATACCCCAAACAGTTTTACCAAAAACTTCTTCATTAGGTTTAGGTGGACGAATATCTCTAGTCATTTTCACTGTTTTATTGAGCAGATAACATTCACTAGTGTTTAAATTAGTAGCCATAACAATACATTTGGTTGTAGTGTTACCTAACTCTACAGAAGCAGTTACATAAAAAAACATCTGGTTTTTTAACAGCAGACTTTGCGGTCCAGCCCTATTAGCTCTCAAAAGAATCTAAAATTTCCTTCATGAGACTTAGCTATTATAGGTTTAGGACCTTTATTAAAATTTTACCTAAAAGACATTATTCAAACCTCAATAAAACTGTATTAAAAGTTAGTTAATAATATCTTTTTTATAATAATATAAATCTTATTAAATGAATTTGAAAAAAGTAAGAGAATAGATTAGAATAAACCAATCTATACTAATTTGTTGATTGGTGATCTTCAACAGCTTCAGTACCGAAGTCAGCAGCTGCTTCTGCAATGAACATATCAGTTTGTGCTACAGCAGGGAATGCTATTTTAGCGTTATCGATAGGTCCAAAGAGAACGAAGTCTCCACCAGTCATAACTTGAACAATGTTTGCACCAATATCACAAACAGTGTAAGCAGTTTTGTTTCCAGCTTTTTGTAGTCTCTTAACCAATCCCAAGCAGAAGGTACATTGTGAATACCAGAACCTACTGGATATCCCCTTATTTAGCTTTTTCTGCAAAAAAGTAGTTTTTGCAGCAATACCTGCACCTTTGTCCTAATGGAGTAACTGCAGTATCCATCATGAACTTGTCGATACCACAAATCAGCAGCTACTTCAAGTAAACCTTTTCGTAAAGCTCCATCATCTCCGTTTTCCCACATAGCCATTTTACCGTCAACGGTAGCATTCATTGGGTTGAAAACCTAAGATGATAGAAGCGGAAATATCAGTTTCTGCAAGAGCATCCAATTCTGATTTATCTGCAGCCATGTTGATGGAGTTGTAAATAGCTCTTTCAGTTAAACCAACTTCATCAGCATATTGTGCACCAGCAACTCTAGCATCACCGGAAGTAGAATCTATAAGGAATGGTTTATCACAGATATCACCAATGTACTCAATGTATTTTACAATAGCTTCTTCAGTTTGACTGAAAACTTGTACAATACATGGGGTTACCTGTTACATCAGACATTTTCAACCATGTCATTAACTAAAGATTCTGCTCTACTTTTTATCAAAATCACCTGTTAATTCATCACTAATAATAGTCCACTGTAGAAAATAATAGTACCTGCTAATACAGTAGGATATTCCCTGGTTGACCTCCCATTTTTACACCAGCAAAGTCAAATACAACTTGCTCTTTATCAAATCTAAACATTACGCAATCCTCTATAATATAGCAGCTATTAATGTAAGTAAATTGAATTTCATAACTACTACTAAAATTAATAAACCGATTATTAAACCGTATAAAATACCAACATCTCTACCTGTTTGTTGACCTAAACGTTGATAATATTCCCCCACAGTAAAAATCCACTTTTTCTTCAGCATCATCTAATTTTAGCGATGATATCTTTTAAATCATCTGATGAAACCATTACTTGAGGTATTGATTTTTTTCTTCATCACTCATATATAAACACCTCTACATTCCACATAATTTTACAATAGCAGGAATAAGAACTAGTAAAATAACAGCTAAAAGAATACCAATAGCGAAACCTTGAGTCCTAGTTGCTAATAACCCTGCGAAAAGTTTTCCTTCCCTTGCAATGAGTTTTGAACTGTAATCAGCATCTTCAGAAGCATTTTTAATGCCGTTTATATTAGGTTTATTAGAAATTTGTACCATATTTCATGCCTCCTTAAATTAGACCTAAGAATAAAGCTCCAATTACTAAAGAGAATGCTAAACCAATCATAATACCTTGAACTTTACCAGCATAATTACCTGCAAGGTTTCTTTGAATTGATCCTACCATATCTATTTTAGTATTGATATTTCTCATTCTTGCTTCAATGAGAGCAGTTTCAGCTGAAACAACTTTAATTTCTTCTCCTTCATCTTCATCTCCATCGTCACCTTCGACAGAAATAACCATTGCTTCTTCTTCAAAAGCACCAGGGTCTTTTTTCAACACATTCATTAATTTTAGCTTGGATTGCTCCAACATCTTCAGTGTCATTAAATCAACAATTTCTAATTGTTGTTGGAATCTTTCAACACCATCTAAAGGAACATTTTCAACAAAGGAAATTGCACCAGTTGCTCCAATAATTTTCTTTTTTATCAGGGTCTGCACCATTTTCATGTAATGCTTTGAAAGATTGGCCTGTAATATGACCTTGTACTTCAGCACCTGCTAAAATTAAGAAACGGATATTAGGATTAGATATAATGTTTGCAACAACTTTTTCTACACCTAAATTTTCTGTTTTACATGGACCTGCGATTGCTGCTCCAGAAAGTTCTGCTTCAATATGTGAAGCTAATGTTGTTACTGCAACAGGGACTTTCAGGATCTCCTACAATGTAGTCCCCACTAATAACCGGCCAGCCAGCTGCTTGGTTCTTTTTTATCAGCCATCTATAAAAAAACCCAGCACATGTAACTGAACGAAGTACAATTGAT
>VOFJ01000307.1_pt1 | contig 121773 bp, 109 predicted proteins | sample 5384081 | NCBI WGS metagenome assembly VOFJ01 (sample SAMN12384729, study PRJNA508395) | human gut metagenome | isolation source: healthy gut I | host: Homo sapiens
AATGTTGCCGTAAATGTTCCCGGTTCGCTGTTCTCACTTGCAAAGGAGGGAGCCACAAACAGCACATACGACATAAGCCGTTTCAGGGCGCACGCCGATGCTTATGCGGAAATAGCCTTGAATCATTCACGCGAAATCAAACAGGTGAAAGGGCTGCGCGTTGGAGCTGCCGTCAAGTTCCTTGTAGGAGCCGGCAACATCGACGCTTATTTCAAGCAGGCCGATCTTACACTGGGCGACAACATGTGGACAGCACGCACCAATGCCGACATCTATGCCTCCGTGAAGGGCCTCGAATACAAACACGACTTCAACGACCGCACCGGAAAAGAATATGTGTCAGGTGCCGATTTTGATTCATATGGTGGGCCGAACGGATTCGGAATGGCATTTGACCTGGGCGCCGAATATGAGTGGTCGGACTGGAAGTTCTCTGCGGCGATCATAGATCTCGGATTCATATCATGGAGCGACACACGACTGGCTACCACAGGAGGCGAAAAGACCGTGAATACAGACGCATTCACTTTCAATGTCGACAATGACGCCGAGAATTCCTTCGATAATGAATTTGACCGGCTCGGCGACCAATTGTCGGAACTGTATGAGCTTGAAGACTACGGCGTAGTCGGCTCGCGCACCCGCATGCTTGGTGCAACGATGAACCTGGGCGCACAGTACACACTGCCCGTCTACCGGCATTTGACCTTCGGACTTCTGAACACAACGAGAATCAATGGTAAATACAGCTGGACAGAATTCCGCCTTTCTGCCAACGTCGCTCCTGTAAAATGCTTTTCGGCAGGCACCAATGTGGCTGTCGGCAGTTTCGGGTGGTCGTTCGGATGGATTGCAAATCTGAAAGTCACCGGCTTCAACATGTTCCTCGGCATGGACCACACTCTTGGCAAACTCGCAAAACAAGGACTGCCTTTAAGTTCAAATGCCTCGGTAAATCTCGGTATAAATTTCCCGTTCTGACCCATGTGCAATCGGACTGACAAGTCCTTGACATACTGACTTGCAGATAAAACGCCCCCTGAATCCCGGATAACGGAGTCAGAGGGCGTTTTATGGCTGGTTGAGTATCAGCATTTACCGGCTCACGTCTCCTTGTCGGAATTGCGGGCCACAAAACTTAATCGACAATCCAACATTTTTTAGCATTGTAAATTTGCTCAGTCGTTTCTGTTATGTTAATTTTCCATCTTTGACACTTTATACCATAACACACTAAAGCACACCACCTTACGGCAGTGTGCTTTGTAGTATTACAGAATGAAGCGTTTATTTTAACATTACTTTAACACTTTGCGATACATGGCGTTTAGAGTCTTTATCTTAACTATTTGTGTATCAACGCAGATATTGTTTATCTGCTGAAGACGGTCGGTGAGCTCGTTGCGCTGGAACAGAGGTATATAACCTGCACCTTGTATGTATCCGAGCTTGAAGTCTCGTATTGTGCCGATGAGCCGGTCTATGGACAGTTCGGGCAAGTCCATCTGTTTCTGAAGTATCTTAAGTATGACCATGGAGAGAAAGCATATGAGGAAGTGAGATCGGATTCGGTCGGCGCGCTGCAGATAGACGGGGCGTGCGTCGAGGAAGGATTTGGTAGTGCGGAACAGGTGCTCGACCTCATGGTGGAACGAGCGGGCGCGCAGTACGTCGACGGCGTCATCGTCAAGCGAGGTGCCGTAGGCATAGAAGCCGTCAAAGCGGGCTTCGTTTTCTATCACCTTTGTATCGAGAGACATAGATATGTGTTCGGCGGGCTCTCCGTCTTTGGTGACGTATACGGTTGATACATACTGGCGAGGGTCTTGCTGCGACTGGCGTGACTTGACCTGTTTGTTCTTAATGATTTTTTCGGCGGACTTTATGCGCTCTTCACGTTTGTGGCGCAGATACAGGGCGAAGTCGTGGCAGTAGGTGACGATGACCCGCTCGGGTCGCGCGGTGCTTTTCTTGCCCCCAACAGCCTTGTTGACAATTATTTCCTTGTAAAACTTTGTGTGCCGCTCGGCATCAAGGTCGATTTCATCGAGGTTAAAGGTGTCGCGGTCGGGGTCTTCGGGGCATATGGGTCCAAGATTACGGTCACGGAAGGCTATATGCCATCCCTTTGGATTGAGAGCCATCTTTTGGTCAGCTTCGGGGAGCTTGGTCAGCGACTGAACGGCGATATACTCTCTGCCTTCGGTCATGTTATAGCGGCGGTTGTCTTCGCTGGAGAGTCCGGCATCGGTACTGATCACGAACTCGTTAAGCCCGAACTTTTCGGCAATCATCTCCTCTATCTTCTGCAGCGAGGGTTGTTCCGATTCGTTGCCGGGAAAGATGATGAACGACAGCGGTATGCCGTCGGCGTCCATCAGAAGTCCCATCTGCACAATGGGGTTGGGACGGTGTTCCTTGGATTTGCCCCGGCGGCGTATGCCCTCGGGCCGACGGGGATGACGTTGGTCGATGCCATAGGGGTCATTGTCTTCTATCTCAAAGTAATAGTTCGTGCAGTCATAAAAGATTACGCGTGTGTCACGCCTGATAACCTTCTTTGAGTTTTTCCATACCTCAGCCTGTATGTCATCAATATGCGACGACAGCAGCGACAAAGCACGGTAGACATCCTCGATGGCGCATGTCATCTTGCGCATGCGCCTTTTACCGATGCCATAACTGCTCAGTTTAGAGCATGGACACAGCAGACGAAGCATTCCCAGTGTCTCGAGTATCTCGTTGAGGTTATACTTGACTTTTGTTCCTGCAACGATACTCTCCCACATCTGATGCAGACCAAGCGCATTATATAACGGCAGCAGAAGCAGGTCACCGCAATCATAGCTTACCTGCCTGCCCGCAGCAATTCGCTCTGTCGGAGAAAACTCGGCAGTAACTCTCTCCTTGCCGAGTTTTTTCCTCCTCGTTGAGTCGAGTAACATATTCCTTTGCCCATGCCAGACCATCCGGACAACCATATTTCTTTTCTATTTCTTCCTCACTACCAAGGGTTTCAACTCGTTTGGTTGTACTCTTTCCTGTTTTGTCGCGGAAAGACTTAAGAACATATATGGTATGGGGACGCTGGGGGCGTGAAAAACTCAGTCTCATTATCTTTGGTCGTATTACGTAGTATTACTACAAAGGTACAAATAAAAATCGAACTGTGCAATAGTTCGTTAGATATTTTTTTATTTTATTCTGTCAAACTCAAGAATTCCGCCTTTCTGCCAACGTCGCTCCTGTAAAATGCTTTTCGGCAGGCACCAATGTGGCTGTCGGCAGTTTCGGGTGGTCGTTCGGATGGATTGCAAATCTGAAAGTCACCGGCTTCAACATGTTCCTCGGCATGGACCACACTCTTGGCAAACTCGCAAAACAAGGACTGCCTTTAAGTTCAAATGCCTCGGTAAATCTCGGTATAAATTTCCCGTTCTGACCCATGTGCAATCGGACTGACAAGTCCTTGACATACTGACTTGCAGATAAAACGCCCCCTGAATCCCGGATAACGGAGTCAGAGGGCGTTTTATGGCTGGTTGAGTATCAGCATTTACCGGCTCACGTCTCCTTGTCGGAATTGCGGGCCACAAAACTTAATCGACAATCCAACATTTTTTAGCATTGTAAATTTGCTCAGTCGTTTCTGTTATGTTAATTTTGCACTGTAATGTTAAAATTATGATTGGTGAAATGCGACACTCAGCAAACAATCACACAGCCATATTTGTTAATATTATAAAATAAATTCAAAATGACTTTTGCCGACATATGAGCAATCATAAAGATGTGAAGTCCATTAACATTCAACATTTCAGGAAATGAAGAAATCAACCATCTGGTTGCTGGCAATATTGATGGCGTTGACCCTCGTTGGCTTGCTTTACATTCAGATCATCTACATGAAGAGCATGATTAGAATGCGCGACGACCAGTTCACCGAGGGCGTCAGACGTTCGCTCTACGCAGTGTCATCGCTGCTCGAACAGGACGAAACGAAGTTTTTCCTTGAAGAAGATGTGGCCGAGGTTGAATCCTCGTCCATATATGCACAGTATGGCGGCACCCCCCATTTGGGCGGTGTGCGCTATTCGTTCACCACACATAGCGGTGTGGCCGGTGAAGTGACACTGAAATCCGATGCTGAGAAAATCTACAAGATTCAGAACGAAAACAATGTCGCTTCGAGCTACAATTCCATGCGGGAGGAGCTGAAAGGCCAGTACCTGTATCAGAAAGGTGTGATCGATGATGTGATAATCAACATCATGAACAAGGCCGGCGACCGCCCCATCGAAGAACGGGCCGACTCGGTGTCGGTAAGGAAATATCTCACACGCGAGCTTGAGAACAACGGACTGGAACTTCCATTTGAATTTGCCGTGGTCAACCGCAACGGAAAAGTGTTCTATCAGTCCTCGGGCTATGCGAATCTCGGCCCCGCTGCCGTGGAGAAAAGCATGTTCGTGCAGTCGCTGTTCCGCAACGATCCGGCGGCAAAAAAGAATTATCTGAAAGTCTATTTCCCCTCGAAGACGAAATATATCCTGAGTTCGGTGCGGTTCATGATCCCGTCGTTTGTATTTACGTTTGTGGTGCTCATTGTGTTCCTCTACACCATCATTGTGGCTTTCCGTCAGAAAAAAATCACAGAGATGAAGAATGACTTCATCAACAACATGACGCATGAATTCAAGACACCCATCTCAACCATCTCGCTTGCAGCCCAGATGCTTAACGACGATTCCGTACGGAAATCACCTACAATGCTGCAGCACATCTCCGGTGTGATCAACGACGAGACCAAGCGCCTGCGATTCCAGGTGGAAAAGGTGTTGCAGATGTCGATGTTCGACAAGCAGAAGGGCACACTGCGCATGCAGGATGTGGACGCCAACCTTGTCATCTCCAATGTGGTCAACACATTCCGCCTCAAGGTGGAACGCTATGGCGGCAAAATAACCACCAGCTTCAACGCCGAGGATGCCATTGTGAATGTGGACGAGATGCATTTCACCAACGTAATCTTCAATCTGCTGGACAATGCGCTGAAGTACCGCAATGAGGAGCGTCCGCTTGAACTGAAAGTGGAGACACGCGATGTGGCGCGCGACAGGCTTGAGATTGTTGTCGCCGACAACGGCATCGGCATCCGGAAGGAGGACCTCAAAAAGATTTTTGAGAAGTTCTACCGAGTGTCGACAGGCAACCGCCACGACGTGAAAGGTTTCGGACTGGGCCTCGCCTACGTGCACAAGATGATAACCCTTATGGGGGGCGAAATCAAGGCTGAAAGTGAAATCGGGAAAGGTACCCGCTTCGTGATTACCCTCCCGCTGCTTGAAACCACGGCCGACGACAGCGCCGAGTAATGACTGATACAGAAAAACATCATGCCGCCGTGAACAAATTAAAAAAAATAATAATTATAATAATATAAATATAAAACTGACAATTATGGACGATCGTATGCGAATCCTACTTTGCGAGGATGATGAAAATTTAGGCATGCTCCTCAGGGAGTATCTCCAGGCTAAAGGCTTCAACGCCGATCTTTATGCCGATGGAGAAGCCGGCTACAAGGCCTTTCTGAAAGGCAAATACGACATATGCGTGCTTGACGTCATGATGCCTAAGAAGGACGGCTTCACGCTTGCCCAGGAAATCCGCTCGGTCAACGGCGAGGTGCCCATCATCTTCCTCACCGCCAAAACTATAAAAGAGGATATTCTCGAGGGATTCAAGATAGGAGCTGACGACTACATTACCAAACCCTTCTCGATGGAGGAACTTGTGTTCCGTATCGAAGCCATTCTGCGCCGTGTAAAAGGCAAAAAAGGCAAGGATGTGACAATGTACAAGATTGGCCGCTTCACTTTCGACACCCAGAAGCAGGTGTTGATGATCGGCGACAAGGTGACAAAACTCACCACCAAGGAATCTGAACTGCTCAGCCTGCTCTGCGCGCACGTGAACGAGATTCTGGAACGCAACTATGCGCTCAAAACCATCTGGATTGACGACAATTACTTCAACGCCCGTTCGATGGATGTCTACATCACCAAGCTCCGCAAGCATCTGAAGGATGATCCGCAGATCGAGATTATCAACATACATGGCAAGGGCTACAAGCTAATTGCCCCGGAAGCAGAAAAAGAATAAGGTTTAGCCGTTAAACTGCAAAACAACAGCCGGAGGACACCATATTCATCCATTTTGGTGTCCTCCGGCTTTTCTGTTTCAATTCTATTCTGTAACTTTGCCTGAAACGTCTTACTTACATTTAAATAAACTTTGAATTAACCTCATCTGACCGACATGAAAAGATTGACACCCGTTCTGGCTCTCGCATTGCTTACACCTGCTGTCGGTGCGGCAAAGGACCGCATCACTCATAACGCCGATGCAACAAACACCGAGACAATACTGCATGTGTGGAGCTGGAATTTCCCCACCATCGCGAAAAACATGAAAACCATAGCCGATGCCGGGTTTACCATGCTCCAGACCTCGCCTGTGCAGCAGCATTTTAATCCCGAGGGAAAAATTACCAAAATTTTCGACGGTGGCGGCAAGGACGGCTCCTGGTACTATTATTATCAGCCTACCGACTGGAAAATCGGGAATGCAATAGTCGGCACACGTGAGCAGATGAAAGAGATGATGGATTCGGCCGCGAAGTATAACGTACAGGTGCTTGTCGATGTGCTTCCAAACCACACTGCGTTCGATGTGGATGCCGTTTCCGATGATTTTTACAAGGCTGTGGGTGGCCGCGACCGGATGTTCCATTCCAAGGGACTGACCCCCATAAACAATTATAACGACCGCGAACAGTGCACACTGTGGGCCATGGGATCGCTGCCGGATGTAAACACCGAGAATCCAGACTTTCAGAAATATTACCTCACTTTTGTGAATGATTTGCTTTCGCTGGGTGTGCATGGTTTCCGCTATGATACAGCCAAGCACATCGGTGTGCATTCCGATCCGGTTGACACGGCATCGGGCGTGAAGGAAAATGACTTCTGGGATGTGGTCACCGGACGCAAAAGCGTAAAAGGAGTTTCACTCTCACAACCATACGATTCGCTGTTCGTCTACGGTGAGGTTCTGCAGGATAAAAACGTTCCTGAACTTGAATATGCCGACTACATGGGTCAGACAGCTTCGGGCTATGGCCATGTGCTCCGCGAGGCTTTGGCAAAAGGGTCAGTCAATGGCCTTGACATCGTAAGCTGGCATCACCAGGCGGCACCGGAATATCTCACGACATGGGTGGAAAGTCACGACACATATTGCAACGCTCATGAAAGCGCGTCGCTGACCGACGACCAGATCCGCACCGGGTGGGTGTTCCTGACAGCACGTCAGAATGGCGTTCCCCTCTTTTTCAGCCGCCCCATGGGCTCCACACGCGAAAACTACTGGGGCGACAATGTTATCGGAGCGCGTGGTAACGATGAATTCTTCCATCCGGAAGTTGTGGCTGTGAACAAATTCAGAAAAGCCATGTCCGGACAGAAAGAAGACCTGCAATTCAGCCCCGACGGTTCCATTCTGCTTGTCAACCGCGGCAAGAAGGGTGCGGCGGTGGTCAACATATCTTCTGTAGCCGGATTTGTTGATCTTCCCACCGGTCTGCCCGACGGAGTGTACACCGACGTTGTATATGGCAAGGAATTCAAGGTCAAGAAGCACCGTCTGCATGGAATCGCAGCTCCTTACCGCACCTACATTCTGCAGCATAAATAATATCTATATGGCAAGTTTGCCTGATTCTGCTATTCATGAGTTCGCAAGTCACTGAAAATGAAAACAAATCCATGGCCGGCATTGTCGGTAGGCTATGGGCGCATTGCTTGAGCCTCTACACTTATGTGACCGAGGGGGTGTGGAACGATACGCGCCGCACGGCATTGGTGAACTTCGTGAAAACCGTGAATCTGTCGGTTCGCTCCTTCCTGAACGGAGAATTGCAGGTCAGAGCGGCTGCGCTTACCTATCAGACAATTCTCGCCGTTGTGCCGATGCTCGCACTCGTATTCGCCATTGGCCGCGGATTCGGATTCCAGAATCTACTGGAAACGCAGCTTTTTCATAATTTCCCCGCGCAGCGTGAAGCCATGTCGACAGTATTCTCATTTGTCGACTCGTACCTTGCCCAATCGTCCGAAGGGATATTTGTCGGTGTCGGAATCCTGTTTCTTCTCTGGACCCTCATCTCTCTGCTTTCAGGAGTTGAGGATGTGTTCAACACCATATGGGGATTAAAACAAGGCCGCTCACTATGGCGCAAGATCACGGACTACACAGCCATATTTCTGATTCTGCCCGTTCTGATGATATGTGCTTCGGGCATCATGGTGTTCATGTCAACAACGCTCAACGCCTTGCTGCCGTCGGGTGTCCTATCCCCTCTCATCAAGATTCTGCTGGATTTTGCATCCGTGGTATTGGTATGGCTTTTCTTCGCCGGAACATATATGCTTGTGCCCAACACCAAAGTCAAGTTCAAGAACGCTTTTATCGCCGGAATCATGGCCGGTTCGGCTTATATGATTCTACAATGGCTTTTTGTTACGGGGCAGATTTATGTGACACGTTACAATGCCATTTATGGCTCGTTCGCCTTTCTGCCTTTGCTGCTGCTATGGTTGCAGCTTGTGTGGACCATTACACTGGCCGGGGCTGTGGTATGCTTCTCATCACAGAACATATTCGAGTTCAGTTTTAACAGTGAGATTCAGAAGATTTCGAATAACTACAAGTGGCGAGTTATGCTGGCAGTAATGACTATTGCCGTACGGAGATTTGTGGACGGCCAGACACCGGTCACACCTCATCAGATAGCAGTTAACTACGGTCTGCCGATTACGCTTGTTAACGATGCCGCCGCGAAACTCGCCCAGGCAGGACTGCTCAACCGCATAGTTGTGGACAACCCGGACAACGAGCCGGCCATCGCTCCGGCGGTGGAGCCTGAAAAGGTGTCGGTCGGTCTGGTGCTTGAGCGCGTCGGCGCATCCGGTTCGGCCAATTTCATTCCAAAATTCAACAGCCGTTTCCACGCTCTCAGCACGGCTGTAGCCGAACTCAGGCAGCAGTTTGTGGAACTTGGCAATAAAACGTTGCTGATGGACCTTGACATAGACACACTGCAGAAAGGCAGTGATGAATCAACAGAAACTTTAACCAACCAATAAATTAATATTGATCATGAAAACTCAAATCGCAACCGAAAAAGCTCCCGGAGCAATCGGACCCTACAGCCAGGCTATCGACGCCGGTTCGTTCGTATTCATTTCAGGACAGATTCCGGTAAATCCCGCAACAGGCGAGATTCCCGAAGGGATTACAGCCCAGACAAAGCAATCGCTGGCGAACGTATGCGCCATCCTCGCAGAGGCCGGTCTGTCGGTCGACAATGTTGTAAAGACAACCGTGTTCCTTTCGGATATGGCCGACTTTGTTCCAATGAACGAAGTTTATGCATCGGTGTTTACCGCTCCTTTCCCCGCTCGTTCGGCAGTGGCTGTAAAGACTCTTCCCAAGAATGTGCTTGTTGAGATAGAAGTTATCGCCACCAGATAACACCCGTATCCATAACGAACAGAAACCGCCCTGCACCGATGGAGAGATCCATGATGCAGGGCGGAATTCTTTTGTAGTGATGGTAACGAGCTATTTTATCTGCGCCGCAATGCCGGGGTTCACGGAATCAAGGCAGTTGATGAATCCTTTGATGTAACGGTCAGCCAGATCGTCGGCTCCTTCATTTCTCAGCCGCTGTTCGCGCTCGCGTACATCAATGAGCGTACGCTCCACAAACATCGTGTCGATAAACACATTGTGCTTAAGCTCCATTGCCCGCTGGCGCCCCATGTTTTCCGCCTGTACCAGTTCCTCTGCAGAAGCGTGTTTCTTTCCGCATGACGTCATATAAATCATAATTCCGGCCATGCAGGCAGCAATGACAGCCGCGTTTGCCATTCTACGGCTGAAATTTTTCATGTTCGTTTGGAGTAATTGCATCTATCTTTAAGTATTTTTATAGAATTGTAAGCGCTATTTTTGCGCAGGCCTCAGCATCGGCCAAGGCATTGTGATGATTGTAGAACGGTATGCCGAAAAAATCACACAGCACCGGAAGAGAATAGGAAGAGCACATTGTCCGGGGAATGGTCCGCCTGGCCTTCATGAGTGTACAGAAAAACGGATAATCAGGATAATCCATACCGTAAACCCTGAAGGCGGCCCGTATGCACCGCTCGTCGAAAGCCTTGTTGTGGGCCACCAGAGGAAGCCTTGCGATGAAGCGGTGCAATCTGCGCCACACCACGTCGAAAGTTGGAGCATCCTCGGTCATTTCAGGACTTATGCCATGCACCTGTTCCGTAAAATATCGCACGTAATATTCGGGTTCCGGTTTGACAAGCGAATAGAACCGGTCGGCTATCGCACCGTCCACAACTTTCACGGCTCCGATGGCGCATATGCTCGACGGTTCCCGGTTGGCAGTCTCCACATCAATGGCGACAAAGTTGTCCATCAATCAATTGCTGCTAATGATTCCACCTTTAGTTTCACCTGCTCCATAAGCCAACGCGGAGTGGATGTGGCTCCACATATCCCCACTGATTCCGCACCTGCAATCCATTCCGGATCTATTTCCGAATCGTTGGCAATGAAATGTGTGTGCGGATTGACATCACGGCAGTTGGCATAAAGCACCTTGCCGTTGCTGCTTTTTTTCCCTGCCACAAATAATATTACATCGTGGGCACAGGCAAACTTCTGGAGCTTCTCAACCCGGTTGGCCACCTGACGGCATATGGTGTCGTAGCTTTCAAAACGCACTCCGGGAACCAAACGCTTTTTTATCTCACTGATTATCTCCTGGAATCCGTCAAGCGACTTTGTGGTCTGCGAATACAGTGCCACCGGACGTGTGAAGTCTATTCGGTCAAGTTCCGACAGGTTTTCTATCACTATCGCCTCTCCGGCGGTCTGCCCTACCAGCCCGTTCACTTCGGCATGGCCGTTCTTGCCGTAGATCACAATCTGCGGCCGCGGCTCATCGGTTGAATCGAACATGCTTTTGATGCGCTGCTGCAGTTTGAGGACCACCGGGCATGTCGCATCGATAATCTCGATGTTGTTGCGCCTTGCCAGCTCATAGGTCGACGGAGGCTCGCCATGAGCCCGAAGAAGCACCTTCACATCGTGAAGCATCGGCAACCGGTCGTGTTCTATCACTTTCAGCCCTTTGTCGGCCAGCCGCTGCACCTCATCGCTGTTATGCACTATATCGCCCAAACAATACAGTGAGCCGGATTTCTCAAGCTCCTCCTCAGCCTTACGTATGGCGGTGACCACACCAAAACAGAATCCGGAACCGGAATCGATTTCAACCTTCATGAGCTGTGCTTTTGGTTAATGCCTCGTTGAAACGTTCGAGCAGCCACTGGTTCTGCTGCTCTATTGTCATGGCCGAATTGTCGAGCGAAATTGCGTCAGCCGCACGGCGAAGCGGACTTTCTTCACGGGTCTCGTCAATGTGGTCGCGGTGAACCACATTGGCAAGCACCTCTTCAAATGTCACATTCGAACCTTTGTCCGTAAGTTCCTTGAAGCGTCGCTGCGCACGAGTCTGTGCAGAGGCGTCAACAAAGATTTTCAATTCAGCATCGGGAAACACCGTGGTGCCGATATCACGGCCATCCATCACAATTCCCTTGCTTTCCCCGAAAGCCTGCTGCTTGGCCACAAGGTCCCGGCGCACCGCAGCGATGGCCGACACGGTCGAGACGTTGTTAGACACGTCAAGCCGCCGGATAGCATCCTCTACATCCGTGCCGTTAAGCATGGTGTGCTGCGAACCGTCGGGCATGCGGTTGAATGCAATATGCATACCGGGGAGCGCAGCGACAATCGCATCGGCATCCACGTTCCCGTCTCCGTCAATCATTCCGTGCTGCATGGCATAGAGGGTGACAGCGCGGTACATTGCTCCGGTATCCACATAGTTGTAGCCTATGATCTTTGCCAGGGCTTTTGCCATTGAACTTTTGCCGGATGAAGAATAGCCGTCAATCGCGATGATTATTTTCGGTGATTGTGAAGTCTGCATTTTATTTGAAAATAAAAACGCCGGCATCATTACGACGCCGGATAGTGATGAAATCAGTTCAGAATATCATTCAGGTTCAGATTCATGTTGAGCATCAGTGTGGTTGCGCCCGAGTGAGGCTGGGCGAACGCCAGGCTAACGTTGAAGCGCCGCAGATTTATGCCCGCGCCCAGCGAGAAGCCTGACAGGAAGCTACGCGAATAGGTGCTCATGTCTGTACGCGTCTTGTAATTGTAGCCGAGGGCTACAAAAAAGCGTTCATTGGGTATGAAGTCGAACCCGAATACAAGATGTCGGAAAAGATTGGACGAGAATTGTCTTTTACCTGCATCTCTTCCGATGTCGTGCCGTCGCCTGTCTCCAGATAAGGAAGATGCCATTTTGTGAGGTTCCAAGCGGTTATGGAGAAACGCACAGGGAATCCGGGAAACATCTTTGCAATGCCGACACGCACATCGATGGGCAGACGGTCGTACGTGGAATTGAATTTCTTCACCTGGCCACCGAGATTTGCAACCACTGCCGAGACCGACAGTTCAGAATCGGGGTTGAAATAATTTATGCCCAAATCGGTGGCCACAGCGAATGCGGAATAGGCCTCATAACTGCTGTACAGGAATTTTAAAGAGATGCCGCCACGCAGCCTGTCGGTTATGTCGTAGGAAAAAGAGCCGCCAAAGTTCACGTCCTTCGGCGAGAAAGTTCCGGTCACTACGCCGAATTCATCGGCCGCCGTTATGCTCCCGTAACCGAAGTAACGCAGACCGGCGCTCCATGCGCCGCGCTCCCCTACAGCATGTGCATAGCGGGCTCCCGCAAAATTGGAGCCCCCCATATATCGCATATAATCGATCAGCACCTGATTGTGCATCTCAGGGCCGAGCAACGCAGGATTCTGGTCTGTTACGCTAAGCTCATCCTCTACGGCAGTGATATTGACTCCACCAAGCGCATATATACGCGCGGACGATGTTATGTTAAGATAATTGTATGCAGTTGATCCATCCTGAGCCGAAATTTCAGGCAACACACAGGATGCAATCAGAATCAGAAGCAAACGCAGACATTTATTTTGTAAATCCATCAGTGTCTGTTTTATAAAAGGATGTGTCACATAACGGCAGACCCGGTAGGCAGGAATGATAGTGTACACATATAATATTTTAACGCAGGATGGCTGGAACTATTACATCCGGCAAAAGAAATTTTTTTCAAAAAAATCACCTTGGATAGCTCCATAAATCAAAAAATAATCTATACCTTTGCGCTTTCAAAATGCTCAAGCATGGCAACGATGATTAATTTCACCAAAATGCATGGCCTCGGCAACGATTACGTCTACGTGGATTGCACGGACGGACGATTCGGAGGAGCCGACAGCCGGATTCTTAACGATGATGAGCTGCTCGCACACATTTCGCGAGTATGGAGCGACCGCCACACCGGCATAGGAGGTGATGGCATCATTCTTATCCTCCCATCGTCAGTCGCCGACTTCAAGATGCGCATTTTCAATGCCGATGGTTCCGAAGCCAAGATGTGTGGCAACGGTTCACGCTGCGTCGGCAAATATGTATTCGACCACAATCTCACTTCATCCACCAACGTAACGCTCGAAACTCTTTCGGGCGTTATATGTTTGCGTCTGAATCCCGGTGCAGACGGCAAGGTGGAGACGGTGGAAGTGGATATGGGCACACCGGAACTTACACCAGAGCGCATCCCCGTCACTGTGGCCGACAGTCATTCCAACCGTAACATCGAAGTGGAGGCCTGCGGACGCACCGTATCCATAGATGCGGTATCGATGGGGAATCCCCATGGTGTGGTATTTGTCGACAGCCTCGACACAACAGACGTAGCGCAGTTGGGTCCGGTGCTGGAAAACCATCCCATCTGGCCCGACCGTGCCAATATCGAGTTTGTGGAGGTCCTTACTCCGCAAAAAGTGAGAATGCGCGTGTGGGAACGCGGCAGCGGCGAAACCATGGCCTGCGGCACCGGCGCATGCGCGGTTGCCGTGGCCTCGATACTGTCGGGCCGTACTGCAGCCGGCGAGATTACTGTGCAGCTTCTCGGTGGCGATTTAAGAATCGCCTATGACACTGCATCAGGTCATGTTTTTATGACGGGACCTGCAACCGAGGTGTTCACAGGTACAGCACCTCTTCCTGAATAACCAGACAAACCAACAGATAAATCCTCATATGTTTCATATAAACGACAATTTCACTCTCCTTGCCGAAAGCTACCTTTTTTCAGAGGTAGCCAAGCGTATCAACGCATATAAAGAGGCCCATCCTGAGGTTGACATAATCAGAATGGGTATCGGCGATGTTACACGCCCATTATGCAAGGCTGCAATCGAGGCCATGCATAAAGCCGTCGACGACCAGGCCGATTCCTCAACATTCCACGGCTACGGTCCCGAACAGGGTTATGCATTTCTCCGCGAGGCCATCGTGGAACACGATTACCGTGCCCGCGGCATCGATATGGATGCCGACGAGATTTTTGTCAGCGACGGAGCCAAAAGCGACACGGGCAATATCGGCGACATCCTTGCACGCGGCAACCGCGTGGCCGTGACCGATCCGGTGTATCCTGTCTATGTGGATACAAACGTAATGGGCGGACGTGCCGGAGTGCTCGACACTGACGGATGCTGGTCGAACATAATTTATCTGCCGGTAACGGCTGAAAACGGATTTGTACCCGCACTCCCTTCCGAAGTGCCCGATATGATCTATCTCTGCTACCCAAACAATCCCACAGGCACAACGCTGACTCGCGAGCAGCTGAAAGTTTGGGTGGATTACGCCCGTGCGCACCATTCGCTCATTCTGTTCGATTCGGCCTACGAGACATTTATCCGTCAGGACGATGTGCCTCATAGCATCTATGAAATAGAGGGGGCAAAAGAGGTGGCCATAGAGTTTCGCAGTTTCTCCAAAACGGCCGGCTTCACTGGTGTCCGTTGCGGTTACACCGTTGTGCCGAAAGCATTGAAGGGAGCTGACTCAAAGGGTGAGATGGTAAGTCTCAACCATTTGTGGAATCGCCGTCAATGTACCAAATTCAATGGCGCATCCTACATTTCACAACGTGCGGCCGCTGCTATTTATACACCCGAAGGAAAGCAGCAGACCCGCAAGACGGTAGATTATTACCTTCGGAACGCCGAGGTGCTGCGTCAGGGACTGCTGGATGCGGGGTTCGAGGTGTTCGGCGGCACAAACGCACCTTATGTATGGATCAAGACTCCGGACGAAACAACGTCATGGGAGTTCTTTGACATTCTGCTGGATCGTTGCCACGTGGCTGGCACTCCCGGCAGCGGCTTCGGCCCCTCGGGCGAAGGTTACATACGCCTCACGGCTTTCAACACATATGAAAACACCGTTGAGGCAATCAGTAGAATTAAAAAGGTGTTCGGCACTTCAAAATAAGGTTTCCGATAGAGCTGATTCACCTGTAATATGAAATAAAACACCGGAACAGATTGTACGGTGAATTCAATTATTCAATTCAAGTTTTACACATTATGTCTTTACTCAGATTCAAGGCAGTCAAAGAGGCATCTGACCGCAAGGCGGTTAAAGTCACTCCCCCGGCGGAGAGCCCCGAAGTTTATTACGCTAAAGCGGTGTTCAACCGACAGCGCATGTTTGAATATCTTCCGAAAAAGACATTTGACCAACTTGTTTTTGCAATTGACAACAAACAGCCCATCTCGCGTCAGCTGGCCGACAGTGTGGCTGAAGGTATGAAGCGCTGGGCAGTCGATAACGGTGCACGCCATTACACCCATTGGTTCCATCCCCTCACAGGCGGTACGGCGGAGAAGCATGACAGCTTCATTGAGCACGATGGCAAAGGTGGCGTGGTAGAGGAGTTCTCCGGCAAATTGCTCGTACAGCAGGAACCTGATGCATCGAGTTTCCCCAACGGAGGTATACGCAACACCTTCGAGGCACGTGGTTACTCTGCATGGGACATCTCTTCGCCCGTGTTCATTGTAAACGACACTCTTTGCATCCCAACTATTTTTATTTCGTACACGGGCGAATCGCTTGACTTCAAGACCCCGCTGCTGCGTGCGCTCAACGCTGTGGACAAAGCTGCGACAGATGTTGCACGCTACTTCGACAAGGACGTGAAGCATGTTCTGAGCTATCTCGGCTGGGAACAGGAATATTTCCTGGTGGATGAGGCGCTTTATGCAGCCCGTCCGGACCTCGTGATGACCGGTCGCACCCTCATGGGCCATGAGAGCGCAAAGAACCAGCAGCTTGAGGACCACTATTTCGGTGCCATCCCCTCTCGAGTTCAGGCTTTCATGCTTGACCTTGAAATAGAATGCCACAAGCTCGGCATTCCTGCCCGCACTCGTCACAACGAAGTTGCCCCCAACCAGTTCGAGCTTGCTCCCATTTTTGAGGAAACCAATCTGGCCAACGACCACAACCTGTTGCTTATGAAGGTTATGGACGATGTTGCGCGTCGGCATAATTTCCGTGTGCTTCTTCATGAAAAGCCTTTCGCAGGCATCAACGGCTCTGGCAAGCACAACAACTGGAGCCTCGGCACAGACACCGGCACGCTGCTCTTCGCTCCCGGCAAGACTCCTCGCGAGAATCTCCGCTTCATAACTTTCTTCGCGATTGTAATGGCTGCGGTACACCGTCATAACGGCCTGCTTAAAGCCTCTATCGCGTCGGCCACCAATGCCCACCGCCTTGGTGCCAACGAAGCTCCCCCAGCCATCATCTCCATATTCACCGGCTCGCAGATTGCCGACATACTGACCCGTCTGGAGAACAGCACCAATGATGAGCTGATAACATTCTCAGGGAAAGAGGGTATTGACATGGGTGTCGCCCAGATTCCTGAAATCATGGTTGACAATACCGACCGCAACCGCACCTCACCTTTTGCATTCACCGGCAACCGATTTGAATTCCGTGCCGTGGGTTCGAGTGCCAACTGCGCGTCGGCCATGATTGCCCTCAATGCCGCCGTGGCCGAACAGCTGGCCGACTTCAAGAAAAAGGTCGATGAGCGCGTGGACCGTGAAGAATCGCTTTACCACGCAATACTCGAGGAGGTTAAGGCTCTGATCATTCAGTCGAAGAACATTCATTTCGACGGTAACGGTTACAGCGATGAATGGAAAGCTGAGGCCGAACGCCGCGGCCTTGACTGCGAGACTTCAGTGCCGGTGATTTTCGATGCATATCTCCGCAAGGAATCGGTTGAGATGTTTGAAAAGACAGGCGTGTTCACTGAATTTGAGCTCAAGGCCCGCAACGAGGTAAAATGGGAGACATATACCAAGAAAGTTCAGATTGAATCGCGTGTACTCGGCGACCTTGCCCTGAACCACGTGGTTCCCGTAGCTACCCGCTACCAGAGCGTGCTGGTCGACAATCTTGTTAAGCTCAAGACGCTTTTCCCCATTGAGAAGGGTAACGCACTCACCGCACGCGACCTCGCCACTATCGAAAAGATGTCGCAGCACATGTGCGTAATCAAGGAAGAGACGGAGCGCATGATCAACGCCCGCAAAGAAGCCAACCGCATCGCCGACGAACGCACAAAGGCAGTGGCTTATCACGACAATGTGGTTCCGGCAATGGAGCGCATCCGCTATCATATCGACAAACTCGAACTGATGGTGGACAACGAAATGTGGCCTCTCCCCAAATATCGCGAGATGTTGTTTATCAGATAATAACAAACAGAGCAACATACTATCCCAAATATAACTCAGGAGCCCGGCAAATCGGGCTCCTGTACATTTCGGACATATTTTTCAGATGGAACCTCTCAAGCATGAATGCGGCGTTGCCATGATACGTCTGCGCAAACCGCTTGCATATTACAAAGAGAAATACGGAACATATTCCTACGCCCTCAACAAGCTCTATCTTCTGATGGAGAAACAGCATAACCGTGGACAGGAAGGTGCCGGTGTCGGGGTTGTGAAACTTCATTCGGCTCCAGGGCACGAGTATGTGTTCCGTGAGCGCGCCCTTGGCCCAAACGCCATAACCGAAATTTTCTCGCGCATCCTGCCGCAGGCAAAAGAAGGTGTGGACGCTGCGTCAGGCTACGAAGAGATTGAGTCGGAAGTGCCGTTCCTCGGGGAAATCTGCATGGGGCATCTCCGCTATTCTACTACCGGCAAAAGCGGCCTTTCGTATGTTCATCCATTTCTGCGCCGTAACAACTGGCGGAGCAGAAACCTGCTTATGTGCGGCAACTTCAACCTGACTAACGTCGAGGATGTTTTTGATTCGATTGTTAAGCGCGGGCAGCATCCGCGTCTGTTCAGCGACACGATTGTTCTGCTTGAACAGCTCGGATATTCCCTTGACAAGGAGAATCATCGGCTATATCGGGAACTGCGCGACACGCTCGAAGATCCGGAGCTCGGTCAGGCAATCGAGAACCGTCTGAGCATGGAGAATGTGCTCAGAATGGCCGCACCACAGTGGGACGGAGGTTTCGTGATTTGTGGCGCCACCGGTTCCGGCGATATGTTCGTGCTGCGTGACAGCCACGGCATCCGCCCTGCGTTCTATTATATCGATGATGAAATTGTTGTCGCTGCATCCGAGCGTCCGGTAATCCAGACTGTATTCGATGTGGCTGCCGATGACGTCAGGGAGCTTATGCCCGGAATGAGTCTCATTGTGTCCAAACAGGGCGATATAAAGATTGAACGCATTCTTGACGAGGGTACCAACCGGCGTTGTTCGTTTGAACGTATCTACTTTTCGCGCGGAAGTGACAAGGATATTTACCGGGAACGCAAGGCTCTCGGGCGGAATCTCGCCCCTGAGGTGCTCCGCACAGTTAATTATGATTTTGACCATACCGTACTCTCCTTTATACCGAACACAGCAGAGACGGCATTCATCGGTCTGACCGAAGGATTCGAGGATGCCCTTAACCGCCAGAAGGCCGATGCAATTGAACAGCTGCAGAAAATCGGCGCACTGACGCATGACCAAATCCGCCATGTGCTCGACAGACATCTGAAAGTTGAAAAGGTAGCGATAAAAGATATCAAGCTGCGCACGTTCATCGCCGAGGACGCCTCACGAAACGATTTGGCCAACCATGTTTACGACATAACATACGGCACCGTTGAAGCCGGAATAGATTCGATTGTCGTCATTGACGATTCGATTGTACGTGGCACTACCCTGCAGCGGTCCATCCTGTCAATGCTTTCACGCCTGCATCCGCGGAAGATTGTTGTTGTTTCATCGGCTCCTCAGGTGCGTTATCCCGACTATTACGGTATAGACATGAGCCGTCTGGGTGAATTTGCAGCATTCCGTGCAGCAATGTCGCTGCTGCACAAACGTGGGCTGGAGTATGTGATTCACGAAACATATCATGCCTGCTTGGAGCAGCTGCAGCTTCCGGCGGAACAGCAGGTGAACGCTGTCCGCGCCATCTATGCGCCCTTCGCAGCCGAAGAAATTTCAGCCGAAATGGCACAGATGCTTTCTCCGGCTGACATTGACGTTAAAGTCGAGCTTGTATTCCAAAGCCTCGAAGGGTTGCACAAGGCTGTACCCGACCATCCCGGAGACTGGTATTTCTCAGGCCGATATCCCACCCCCGGAGGGAACCGTCTGGTCAATATGGCTTATGTAAACTACTATGAAGGGAATCCACTCAAACGCTGATCCGCATGGTGTCTGACTACTCCGCGGATGGCAAAAATGATGGAATTGTTGGCTGAAACTTCTTCCGGATTCATGGTAGTGCCTGATTGAAGTGGTTTTACCGGATTTAATTCGTAAATTTGCAGTTCCAATGGTACAATTCGGGGTATCAGTTTCCGCCCCCTTCAGTCACATTCCTGATCATAACATTATATGCACCTATTTGCCTATAGAGCCACTACATTCATCCTCGGCTTGGCGTTTGCGGTCAATATGCATGCAACGGATCTGCACTCATACACCCTTGCGGACAGTGTGAGCGCTTTGACACCTGTATCACCAGGCATGCAGGCAGGTGAATTTGACACCAACGTTGCCACCGACAGTGTGCGGCCCGAAAAGCTTAACCTCATACAAAAAGTAATCAGATATTTTGACGATTCAAACAAGGAGAAACCGGATAAGAAGTTTGATGTGACCTTTCTTGGCGGCCCGAGCTATTCGGAGAGCACAAGTTTTCAGCTTGCGCTTGTGGCCGCCGGCCTTTACCGCACACGCCGTGACACTGCAACTTTACAGAGCAACGTATCGGTGTTCGGTCAGGGTAGTGTGACCGGGTTCTACCGCGTAGGTGTGAAGGGTGACCATTATACTCCGGGCAATCGTTTTCACCTTGCGTATCATGCAGATTTCGCTCATTTTCCGCTTAAATTCTGGGGGCTCACTTTTGATAATCAGCGAAATGATGACAACGAGTGCGATTACACTGAATTGCAGTCGAAATTTTGGGTTGAGCTGCAGTGGCAGATGATGAAAAACATCTACATCGGACCGGCCATCGACTTCAATTACGGCAAAGCGACCAAATTTGACCGGCCTGAACTTTGGGGAGGCCAGGATGCGCGCATGTTCAACTATGGATTCGGAATAGTTTTTGCGGTTGACAGCAGAGATTTTCCCACAAATGCATCGCGCGGTGTCCTTTTGTCACTCAAGCAGAAGTTCTTCCCACGCGGCATAGGAAACAATTATGCTTTTTCATCCACTGAGTTCACGTTCGCCGTCTATAAACAGTGGTGGAAAAGCGGAGTTGTTGCCATGCAGCTTCACAGCCACAACACTTACGGGGACACTCCCTGGACCATGCTCCCTACAATAGATGCATCCAATGGCATCCGTGGCTATTATGAAGGCCGTTACCGTGCCAAGAACGAAGCCGATGTTGTGGTCGAGCTGAGGCAGAAGGTGTGGCGACGCAACGGCATCGTGGTCTGGGGCGGAGTGGGAGCGTGTTCGATGATTTTTCTCAGATATCACGCCACAGGCTTCTCCCCTCGTTCGGAGTCGGCTACCGTTGGGAATTCAAAAAAAGAGTCAACGTAAGGGTCGATGTCGGATTCGGCAAGGACTCAAAAGCATTCTCGTTCGGGCTGAACGAAACATTCTGACGAAATGACAGCTCCGGGCATGCCTACGGATGTATGCCGAGATCATCAGGTGCCACTTAATTTCCAGATCATGACATTATTAAATCGCATATATAAGCCGATAACATCTTTTTTCAGAAAGCCGGAATGCCTTTACTGGTGGGTGGTAATTGCACTTATCATTCCGAATATATTGCTTGATGTAACAGAGACGAGCCCTATTCTCTGTAAGATCTCAAACGTGCTGTTGCCCGTGGGGGTATATATGTTGCTTATGGCTGCCTGCCGCAAGATCGGCATCATGTCGCTGCTGATGTTGCCTTTCATGATTTTAGCAGCCTTTCAGCTTGTGCTGCTCTATCTTTACGGGGAATCAGTCATTGCAGTTGATATGTTCCTGAATGTAGTCACCACTAACGTCCGGGAAGTTAACGAGCTACTGGGGAATCTTATTTATGCAATCGGTGCTGTGGTGGTGCTCTATTTGCCACCGTTGATCTGGGGAGGCATTGCTGCCGCAAAAAAATCTATTATCAACGAACATTTCAGGCGCAGGGTAATCCGCGTGGGTGGCCTGTCGGCCATATGCGGATGTGTTGCGGCCGCCGGCTCACTTGCCGTTACTCCACAACCGGCTCTGCAACACGAGATTTTCCCGGTTAATGCCGTAAACAATATGATTGAGGCCATCCGACGGGCCAAGGAAACCAATAATTTTATGCAGACATCTGCCGACTATACATTCGATGCGCGTTCCCTCCGAGATTCATCGTTGCGCGAAGTATATGTGCTGGTCGTCGGTGAAACATCGCGTGCGCTCAACTGGCAGCTAAATGGGTACGCACGTGAAACGAATCCCTTGCTTTCACAGGAACCGAATGTGACATTCTTCGGCAAATCCATTTCGGAATCCAACACGACACATAAAAGTGTGCCGATGCTCATGAGCGCACTGTCGGCCGAGAATTTTAACGAAATCAATGGCTCGAAAAGCATTATCACCGCGATGAAAGAGGCGGGATTCCACACCCATTTTTTCTCTAACCAGGCACCCAACCGCTCTTATACCGAGTTTTTCGGAGCTGAAGCAGATGATGTACGCTACACACAACTGGCAGCCGTGGAGCACCCATTCGACCATGAGATGGTAAAATGGGTGAAAAAGGAATTGCAGGACAATCGCCATGCCAAGGATTTTTTTGTACTGCATACGTATGGCTCGCATTTCCTTTATCGCGACCGTTATCCTTCAGGATTTGATTATTTCTTACCTGACAATGCGGTGGATGCAAATGCTGCCAACCGCGCAAGCCTCATCAACGGTTATGACAATTCAATCCGTTACACCGATTATGTTTTGGCAGATCTTATTAGTGTGCTAAAGGAGGCTGGCTGCTATTCCGGTCTGTTGTACAGCTCCGATCATGGCGAGGACATTTTCGATGACAGTCGTAACCGCTTCCTGCATGCGTCGCCATCCCCCACCTATTATCAACTGCATGTGGCATCGTTGGCATGGGTCAGTGATTCGTTGGCAGCGGACTACCCGACCATACAGCGAAACATCCGGCAGAACAGCGTGCAGCCCGTATCCCCTCAGCGGAGTCTGTTCCACACTGCAATGCAGATGGCCGGAGTAGCCACACCGGTATTTGAAGCTTCGTACTCGCTTGCCGACAGTACCTACACAGCAGGAAATCCGGTTTATCTTACCGATCACAACACCTCTGTCCCGCTTGTTCAATCAGGGGTAAAGGAAGCAGACATAATGCAGTTGAACAGGCTGCTGAAACGATGATGCGCCCTGAATGTCATGCAGCGTTTTTAATGGCATGCATTCACATGGCAGAATACTTTTAATCCACATATCAACGTCTAAGTTTTCCAAAGTATTTTGCAAGCGCTTATATATAAAGTTTTTAAATTTTGTCGTCGTTCAAAAAGTTTCCCAAAATAAAAATTTTGCAAGATTTTCGGTGAATTATTTTGGTAAATGAGGTATTATACCTACCTTTGTCTTGTCTCACAATTGCGCCATGTCTAAAACCATGTGATAATGCCGGTTGTACAGGCGCAGGAATAACATCTTACCATATACCTTTTACCAAAATACGACGATGATTCAGACCGTGTTGAAACGCGACGGCCGCGTAGTTGGCTACAATGAAGAAAAAATCAAAGCAGCCATCCGTAAAGCCATGCTTCAGACCCCGCTTGGCGAAGACGAAGCTCTAATACAGAAAATATCCGACCGTATCGGCATCACCGGCAAGGATCAGATGACAGTGGAGGAGATTCAGGACCGCGTGGAGCTGGAACTGATGAAATCGCCCCGAAAGGAGGTGGCTAAACGCTACATCGCCTATCGCGACCAGCGCAGCATTGCCCGTCGTGCTAAGACTCGCGACATATTCCTGGAAATCATCGAGACAAAAAACAACGATATAACCCGCGAGAATGCGAACATGAATACCGATTCCCCGGCGGGAATGATGATGAAGTTTGCATCGGAGACCACAAAACCCTTCGTGGATGACTACCTGCTCTCGGCCGAGGCCCGCGAAGCCGTGCGCAACGGCTATCTGCATATCCATGACAAGGACTATTACCCCACCAAATCGCTTACCTGCGTACAGCATCCGCTGGAAAACATTCTGCAGAACGGATTCGTTGCAGGCCACGGCGAATCGCGTCCTGCCAAACGAATAGAGACTGCCAGTGTGATTGCCTGCATCTCGCTCGAAACAGCTCAGAACGAAATGCACGGCGGTCAGGCCATTCCGGCGTTCGATTTTTATCTTGCCCCGTTTGTGCGCTCTTCGTTTGTCGAGGAACTGAAAAAGGTGGAAGAGATAACACAACTCGACCTTTCGGACTATTACACCCGTGAATTGCAGGACTTCATCAAGAAACCTCTTGACGGTCTGTCGGGTGAAGAACGTGCCGTACAGCACGCCATCAATGCCACCGTGAGCCGAGTGCATCAGTCGATGGAGGCGTTTATCCACAACATGAACACAATCCACTCGCGCGGAGGCAATCAGGTGGTGTTCAGCTCCATCAATTACGGAACAGATACATCGGCCGAAGGACGCTGCGTAATACGCGAGCTCCTGCATTCCACCTATGAAGGTGTAGGCAACGGTGCCACCGCCATCTTCCCCATACAGATCTGGAAAAAGAAAACCGGAGTAAACTATAAGCCCGGCGACCCCAACTACGATCTTTATCAGCTGGCATGCAAGGTGACTGCCCGCCGGTTCTTCCCCAACTTCCTTAACCTCGACGCCACATTCAACCAGCATGAACTTTGGGATGCCGCCGATCCCAAGCGCTACAAACATGAGGTGGCCACAATGGGATGCCGCACCCGCGTTTTTGAGAACCGCTATGGAGAGAAAACTTCCATCGGGCGCGGCAACATCAGCTTCTCGACCATGAACATTGTGCGCCTGGCTATAGAGTGCATGCCCATAAAAGATCAGTCGGAACGCATCGAGCGCTTCTTCGCCAAACTCGACGAGCTGCTTGAAATCACCGCACGGCAGCTCTGCGACCGCTATAATTTCCAGAAAACCGCACTTGCCAAGCAGTTCCCACTGCTAATGTCGCGCCTGTGGAACGGCGCATCCTCCCTTTCACCCAACGACACGGTGGAAAGCGTCATCAATCAGGGCACACTCGGCATCGGCTTCATCGGTCTGGCGGAATGCCTTGTGGCGCTCACCGGCAAGCATCACGGAGAATCGGAGGAATCGCAAAAACTCGGTTTGCGCATAGTGAGCCACATGCGTTCGCGCGCCAATGAATTCTCCGAACGTTATGGCCATAACTTCTCTGTTCTTGCCACTCCGGCCGAAGGTCTTTCCGGTAAATTCACCACAAAGGACCGCAAAAGCTTCGGCGAGATTCCCGGAATCACCGATAAGATTTACTACACAAACTCGAACCACGTCCCCGTTTATTACAAATGTTCCCCGCGTCATAAGGCAAAAATTGAAGGCCCGTATCACGAACTTACCCGCGGTGGACATATCTTCTATGTGGAGATTGACGGCGACGCAACGCATAATCCGCAGGCCATCTCCGACATCGTGGACCTCATGGACAGCAACAACATCGGATATTGCTCGGTGAACCACAACCGCAACCGCTGCATGAATTGCGGATATGAGGACGCACAGGAAGGGCTCGACGAATGCCCCAAGTGCGGTAGCCACAACATCGACAAATTGCAGCGCATCACAGGCTACCTTGTAGGCACAACTGACCGATGGAACTCGGCCAAACTTGCCGAACTTGCCGACCGTGTAGTGCACAAATAAGCTGCATGCCACGCGTTCCACAGCGGAGCTTAACATCATGTACTCATAATGGGAAAACATACCTTACAGGTTCTTGATATAGTCCCCGGAACATCAGTAGATGGCCCGGGGCTTCGCACATCTATCTATTTCGCCGGTTGCGCCCATCATTGCGAAGGTTGCCATAACCCGCAGTCGTGGGACTTTTCAGCCGGCCAACCCATGCCAATTGACTCCATTGTGGAGGTGGTGGAGAAGCATGGTTTCAATGTCACGTTTACAGGAGGCGATCCGCTTTACACACCTGAAGCGCTCACGGCGCTTGCCAAAGCCCTGAAGGAACGTGGTTACAGTATATGGTGCTACACCGGATTTGATTTCGGACAGATATGGCGGCAGCCAGAATATGCCGATCTTTGGCAGTACATCGATGTGGTGGTTGACGGCCCATATATCGCATCGTTGCGCGATACATCGCTCCGCTTCAAAGGTTCGTCGAATCAGCGTCTGATAAATGTGGCCGCATCCTTACAGTCTGGGGATATTGAAGAGTGGGACGACCATATGACCGAACTCTGACAACCGAACATATATCTATTCGTATATGGCTCCATTTCTTGAAAGCATAGCCAAAGCATACTTCGACAATGAAGCGGACAGTCTGTTTGAATACTGCTTCGTATTCCCGAACAAACGCAGTGCGCTTTATTTCATGGACTACATGAACCGGATTGCTCGCGAAAACGGGCGTCCGCTCCTGTTGCCTGCCACAACCACCATCGTTGATTTAATAGAGAGTTTCTCGGATTCGGCTCCCGGCGACAGGCTGGAGCTGATTTTCATCCTGTATAACGTCTACTGCAACGTCATTAAACGACGTAACGGAGCAGAAAAGGCTGATACCATAGATTTCAACAGGTTTGTGCAGTGGGCCGACGTGCTGCTGAACGATTTTGACGACGTGGACGACGCCATGGCCGACCCGGCCGAACTGTTCAGGAACGTCGGGAATCTCAAGGAGATTTCAGCCAATTATCTTACGCCTGAGCAGATAGATGTGATACGCCATTACTGGTCAGACGAAAAAATTCCGGCGGAAGTAAAAGAATTTTGGAATCATGTGGCGCATCCGGCCTCCGATTCCGGAGCGACCACCAGTGTGAGTATGGGGTTTCTCAGGCTCTGGCAGGTGATGTTTGAAATATATTCCGAGTTTACGGAGCGCCTTGAAGCGGCAGCGCTACATACACGCGGCATGGCCGTAAGGAATGCTGTCCGGATTCTGAACGAAACCACACCGGATGCTCTTCCTTTCCGTAGATACATTTTCATCGGCTTCAACAGCCTGTCGAATGCTGAGAAAGCTATATTCTCACGTTTGCAGGACATGCGTCATGAAAGCACGTCAGAGCCGTTGGCCGATTTCTACTGGGATCTCTCATCGCCTGCTTTTGCCGGACACATGCTTGATGCAGCCAACATCGTAGAGCGGTATGCCAAAGATTATCCGCCGTTATACGACTGCGTCCCACCCATACCGGATTATCCCTCAATTGAAGTCATAGGCATTCCGTCGAGAGTTGGGCAGGCCAAAACCGTCGGAAAATTACTCGACGCGCTGTATCCTGCCGACCAGGAATTAACGGCGGACGTTCTGCGCGAAACTGCGGTTGTACTTCCGGAAGAGACCATGCTCACCCCATTGCTCGGCGCCATTCCGGAAAGGGTGAACCCGCTGAACATCACAATGGGATACAAGTTGCGCAACACCGCTGTGTCCGGACTGATACGCGACATTGTTACAATGCATATGCGTTCCTACCAGTCGAAGGCCCGACGCACATTCTTTTATGAGGATGTAATCAAAGTGCTTTCGCATCCGGTGGTACGCTCATTTTCACCGGCACTGTCAACCGCTATGGTAATGGAGATACAGCGGTTGCGACTGTTTAATATCCCGGAAGATTTCTTTGATACAGAGGAACGGGCATCGTTGAAGTCCATTTTCCGTTTCATATCGGATAAAAACGATGCCGCGGAAGTATTTTCTTATCTGAACAACCTGATATGCTGGCTAAAGCAGGTGGTGAAATCGCGCCTTATTTCCGACGGTGAAGCCGCCCCAGCCACCGCTGACGTAAACAAGGCAGATACACCTGAGAATGCGGCTATAGACTTGGATGCAAACGATACGGACAATGAGACCCTGCAGCATGCAGCCGTTGCCTCCAATCAGGATCATAACCGTGCCGCTATTCTTCAGGAGGCTTTTCTGCGGAGATATTCCGATGCCCTTGCCAGACTTGAAGCGTTATGCCGGCAGTATCTTTACTCCGGCAAGATTTACATAGAAAATGCCACAGTTTTCAATCTTGTGGAAAAGATTCTGCAAGGCGAGATGCTGAATTTCGAAGGCCTGCCGATGCAGGGGCTTCAGATAATGGGTGTGCTCGAGGCCCGTGCGCTCGACTTCCGGAACATTATCATTCCGTCGATGAACGAACGCCTGTTTCCGCGTGCACGCTTCACGGCTTCATTCATCCCCCCCTGTGCTCCGGAGTGCCTATGGGCTCTCAACGCCTGAGCAGCATGAGAACGCCTACGCCTACTTTTTCTACCGCATGATTTCGCGTGCCGAAAAGGTTTATCTGCTCTATGATGCCCGCTCGCTATCGCGAAAGACGCAGATGTCGCGCTACATCAACCAGCTGATTCACCTGTTCCGTCCGGAGAAGTTATCGGTCAAGGTACTACCCTATTCTGCGGCATCATTCAACATGCCTAAAATAGAGGTTGCAAAGACACCGGCAATCATGGCCCGGCTCAACCGCTACCGGTCGGCGGAACATCCGCTATTCCTTTCGGCCAGTTCCATAAAGCTTTATCTTGGATGTCCCATGTCGTTTTACTTCGAGATGGTGGCCCGATACAGGCGTGAGGACAAGAACAACGAATGGATTGATGAGAGCACATTCGGCACAATCGTGCATGATGTGTTCGAGAAACTGTTCGATCTTCAACTGGAAAAATCGCCAGGCGGCGCACTGATAACTTCAGATGTACTTGAATCAATGCGCTCGGATAGGATACTGCTTGACCGCCTGATCTGCCGGGCCGTGAACGAATTTTTCCGCAATCTCGGCAAAGAGTGCTACACACCGCTCAACGGAGAGACCAAGATAATAGGCTACATAATCCGGGAAAATGTACGTGAAGTTTTGCGGAAAGAGCAGCAACTCACACCGTTCGTGTATCTTCACGGCGAATGGCAGAAGGACGGCGTGCTGCGTCTTCAAGGGTCGGAAGGTAAGGCGTTCTCCGTAAACTTCACATGCAGAGTGGACCGCGTGGACATGCTGAAGGATGCCTCCACTTTCGAGCGCATGAGAATCATTGACTACAAAACCGGCAGCGACGAAATCCATGCTCCCGGTATCGAGGCTATGCTTCATGACTATAAGTGCAAGGCATTCGCCCAGGTGATGCTGTATTCGCAGGCTTATGCACAGTTTCTCCCCTATTCCGGCCCGATTCAACCCATGGTCTACTCCATGCGCAAACTCATGGTCCAGCCTGTTTCTCCGCTTACAACCGGCCAGCAGCCCACCTCGGAGCAAATTGAGCACGAAGAATACAAATCACCCGACAAAAGCTCCAAGCGATGGAAAATTCTTGATTATCGTGATTATCTGACCGAATTCAATGATGCCTTGATTCCATATCTCGAAGAGCTTTTCAATCCTGATGTGCCATTTGTGTGTGCTGACGATGATGCCGCCTGCACATATTGCGAATTCAAGGAGATTTGTCAGCGTCATCTTAAAAAATAAAAAAGAGAATGGCCGGCCTTTATGTACACATCCCCTTTTGCCGCAGTAAATGCGCGTACTGCGATTTTTATTCATCTCCCCGTCAAGCTGATACCGATGGGTATATAGATGCCGTTTTAGGTGAATTCGACTTACGTGCTGATGAAATCTCCGAGCGCTACACAACGCTCTACATCGGAGGTGGAACCCCGTCGATACTGTCTCCTCAATCGCTCGACAGATTACTGACCGGCATCAACAGACGTGCAGATCTCTCCGGCATGAAGGAGGTGACCATAGAAGGGAATCCGGAAGATATTACACCGGAATCGTTGAGCCTATATGCAAACCTGGGAATAAATCGTGTAAGCATAGGCGTGCAGTCGTTTAACGATGCCTCCTTGTCAGCCATAGGACGCAGACATTCGTCGCAAGCGGCTTATAAGGCACTTGATGCATTAGCCTCAAACGGAATGAACTATAATGCCGACCTCATTTACGGACAACCCGGGCAATCGATGGAGATGTGGGAGCGGGATCTTGAGCAGATGCTGCACTTTTCACCGCCTCATCTCTCAGCCTATCTCCTGTCCTACGAACCCGGTACCAGACTGTATGCCATGCTTGCTAACGGACGGATAAGTGAGGCGCCGGAGGAACTGGCCATCGGCATGTACAGGCTGTTATGCGAACTTACGGCGAAAAATGGTTACGGCCATTACGAAATCTCCAATTTCGCCAAGGTGGGAAAGCAGGCGGTGCACAATTCCCTATACTGGAACTATACACCCTACCTCGGGCTGGGAGCATCCGCACACAGTTTCGACGGAAAGATTCGGCGCATGAATCCTTGTAATACGAAGGTGTACATGAACACCATTTCAGCCGGGGCCACAGCCTGCAGTCAGGAAGACGAAACTGACGGGAACAGGTATAACGACTACATCATAACATCCTTGCGCACTTCAGCGGGATATTCTCCTCAATTCGCGCTTGAGCGGTTCGGCTCTGGACTCACCACACAATTCAACCGTAACCGCATCGGGCTGCCGTCCGGAATGCTGGAGCTATTGCCGTCAGGCAATATGCGTATACCGGAACTGGAATGGCTGAAATCTGACAGCATTCTGCGGGAACTTATAGTTGACTGACCTCCATTCTACAGAATTCTGATTCATCCCGCCATTCAAATACTCTCAATCATGATGGTAGGGCATGTTTGAAGTAATGGTGTACGCCCTGTAAATCTGCTCTACAAAAAGCAGACGCACAAGTTCATGAGGAAATGTCATTTTCGACAACGACAGCAGGCTGTTGGCCCGGTTATAGACTTCCTCCGAGAATCCATAAGGACCGCCTACCACAAAATCAGATTCCTGACTCCGGCCACGCCTTTCTGCTCTATAAATGTGGCGAACTCACGTGATGTGTATTGCCGGCCTCGCTCATCAAGCAGAACCAGCTGGTCTGATGGCTGTACATTCGCAAGAATGGCAGTTCCCTCGGCTTGTTTCTGAGCATCCGGCGTTGTCTTTTTTGAGGTCTTTACATCTGCCACCACCTTGATTTCAAAAGGTGTGGGGAAGCGCCTGATACGGTCGGTGAATTCCTGTATACCGTTTTTTACATATGGAATGGTTGTTGCCCCGACAACAAGCAGTTGTATTTTCATCGCACGGTTCTATAATTGAGTAAGGCACATGTATGCGCCTATTAAACACGTTGATAAAAAGCGCACTCGCTGCCCTTTCCATAGGCCACGAATGCGCTTGAAAAATTCTGGTGAGGGTGAAATTAAACGTAACCGCGGACGATGCCACGTTTGGAGTTACGGATAAATTCAATAATCTCGTCTCGCTCAGGAGTAGCGGGAATCTCTGCCTCAATGCGGTCCACAGCATCGGAGACGTTAAGTCGTGAAAGATACAGATAACGGTAAACCTCCTGAATGGCCATGATCTGGTCGTTGTTGAAATTGCGGCGACGCAGACCTATGGAGTTGATACCGGTATAGGCGATGGGGTCGCGGCCGGCCTTAACATAGGGAGGAATGTCCTTGTTTATCCTTGCTCCGCCCTGAATCATGACGTGGGCACCGAGATGGCAGAACTGATGGATGAGCGAACCGCCGCCGATAACAGCGAAATCGTCAACCTGAACCTCGCCGGCAATCTGTGTGGCATTTGAGATAATCACATTATTGCCTATAACGCAGTCGTGTGCCACATGTGAATAAGCCATGATAAGGCAGTTGTTTCCCACTTTAGTCATCCCTTTTGAAGCGGTGCCGCGGTTCACGGTTACACATTCACGGATGGTGGTATGGTCGCCGATTATTGCTACGGTATCCTCTCCTTTGAACTTAAGGTCCTGAGGAATGCCGGAAATTACGGCTCCGGGGAAGATGTTGCAGTATTTGCCGATGCGGGCACCTTCCATGATTGTGACATTGCTGCCGATATGTGTGCCTTCACCTATCTCGACATTCTGGTCGATGGTGACAAACGGCTCAATCACCACACTGGGGTGAATTTTTGCGGCCGGATGTATATATGCAAAAGGTTGTTTCATTCTGTATGTGTTACTTGTTCTTTACAATCTGGGCCATGAACTCGCACTCGCACACGATCTTGTCGCCGACGAAAGCCACACCTTTCATCAGCGCGCACCCGCGGCGCAGCGGAGTGAGGAACGACACGTGGAACAGCAGTGTATCGCCGGGAACCACTTTCTGACGGAACTTCACATTGTCTATCTTCATGAAGTATGTGGAATAGCGCTCGGGATCCTCAACGGTGCCGAGAACAAGCAGACCGCCGGTCTGAGCCATGGCTTCCACCAGCAGAACGCCGGGCATCACGGGTTCCTGGGGGAAGTGCCCCTGGAAGAAGGGTTCGTTAACAGTAACGTTCTTTACACCTACGATGTAGGTCTCGCTCTTGTCAATAATTTTGTCGACAAGCAGCATGGGATAGCGGTGCGGCAGATGCTCACGGATACAGTTGATGTCCATCAGCGGAGCGGCGGACGGATTGTAGCTCGGAGCCTGCAGTTCCTGTCGCTGAATCTCCTTGCGGATCTGTTTGGCGAAAGTTGTATTGATTTTGTGTCCCGGACGGCAGGCGATGATGCGGCCTTTCAGCGGACGGCCGATCAAAGCGACATCACCAACGACATCAAGCAGTTTGTGGCGGGCTGGTTCATTCTCGAACACCAGCGGACGGTTGTTGATGTAACCGAAATCGCTCACTTCCTTATGTGCCACACCGATAAGGTCGGCGATATGGTCGAGCTGCTCCTGCGGGAGCTTGCGGTCGTAAATTACAATTGCGTTGTCAAGGTCACCACCCTTGATGAGGTTTGCATTAAGCAGAGCCTCCACTTCGCGTACAAACACGAATGTGCGGCTCGAAGCTATGTTCCGGTTGAAATCAGCAACGTTTTCCAGACGTGCGTACTGGTTTGTCAGCACGGGAGAATCGTAGGAAATCATAACGTCGACTGAAAAATCGCTGTCGGGAAGCACTGTGAGATGGGCGCCCGATTCAGGATCACGAACCTCAATCTTATGCTTTACTACGTAATAGTTTTTATCAATGCTCTGGTCAACGAGACCGACGCGTTCTATCTCTTCGACAAATATCTTCGCACTGCCGTCAAGAATAGGCACTTCAGGTGCGTTAAGTTTTATAAGACAGTTGTCAACTCCGGCAGCATAGAGGGCCGCAAGAGCGTGCTCGATAGTAGAAACCCTTACATCGCCTTTTGCAATCACAGTGCCGCGACCGGTTTCAATAACATTCTCAGCAAGAGCGTCAATCACCGGTTCGCCGGGAAGATCGATACGCTGAAACTTATATCCGTGGTTCTCGGGTGCAGGATAGAAGGTGGCTTCTATCTCAAGGCCGGTATGAAGACCTTTCCCTTTGACGGTGAACTCACCGCCGAGTGTCTGTTGCATCATGGGAGGTGTGGTATATTGAGAATTGGTTTATAATTATCTTGATTGGCGTTGTTTTATCTGCACTGCATCCCGGCTGTCCGTCAATTAAGAGTGGCCGTCAGCTGAGCAATCTCTTTTTCAAGTTTTTTCAACCGTTCATAAAGAGATGGAAGATTCTTTTCCAGTACGACCTGCTTGGCGTACTGGCGGATGTCTATGGCCGGCGAGCCGAGAAGCCTGCTTCCAGCTTTGACATTCCCTGAGATGCCGGCCTGTGCTCCAATCTGAGCGGTGTCGCCGACTTCGATGTGTCCCGCGAAGCCCACCTGACCTCCGACCATGCAATTCTTCCCGATGTGGGTGGAACCGGCAATGCCTACCTGGGCCGCCATAACTGTGTTCTCTCCTATCACACAGTTATGAGCCACCTGAATGAGGTTGTCGAGTTTGGTGCCGCGGTTAACAACGGTGCTCCCCATGGTGGCGCGGTCGATAGTTGTGTTTGCACCGATTTCCACGTCGTCGCAGATGACAACATTTCCCATCTGGGGGATTTTGTTATAGTGACCGTCGACAGGCGCGAACCCAAATCCGTCAGCACCTATCACTGCACCTGAATGGAGGATGCATTTGTTTCCTATCTGGCAGTGGTGATATACTTTTACGCCGGCATACAGAATGGAATTCTCACCCACACTGGCGTTTTCTCCAACATAACACTGCGGATAAATTTTTGCTCCGGCTCCAATTTTGGCACCCTTGGCAATGTAGGAAAATGCGCCGACATAGGCATCCTCGGGAATTTCGACGCCTTCGGCAATGAAGCACGGCTGCTCTATCCCTGTGGGATTGGGCTGCATGACCTTCGACGCCATGTCCATGAGGCGTGCAACTGTGGCATAAGGGTCTGCCACACGGATAAGCGTGCAGCTTAAAGGATGCTCAGCCACGAAATCATTGCTCACCAGAACTGCCGTGGACTTTGTAGTGTAGATGTAGTGGGTGTATTTGGGATTTGCAAGAAACGAAATCGCTCCGGGCTTGCCTTCTTCAATTTTTGCAAATGTGGAGATGACCGCATTGCCGTCGCCTTCGATAACTCCACCTGCAATTTCTGCTATTTGCGATGCTGTGAACTGCATTAACTTACTAATGATTAATAAACGCGCGATAAGTAACGTGAACGCGCAGGCTGTTTATTTGAAGCGCATGTTGTGTAAACCTACATAATGCACTTATTTTCATGCAAATTTCGCAAAAAAATTTGACATATGCCCTATATTATACAAGTTTTGTGTTCCGCAGCACGCAATTTTATGGGTCACAAATAGTTCTGATGCTATGTTATTATGCATCAAAGCCATCGCGACGCGCTGCGTCACGATGGCTTTGATGTGTGATTAAGAGCCGGGCCTGAATCAGGCGTTCTTCACTTTGTCTACAACAGCCTTGAATGCGGCGGGGTTGTTCAGAGCGAGATCGGCAAGAACTTTGCGGTTGATTTCGATACCTGATTTGTGAATCAGACCCATCAGCTTGGAATAAGACAGATCCTCCATGCGGGCAGCAGCGTTGATACGCTGGATCCACAGGGCGCGGAAGTTGCGTTTCTTATCCTTGCGATCGCGGTAAGCGTATGTAAGACCTTTTTCCCATGTGTTTTTGGCAACGGTCCATACGTTACGACGGCAACCGAAGTAACCGCGGGTAAGTTTCAGGATTTTCTTTCTGCGAGCACGTGATGCAACGTGGTTTACTGATCTTGGCATTTTTTGTTCTTTTTTTGATTGTGAGCGGTGCGGTTAGTTGTTCTCTGCACTCTTTATGCTACACATTCGGTTAATGAATTTTGTTGAACTTAAAACCGGACAGCACATCCGGGGCTTTTGAAACTGCCGGATATGTCATGTACCGTCGGGGTTGCTTAACGCATGCCCAGCAGAGCTTTTACGCTTGCATTGTCCACGCGGTCAACCAGACCGAAGTGGGTGAGGTTACGTTTCTGCTTTTTGGTTTTCTTGGTCAGGATGTGGCTTTTGAAAGCGTGCTTTCTCTTGATTTTTCCTGACCCGGTGAGTGCAAAGCGTTTTTTAGCACCCGAGTTGGTTTTAATCTTTGGCATTTTTGTAAATATTTATTGGTTTATATTATTGCCGCAGCCATAGAGGGCGACAGATAATTTCATTTATGCGCTAAGGCATCAGTATGACGGGACCCGGTTCCGGAATCCTTCATCAGACTTTCTTTTTGGGCGAAATCATGATAATCATGCGTTTCCCTTCAAGCACCGGCATCTGTTCCACCTTTCCAAGCTCTTCCAGATCGTTGGCAAAACGCAGCAGAAGCACTTCGCCCTGTTCCTTAAAGAGGATTGAACGCCCCTTGAAGAACACGTAAGCTTTCACCTTCGAACCTTCCTGCAGGAAGCTCTGCGCATGTTTCAGCTTGAAATTGTAGTCGTGGTCGTCGGTTTGAGGTCCGAACCGAATCTCCTTCACCACAACTTTCGTTGCCTTGGCTTTCTGTTCCTTCAGACGTTTTTTCTGCTGATAAAGGAACTTCGAGTAGTCCAGGATCTTGCATACAGGGGGCTGGGCGGTGGGAGAAATCTCGATGAGGTCCAGCTCCATCTCGTCTGCCATCTTCTGAGCCTGCTGAATCGGATAGATTCCGTTTTCAACATTATCGCCCACAAGGCGCACTTCCTTGGCACGTATACGCTCGTTGACTGCATATGGCTCTTCTTTGCGCGGCATACGCGGTCCCATCGGGGGACGGGGACCACTCGGGCGAGGGCCTGAAAAGCCACCCGGACGCGGTCCGGAGAATCCTCCGGGTCGTGATCCTGTAGTACCGCCGGGACGGAAGCCCGGTGCGCCCTGCGGGCGTGGTGCACTGGAGTGCGTGGGGCGCGGAGCCCCGGTGTGTTGTGGTTTTTTATCCATTAACTGTTTCGGGAACTGCCGTTTGCAGTGTTAAATATCCCGGATTTTGTTATGTTAGAGTCCGTTTCTTATTTCAATTCACTCACAAGGCGAGCGATTTCGTCTGCAAAGGTAGCAATTTTCATCGTACCCTTATCACCTTCGCCCTGTTTTCTTACAGAAATTTCACCATTTTCCGCTTCTTTTTCACCTACAATCAGCATATAGGGGATGCGGCGAAGCTCGTTGTCACGGATTTTTCGGCCGATTTTCTCGTTTCTGTCATCCACGGTCACGCGGACATCAGCCTCCGTGAGCTGTTTCGCCACTTCGTAGGCGTAATCATTGAACTTCTCCGAAATGGGGAGCACGATGGCCTGGTCGGGGGCGAGCCACAGCGGGAATTTTCCGGCGGTGTGCTCAAGCAGCACGGCAACGAAACGCTCCAGCGAGCCGAACGGGGCACGGTGAATCATCACCGGACGGTGCTTCTGATTGTCGGCGCCTGTGTATTCCAGCTGGAAGCGCTCGGGGAGGTTGTAGTCAACCTGAATGGTGCCGAGCTGCCAGCGGCGGCCAATGGCGTCCTTGACCATGAAGTCAAGTTTCGGGCCATAGAAGGCTGCCTCACCAAGTTCCTTGCGTGCATTGAGGCCTTTCTCCTCGCACGCCTCGATGATAGCGGTCTCTGCAAGATGCCAGTTCTCGTCGCTGCCGATATATTTCTGCTTGTTTTTCGGGTCGCGAAGCGAAATCTGAGCCTCGAAGTTATTGAAGTCCAGAGCCTTGAATATATAGAAGATAATATCCATGACTTTCAGGAACTCATCCTTGATCTGGTCGGGGGCACAGAAGATGTGGGCGTCGTCCTGAGTGAAACCGCGCACGCGGGTCAGACCATGAAGCTCGCCGGTCTGTTCGTAACGGTAAACCGTTCCGAATTCAGCCAGACGCAGAGGAAGGTCGCGGTACGAACGGGGGAAGGTCTTGAAAATTTCGCAGTGGTGGGGGCAGTTCATGGGTTTGAGCATATACTCCTCCCCTTCCTGCGGTGTGTGAATCGGCTGGAACGAGTCTTTGCCATATTTGGCATAGTGTCCCGATGTCACATAGAGCATCTTGTTGCCGATATGGGGGGTGATTACCTGCTGGTAACCGTATTTCTTCTGGATCTTGCGGAGGAACTGCTCCAGGCGGTCGCGCAGTGCTGCGCCTTTTGGAAGCCACAGAGGCAGACCGGCTCCGACATTGGTGGAGAATGCAAACAGCTCCATCTCCTTGCCGAGTTTGCGGTGGTCGCGCTTCTTGGCCTCCTCAAGCAGCTGCAGGTACTCATCGAGCATCTTCTTTTTCGGGAAGGTGATGCCGTAGACGCGCACAAGCTGATTGCGTTTTTCATCGCCGCGCCAGTATGCCCCGGCAAGCGACATCACTTTTGCAGCCTTTATTGCTCCGGTTGAGGGGAGATGCGGACCGCGGCAAAGGTCGGTGAAGTTGCCTTGTGTATATGTAGTGATATGACCGTCCTCAAGTTCGGAGATCAACTCACATTTATATGTTTCGCCACGGTTCCCGAACATTTCGAGTGCATCGGCCTTGGAGATGTCAGCGCGTACAATCTGCTCATTCTTCTTGGCAAGTTCAAGCATCTTGGCCTCGATAGCAGGGAAATCGGCCGCCGTGATGGAATGGCCGTTGGGGTCGATATCGTAATAGAAGCCGTTCTCCACAGCCGGTCCGATACCGAATTTCACACCGGGGAAAAGTTCCTGCAGCGCCTCAGCGAGGAGGTGGGCCGAACTGTGCCAGAAAGCATGCTTGCCTTCATAGTCATCCCACTTGAACAGTTTTATGGTCGAGTCGGAAGTGATGGGACGGGTAAGATCCCATTCCTGTTCGTTTACAGATGCAGCGAGAACGTCGCGCGCGAGCTGAGGCGACAGCGACTGCGCAATCTGAAGGGGTGTAACGCCGTCTTCAAACTGCTTTACCGATTGGTCGGGAAAAGTGATGTTAATCATTTTATAGCTGTTTATCAATAAATTGCCACCAACAACGTGGCAACCAAACATAATGCGCCCTCAAAAGGCAGCACAAAGTTACAAATTTTTTATCAAATGAGGCTCAATTACATAGAAAACTTGCACGGCAATTTTTACCGCTCCCAAAAAGTTGATTTATCGCTGGCAAAGAGGCGTGCATATGCGGCTGCTTTTTTTTCAACGGCCAAGGGGTAGGCTCTCGACGTTGAGGGCATGCGCCACACCCTGAGAGACTGTCGGCGTTCGGGCAAGTTCAGCTGAACGAACGAGCCGACCGGCGGAATCTTCGAACCGGTGAGCGAAGCTACCACACCTGCCGCTTTTTCCCCGGTTGTGGCAATGTCTGTAAGCTCCGGCATACGGTCAAGCAATCCCTGCAGGTCCACCGGCTCCACGATTTCAAGATACTTGTCAGACGCATTGCCTTTAAGGCGCCGAATTTTGTGCCCTGTATCAGAAAGTGCAATCCCCTCACGGTTGAGCATGACCTTTATCTCAGCAAGATCAAACTCTTTCCTCTCCTTGTCATATAGCGCCAGTTTATCGCCGTAGAATATCAGTCCCATGACCCTCCAGAAATCATTGGTAGGATTGGGATAATAAAAATTCATGCGCCACCGGTGTGGCTGCGGAGGGAATGTCCCCATAATCAACACTTTGGCATTATCCGGTACAAACGGTTGCCAGGGATGGCGCTCCAAAACAGGCGAATTGTTCATAAATTTAAATTTGTAACCTAAACACAAAATTAAACTTTCTTGTTTAATTTTTATCATATATTTAAACCAAACCCGCAAAAGTTGTCGCCATTTATTGAAAAGACGCAACGGATGCACAAATATCAGTTATTATGAGAAAGTATCTTGCGGAGTGCGTCGGGACAATGTTCCTTGTACTCCTGGCCTGCGGAAGCGCAGTGCTTGCAGGGCCGAAAATCGGTGTGTTGGGCATCGGTCTGTGCTTCGGTCTGGTTCTGTTGTGTCTGGTCTACTGCATCGGCAACATCTCCGGTTGCCATGTAAATCCGGCGGTGTCGTTTGCAATGTGGCTGAGCGGCCGCATGAATTTCGGCGAATTCTGCGGGTATGTAGTATCGCAGCTTCTCGGCGCAGCCATCGGAGCCGGATTCCTTTACTGGATGGTAGAGATGGCGCCCGGATTTGAATTCGGTGGCATTACCGGCGAAAGCAATCTTGCCGCCAACGTTCTGCAGCCCGGTGCCAATGCTGGTATGGCACTCATGGTTGAATGCTTGTTTACATTCTTCTTCGTCCTGGTCATCCTCGGTGTGACCGACGCAAAGAAAGGCTTCGGCAACTTCGGCGGCCTCGCCATCGGTCTGGCGCTCGGACTGGTAAACATCGTAGGCATCCCTGTGGACAACTGCTCTGTCAACCCCGCACGCAGCTTCGGCCCGGCCCTCTGGAGCCCCTCGGCATGGCCCGATTTCTGGATTATGGTAGTCGGCCCGCTTGCAGGCGCTCTTCTGGCTGCCCTGTGCTGGAAAGCCATGAGCGGCTATTTCAACGCCAAAGCAATAGAAGGCTGATTCTGCTCCATGTGCCACATAGACGGCACATCGTGTCCTGAATTCGGCACTATAAGGACAAAACATTACGGAGGAAAGCATGGATAAAATGCTTTCCTCCGTTTTTTATAATATGGACAGGAGTTGACGGGCATTTGCGGATGTTTACTCGTCGAAGTCATCCTCGTCAAAATCGAAGCCGAAATCGGAGTCGTCACTGTACATCTGGTCAGTGAAGGATGCAAGCTCCCTCCCCTCTCGTTTTGTGGGACGTCCGAGCCCCTTGCGCCTGTCGATGAATCCGCTTATACGGATTACATCAAGCATGTCATACTGCTCTTTCGGCGTTATGTTCGTCATATATTCCGGAACGAGCTTTGCTCCGAGGCGGTTTTCTGTCAGGGCTTTTACTTCAAACGAATATGTGATGGGCGGTTTACGCACCATAACCACGTCGCCAACCTTGATCATGCGCGACGGCTTGGCTGTCACCTCAGGGTCTTTGCCACTGATTTTGAGGCTGACACGTCCTTTCTTGCAGCTGTCTGTGGCCACCGTCCTGGTTTTAAACACACGCATGGCCCATAGCCATTTGTCGATTCTGACCTCTGTTTTCATGACAGAATTATATTAAACCTGATTTTATTCCTTATATTTGCCTCAAATAAATGGTCGTGGCCAAACTATGCAGCCGCCGAACCATGATTATAAATATAATAACAACCGCAAGATGCAAAATGATAAAAAATACGGCTGCCGTAAGTTCGGCGACAGCTATGTGGTCAGCATTGCCAACCACTCGGAAATAAGCGGGGTTCTCGCCGACTTCTGCAAGGACCACAACGTGAACAGCGGCGTGATTGAAGGACTTGGCGCCGTTAACGAGGCCACGCTGCGTTTCTTCAATCCGGCCACTAAAGCATACGTCGACCGTACATTCACCGGACAGATGGAGATAGCCAACCTAACGGGCAACTCTGCAAAGGACGGGCAGCCCTATCTGCACCTGCACGTCACACTTGGATGCGAAGATTACACCGCAATTGCGGGCCATCTGCTTTGTGCCACACTGTCGGGAGCCGGCGAATTTGTTGTGCGCGTCTTCGACGGGGAGTTAGACCGAAAATTCGACGAAACACTCGGACTGAATGTCTACGACCTGTAGTCTCTTTATTTATTGTTGAAATCACACATCGCGGTCTGGATTCCGGCAAGGACGAATGTCCTGATGGCGTTCACAGCCACGTCTACGCGCATAGGCACCTTCTGCCGCTCGTCGAGCGTGAAATGACCGAGGACATAATCGATCTGACATCCCTTTGGGAAATCGTTGCCTATGCCAAAGCGCAGTCTGGCGTAAGACTGGGTGCCAAGCATCTGCGCAATGTTCTTGAGGCCGTTGTGCCCGGCATCACTTCCGCCCGGTTTGATTCGTATCGCTCCGAACGGCAGCGCAATGTCGTCGACAAGTACAAGGATGTGGTCAATATCAATGTTTTCCTTATTCTTCCAGTAGCGCACGGCGTTACCGCTCAGATTCATATAGGTTGACGGCTTGAGAAGCACCACCTGCTGATTCTTGATGCGCCCTGTACCCACATCGCCGTAACGGTCGGTCGTAAAAGAAATATTGGATGCCTCGGCAAAGGCATCCAATATTCTGAAACCTATATTATGGCGGGTGCCCTGATACTCTTGACCGATGTTACCGAGCCCCACTATAAGATATTTCATTGGCTAAGCTGTTTTATTTTGCAGCAGCAGCGGCGGCGGCAGCGGCACCACGAGCGGCGCGGGTGAGCTGAACGGCGCAAACCACAGCTTCTTTCGGAGAAACGAGTTCAAGACCTTCGAAGTGAAGTTCTCCAACCTGAAGTGTCTTGCCCAGACCGAGGTGGTCGACATTGATGACAAGGCGTTCGGGAATTTCGGTGTAGCAAGCTTTAACCTTGAGTTTCTTCATGGAAAGTGTGAGCTTACCACCGGCCTTAACACCTTCTGCATGGCCTTCAATCTTGACTGGCACGGACATTACGACGGGCTTGGTGTCGTTTACTTCGAGCAGGTCGAGATGGAGGATATTGTCCTTTACAGGGTGGAACTGAACCTCGCGGAGCACAGCCATCTTTTTGCCACCGTTGAACTGAAGCTCGATAGCGAAGATTTCGGGAGTGTAGATGAGCTTGCGGATGGCCTCGTTGGTAACGGTAAGGTCGGTTGTGATCAGACCACGGCCATTTTCAATTTCCACGATTTTTTCACCGGGATTGAGAGTGCCTTTGTAGGGAAGTTCAAAGGGTTCGCCGCCATTGAGAACAACGGGGATTTTACCTTCGGAACGGAGGGCCTTGGCAGCCTTTTTGCCAAGATCCACACGGGGCTCGGCGATCAGTTGAAATGTTTTCATTTTTGTTTAATTTGTTGTGTTACTCAAAATTAATGTAGTGATTAATTTCCCATCACACTGGGGGCTCCGGAGTACATGCCTCCAAAGCGACTGCAAAGTTAACAAAAAACCTTTAATTAACAAAATTCCTTTTCTGCCTTGAGTTTGACAGAATAAAATAAAAAAATATCTAACGAACTATTGCACAGTTCGATTTTTATTTGTACCTTTGTAGTAATACTACGTAATACGACCAAAGATAATGAGACTGAGTTTTTCACGCCCCCAGCGTCCCCATACCATATATGTTCTTAAGTCTTTCCGCGACAAAACAGGAAAGAGTACAACCAAAACGAGTTGAAACCCTTGGTAGTGAGGAAGAAATAGAAAAGAAATATGGTTGTCCGGATGGTCTGGCATGGGCAAAGGAATATGTTACTCGACTCAACGAGGAGGAAAAACTCGGCAAGGAGAGAGTTACTGCCGAGTTTTCTCCGACAGAGCGAATTGCTGCGGGCAGGCAGGTAAGCTATGATTGCGGTGACCTGCTTCTGCTGCCGTTATATAATGCGCTTGGTCTGCCTCAGATGTGCGAGAGTATCGTTGCAGGAACAAAAGTCAAGTATAACCTCAACGAGATACTCGAGACACTGGTAATGCTTCGTCTGCTGTGTCCATGCTCTAAACTGAGCAGTTATGGCATCGGTAAAAGGCGCATGCGCAAGATGACATGCGCCATCGAGGATGTCTACCGTGCTTTGTCGCTGCTGTCGTCGCATATTGATGACATACAGGCTGAGGTATGGAAAAACTCAAAGAAGGTTATCAGGCGTGACACACGCGTAATCTTTTTATGACTGCACGAACTATTACTTTGAGATAGAAGACAATGACCCCTATGGCATCGACCAACGTCATCCCCGTCGGCCCGAGGGCATACGCCGCCGCCGGGGCAAATCCAAGGAACACCGTCCCAACCCCATTGTGCAGATGGGACTTCTGATGGACGCCGACGGCATACCGCTGTCGTTCATCATCTTTCCCGGCAACGAATCGGAACAACCCTCGCTGCAGAAGATAGAGGAGATGATTGCCGAAAAGTTCGGGCTTAACGAGTTCGTGATCAGTACCGATGCCGGACTCTCCAGCGAAGACAACCGCCGCTATAACATGACCGAAGGCAGAGAGTATATCGCCGTTCAGTCGCTGACCAAGCTCCCCGAAGCTGACCAAAAGATGGCTCTCAATCCAAAGGGATGGCATATAGCCTTCCGTGACCGTAATCTTGGACCCATATGCCCCGAAGACCCCGACCGCGACACCTTTAACCTCGATGAAATCGACCTTGATGCCGAGCGGCACACAAAGTTTTACAAAGGAAATAATTGTCAACAAGGCTGTTGGGGGCAAGAAAAAGCACCGCGCGACCCGAGCGGGTCATCGTCACCTACTGCCACGACTTCGCCCTGTATCTGCGCCACAAACGTGAAGAGCGCATAAAGTCCGCCGAAAAAATCATTAAGAACAAACAGGTCAAGTCACGCCAGTCGCAGCAAGACCCTCGCCAGTATGTATCAACCGTATACGTCACCAAAGACGGAGAGCCCGCCGAACACATATCTATGTCTCTCGATACAAAGGTGATAGAAAACGAAGCCCGCTTTGACGGCTTCTATGCCTACGGCACCTCGCTTGACGATGACGCCGTCGACGTACTGCGCGCCCGCTCGTTCCACCATGAGGTCGAGCACCTGTTCCGCACTACCAAATCCTTCCTCGACGCACGCCCTGTCTATCTGCAGCGCGCCGACCGAATCCGATCTCACTTCCTCATATGCTTTCTCTCCATGGTCATACTTAAGATACTTCAGAAACAGATGGACTTGCCCGAACTGTCCATAGACCGGCTCATCGGCACAATACGAGACTTCAAGCTCGGATACATACAAGGTGCAGGTTATATACCTCTGTTCCAGCGCAACGAGCTCACCGACCGTCTTCAGCAGATAAACAATATCTGCGTTGATACACAAATAGTTAAGATAAAGACTCTAAACGCCATGTATCGCAAAGTGTTAAAGTAATGTTAAAATAAACGCTTCATTCTGTAATACTACAAAGCACACTGCCGTAAGGTGGTGTGCTTTAGTGTGTTATGGTATAAAGTGTCAAAGATGGAAAGTTAACAAAAAACCTTTAATTAACAAAATTCCTTTTCTGCAGCGGCAAGTTTTTCCGGTGTCCCGATATCAAACCAACGGAAAGCTGACGCCGGGCAATATCCCTTAATGGCAAGATGCCCTATAGCGTCAATATAAAAAGGTGTTATGGAAAACACATCGGAACCGATGGTCCTGCTATAAGATTCCAGACGGTTGAAAACCGACGGCGACACTACATGCACTCCCCCGAACGCCAGAGCCCTGCTGTTGGCAAGCTCTCCGGCATATACCGGCCGGCATTCGCCGGTTTTCAGGTTCTGCCATCCCGCCAGGTTCATGCCGCTGTCAAACCTGAACACCCTTGACGATTGCCGTGGTGAAACCATCAGAGTGGCATCAGCGCATTGCGCCCGGTGAAAGTCTATCATCGGCGCAATCGGGAAATCAGTCAGGATATCTGCATTATGCAGCACTACAGCATCGGAATCGGATAGGTCGAGCAACTGTTGCGCCTTCAGAAGGCCGCCTCCGGTGTCAAGCAGGCAGTCAGATTCGTCGCTGATTTTAATCTCCACACCAAAATTATGGTTCCGCCTCAGGAAATCCACCACCTGAGATGCGAAATGGTGCACGTTCACCACCATGTAGGTTATTCCGGCCTCATCGCGCAATTTTTCAATCACACGTTGCAGCGCGGGCACACCCCCTACCCTGGCCAAAGCCTTCGGATGGCTGCCGGTAAACGGTTTGAGGCGCGAGCCGATACCGGCAGCAAAAATCATCGCTTTATTCATGGCTGCAATCACTTTTTGCGGAAACTCCATTGAAAATTTCCAGAATGTCCTGTTCCCGATGCCAGAGCACCACCCTTACCTCCGGAAACATTTCAGCAATATGGTGTGCCATATGCTCGGCACAATACACCGAACGATGGCGGCCTCCGGTACAGCCGAACGCAACCGAAAGTGACGTGAAACCCCGTTCGGAGTAGCGGCGCACTGAAGCGTCGACCATCTGCGCCGCAGCCGACAAGAAATCGGCAGCCTCGTTATTGCTTTCGATAAATTGTATCACAGGGACATCACGCCCCGTGAGAGGCTTGTATTCATCATATCTCCCGGGATTGTGGATGGCGCGGCAGTCAAATGCGAAACCGCCGCCATTACCGCTCAGGTCAATCGGTACGCCTTTCTTGTATGAAAAACTTGACACCGTGACAGTGAGACGCCCTTCAAGCTCCGGGACAGAATTAAGAGCAGAGATTTGCGAGACCAAAGGAGAGCCCTCAAGATCAGATACAAGAGAAGTTATATAAGGGAACACCCTTTCGAGACCGGAATCTTTTAGCCATGAGGCAAGATTGCGCACAGCTGAGGGTATACTTGAAATAAAATGCGGCTTGCGCTCGGTGAGACCGCGAAAACCGTAGGCGCCCAGCGTCTGCAGCATTCTGAAAAGTACGAAATACGGCAAACAGTCGCGGAATTCATTCTCGTCGAACTCATCTCCGAACGAAGCTTTCACGAATGAGATGTAATAATCCACAAGTTCCTTCCGAAGGCCGGCCGGAATGTGCGCCTTGGCCTGCCAAAGGAACGAAGCCACGTCGTATTCCGCCGGTCCGCGACGGCCTCCCTGAAAGTCTATCAGGAAAGGCGTACCTTCAGCCAGCATCACGTTGCGGCTCTGAAAATCACGCACCATGAATTGGCGCGCCGTGGCGGCCCTTTTGGCCAGAACTGCATGCAATCGGTCAAATTCCGATGCAAGCCTGTTTTCATCAAACTCAGTTCCGCTGGTTTTCAGAAAGCAGTATTTGAAATAATTGAGGTCCGACAGAATCATGTCGTCATCCATGGCCGGCGAAGGGAAACAGCGGTTGAAATCAATGCCGCGGGAACCGAGGAACTGTACCCTCGCGAGCATGGCTAAGGAATCACGCAGCAGCCCGACGTCTTCGCCCGAAAAATTTCCCGATTGCCTTGACTGCGCTATGGCACTGAAGAGTGAAGTGTCGCCAAGGTCCGACTGCAAGTAGGCCATGTCGTCGGCCGATACAGCCAGAATATTCGGGACAGGCAGCCCAAGCGAAGCAAAATGCCTTGCCAGATATATGAAACTCCGGTTCTCAGCCGGATCAGTGCCAAAGGTGGCTATCACAGAGCGTTGCCCCTTGGAGCACGCACGAAAATACATGCGGTTCGACCCCGCGCCCGCTATCATGGACAGCGAGTCCGGAGCTGTTCCGAAATGCTCCTTATAGAGAGCCGCAACAGAGGCGGCAGCCTCGTGTTGCGGCATTTTTCTTACGGTTCCCAATTGTTGTCTTTTGGTTTATACAATGCTGTCTGTCATTCAGCGTTATCGGCTTCTTCAGTTCCCTCCTCGGCTGCGGTTTCCTCTTCGGCGAAGTCTGTTATATTGGCAGCAAGGAGCTGATTGTACCAGCTGAAAAGTTTGCGGATGTCGGTAGAATATACCCTTTCCTCGTCATAATCGGGCAAAACTGTTGCAAAGAATGCGCGCAGAGACGCATCGTCCATGCTCTTTGCATCAACAGGCTTGCATTCTGTCACTTCCTTTAATTTCTCGAGCACGTCCGACAGAGGCACGTCGCCATCGAATGTGTACATTGAAATATCGCCGAGCGACACAACCTTGTCACGTGCATACGCCGGCATGCGTTTGCCTGTTGCGATGTTCTCGACAATCAGCATATTTTTTCCTTGGTTCACAAGACGGAACAAGCCAGGCTTTCCCGCAATAGAAAGAATTCCTTTAAGCATAATTATATTATGGGGGTTATGAATAATTCATTCGGCTTACAGCCATGCAGCCCCTTCCCGGCTTGCAAAGTTAACCAACTTTAAGTAACTTTGCAAGCTAAACAATCTATCAGGAAAAGTCAACCAAGGTGCTTGCACAATATCTAAAGCAGTTCGTACAGCTTATATTTGCCCCGACCAAAGGTTGGGAGGACATCGAACGCGAAAGCGGAGAGCAGTTCCGCATCGCGCGCGAAGACGGTATTTCTGCCGATTCACCCCGGGTGCGTAGCGCTTCGTACGTGGAAGAGCAGAATGCGTGGGAGGAACATCGTGCCACACGGTGTTTCTATTCGTGCTTCCTTCCGGCAATATGCCTGTTTGCACTCTCCTGGCTTGTCCGGGCGCTTTATGGCACAGACGATCTGCTGAGCTGCATTCAGAAGGCTATTGTCACATTTGTGACATTATTCCTCTCATCGCAGTTTGCGAGGTATATTTTCATGGTGTACATGCCCCGGATCATGGCGCCATCTGTGCTGATTGAACCCAAGGGCAGATGGTTTGTCCTTATCATGCAATGCCTGACTTTCCTTGGAACTATCACGCTCGTGTCAAATATTGTCAAAACTCACCTTGCGTTAATCGAGTTCCTTCCGTTCTACGTTATATTCATTATATGGAAAGGGGCTAAATTCGCCGGCGTCGACGAGAAAAATGTGGGACTGTACATGATTATCGCCACTCTCTCCATTCTCGGTCCGACCTATCTTCTCTCTATTCTGCTTAACGCTCTTATCTGACCCGCTCGTCGCCCGAATAATCTAAAAAGCCCATTGTCTGCATGAAATTCAAGGAAATAAACATAAAGAACCGCCGAGCCACTTTCGACTATGCCATAGGCGACACTTTTACTGCCGGCCTTGTGCTGACCGGCACGGAAATCAAATCCATCCGACAGGGCAAAGCCTCGCTGGCCGACACATTCTGTTACGTCAACAACGGTGAGGTATGGGTGAAAAACATGTACATCGCCGAATATTTCTATGGCACATACAACAATCACACCGAGCGACGCGACCGCAAGTTGCTGCTGAACCGCAAGGAGATACGCCAGCTTGAAAAGAACGGCAAGGAGTCGGGCTTCACCATCGTTCCGCTACGGCTGTTCATATCGGCGCGTGGCTATGCAAAGCTTGTAATCGGCATCGGGCGTGGTAAAAAGGAATACGACAAACGCCAATCAATCAAAGAGCGCGACGACAAGCGGGATATGGCCCGCATGTTCCAGCGGAAATAAACCTACGGCTGTTTTTCCAACAGCACCAGTACGTTTTTTCGCGGGTGTGACAGTGAGGTGGCCATGACGCGCCAAGTGTCTCCACCTTTAAATCCGAAACGTTTCTGGAATTCTTCTGCACGCATCGGGAAATTGCGCACAGCCACATCGGCCGCGCCTCCTATTTTGGCTGACAAGGCTTTCGCGCTTCTGGAGGAGAAATCAACCACATCACCTATCTTGTTCCATCGGCCCGGCAGATCGGCATACGGACTGTCTGCAACATAAACATGCGAATTGGGGTGCAGCTTACGCACCCCATACCGTGCGCACAAGGTGGCAAACGGCGCAGCCTTCATCATCGCCGGCGACGGCTCATACAGATATAAGCCTCTTTCCGGCACGCCGAACCGCATCTCCGCCTGCCGCTCCTCCGCCAACGAAAAGCGGAAAGTCTTGTCACAGTCTGTGGCCACAATCTCCGCATCAAGTCCGCATGGGGCGTCAGATTGCGAAAAGTCGGCAACGGCCAGTAGTTCGCGGCACTCCCCTCTTTCCTCCACCACATACAGATGAGTTGCCTGTGGCAAATCGCGCAATGTCTGGGTCACATCAAGCATGGGCGACAGCTTGGCGATAAGCACGTTGCTTTTGGATGCAATCAAGGGTATCAACTCGATAAGGTCCGGCTGACAGTCGTGCAGATTAAACACTCTTCCACCCGTGGCATTGCGCCTCGCCGGATCGATGAATACAACATCGAATCGGTCGCCTTTGTAATCAGACAGCCATTGCACCGAATCGGCATTCACAACCTTCACCTCCTCGCGGTCCCTGAAATTATATTGAGCCACGGCACAGCGTCTTTCATCCAATTCAATGGCGAGGCATCTTTTTGAATCGTCAGTGATGGCAGCCGACATGGCTGCAAAATCCACCCCGAGCCCACAGGTCATGTCAAGCAACGACACCGCCCGTTGCGCGTGGCAATGCATCACTTCTACATGGAAACGTGCCACACGGGCAGAACTCGCCTGCTCCACCGAAACGGGATGCAACATCAGTCCCGGCTGTAAATCTCCGAATTTGCCATTGCATTTGTGTAGACATTCTATGTGCGTTATGGCATCCTGTACCCAATTCTCCCCTTTGCTTTGATATTTCAGGCGCAATCTGACAGGATCCTCATTAACATGAGCATCTACAAACTGAAAAAATTCGGATGACGGGGTATACATGGAGTTTCTGTCGGGTTATAACGGATTGTTACAGTAAAAATGCGTCGCGAAGATAATTAAATTTACCTTCACGACGCAATATATTACTGTAAAAAAGGCTTCATCCGGCCGGATTGTGGGGCACTTTTATTGCAGGCGATTCAGTCCATGTCAAGAGCCATGTAGTGCTGATAAGGATGGTCACATGCCGGACATGTCATCGGGGGTTCGGTGCCTACAAATGTATAGCCGCACACAAGGCAACGCCAGGAAATTGGCGTGTCACGTTTCCATACTGTCCCGTCCTGCACGCGTTTCAGGTAGCGCTCGAAACGGTCAAGGTGATGCTGTTCTATACTTGCGATTGCACGGAAATGGTCAGCTATCTCGGGGAAGCCTTCCTCTTCGGCAATCTTCGCATCGGCCAGATACCGTGCCACGCCCTCGTCGCGTTCTTCCTTGATTGCGATTTGAAGATTGGCCGCAGTGTCCTGAATCTTGTCTGCATCTACAGTCACATTGCAGGGCACCACACCGGTCTCAAGCATCTTCATGAACACCTTGGCGTGGCGCAGTTCATTCAAAGCGGTCTCCTCGAACACCTTCTGTATCGGGAAATAGCTTTCTTTTCGGCCTGCTGGCTGTAAAACATGTATCTGCTGTAGGACTGTGATTCATTCATGTAGGCATTGACCAGTGCCTGCTCTGTACGAGTGCCCTTTATGCTTTTGGGCATTGTGGTTGTTGTTGCCATGACTTTATAAGTAAATTTAGTTGTGTATGTTTTTCTGTGTCTTTATATAAAACCTGCAGGACATCCGTTTTGTTCGTGTCGGACAGGATTTAAACGGCCAAAACGGAATTGTCTTGAATGCGTCATATTGGCCCCTGCTCTCCTATGCTTGTAGCACCGATTCTTGCAAGTCCCGCTATTGCCGGAACGAAGATTTATTTGTACCTTTGGGGGATAAATGTATGGGTGTAGCGCATGCGCGATGCCCTTCAAGGCTGAACCAAACAACCTCACAATATATGAAATTTAAAATCGCGAGCAAAGCGCTCTATTCCACCCTGTCGGGTGTGAGCAAGGTGATTAATTCAAAGAACACCCTCTCCATTCTCGACAATTTCCATTGGAAAGTCGAGTCGGACAAACTTACCATCACGGCCTCAGATTCCGAAAACACGCTCACTGCAGTTCTCCCTATCACAGCATCGGAGGGCGAGGGCGATTTTTGCGTGAATGCACGACGCATATCCGACATTGCAAAGGAGTTGCCTGATGTAGATGTGGAGTTCAGTATCAACCCGTCAAACGGCGCCATGAAAATCAAGTTCCCCGGTGGTGTTTTCGACATGATGACACTCGAGGGCTCGCAGTACCCGCGCACTGTTGAGGATGCCGAGGAGACCATGAGCTTCTGCTGCCCCGGTTCTCAGATAATCAACGGTATAGAAAATACTCTGTTCGCCGTGGGTTCCGACGAATTACGTCCGCAGATGATGGGTATCCTCTGGGACATCAAGCCCGACGGCATCACGTTCGTGTCAACCGACACGCGCAAACTCGTGCGTTACATCGACAACACTTCCGCTCCGGAGATAGCTGCATCGTTTATTCTTCCGCTCAAGCCTGCTGTGATTCTCAAATCCCTCCTCGACAAGGACGAAACTGTAAGCGTGCAGATTTCGCCGCGCAGCGCCGTGTTCAAAACCGAGAACCTGACGCTCAACAACCGATTTATCAAAGGCAATTTCCCGGATTATAACCGTGTGATCCCCACTCAGAATCCCTACGTTGTCACTGTTGACCGCGACACTATCATTACCGCTGTACGCCGCGTTGCAGTCTGCACCGATCCCGGGCACGGACTGATAAAATTCCGCTTCAAGCCCGACATGCTCGAGATGAAAGTCGATGACCCGAACGTAGGTACATTCGCACAGCAGGAAGTGCCTTGTGATTTTACAGGCAATGAGATGGTAATCGGTTTCAGCGCCATGTTCCTCATGGAGATATTCTCCACCATCGACACACAGAATGTTATCATCAAGCTTGCCGACCCCTCTCGCCCCGGACTGTTCGAACCTGAAGACAATCCTGAAAACACAAGCCTTGTCATCATCCTGATGCCGATGGCGGTGACGGATTTCTGATTCCTCTCCGGCCAGGCATCATAATGCATTAAGCGTAATTCTCTACAAAATTTTGTTTTTGCATTGAAACTGAATATTACCAAACCGGTGATGTTTTTCGATCTTGAAACCACCGGTACGAATATAACCACCGACCGCATTGTCGAAATCTCGATGATCAAGGTCTTCCCCGACGGGCACGACGAGCAGCGCACGGTGCGTGTGAACCCCGAGCGACATATCCCCGAGGAGGCATCAGCCATCCATCACATTTATGATGAGGACGTGGCCGATAAACCTGCGTTCCGGCAAATTGCCCGCCAACTCGCCGACAGCTTCGAGGGCTGCGACATTGCCGGCTTCAATTCCAACCGCTTCGATGTGCCGATGCTGTCGGAAGAATTTGCCCGTGCCGGTGTGGATTTCGATTTCACACGCCCGCGTTACATCGACGTCCAGACCATCTTCCATAAGAAGGAGCAACGCACTCTGACTGCCGCCTATCGATTCTACTGCGACAAGGACCTTGACGGAGCACACTCTGCCAACGCCGATACACGCGCCACCTATGAAGTGCTTCTCGCGCAACTTGAACGATACGATGACCTGCCAAACGATGTGGCGGCACTGTCGGAATTCTCGTCGCAGCAGAAAAATGTGGACATCATGGGACGCCTTGTCTACGACGACCAGCACCGGGAAGTTATCAACTTCGGCAAATACAAGGGACGCCTTGCATCCGAAGTATTAACCAAAGACCCCGGCTATTTCAGCTGGATTCAGCAGGGCGATTTCCCCAGTGATACAAAAAGGATTTTTACGGCCATCAAACTGCGGATGCGCAAATAACGCACCCGCACCTGAATGTAATATTGCACAAGTCAACACCGATATGAAAGGAAAGCACATAGTTGTAGGTATAACCGGCGGCATTGCGGCATATAAATCCGCCATGCTTGTGAGGCTGTTTGTTAAGGCCGGTGCCGAAGTGCAGGTGATCATGACGCCCAACGCCAAGGAATTCATAACACCGCTCACGCTTTCCACCCTGTCGGGCCATGCAGTGATCAGCGAATTTTTCACCGCCAATACCGGCGTGTGGAACAGCCATGTTGACCTCGGCCTGTGGGCTGATGCATTCGTGGTAGCGCCAGCCACGGCGTCCACAATAGGCAAGATGGCCAACGGCATAGCCGACAACATGCTCGTCACCTCCTATCTGTCCACCCGTGCAAAGGTGTTCGTAGCGCCTGCAATGGATTTCGACATGATGCAGCACCCCACCACTACACGCAACCTCGCCACACTCGCCACAGACGGTGTCAACATTATTGAGGCTGCCGAAGGTGAGCTTGCATCACACCTCGTGGGCAAAGGACGGATGGCCGAACCGGAAGATATATTCCGCGTGGTGGATGACTATTTCAAAAACTCAGCTGCTGCGGAAGACCATGCACTCTGCGGCAAACGGATTCTTGTCACGGCTGGTCCCACCAGAGAGAAAATTGACCCTGTGCGCTACATCAGCAATTACTCGACAGGCAAAATGGGTGTAGCCATAGCGGATGCCGCCGCTGCCATTGGAGCCGAAGTCAATTTGGTTCTGGGGCCATGTGAAGCTCATCCGCAAAACGGCAAAGTCAACATAATAAAGGTTGAATCCGCACAACAGATGCTTGATGCCTGTGAGGCGCTGTTCCCCACAACGGATGTTGCCATAATGTCGGCTGCTGTGGCGGATTACCGGATTGCCGACGTGGCTGAAAAGAAAATCAAGCGCGAGCACACAGACGCGCCACCTCAGCTTCAGCTCAAAAAGAATCCCGACATAGCGGCCACACTCGGCGCACAGAAACGGCTGGGGCAGATTCTTGTGGGCTTCGCGCTCGAGACAGACAATGAAGAGACTAATGCTCTTGAAAAACTGCACAGGAAGAATCTTGATCTGATTGTGCTGAATTCGCTCAACGACAAGGGCGCCGGTTTCGGAACAGACACAAACCGCATCACCATCTTTGACAACAACGGTGCCTCGCGCACTTTCCCGCTCAAACCGAAGTCGGAAGTCGCATCAGATATTCTCGCAGCCATTTCGCAACGTGTACGGCAACAAAATAAATGACAGCGCGGCACCGACACATCATTACGAAGCATTACATTTCACTAAATATGACAAACTCCCTGAAACGCATATCGGCTATAGCTCCGTTCATTCTTTTTTTATGTATATGTTGTGGGGCAGCAAAGGCACAGGAACTCAATTGTGAGGTGACTATCAACACTGACCAACTGCAGAATGTGAGCAAGGATGTGTTCCAGACGTTGCAGGAATCCGTCACTGAATACATGAATTCCAATCATTTCACCAACGACCAATATGCGGTGAATGAACGGATTGACTGCCGCGTTTTTCTCACAGTCGCTGAGTATGCCGACGATGTGATAAAGGGCGATATTCAGGTGCAGTCCACCCGTCCCGTCTATAACAGCACTTACACAACCACGCTGCTCAATTTCAAGGATTCCAATGTGGAATTCTCTTATCAGCAGGGTGAACCGCTTAATTTCACCGTGAATACGATGGAAAGCCAGCTAACAGCCATATTGAACTTCTATGCCTACTTTATCATTGCACTTGACCGCGACAGCTTCGCCCCCAACGGCGGTGACGAGGCTTTTGAACGGTTGAAAATGATTGTGCAGATGGCACAGTCGTCGGGCGAAGGCGGATGGAAAGCTTTCGAGGACAAAAAGAACCGTTCGGCTCTGCTTGGCGCGTTCACGGAACCTTCGACCTCGGCCACACGTTCGCTGCTGTACAACTATCACCGCAAAGGGCTTGACGAGATGTTCCTGGCTCCCGACAAAGGGCGCGCACAGATCACCGAATCACTTTCGGTGCTTCAGAAGGTATATGACATAGACCCGATGAATGTGGCCCTGTCGTTGTTCAAGGATGCCAAACTTGACGAACTTGTAAACATCTACTCGAAAGCATCGCAGACCGAGCGTGAAACAGTGGCCACTCTGCTCACGCCGCTGTATCCCACAGAAATGAAACGCATTAACCAGATTAAGGCAGGATCGCAGAAATGATTAAGACGCTCCACATATCCAATTATGCCCTGATTGACCGGATAGACATAACTTTCTTTCCGGGGCTTAACATCATCACAGGTGAGACGGGTGCCGGAAAATCAATCATCCTCGGAGCCCTCGGCCTACTGCTCGGCGGTAGAGCTGACACCAAGGTGGTGCGCGACCCGAATGTAAAATCTGTTATCGAGGCTACATTCTCGGCTGACGGCTACACCTCGTTGCAACAATTCTGCGAGGAAAACGATATCGACTGGGATGACGATACAGTGATATTACGCCGCGAAATCAGCACCACAGGCCGCTCCCGTGCGTTCATCAACGATTCCCCGGTAAATCTGGCACAGTTGCAGACGGCGGGGCTGTTTCTCATCGACATACATTCGCAGCATCAGAACCTGCTGCTTGCATCGCCTCCATATCAGCTGCAGGTAATCGATTCCGTTGCCTGCAATGCGACCCTCAACGACGAATTCCATACCCTATACAACTCATACCGGCAAGCCTTGCGACAATACAAACAGGAGCGTATCGCGCTTGACAAGGCACGAACCAACGAAGAGTTTCTGCGCTATCAGTACGACATGCTTGTTAACGCCTCACTGCAGCCTGGCGAACTTGAGGAGCTGGAGAACGAACGAAAGCTGCTTGCCAACATGGCTCAGGTGAAAGCGTCGCTGCAACTTATCGGGGGAGCTTTGACCGACGGCGACACCAATGCCGACGATCTCGTTCGCGAAGCCGCTGCTGAAGCATCACAGATCGCCTCGTATGTCGACGACGGCGAGGCGTTGGCCGACCGTCTGGAAGCCCTTCGCGTGGAATTGCGCGATATTGCCGCAACATTCGCCGATGCCGACGGTGCCCTCAGCGATGACCCCGCCAGGCTTGACGAGGTTGAGGAACGGCTAAATCTGCTTTACGACCTTCTACGGCAGCAGGCGGAAACCATTGAGCAACTCATTGAAATACGCGACCGCCTTGCCAACGAAATCAAGGCCATCGATCTTGGCGACGAAGGACTACAGAAAAGCGAGACTGCTGCCAAAAAGGCCAAACGTGCAGCCATGGAGAAGGCTGAGGAGCTTTCGGCGTCACGTAAGGCTGCCGCACAGCAGTTTGCAGCCGACCTCAAAGAGCGCGCAACACCGCTCGGTATGAAAAATCTGCAGGTAGAGATTTCCATTAAGCCTGTACAGCTATCGGCCACAGGTATCGATGCCATAGAATTCCTCTTTGCTTTCAACAAGAACCAGCCACTTATGCCTGTGGGAAGCACAGCTTCGGGTGGTGAGATTTCGCGCCTCATGCTTTCGATAAAATCGCTGGTGGCGCATAAGATGCAGCTGCCGTCGATTGTATTCGACGAGGTGGATACCGGTGTTTCAGGCGATGTGGCCCACCGCATGGGAGCATTGATGAAAGATATCTCCGAAAACATCCAGGTTATAGCCATAACCCATCTCCCACAGGTGGCAGCAAAAGGTAACGCCCATTTCAGGGTGTTCAAGACCGATACCGACAGCTCCACCATTACGCGCATAGAGCTGCTTACCCCTGAAAACAGAATTGCGGAGATAGCTCAGATGCTTTCGGGATCCACTATCGACCAGGCTGCACTCGCCAATGCACGCGCACTGATTGACAACGCCTAAACAAAACTGAAAAATGCTTGAAAAGAATGATTATATCTACGGCATCCGTGCCGTGATTGAAGCCGCAGAAGCCGGAAAGGAATTTGACAAGGTGCTTATATCAAACACGCTTCAGAGCGCCCTCGCGCCTGAACTTATGACGGCATTGAAATCCCGCGGCATCCTCATACAGAAAGTGCCGGTAGAAAAAATCGACCGCATCACACGTCGCAACCATCAGGGGGTACTCGCCATTCTGTCGGCAGTGTCCTACTGTTCGCTTGCCACACTGGTGCCAACCCTGTTTGAAGAGGGGAAAACGCCGCTGATCGTCATGCTCGATGGTGTTACTGACGTGCGCAACTTCGGAGCGATAGCCCGTACATGCGAGTGCGCCGGGGTTGATGCAATGGTCATAGCTCGTCGCGGAGGCGCATCTGTCACGGCAGATGCCATGAAAACTTCGGCCGGAGCACTCGCCTATCTGCCCATCTGCAGGGAGAACAGCATTATCAATGCCGTGAAATTTCTGCGCGACTGCGGATTCCAGATTGTGGCCGCCACTGAAAAATCCGACATACCCTACACCCGCGCTGATTTCACATTGCCCACCGCCATCGTGATGGGTGCGGAGGACACCGGTATAAGCGAGGATGTGCTTCGCTTTTCAACAGCCAGAGTAGCCATTCCGGAACGTGGGCACATCTCGTCGCTCAACGTGTCGGTGGCAGCCGGAGTGATGATTTATGAAGCGGTTCGTCAAAGAACCATTTAATTTTATCACTTTTCCGCCCGAATTTCTTACTGGCAAATTTGGAGTTTCATCAAATTGAGCTATATTTGCATGTGAACTCCCGATGGGAGTCCGCAAGTTAAAATCTTCAAACAATACTAACAACCAAAGCACATGAAGAAACACAATTTCTATGCAGGGCCTTCCATTCTTAGTCCCTACACGATTCAGAACACGGCTGACGCAGTTATCAACTTCGCCGACACCGGTTTAAGTATCCTCGAAGTTTCGCACAGGTCGAAAGAATTCCAGGCAGTAATGGACGAAGCCCGCGCTTTGGTGAAAGAACTCCTCGACATTCCTGAAGGCTACAGCGTGCTGTTCCTCGGTGGCGGCGCAAGCCTGCAGTTCGCCATGGTTCCCTACAACCTGCTTGCAACCAAAGCCGCTTATCTCGACACAGGCGTATGGGCTCACAAAGCCGTTAAAGAAGCAAAACTGTTCGGCGAAGTCGATGTTGTGGCATCGAGCGAGGACCGCAATTACAACTACATCCCGCGTGATTACACCATCCCCACCGATGTAGACTACTTCCATATCACAACCAACAACACCATCTACGGTACAGAAATCCGCAAGGATCCCGATTCGCCCGTACGCATGGTTGCCGATATGTCCAGCGACATTTTCTCACGTCCGGTTGATGTGAGCAAATACGACATCATCTACGCCGGCGCACAGAAAAACCTCGCTCCCGCCGGTGCAACCCTGATTATCGTACGTGAGGAGGCACTCGGCCATGTGTCGCGTCCCATCCCCACCATGCTCAACTACAAGACCCACATCGACAAGGATTCGATGTTCAACACTCCCCCTGTGCTTCCCATTTTCAGCGCACTCCAGACACTGCGCTATTATAAGGAAGTGGGCGGTGTGACAGAGCTTGAGAAGCGCGACCTCGCCAAGGCAGCCCGTCTGTACGAGGCTATCGATGCAAGCCCCATCTTCGAAGCTACTGTTCCCAACCATGAGGACCGCTCGATTATGAACGTATGCTTCGTGATGAAACCCGAGTATAAGGAACTTGAAAAAGCATTCATGGACTTTGCTGCCACCAAGGGCATCGTAGGCATCAAGGGGCACCGCTCTGTAGGCGGCTTCCGCGCATCACTCTACAATGCACTCCCCATGGAGAGCGTGGATGTGCTTGTTGCTGCAATGAAAGAGTTTGCCGCAAAGGCATAATAGAATAACAACCCAAACTAAACTCATTTGCAATGAAAGTTCTGGTTGCTACAGAAAAACCGTTCGCAGCCGTTGCTGTCGACGGAATAAAGAAAGTAGTTGAAGATGCCGGTTACGAACTCGCACTTCTTGAGAAATACACTTCAAAGGCCGAACTGCTTGATGCAGTCGCCACTGCCGACGCCCTCATTGTGCGCAGCGACAAAGTTGACGCCGAAGTGCTTGACGCTGCAAAACAGCTGAAGATTGTGGTGCGTGCCGGTGCCGGTTACGACAACGTCGACCTTGCCGCAGCCACTGCACATAACGTGTGCGTTGAGAACACACCGGGTCAGAACTCAAATGCCGTGGCCGAACTTGTGTTCGGTATGGCAGTGATGGCTGTGCGCAACATGTACAACGGCACCTCCGGCTCGGAACTGAAGGACAAATCGCTCGGTATCCATGCATTCGGTCAGGTGGGCCGCAATGTGGCCCGCATAGCCAAGGGCTTCGGCATGAATGTGAGCGCACTCGACCCCTACTGCCCCGCAGAGGTGATGGCCGCAGCCGATGTGACCCGCGTTGAATCAGTTGAAGACCTCTACAAGAACAACAAGGTTGTTTCGCTTCATATCCCCGCTACCGACGAGACACGCAAATCGGTAGGTTTCGATCTGGTGACACTGCTGCCGAAAGGCGGCCTGCTCATCAACACCGCCCGCAAGGAGGTGATTGACGAGGAAGGCCTGTGCAAGGCTCTGCGCGAACGTCCCGACCTGAAATACGTGGCCGACGTGCGTCCCGACAATGCCGAGGCCATGGAAACTGAATTTGCAGGCCGAGTGTTCTTCACCCCCAAGAAAATGGGTGCGCAGACCTCCGAGGCGAACATCAATGCCGGAATCGCAGCCGCCAATCAGGTGGTAGCGTTCCTGCGCGACGGGGTTGACCGTTTCCGCGTCAACAAATAAGTGGCGCGTTCCTGTGGAAGCAACCACACCGGTTGTTCCCGATAAGTTGTCATTTATGACGTAAACCTTATGCTGAATACTGATAAATGGACTTGCCGCCATGCGGCGCTTGCGCTTGCGGCTTTCGGTGTTGAGAGTGTTGTCACCTCACCCGGGAGCCGCAATGCTCCGTTGTTAATGGCCGTGTCGAGACACGGCGGATTAATGACGCTTTCGGTTGTCGACGAACGGTCGGCAGCGTTCATCGCACTGGGTATCGCCGAGATTTCACAGCGCCCGGTGGCGTTGATATGCACTTCAGGAACCGCACTGCTCAATTATGCCCCTGCTGTGTGCGAGGCTTACCACAAACATCTCCCCCTGATAGTGATTTCGGCGGACCGGCCGGAAGAATGGATTGACCAGGCCGACAGCCAGACCATGAGGCAGCCCGACGCACTGTCAAATTTCGTAAAACTATCCGTGGATATGAAAGCGGAGCCGGCCGACGAGGAGCAGAAATGGCTATATACCCGCCGATTGAACGAAGCTCTTGATTGCGCTCTCGCCGGATGTCCCGGTCCGGTTCATATCAATATCCGGATTTCCGAGCCGCTGACCGCTCAGGCGGAATATCACAACGAGCAATTCCACCGCATTTCGGTTGTCACGCCTCCCGAAAAAGTATCCACAACTACAGCACGCGCCCTTGCTAACGATGTCAGACAGAAAAACATCCTGATTGTCGCAGGTTTTGGCGCACCGGATGCAGCTCTGAACAAGGCCATATCCACCCTTGGCCGGCTGCCTAATGTGGTTGTACTCGCCGAAAGTCTCTCAAACCTGCATTCAGACGACGTGCTGCAGGTATCCGACAGCCTGTTTTCCGGCATATCCGCTGATAAGTCTGCCGGTTTTGTGCCTGACCTGCTGATAAGCTTCGGGGGCGCCATAGTGTCGGCTCCGCTGAAACGGTTTCTGCGTCAGGCCGACATAGCGGAGCATTGGCATGTGGGGACTGAACGGAACCTCATCGATACATACCGACATCTCTCCACGGCAATACTGATTTCGGCCCCGGCTTTTTTCCCCCGCTTCGCCGGCGCCCTCAATTTCCTTAATAAAAACTGCGCCGGGATAAGCCAGTTCAAGAAAAACTGGATTGATATAGCAAACCGGCGTAGCGTAGTGCTTTGGCATAAGCTGCAGGCTGCCCCTTGGAATGTAGCTACAGCTATAGGTCATGTGATAGAGGCAGCTCCGATTTTAGGCATGAATCTGCAACTGAGCAACGGGCTGGCCGTACGCGTGGCGTCAATGTCATGCCTGGACAAGTTTCACCGGGTGGATTGCAACCGTGGTGTGAGCGGCATAGACGGCTCGACCTCAACTGCCGTAGGCGCCTCACTGGCATACAAGGGGGGAGACACATTGCTGATAACCGGCGACATGAGTTTTCAGTATGATCTTGGCGCTCTTGCCAGCAACTACCTTACCTCAAAGCTGCGCATTGTGCTGCTGAACAACGGCGGCGGAGGAATTTTCAAATACATAAAGACCACGCGCTCGCTTCCGGAAGTCGACAGTCTTTTCCGGTGCCAGCTGAATGTGGATGCAAAAGCTATAGCCAGCGCGTTCGGCCTTCAATATCATCATGCCGACTCTTATGAGTCATTGCAGGAGGCCGTGCCCGCATTTTTCGCCGGGCCAGCACCAGCCATACTTGAGATAGCCACAGACGCCGGGATTGATGCCGCTGTGCTCACCGAGACGACTACCAACAATTGATCAACCGAAACAAAAGTATATTACAATATGAGAGAGTGGAAAAAAATAAAGGACTACGAAGATATCCTGTTTGAACAATATAAAGGGATTGCCAAAATCACCATCAACCGCCCCGAAGTTTACAACGCGTTCCGTCCGAGGACCAACTTCGAGATGCTTGACGCAATGAACTATTGCCGAGGCGCAGCTGATATAGGTGTGATTATCCTCACGGGCGCCGGCGACAAGGCGTTCTGCTCAGGTGGCGACCAACACTACAAAGGGCTTGGAGGCTACGTGGATGCCGACGGTACCCCACGCCTTAATGTGCTCGAGTTGCACCGCGCCATCCGTTCCATTCCGAAGCCTGTGATAGCCATGGTCAACGGCTACTCCATCGGTGGCGGCAATGTGCTGAATGTGGTGTGCGACCTTTCCATCGCTTCGGAAAATGCCCGTTTCGGACAGACCGGTCCCAAGGTTGGAAGTTTCGACGCAGGTTTCGGCTCATCATACCTTGCACGCTGCGTCGGTCAGAAAAAAGCACGCGAAATATGGTATCTTTGCCGCCAATACACCGCCGCCGAAGCCCTCGAAATGGGTATGATCAATGCTGTGGTGCCGTTTGAGCGTCTGGAAGATGAAACCGTGGAATGGTGCGAGACAATCCTGAAACGTTCGCCCATGGCCATACGAATGATCAAACGTGCGCTGAACGCAGAACTTGACGGTCAGGCGGGCCTGATGGAATTTGCAGGCGACGCCACCCTGCTCTACTACCTCATGCCCGAGGCTCAGGAGGGGAAGAATGCGTTCCTTGAAAAACGCGACCCTGATTTCGACCAGTTCCCCAAATTCCCGGGATAAATGTCTGACCATGCTGACTGCTGATTTCGAACCATACACACTCCGCTTCAAGCAGATTGCAATAACATCACGCAGCAGAATGAAAGTGAAGGACACTTTCATTCTGCGCGTTCATGACTCAGAGGTTCCCGATGTCACCGGCATCGGGGAGTGCGCCCTGTTCAAAGGCCTAAGCGCAGAGGACACACCCTCGTATACGGACCATCTCGAAAGCTTCTGCAGCAATCCGTCGGCCGATACGCTGCCAGAAATATCGTCTATCCGGTTCGGATACGAAACAGCAATGCTGTCGCTCAATGCACGCGGAAGCTCCAGACTGATCGAATCGGCGTTCACCACACAGTCCTCCCCCATTCAGATCAACGGACTGATATGGATGGGGACAAAGCAGGAGATGTGCGCCCGTATTGCCGAAAAGCTTGACGCCGGATTCCGATGTGTCAAACTTAAAATCGGTGGCATCAACTTCGACGACGAGGCGGAACTGTTGGCCAACATCCGCAGGGAGTTCCCATCCGGCAGCATTGAACTTCGGCTCGACGCAAACGGTGCTTTCACCCCGCAAAACGCTTTAGACCGGCTCAACCGGCTTTCGGAGTTCGACATACACTCCATAGAGCAACCAATCAAAAGCGGACAATGGGCGGAAATGGCCCGACTGTGCCGGCTGTCACCTATCCCGATTGCCCTGGACGAGGAGCTGATAGGCTTCCATTCAGACGATTTCAAGACACGTATGCTCGACACAATATCACCGGCATACATCATCCTAAAGCCATCTCTCTGCGGAGGTTTTAAGGAATCAGACAAGTGGATTGAGCTGGCCGAAAACCGCCATATCGGCTGGTGGGCCACCTCGGCGCTCGAATCGAACATCGGCCTGAATGCCATCGCCCAGTGGGTGGCACGCTATAATCCCACTATGCCGCAAGGACTTGGCACAGGCGCCCTTTACACGAACAACTTCCCGTCGCCATTTCAACTCGAAGGCGACAACATGTATTTCCGTCCATGCAACAGCTGATTGAGCAATTCATGGCAGAATGGTGCGACCGTCGGCCATACATCATAGCCCACACATCCGGTTCAACCGGAACGCCAAAGGAGATAAAACTGCTGAAATCCGACATGGTCATGTCAGCACGCGCCACTAATGCCCGGTTCAACATCAGCAGCCATTCGCATCTTCACCTTACTCTGTCACCTGCCTATATAGCGGGAAAAATGATGATTGTGCGTGCACTTGAAGCCGGCTGCGACCTAACGTACGAAGCGCCATCAAACCACAGTCTGTTATCAACTGATTACGGTGACATCGACCTGCTTGCTATCGTGCCGTCGCAATGTAGTCAGCTCATCGACAATCCTGTGGCACGTAAGTGTCTGCGCAACGTGATAATAGGCGGCGCCCCCATCAGCCATGCCACAGAACAGGCACTGTTGTCGGCACCTTGGAACTCATTTGCCACATACGGCATGACCGAGACCTGCAGCCACGTAGCCCTCAGACGCATTGGAACCGACACATATACAGCCATGCCGGGTGTGCGTTTTTCCACCGACAATCGCGATTGCCTCAGAATCAATGCGCCGCAATTCAGTTTCCGCCAACTCCAGACCAATGACATTGTAGACCTTCTGTCGCCACAATCATTCATCTGGAAGGGACGTTACGACAATGTCATCAACAGCGGTGGCATAAATATTCCCCGAACAGCTTGAAGCAAAACTTCAACCCTATGTCGGAATGCCGTTTTTCGTGGGGGAGCGCCCCTCACCCAGTCTGGGGAACTGCAGTTGAACTGGTCGTGGAGCTGCCTGATTCCAAATTGGCCGACACTTCTGAACTTGAGCAGCAGTTACAGGATATCTGCCGCACACATCTCACTGCAGTGGAATGTCCCAAATCAATTAAATTCACAGCGGCACTACCGCGCACTGAAAATGGCAAAATCCGCCGCAACGGCTGATAATCTTTGGAGTACGGCTACAGTTATTAATTATGCGACATCTGCCGTAAAATTATTTACAGAAAAAAACGCATCCGTACACCGCTGAAATTTGCTTAAACCAAAAATTAATTATAAATTTGCACTTCGAAAACGGATGCGTACTCAACGTACAACTCACATCCGGAGTGATGCTCGAGTGGCTGAAGAGGCAAACCTGGAAAGTTTGTATACCCCGAAAGGGTATCGGGAGTTCGAATCTCCCTCACTCCGCCGAAGTCAGCAAAAAAAGATTGCTGCAAGGTCCTATAGCTCAGTTGGTTAGAGCAACAGACTCATAATCTGTGGGTCCTAGGTTCAAGCCCTAGTGGGACCACCAATATAAATCTCCATTTGTTTGATGTTCAGACAAATGGAGATTTTATTTTGCCTTAGTACATTATTATTGCCCGACGAGGATGCAGACAGCTGCAAAAAATAGCGGCATTCAGATTCAATCAAAAACGCACTCCTATATCTTTTCATAAGAGTGCGTTTAGAGGATAGAAAACATCTGGCTAAATCACCATTACAATTTCGTGTTGATTTTTTCGAAGATTCTGACGGCATCAACGTACTGCTCGATGCCATGGGCAACATTGCGAGCATCCTGCATAGCATGCACCACCGTGGCAGGACGATTGGTGACATCTCCGCCGGCAAACACGCCCTTGCGTGTTGTCATGCCGTATGGTTCATCGCGGGTGAGCACATATCCGTTCTCATCCACATCAATACCTTCGGTAGTCGAAACGATACGGGCGGCCGGCTGACTGCCTACGGCAAGAATCACCTTATCGGCCGGCACTACCGTCCTTTCGCCATTGCAATCAAGAGTGACAGCATCAAGAATGCCGTTGTCACTGTGTATATCTACAATCGACGTATTCCAGAGGAACTTTACGCCCTCGGCAACAGCATCATCATACTCGGCACGCAATGCCTTCATCTTGTCAATGTCGCGATGGTACACGATAGACACCTCCGATGCCTCAAGCCTCATTGCAGTGCGGGCGGCATCAATGGCCGTATTGCCGCATCCGATTACAAATACCTTGTCGCCGGCCTTGACTGGCACCTCTTCACGACTAATCAGTCCGGAATTATACAGACTGACTCTGCGAAGGAAATAGATGGCCTGACGCACTGCATCATTATCTGACCCCGGAATAGGAAGCGTTTTGGGCTTGCCTGTACCGGTGCCCATGAAATAGCGTCGTAACCTTTGGCGAAAAGATCATCTATTGTCATGTCTTTGCCGATGGTCACACCACAGTTGATGCGCACTTCCGAGTTCGGTTATTTTCTTTATTTCACGGCTTACTACGGCTTTAGGCAACCGGTATTCCGGGATGCCGAACATAAGCACACCGCCTGCGCTCGTTTCCATTTCATAAATGTCCACCTCGAATCCATGCCGGGCAAGTTCTCCGGCAACGGTCAGTCCGGCCGGTCCACTTCCGATTACGGCCACTGATCCACGCGTCTTGGGGACAAGACGGTCGTGGCTGACTCCCATTTCGGAATCAAAGTCTGCCAAAAAACGTTCCAGCTTCCCTATACGCACCGGTGCTCCCTTCTTACCGAGTATGCAGTTCCCCTCGCACTGGCGTTCATGTGCACAAACCCTGCCGCAAACTGCAGGCAGATTGCTCTTGGCGTTTATAATAGACATGGCATTGCCGAAATTACCTCTGGCAAATTCATGAATCCAGTCCGGAATATCATTCGAGATGGGGCAATGCTTTTTACACTGCGGAACAGCACAGTTAAGGCAACGGTTAGCCTCAGCAATAGCCTCAGCCAGTGTAAAGCCAGCATTTGCTTCATTGATTAGCGATTCTGACATAGTAAAAAATTTTTTCGTGATGTGTTTTCATTGGTTATGACTTCAGCCTCGTTTTCTAATACGGTCAATGCTCCTGCTGGCCTTATCGACTGATGCTTAATAAATGTTAATACTCGTATGGCCAGACTTGACTGACCTTACTCCGAATTAGGTACGGAAGCATCAATGAAATCTCCGGCATACATTTTTGATGAATGCCGGAGATTCGGTAATAACTTCCCGGACTCAACATATGTCCGGAATAAACTGATTATTTCGCAGGAGTTCCAAGACCGTCGATAAATGTGCGGAGTTCATCAGAAGGTTCAATCTGATAGAACTTTTCAAAATACTCTTTGGCCTTGTCGGTGTCCTTGTTTGTCAGGTAATAGTTGCCCATGCGGGTGTAGATGGCGCGATAGATGTTCTTACGCTTCTCCAGGTTTGCGGGATCGGAATCAAGCACACCGAGTGTCACCTCATCGGCTGCGATAACCTCGGGGGTGATGACACCGCGGGCTTTCACGCGAAGGATGTCGCTCTTGGTGTTGAGCACCAGCGGATTGTCGCTGATTTTCTCAATAACCTTGTTGATGGTGGCAAGAGCCTTGTCGGCAGCGGCCAGCGATGCAACGGAGTCTGTCTCCATATAGGAGATGGCGAGATTCTGATAGCGGCGTGCAAGTCCGAGAACGTCGTTGGGGTTAGCGTTCTCACCTTCCGAATCAATAAACTTAGCCATTGTGTCGGCTGCTTTGTCATACATCTTGGCGCTGCTGTAAGCCCCGCTCAGGTCCTTGAGGAGAGATGTCTTATCGGGCGAGAGTGCAACGGCCTTCTCATACATCTCCACGGCTGCAGTGTCACTTCCCATGTCCTGAAGCAGTTCGCCGTACTGAATGTAGTCCTGTGAGTTGATCTGCGCACCGGCATTTGCGAACAGAGTTTCGGCGGCAGCCTTTGCAGCCTCATTCTCACCGAGAGCCTTCTTGTTGTAGAACTGCAGGCGCTGCATGAAATGGTTGTCGGGCTCTTCGCGCAGAATCTCACTTGCGAGATTGTAGCTTTCAGGATAACGTTTTGCAAAGAACATAAGACCCACAAGGCGCTGTTTGTCCTTCTTGAAGTGGTTAGGGTTGAGAATGTACTTTTCATACTGCTCGGCAGCCATGGTGAGCTGGTTGTTGTCGTAATATTTTTCGGCAAGCTCACGCTGTGCAAGAGCGGAATTGGGCTGAGCCTCAAGAAGAGCCTTGAGCTTATCAATGGCATATGTAGGGTTCACAGGGAAATACACACGCGCATATTTCACATATGCCTCAGGGTGCTCGAGCTTGGTGTCGAACTGGGCTGCCATTTCATACCATCCGGCGGCATCGCCTACATTTGTGCCGGCAAGACGGTCGCCTTCAAGAATGGCGGGCGCCGGAGCATTCTTTACAGCCTTTTTTGCATCGGCAAGCCATTTATCAACCTCTTTGTTGTATTTCACAGGGTCGGCCACGAAATAAGCGCGGGCAACCTCGGTGAGCAGATCGGCATCTTTTTTGCCGAATTTTTTGGCATCCTTGAAGTAATCGGATGCTGCCGATGCATTGCCGTTGGCGAGTTCGAGGGCACCGAGGCCGACATAGTTGTAGCCATTTTCGGCATTTGCTGCAATACCTTTATCAAAATTGGCTTTGGCAGCTGCCTTGTCGCCGTTCTTGAGGTCAATCTGGCCAAGATAATAGTAAGCGGTTGCCTGATCTGTGCCTGCGGCGTTCAAGGTGTTGGTAAGGATAATCTTTGCTTCTTCGGGCTGGTCGGCGCGGTAATATTCCACACCGTCCTTGAAGCCCTGGGCAGAAAGGCTCAATGCGCCTCCCACAAGCAGGGAAAATAAAAGTTTTGCTTTCATAATTGATTTAACGTCGTATGTTTAAAGCGTTATTGTTTAATATTTTCAATTCAAAATCTCAGCAGTTAGTTTGTCAGTCTACAGACACCATCCTGTGATGCACCGTAGCAGGCAGAACGCCTGTGCTCATCATCAGTTTCTGTCCGCGGAACGATGTTACAAACGCATAGAAACCGTTGGCCAACGAACCGGAAGCTCCGGTGTTAACCATGTATATAGACCTGTAAAGCGGATAGCTTCCATCAAATATGTACGCCTGATAAGGCTTGTAGGCAACAAGTGAGTTGTTTCGGTTGATACCAAGCACCTTCACTTCATCGGTAAACGATGTGGCTGTGGTATCATCCACTTCAAGCGTCTTTACGCGTTGTTCCGCCGTCATGTCGGTTGTTTTAAGATCCGAGGATATCCAGCTTACACCAACAAGACCGATGGCGTTGCGGCGGTTCTTAACCGCGTCAAACACCGCCTGCATTGAGTTGGCTGCATATACATTCGAAGCATAAGGCTCGCCGTTCAGCACGCTGTCGGCCACATATTTCACCACCGAACCGTTGTGGTCAAAAATCACCTGAATCTTGCCAAGATCAGAGGGATATACACTGTTCCACTCAGTCAGCTTTCCTGTAAGAATCTCGCGCAGATCGCTTACCGAAAGGTTCTCTACCGGATTATCCGGATTCACAATGACAGCGACTGCATCAACGGCGATTTTCTTCGTTTTTGCAAAGTGTTTTTTATCACGCAGGAATTTGATCTGCTCATTCGACAATTCATGCCCGATGACGGCCACACGCGCACTACCGAAAAGCAATGAATCCACACACGATTTCTCATCCATGTAGCGGGAGAGGATGGACGCATTCGGATATATGTATTCAAATACTTCTATCTCCTGCTGCATCACATTCTCAAAGGATGCATCACACGCCACCACGCAAGTGCCCGATGTCGATGAATTTCCTTTGGGTGCTTCCCGCTTCCCTGTGCCGTGACATCCGGCGGCAAGTATGGCGAGCATGGCAAGTGCCAAGAATCCTGATTTTTTCATAATCCTGATTATAGATAAATTGCCTTTGAAACGGAGCCGGCGCACGCAGCCCACCCGTTTCAAAAGCAAAGATAGTCAATGTTAAATTAACATTTTACATTTTAGTGTGAAATTTGCAGGACACAACTACTAAAAATTGTCAAACTGCAAATCGCGGAGATAAAATACGACCTACTGACGCCGGGGCGAAACGGCGCCTTGTCATAATGACGAGTCTATGCCCCAGAACTGACGTATCCCCCTCCAGATGCCATAGAGGATGAACATAATTCCGCCGATCCAGCGCAACCATGTCAACACAGGAGTATTCCACTGGAAATAGTTGATAAGGAGCAATACTCCCATACCTACATAGACGATTATCATTATTATCCCGAAAACCACTCTCATTGTCGAGGGAACCATGCTCGGCCGGTCCTCATTGTTGTCACGTGTCATTATCGTAATGTTTTAAGTTATTGTTCAGTTTAAAAACGTATTGTGCCTGTCTGGTTGAGCTGCAATATCATTTGAAATTTTAACACTTTAATGTGGGTTAATGTTTTCGGAATACAACGTATAATTCGCGTCATTTACCATAAGGCGGACAGATCCGTCACCGCGCAAGATTCAGATTCAACGATAATCCGTAGGACGAATTACTTGTGGGATATGCTGATGTGCTTACCAGAGGGGTGTTGACCTGATGGTCGAAATAGGCGGCCAGGGTCAGGCGGCGACTGAGTATATAGCTGGCATTGAAATTGATGGTAAACGTGCGCGTCCCCGAGGTAGGCTGCGTATAATTCGATTCAATGCGCCGGATTAGCGCCTGAGTGTTCTGCAACGAGATATCAGCGTTTATTGTCAGGTCGTTGCTCACACCTTTCTGCGAACCGCGCATTTTCAGAATCGTATTGAAACCTACAATCTTGTATCCCAGACCGACGGTAAGTCCACGGGTAGTGGCCTCCACCATCTGCCCTGCCGAGCTGTTCAGAGTAAGGGTACGCTGGTCACGCCATTCGGCATTCACCTGCAGGTCGTTGCGGAGTGTGGCATTGAAGCCGATGAGCGGCGCGAAACGTTCGGTAATCGACACTGATGAGATGTTATATGGCGACGAAGGAATCGGTGAGCCGGTAAGTTCGTCAAGTGTGAAACCGATGTTGTCGCCGGCACTCAGCCAGTTCAGATAAGACGAATAGCTGCCCACCGAATATGTGCATTGGTATGCATGGCTAAGCGTAAACGATTTGAGATACTTGCGCATGTTACCCAGATTTATCAGGCCGTCGTAGGTGACACGCCAGTTGGGCAGCACATGGGCGAACGACGGGAACGGATCCAGATACTGTTTTGTGGGATTCGAACCGGTGTATGCCGCGATGAAAGCTGGAATCAACACATCCGACGAAGTTTCCGACACACCCCCTACCTGTGGGTCGAACGGCATACCGGCATGCGGATTGTCGCGCATGAATCCTGTTGAGGGATAAGTGGCACCGGCATACTGGTCCTGCACGCGCCCCGCAATCACAGGAATATAGTCGATGAAATTCTGGAACGCCTGACTGTAGTAACCATCCTCAGCCTTTGATGACCCGAGTGCGGTTTTCAGCGCGACATGCGTCTTGGTATAGGAGCCTGATAGACTCACCGGCATGTCGGCGTACATGAACTGCACCTGACTTGTACGGTTGTCGGTACGGTTGGACGTAAGCTGGATTTTCAGTCCCTTTATCGGTTCAAGCTGTAGCTCGATGTTAAGCTCGTTGCCTACGGACCACATTGCAGGCGAGGTCTGACCGTCATCGCAGATAAGCCAGCCACGCTCCTTGGCTTTGTAGATATAATCCTCTCCGGTGAAACCGAATGCAAAATCCAGACCGGGCGACATGGGGCCATAGTGTGTGCTCTGCCCGAATACATCGCCGATTTCATTGCGGAACAAAGGCAGGGACAACGTTTTGGTGCGCTTCCACCGCACGGCCGCAGACCGCGGACTCATGGCCAGTCGGAGTGAATACTCCCCTATCTGGCGCCATATCGACTTATCCTCCTTGAGGATTTCCTCGATGGTGAATTTCACATCCTTGTCGCTCCGGGTGAGAATCTCGATGCTGTTGGCATCCACCACACGGTGTTTCATCACGAACGGCTTGCCGTCGGCCAGCTTGGCGGTCACTTTCACCTTGCGTGTACGCAGGTTGTGCTTTATCACGAAGGAGGTGTCCGGATTCAGTTTGAACGTGCGCTCAAACCGCTTGGGCTTTTTCTCGGGAGTGTTGCGCCGCGTGTTGCTGAACCGCTTGTTCACATCCTTCACGAACGGAATCTTATTGTAGAGGCTTTCGAAGTTGATGCGTCCGTCAACGTTGAACGACGACTGGTTGGCGATGGTGTTGCCCATCGACACGCCATCCACCTCAGCTCCGCGATCCCAACGGTAAGTAGCGTTATAGGATGCCGACGCCGTGAGGAAATCGAGCACAGGAATGCGGTTGAAGGGCGCACGGTAGGTAGCCACAAAATTCTGGTTATAGCTCCACGGTGTGCCAAGCGACAGAATGGACTGCCACACGGTGTCCTTCCACTCTTTGTAGCGGTCAGGGAACAGCTTGCGGTTCACGGCTCCGACTGTCTCCTCAATGCGTGCGGACGTGTTGGAGGTGAACGAAAGGTTAAGCGATTTGGTGAGATTCCAGGTGACCTGCAGCTGACGGTCCCAAAGGAAGTTCTTGCTGACAGAGACAGGAAGCTGGAACATGACGTCGGTTTCCGAACGGGTCTGCTGCTCGTAATAATATCTGCTCATGTTGGTGAGGAAGGAGATATTGTTGGGCAGATAGTTCAGTTCCCATTCGCGCAGGAAGCGCAGGTTCTTGTTCTTCGACTTTATGCCGCCGAAGGGCTTGAAGCCCTTGATCATCGGCGAATAATTATAGGCCAGCGACCCGCGGTAGTCGTTGGTATATTCATACTCCGTCGTGGGATTTACTCGCGTCTGCTTGTTGAACGAGAAGTTGAATGTGAAGTTCGAGGGGTCCCACGGCATGGGACGCTTGCTCGTCACATCGAACTTCAGGCCGGAAATGGAGAAACTCTTGACCGTGTTCTGCTCCACGGCATAGGCGTTGATTGAATCGCGCTCATGCTTGTCGGCGGCTTCGTCAAGGGCATCCTTGAGCAGCACGTCCTGGTCGAGAGGATTGTATTTCGGGGTGGTTTTTTCTTTAGAATATGAATAATAAATCGGCGCGCGGAGCTTGACCTTCTCAGGGAGGAAGCGCCCCAGGTCGGCCTGCACGGCAAAGTTGTACTGGTGATAGTCGTCCATCCGGCGTGCATTTAGGCCCTGATCCACGTTTCCGAAACCGGATGTCTCTATATGCGTGCCGAAATTGAATGTGGCCACATCGGAAAGGCCCAGGTTCACGTTGGCCTTGGCTGCCCATCCACCCTCTTCATCAAAGTCGGTTACCTTCAGTTCGTTCACCCATACGATACCGTCCTTGACAACATTAGAGTTATTGCGCACACCCACGAGCATCACACGGATGTCGCTCAGCGAGGGGTTGCCCATCACAGCCATGCGGTTGCGTTCGTTGTCCGGGTCACGGGCGGTGTAGAGTGTGGCATAACCCACGTTGCTTCCCTCCTGCGCTTTGGCTTTGTTTCGCTCTTTTTTGAGGTTGACAAGATTCTGCAGTTTCAGGTCCATGAAGTTCTCGATGGGCCACACCTTGTCGCGGTCCGTTTCAAGCCAGTTGTTGTAACGTCCGTGAGGCGTCAGCACCAGCGGAATCTCATATTCATAGAAATTGCTCTTGACGTCCGTACCGATACGGATAAACATCGACAGCTCGCCGGAACGCAGATTGGTCACATCGTCGATAAGCCGCTCAGCATGTGCCCACATCTGCAGGCGCTTATAGTTGCGCAGGTCATGCTGGGTGTCGCGATATACCCCGCGCCCGTCGCCGGCCTGGAGCCCGGTCACCTTCATTGACATGGACTGCTCGTTGAGCTGAGTTATCTGCGACTGCCCGGGATCCACAATACGTGTCACACCGGGAGGCAGCACATAGTTCACCGGCTCACGGTCGGCGTTTTCCTCGATGTTTACCACCGACACATCCAGATCACCTTCGGCAGGCAGGTCACCACGGGTGTTGAGGTTGAAATCATATGTGCGCCATTCGCCACGCACCAGTTCAAGGGTGGCGAAACGCAAGTGGGTCACCTGCTTGAATCCGGTCAGAAACATGCGGGCAAAACGAATGGTGGAGAAATCGTTGATAGATCCAACGATTTTTTCATATGCGCTCAGGGGAATTTTAAACTGATACCACTCGGTCTGCTGTTCCTGGCCGTCACGGGTCAGAACCACCGACGTCTGCTTGTCGGTGATGAAATTCTTCCCGACAACGAGGTCCTCCGGACGGATGGATACCTTGTACTGGAAGTAGCGCTCGTACTCGTTGAGAGTATTGTCCTGATTGATATCCTCCACATCCGGCACGCTGCGCGCACTCTGGTACAGCGGGTCGGCAGCCTCTTCGGGCGAAAGGGAGTTGCCCTCAACGCCATTGTAATGCTTGTAGCGCTGTAGGATGTCGAGACGCATGTCGTCATAGTCGTATCCGCGGAAGAAGTGATAATTGTCGCCGGCGGGGTCATTGAACGGCGAGAATATGTCGGACTGCATGCGCTCAATGGCAGCTGCCGACAGTTTAGTGCGCAGCTTGTCGAGATAACTACGGTAACTGTCGAATGTGAACTCGCTTTCATTGGGCAGTCCGTCGAGACCTACGTCCTGCACTGCACGTGAGCCGGAATTATTGTCGAACGAATATGTCAGTGAATTCTGCGAGGAGACACGTCCCCACACGGTGTTCTGAAGGAACTGGTCGTTCCCGTCGTATGGAATGCCGTTTTCATATGATTTCAGGCCGTCCTTGAGAATATCCTCGGAAATCTCACCGAAATTCAGATAGAGGTCACCGCCATCATAGTTGGGATTCTCCGGATCAAGGAAGGGATTGAGCAGCCAGAACTGCACGTATTCTATGTTCGACTGCTCGAAGTTCGTATTGTCCATTCGGCGCATGATGCCGCCCCACCTGCGCTCGGGATTGAGCAGGTTGCCGTTTTCGTCGATATTGTCGGCATCGAGGTTATAGGGACCGCGTTCTGTGGGATAGAACGAGAGGTTGAGCGTCTGGATCACGTTCGACTCACCATAGGTCAGTTCACGTCCGGGGAAAATCTCCTGCGAGGTGACCTCGCGGACATACGGGTTGGACTGCTGTTTGAAATCATTCTTGATATAACCCGGAGCAAGCGATGAATTGCGCTCGGTGAACATGCGGTCAATGTAATACCAGTTGAGCAACGCGCGGTTCTTACCATAATCCACATTATTGCTCAATGCCGCTTCGGGAAACAGTGCGTTCTTTCCACTGTCGTAAGGTGTTGATGCCAGGAACCATGAATAAGGTGAACGCAGGTCGATACCGGTCTGCGATGTCTCGAAATCGTCCACATACGAGCTCCCCTTCGACGAACCTGACTTCTGCTTATGTGGCACCAGACGGGCATACTCCGCCGTGAGGTTGAGCGTAGACGGCGCTGTGGCATTGACGGTAGGTATCTTGTTCAACAGATTGGTAAGCCACATGAACTTGGTGTTGTACGACAGATTGAACCCGAAAATAGAGTTGTTGATAATCTCGTCGCCGATGTTCACCTTCTCGGTCAAAGCCTTTTCCGAGAAATGCATGATGGTGGCACCGATATTGAAGTTCTTGTTGACAGCATACTGGAGGTCAAGGCCGAGCAGTGTTTTCCTCTGCATGGAGAAAAGGCTCTGGTTTTCCAGAGTGACACTGATGCTCTGCCCCGAATCGATGATGCTTTGGTTGGTTATCGTCACGATACCCATGGCATAATCGACGGTATAGTCGGAATTCTCCACAAGCTGCACGCCCCCGGCCATAACAACCACAGATCCGCGCGGCACGTTCATGGCGTTAAGGCGTATCTGAGAGCCGGAAGATGCCTGATAGGATCCGGACAGTATGAACTTGTTCTTGTCGGAGAACTGACGGGCCACCACCTGAGTGGAGTCGTACAGTTCCTTGTACACATAGTTCTGCGCAATGGCGGGATTGTTGATTTTTTTCTCAAGATAAGTGCCGAACGGCTCTGCGACAGGGAAGATTATTTTGCCGGTGGACGCTATGACGGTATACCCTTCGATAAAATCAAAGAATCCGTCGGGATTGCTCTGCTCGTTTGAATCTATGCGGTCGAGCCCCAGCACCTGAAGCAGGCTGAGGTTATTGAGCCCCGGCACAGGAAGGTAGTTGATCTGTGTACCGGTGGTGTCGCTGAGATATTTGATGTTGAGACGGAAATTCTGCTTCTGCACCTGATATGCACCGAGCGAATAAACGTTTTTCATCATAAGGCGCCACATCGGCATCTTGGGATCTGTGGTGGTGCTTTTGAGCATCTTCACATAAAGCGACTGGGATGTGGTGGTGATGTCGCTCGAGAACTCACCCACCTGATACACCTGACCATTGTAAGTGTACTGGAACGCCACACCGAGAACCTCGTCAGCATTGAGCTGCGACTTAATGGAGATATAGCCGAGTGTTGAATTCAGGGTGTACTCATTGCTGTTGAGCAGACGGGCGCTCTCAATTTTTTCATAATCTCGACCACCCTCGATGCCGTATGCTGCCAAAGGAGACAAAGCCTGTGTGACAGTGTTGATGTTGCGGGCGTCGGGATACTGCTCCTTGATGGTGCTGAGCAGATTGTTTGAATTGTTGTTCGGCACGGGAACGGCTGCCGACGGAATCCAGTAGCTGTTGGCCAGATTCTTGTTTTCGCCGAGGTCGGTGAACGCCACAACGTTGCGTGCCTGCTCGTAACGGCCGCTCTTGTTGGTCACCCACACCTCCACACGGGTGATGTTGATGCCCGACGAAACAAACGGCAGCTTGGATGCGAACTGGTCGTAGTTCTCATAAAAATACTGCGAAAGGAAGAAGTGTCGGTTCTGATCGTACTGGTCAACATTCACCGAAAACTCTGTTGCCTGTGCCCCGCCCTTGGTGTTGACTGATTTTGACTCCGAATTCTGCTGCGACACCAGCCCGGTGACTGTCAGTTTGCCGAACTGAAGCTGTGTCTTTACACCGAACAATGCCGTTGATCCGCGTATGAGCGACGACCCGGTTGTCATCGACACGTTACCGGCCTCGATGCTCTTGACAATGTCGTCCTCTTTCCCCTCATAACCGAGCTTGATATTTTTTGAATCGAATTCAAAAGTAGCGTCGGTGTTGTAGGTCATGTCGAACTTAAGGCGGTCGCCCACAGAGGCTCCGATGTTGGCCTGAATCTTCTGTTCGAAGTCAAAAATGTCTTTCTGCGTGAATCCAGCGCAAGCGAAGGGTTGTCTGTCTTGTTCGACTTCATACCCATCCTTATCTGCACCGATCCTTGTGTTTTCAACGACACGCCACCGGGGCCGAATATTTTCTCCAGAGGCCCGTAGGCGAAGTTCATGTCGAAAATATTGAACGGCTCCTTCTGCTTGTTGTCTTTAAGTTCCTGATTCTTTTCCTGATAGTATTCCTGAAGTGACTTGCGAAGCTGCCAGTTGTCATACTGCTTTTTTGAAAGCATGAACGGCGTTGTAATCTCCGTATCACCCAATTTTGTGCGTATCACATAAAAACCGGTGACAGGGTCGAACTCCGCTACTGTCGTGATGTTCGACGGGGTTGCAAGGTCGGCGGCAAACTGATCCTCCATCAGGTCCTCATAAGTGGCCGGCACTGTCTGCTGCACCGGGAAAGGCATCATTATGCTGTCGGCCTGATTTGCAGGCACAGGCACGCCGGGATACATTGGCGGAGGGGTAAGTGTTGACGGAGCCAGCGGTGTCGCCCCACCGGCAATCTGGGCAATGGCATAGAATGAAGTGGCTGTCAGCAGCGCAACGGCTCCCGACAACAGCATCAACTTATTCCATATTCTATTATTGCGCAGCGTCTTAATCGGCATGTCTGTTGGTGCAACGCACAATGTCCATACTTACAGACGGCTTCTCCGGCATGTCCTCCCCTCGCAGGTCAAAGCATGGTAAGCGCTTTCTTTATAGCTTTCTCCACTTTAAGCGACGGATCGTCGGCAAAAAGCTTCGTAAGCACCTTCTGGCTCTGAGGTTTGGCAAAGCCAAGCATGGTCAGGGCCGCAAGAGCCTCATCGAATGCCTCGGAAGCAGGCGTTTGCTCTAATACTAACGTATCGCCGGCCGGTTTTATTATCGCGCAAGTCAACAATTACACGTTCGGCGGTTTTCGCCCCCACGCCCTTGACAGCCTTGAGGCGTTTCACATCACCCGACGTTATAACCATCTCCAGTTCAGCCGGTGAGGCTGAAGACAGCAGCATACGCGCGGTATTTGCCCCTACCCCGCTCACACCTATGAGCAGACGGAACAGAGCACGCTCACGCGCAGTGGAGAATCCGAAAAGCACATGCGCATCCTCACGTATCACCTCGTGCGCCAGCAGACGCACGTCTTTTTTATTCTCCAGCTCGCTGAATGTGGTCAGCGATATATTCATTTCGTACCCGATGCCATGATTGTCCACAACCACGTAGGTCGGAGTCAGCTCGGCTATGCTGCCAGATATATATTCAATCATAATATTTCAACACTGAATTTAACTACACAATATACAGAAGTGTAATCGTGAAGAGGGAAGTATCAATCCTCCGAATAGTGCCGCAGAACGCGACGATAGGAGTTGAAGATTTTGGATTTGGATACAAACCCTACGTACTTGCCGTCGGCATCGACCACAGGAAGATTCCAGGCTCCGGTATCGTCAAATGTCTTCATTACGTGGTCCATAGAGTCGCCGATGCACAGCTTGGCCGGAGGCATGGCCATGAACCGACTCACGTACATACGTTTATACAGGTCAGGACGGAACATAATGTTACGTATATCGTCAAGAAGCACCACCCCGATCAGATGGCTGTCGTCATCAAGCACGGGGAACAGATTGCGGCTCGACTTGGATATGGTATCCACCATCTGCCGCAGATTCATGTCGGCTTTCACCGACAGGAAATCTGTCTCTATGACCGAATTCATTTTCAGCAGAGTAAGAACAGCCTTGTCCTTATGATGCGTGAGGAGCTCGCCGCGGCGGGCAAGACGCATGGTGTAGATGGAATATGGCTCAAAAATTTTGATGGTGCCGTATGAAATCGCCGAAACTATCAGCAACGGGAGGAACAGTTCGTAACCTCCGGTCATCTCGGCAGTAAGGAAGATGCCCATCAAAGGCGCATGCATCACGCCCGACATCACCCCGGCCATTCCCATCAGCGCGAAGTTCTTGACCGACAAATCCAGTCCGGGAAACAGATTATTGAGAAGATAAGCGAAAAAGAATCCCGCCATGCATCCCACATAAAGCGACGGGGCGAATGTTCCGCCAACACCTCCGGCACCGTTGGTTGCCGAGGTTGCGAATCCTTTCAACGCTATGATGAGACCGATGTAGACTATTATTAGCGTGACACTGCCGCGGTCGTTATAAAAAATCGAGCCATCGACAATAGAGGAGGGATCGCCGTTGAGCAGCGAGTTGATCGAACCGTAACCTTCGCCATAGAGCGGGGGAAAGAGGAACACAAGCGATGCAAGTACCGCACCACCGAAAAGAGTTTTCTTCCATTGAGATGAGAGGTGTTTCTTAAAGAATGACTCCATCATCATCATCACTTTTGTGAAATAGAGCGAGACCAGACCGCAGAACAGCCCGAGCCCTACAAAAAAGGGTATGCGTGCCGTCACAAACGGTTCGCTCTGGACAAAGAAAAACTCCAGATCATAACCGGTGAAGATGTAGGCTATGGATGCTGCCGATATCGAGGCAATCAGCAACGGCATCACGGTGACCGTAGTGAGGTCGAGCATCAGCACCTCCAGCGTGAACAGCATCCCAGCTATAGGCGCCTTGAAGATGCCGGCGATACCTGCTGCGGCCCCGCAGCCCACCAGAATCATGAGCACACGCGGCGACAGCCTGAATGCCTGACCGAGGTTAGAACCGATGGCAGCTCCGGTGTAGACAATCGGGCCTTCAGCTCCCACCGACCCACCGAAACCGATGGTTATCGATGATGCCACAACCGATGTGTACATGTTGTGAGGTTTCAGGCGGCTCTTGTTCTGCGATATGGAATAGAGCACACGAGTGACACCATGCGAAATATTGTCACGCACAACGTAACGGACATACCAGCACGCAAGCAGAATGCCGATTACCGGATATATGATATACAGATAATTACCCTGTGCCTCATTTATGTCGGCTGTAAGGGTTCCGGAAATCAGGTGTATCAGCCATTTGAGCACCATGGCCGCCAACCCGGCCAAGATCCCCACAATGAGCGACAGGATAATGACAAGCGATTTTTCCTTTATGTGATGCTGACGCCAGATCAGAAATTTCAGCCACGCGGAATGTGCACGCTGAGCTGTTGGGCGGTTCAGTATATTATAATGCATAGGTTTATGTTTGTTATAGACCTTTCCCACTAATCACGGTCGTGACGGTGTATGCAAGGATTTTAAGATCGGTTGCTATCGAAACGTTTTCAAGATAAATCAAATCATACTGCATGCGCTCAATCATCTCATCCACATTGCCGGCATATCCGTATTTCACCATGCCGAGTGAGGTGATTCCCGGGCGGACCCTGTGCACAAGTGTATAGTACGGTTGCCGCTGCAGAATCTGTTCCACATAAAATGCGCGCTCCGGACGCGGCCCTACCAGCGACATGCTGCCACCTATGACATTCAGGAACTGAGGCAGCTCATCGAGCCTGTATTTACGCATGAAACGTCCTATGGGAGTGATGCGGCTGTCGTTCGGCACAGCCAGTGCAGGTCCGGCGGGTTCTGCGTCAACAACCATGCTGCGGAATTTGTAGATGCGGAACGGTGTGCCGTTAAGTCCAATGCGTTCCTGACGGAATATCACCGGTCCTTTTGAAGTGCATTTTATTATAGCAGACAGCACGAGCATCAGCGGCATGCAAAGCACTAATGCAACGGATGCGCCCACCACATCGAATGCACGCTTGAAATTAACGGTATGGTCAGGTATGTTCGGGGTGGTTACGTCAATGAGGGGTTCGGCGGCCACACGCTGAAGCTGAGGTTTGGCGGTTACGAAATCCTGTGTTGAAAGCGGCAGATACACAGGGATACGCAACGGCAGAAAACGGTTTATCAGCGTCAATGTCTCTCTCGACTCCCGGCTACGGGTTGCAAGCACAATTGCCCGGACATCATTGGCAGCACAGAAGGATTCAACGTCCTCCAAACCTATTACCGGAAGGTCGGCATTCTTGGCATGCGAAGCGTCAGTATCAACGAACCCTACGACATTGAAGGCATGGCTTGCAATGTTGACCGGCATGCGTAGTCTCGTCAGCAATACGCGCGCCCTCGAACGGTTCCCGACAATCAATGCATTGAACCGCAGTTCTCCACGCCGTATCTTGCGCGTGGTGCGCGTGGTCAATATCACTCTCACCGTGTACACCACTGCGAACAGAATGCCCGCAAGCATCAGCAGCAGCACGTAATTGCTCAGCCTGTCTGGAATGGGATCATTTACGATAGCGATAAAATATATGATGATGGCACCTGCGAGAGCGGTTGTCAGTGTAGTGACAAGTTCTTCGATACGCGATTTCAGAAACGGACGGTTATAATATCCGCTGAGCCAGTACAGCATAAGCATTCCCAACGGAAACAGTAGCTGCCCGAGCAGGATTGTGGGTGAAAGCAGAAAGCTCTTCAGGCTCCCCCAGCCGGAATTTGCCTCGACAATATCAATAAAACGGAAAATATTGAAAAGAAACCACGCCAGTGCCGTCGACAAGAAATCGCCGACAACATATATGAATTTTTGTCTGGTCTGGGTCAACATCAATTATTTTCCACTCTGAAATTCGTGATATGTGATAAGTCTTATCCTGCCTGGGGCATATCGCGTAGTCACACGCGCAATCTTACCTGAGAACAGTGACGACCCCGGATCCGCTCAGTTTTATAACGTTCGACGGCGGAGCCGCAACAGTGTCATCACGGCGGTAATAAGCCACGTAATCCACTGCATCAAGCAGTTCTGGGGGGATGTCCGCGAAACATGCCGCAGGCGCACAACCGCTTATATTTACAGATGTGGAGACCACCGGGCGCCCCAGTCTGCGGCACAGTTCTGACGAATATTTTTCATTAGTCAGCCTGAAGCCTGCGCTCCCGTCAGGCGCGAGCATCTCCGGCGCCAATCCAGCGGGGTGGTCGAAAACAATTGTCAACGGCCTGACAGCAACATCAAGAAGCTGCCACGCCACATCGGGGATGTCGGAAACCCAGCGTTCAAGCATAGCCTCCGATGCCACAAGCGACAGCATCGCCTTGGAATCTGCACGGCGCTTTATTTCGAACACCTTCTTTACCGCAGCGCTGTTTGTTGCGTCGCATCCGATACCCCACACTGTGTCAGTGGGATAAATGATGACGCCACCGCGACGCATCACATCGACGGCACTGCGAATGTCTTCTGCAAACGTGATTGTTTCACTGCTCATAACGAACAAAGTTACTCATTCCGCCAGAATTTCACAATAGCTTTCCTTTATCAAAAATTTATTTAACTTTGAACCATGAAGCTGCCTCAGGAATTATATAGGTAACTGTCAACGTCCAACTATACACCATCGACATGAGGGAAAACATGAACATCATCGAAGCCGTCACACTCAGACAATCACGGCGCACATATACGGACAAACCGCTCGGCACAACTAATGAAAATCTGATAACGAGCCTCTGCCACAAACTCTCGGAAAATGAAGCTGACTGCACCGCATTGACAGATGCTCAACCCCCCGAAATCCGATTTATTGCCGACGTACCGCCCGGCGAACGCCCGGGAACATACGGCGTGATAAAAGGCGCGCGGAATTTTCTGGCCATGGCGTCCGGACCGTCCGTAACCGACAAAATCCTGGCCGGCATGCGGATGGAAAGCCTGGTGCTTGCCTGCACACAGCATAATCTCGACACATGCTGGCTGGGAGGCACATTCGGGAAAACGGCATTTCAGGAAGCCTTTGATAAAGCCGGTGATCATATGGGAGGGGCTCGGGCAATTGCACATGACCGGCCCGAAAGTGTTTCAATTGTCATTCCGGTTGGCTATGGGGCAGCCGACCACAGGTTCACCGAACGCATCATGCGCCGCATCTGCCAGGCCGATATACGCAAACCGTTCGCACAACTGTTTGAAGGGATATCCGCACCGCCACCGCAACTTATCGAGCGCCTCATAACAGGTGAAACAGCTGTGTCCGAAGTGTCTTTCGACGATTCCGTGTCTGTTGCACTTGAATGTGTGCGCCGTGCACCCTCGTCCTCCAACTCGCAGCCCTGGAGAGCAAAGGCCAACCGCGATATAAAAGGTCACCTTACCGGCGTCACTTTCTCATGTGTCACATCCAACAGGTTCTCGGCCATCGACATGGGGATAGCCTATTGCCATTTCATAAAGGTCCTGAGGCTCTTCGGCACAAATTTCGATATGATTGCAGAACACCCATCCGATCTTCCCGGGCTATTCTTCAAGCTGTGGCATTGACCGCTCAGACAGCAAATATCCGAGCGCAAGCAAACAACCCGGAAGTGTCAGCTTCATTTGGTGGATTCGGCAAATTATGCTAATTTTGCGTGTAAAACTGACGTTTCCATCAAAGTATGAAAAATTTAATCAAACGCTCACTCACCGGTCTGCTTTATGTTGCAGCCATAGTGGGTGCCGTTATGGCCGGCTCCTGGTGGATGTGGGGTCTGCTAATGTTTTTTGCCGTTCTCGGCGTGAATGAATTCAACCGCATCACAAACAGCAACTTTGTATCGAACACAACGTCTTTACTCGACATTGCCGGGGCCTGTCTGCTCATAACTGCCGTATCGCCCGGGCTTGACAAATTGAGTCTGGGAGCCACCAATACGCAGATAATCTGCCTGACAGGGTATTTCGCTTATTTCATCGCCCGTTTCATCGCCCAGCTCTATGTTCACGACGGTAACCCCTTGTCGCATCTGGCCCACTCCATCATGGGGCAGGTATATGTGGTCTTCCCTCTCGCCGCTCTCAGCATTCTGTATCTGATGGGTGGCAAGGAAATCACTTTATGCATGTTTATCCTCATTTGGCTGAGCGACACAGGTGCATTCTGCGTAGGTTCTCTCTGCGGGAAGCACAAACTGTTTGAACGCATCTCTCCAAAGAAATCGTGGGAAGGCTTTTTCGGCGGCCTTGTATTCTGCATCGCCGCAGGCGCTGCCTTCCACTACATTTTCAATATCCTCGACCTGTGGACAGCCATGATTTTCGGGGCGGTGGTATGCGTGTTCGGCACATGGGGCGACCTTGTGGAATCGCTCATCAAGCGTTCACTCGGTGTAAAGGATTCAGGCAATATTCTGCCGGGGCACGGCGGCATCCTCGACCGCATCGACTCGCTGCTGCTTGTGGTGCCAGCCACTATGCTGTTCCTGTTCATTGTGCTGTTTTAAGTTACGGCCATCCGTGCAATCACAGCACACTGTCAACATCTATATTTTATTGAAATTGACCAATTACATCACCCAACTATAAATAATAACTCAAACATAATGCAACGCTACGATCTCCGCGGAGTATCAGCCGCAAAAGAAGATGTGCACAACGCAATAAAGAATGTTGACAAGGGAATATTTCCCCATGCATTCTGCAAAATCATCCCCGACATACTCGGTGGCGATCCCGAATGGTGCAACATAATGCATGCCGACGGCGCCGGCACCAAATCCTCTCTGGCCTACGCATACTGGCGCGAGACAGGCGACCTCTCGGTTTGGAAAGGCATCGCTCAGGATGCGTTGATAATGAACGTTGACGACCTTCTGTGTGTAGGTGCCACCGACCGCATGCTCGTGTCCTCCACAATAGGCCGCAACAAGCGCCTGGTTCCAGGCGAAGTCATAGCTGCAATCATCAACGGGACAGAGGAACTGCTCGAGACCATGCGCGGCTATGGGGTGGAAATCTACGGAACAGGCGGTGAGACGGCCGATGTAGGCGACCTGGTGCGCACAATAATTGTAGACTCCACCGTTACCACGCGTATGCGCCGTGACATGGTGATTGACAACGCCAATATCTCGGACGGCGACGTGATTGTGGGTCTCGCCTCGTTCGGACAGGCCACATATGAATCCGAATACAACGGCGGTATGGGCAGCAACGGCCTCACCTCGGCACGCCATGATGTGTTCTGCAAGCTTGTGGCCGAGCGCTATCCTGAAACTTTTGATGCCGCAATACCGGATGAGCTGGTTTACAGCGGCACCTGCAAGCTGCTTGATGCCGTTGCAGGAACCCCGCTCAACGCCGGAAAGCTCGTACTGTCGCCCACCCGCACGTATGCTCCGGTTGTGCGCCGTCTGCTTGAGGAGATGCGTCCCGCCGTACACGGCATGGTGCATTGCACCGGAGGCGCACAGACAAAAATCATGCATTTTGTCAACGGCAAACATGTGGTGAAAGACAACCTCTTCCCCATCCCGCCCCTTTTCGATCTTATACAGAAAGAGAGTGGCACGGACTGGGCGGAAATGTACAAGGTGTTCAACATGGGACACCGGCTGGAAGTGTACACATCGCCCCGGCACGCCCAGGAGGTTATCGACATTGCCCGCGCGTTCAATATCGATGCACGCATCATCGGACATGTAGAAAATGCCGAAGCCAACCACCTCACCATCAAATCGCCTTACGGAGTCTTTGAATACTGAATCCGGAGCCGCATACATGCACCGGTCTGCACATCGTTCTGTTGAAACCTCGCACGTCATATAATGAAGCCATTCTGTGCCTGTTGCTGATTATAACGGCAACATTCTCGGCATGCAACGGTAAAAAGACTTCAGACGGCTACGACAGCGAAGACGTAACGCATCCGTTGCCCGACACTCTGCGCGTGGCCACCCTCTACAGCCCCACCTCCTATTTCATCTACCGCGACGAGCCTATGGGTTACGACTATTCTCTTCTGCAGCAGTTTGCTGCAGACAAGGGGATGGTTGTTGACCTTCAGGTTGCCCCATCCTTGCAAAAAGGGATAGAAATGCTCGATTCAGGGGTAGTTGACCTTCTGGCATATGAAATTCCGGTGACGGCCGAATTCAAGCAGAAAGTGCTGGCATGCGGCCCGGAATATCTCACTCATCAGGTTCTCGTGCAGCCGCGGGGCAATCGCGATTCCACTATCACAAGCGAGACTCAGCTGGTAGGCAAGGACATCTATGTTCCCAAGAATTCGAAATACGAATTCCGTCTGCGCAATCTGAACGAAGAGCTGGGTGGTGGAATCAGAATCCACACCATTGAGCGTGACACTCTCATCACCGAGGACCTTATCGACATGGTCTCGTCCGGCGAAATTCCGCTCACCGTGGTAGACTCCGACATTGCGAAAATCAACAAGACCTATCATCGCGACCTTGACATTTCATTGCCGCTCAGTTTCGATCAACGCTCGGCGTGGGGAGTGCGGAACGACAACAGCTGGCTCGCCGACTCGATTGATGCATGGTTCGCACAGGAGCAGCCCAAATCAAGAAGCGCGAATCTGCTTAAACGCTACTTTGAGTTAAGCAAGACGGATGGCTCACCATCTGTATATACTCCTGATTTCAAAAACGGTAACATTTCTACTTTCGACCACATATTCAAGAAGTATGGCAAAGCGGCCGGCATTGACTGGCGTCTGCTCGCGGCACAGGCTTACCACGAAAGCCATTTCAATCCGGAACGCGTATCCTGGGCCGGCGCACGAGGCCTGATGCAGATAATGCCCCGTACCGCACAAGCCTATCATCTGCCTCTCGACATGATTGCCGACCCCGAAGCCAACGTTGAAGCATCGACCCGAATCCTGAACGACCTCGACAAATCGTTAAAAAAACGGGTTCCCGACAACAATGAACGGCTCAAATTTGTTATAGCAGCGTATAATGCCGGTCTTGGCCATATTTATGATGCCATAGCTCTGGCCGACAAATACGGACGCAACCCACAGATATGGGAAGGCAATGTGGAACAGTCGCTGCTGCTCAAGGCCAACCCGGAATATTACAGCGACCCGGTGTGCAAAGCCGGATATCTGCGCGGACGCGAAACCGTGGAATACGTCGCAAAAGTGATGGAATTCTATAACAAGGCCAGAAAGCAGGTCGCACGATAGCCGATACGAACCGATTAACGCCAAAATTCATCATCAACTTCACGCTTCAACTTAATTAAAAAAATCCATATCGAAATGAAAAAACGCTATCTTTCAGTGGCTGTTGTCACTGCACTGGCAGGTTCGATGCTCTTTTCTTCCTGCATCGGCAATTTTGCCCTGACAAAGAAACTCCTCGGCTGGAACAACCAGATCGGGAACAAGTTTATCAACGAACTTGTGTTCTTCGCATTCTGGATTATTCCCGTTTATGAAGTAACCGCACTTGCCGATGTGCTTGTCCTCAACTCCATAGAGTTCTGGAGCGGTTCAAATCCCATCGCACAGGGCAAAAGCTACATCGACGGCAAGGACGGCCGCTACCTTGTGGAGTGCGACGGCAAAGGTTACACCATCACTTCCGAAAACGATGGTTCGGTGGTACGTCTGGACTTCGATGAAACCGAACGCAGCTGGAGCGTGACAGCCAACGAGGGCGAAACCTACAAGCTCATGACATTCATTGACGACAACCACGTAAAGATGCCCACCCCGTCGGGCGAGGACCAGGTGGTTGAACTTTCACAGGACGGTCTGATGGCCTACCGTGCTACTGTGGCCGAGGCTATGTGGGCACGCAATTAAAGTTAAACTCCCGTAAATAAAGGCGAAACCTCATATGGCGGCCGGAACAAACCTGTTCCGGCCGTTGTTTTATTGGCACATATATGACAGGAATGAAAGTAAATTTGGCGCAGATTTGTTTGTGCGTTAAGTTAAAATAAAATATCTTTGTAAAAAACTATAGCCTTGTAAAAACTATGGCCTGTCCGCGTATGCCTCACCCGGGCGATGCCGGAATGCCCCTTGGCGGCAGACGTAAAAACTTTGCATTTTAAGTCATATTACCGCATAAAATCATTTAACAACATAAAAACTCTACAAATCAACCTCTATGGACAATCAGGAATTGCTGAAAAGCGTAAAGGAAAAAGCCACCATGTGGCTAAGTGACCAATACGATGAAACCACACGCGCCGAAGTGAAGCAGATGCTTGAGGCAGAAGACCCCACACTGCTCATTGAAAGCTTCTACAAAGACCTTGAATTCGGCACAGGCGGTCTGCGCGGCATCATGGGTGCAGGCACCAACCGTATGAACATCTACACCGTGGGCGCTGCCACCCAGGGCCTTGCAAACTACCTCAAGGAAGCATTCCCCGACATGCCGCAGATTTCCGTGGCAGTGGGGCATGATGTTCGCAACAACTCGCGCAAATTCGCTGAAATTGTGGCCAACATCTTCTCGGCCAACGGAATCAAGGCATATCTTTTCGACAGCTTCCGCCCCACTCCCGAACTTTCATTCGCCATCCGTCATCTCGGATGCCAGAGTGGCGTGAACATCACTGCCTCACACAATCCGAAAGAATACAACGGCTACAAGGCATACTGGGCCGACGGTGCGCAGATCATTGCTCCGCACGATGTCAACATCATAAATCATGTGAACCGCATCAAGAGCGTCGCCGACATTAAATTCAAAGGCAATCCCGAACTGATCGAGATCATCGGAGACAAGATGGACAAGGATTATCTCGATGCAATCAAGGAGCTTTCGCTCAGCCCGGAGATAAACAAAAAATATCACGACCTCAAGATTGTCTACACCCCTATCCACGGCACAGGTGTAAAACTGATTCCGCAGTCGCTCAACAACTATGGGTTCGACAACATCATTCATGTTCCCGAACAGGATGTTCCCTCCGGTGATTTCCCCACAGTCGACTCCCCCAACCCCGAAAATCCCTCGGCAATGGCAATGGCTATCGCCAAAGCCAAGGAAGTGGAAGCCGACCTCGTTGTGGCATCTGACCCCGACGCCGACCGCATCGGCTGTGTCATCCGCGATACCACCGGTAAATATGTACTGGTCAACGGCAACCAGATTGTGATGATTCTGCTCAACTATCTGATGAACCGTAATGCGGAGCTGGGCAAACTCACCGGCAAAGAGTACATTGTAAAGACAATCGTCACAACTGAAACCATCAAGTCCATCGCCGATGCCAACAACATCAAGATGTACGACTGCTACACCGGTTTCAAATGGATTGCATCCGTAATCCGCGACAACGAGGACACAGCCCGTTATCTTGGTGGAGGTGAGGAAAGCTACGGCTTTCTGGCCGAGACTTTCGCCCGCGACAAGGATTCCGTATCGGCAATCTCCCTTATGGCCGAGACGCTTGCCTGGGCACGCGAAAAGGGCATGAGCTTCATGGAGATGCTTCAGGATATCTACGTAAAATACGGCTATTCGCATGAAGTAGGTATTTCCGTTGTCCGTCCCGGCAAATCAGGCGCGGAGGAAATCATTGCAATGATGAAGGAATTCCGCGCAAATCCTCCCAAGCAGCTCGGTGGAAGCCCTGTTGTTACAGTAAAGGATTACGCCGACCTGAACTGCACTGATGTGGCAACCGGTAAAGTCAGCAAAATGGACTTCCCCACCACCTCCAATGTTCTGCAATACTTTACAGCTGACGGCACGAAGGTTTCAATCCGCCCCTCCGGTACAGAACCTAAAATCAAGTTCTACATGGAAGTGCACGGACACATGGCCTCAAAGGCCGATTATGCCGCTGCGAATGCCGCTGCAGAAGCAAAGATTGAGGTGCTCAAGAAAGAGCTCGGCATCTGAAAATGCCACCGCGCACATTTGCGCACACTAACACCGCAGGCGCTGTGTCATTATATGTGACACGGCGCCTGCTGTATTCTCTCATCAATCCTCTTGATTCCTGCAACTTTGGGGCACGGGGTATCCGTCCGAAAAAAGCCGACTTGATTTTAGATTTTCAAGTCGGCATTAGCTTTTATAGTTGCAGGGTAAGAGTTTGGAGAGCTCTGTCTCGTCCATGTCGGGCCTGATTATTTCGAGCGTATCATTTAGCCATTGACGTGGATTGATGCCGAGATTCTCGCATGAGACTATGAATGTGTAGAAGATTGCGTTGTCTTCGGCTCCACGGTCATTCTGACTGAAGAGGTAGTTCTTGCGGCCGAGCACTGAGGGCCGCTGCCCCTGTTCGACGGGGTTTCTGTCAATAAGATAATGGCCTTCTTCGGTGTAACGCATCACGCGCGGCCACAGAGACAGGGCATATTTGATTGCGACGGCAAGGGGCTCCTTGGGGGTGCAAGTCATGTATGCGGTTCGCATCCATGCCTCGATACCGTTGAGTATGGGCACGGCGAGACGTTGGCGTTCCGCGCGGATTTCATCCGACGTAGCTCCCGCTGCCTTGAGATTCTCTTCTAGCGTATATAGTGTGGCGATGTATTTGACGGCTTCTGCGGCCAGAGGGTTGGATTTCTGTGCGTCGACAAATTTTCGGCGTATGTGAGCCATGCACGCCAGGACAGTTATCCCGGGTACATTCTCAAATTCGTTGTATACTTTATAGCCATCGTTCTGTATCACTCCCTGATAGCCACGCAGCTGTGTGCGTGGTATTTCACCGCCGCGGCTGCCCTTGTGATAGTAGAAGTAGGAGCCTCGGGGATGAGGGCTTACGTCGCGGAACTGCCAGGCGTATCCTTTGCGGCAGGCCTGTCCTTTGCGGTCGGCTATGTTCCACGGCACCTCATCTACCTGCACATACCCGCCGGCCATCACCGCCTCGCGCTGGCTTTCGTACAACGGATAAAGCACGTTGGCCGTGGCATGTATCCAGTCGTTTACGGTCGAGGTCGGCAGCTTCAGACCAAACCCGGCGAACATCTTGACTTGACGATACTCGGGCAGATGGTGGTTGAACTTGTTGTCGATAAGCGTGGCCAGCAGATCGGCACCGACATGTCCGCCGCCGATGATGCTGCGGGGACCTTTGGCCTGAAGGATTTCCGGCGATGGAGCGTCTTTGTCACTTTTGCGTCGCAGTATCGGGGTTATGGTCTTTACTACCCACAAGCGCTGCGGCTGCAGATGCAGAACGTTGGTCTCGTCCTGCCCGATGACATCATAGTCGTTAAGGTTCGATGCCGTCGGGATAAACGGTCTTTGTCTCTACCGGCAGACCGTATGTGTTGTATTTCTCAGGACGCTTGCCTCTGCCTTGCGACTGGGCCTTAGCCTCAGCACGGCGTTTATCCGCAGCCTCGTCAACATCTCTGGATGCCTTCTCAAGTCCCTTTTTTTCGCTGCAAGTACCGCCTGCTCATCAACATCATCGAAGAGCGAGGGGCCTTCATATTTTACAGCCCTGTCTTTGAGCGAACCGCCGAAAGCTCGACGCTGCAACTGCTCGATGAGCCGGGCCTGACTGATGATAATCTCATGGCAGGCCTCGATTGTATCGGGTAGTTCAAACGTCTTTTTCATATCGTTAAATTACTATTTTTTAGTGATATGAGCAAGCTTTTGGGCTACTTTTTTATCCTTTTTCATACCTGTGCCGACGGGCGACTTTGGGAGAGATGCCTTCCATCAGAAGCACAAGCTCTGACCACCTCATGCTGCGGAACCCAACGCCCTGACGCAGAAAAATGCGTGGATGAAAACGTCCCTCTTCAAGACGTTTGTAGTAGACCACATAGCCGCCATGCTCCCAATGCAGAATCTTCATCACCTGTCGCGACTTGCCAACAAATATATAGACATCACCATTTGACGGATCAAGTCCAACCATCCTGACCTGACCGCTCAGACAGTTAACACCCATGCGCATGTCCGTCGGATGCTGCGCCATTACTATACGATTGTTTTCGTTCAAATTAAACATAGCGTTTTTGATTGCAAAGTTCGCAACCAAAAACGCTTTGATAAAGTCGTCCTATTTCGGACGGATACGGCACGGGAACTTTCCTGCACCAATTCTCAACAGACGCAACGAATGCCGTTATTTCTTGAGAAATTAGTAAATTTGTAGTTTGGAATTATACCTCACAAATCCGCGATTCATAAATGACGCCTGTTTACGAAGATAACCACATAATAATCATAAACAAAGCCCCCGGCGAGATAGTGCAGGGCGACAAAACCGGCGACACGCCCCTGTGCGACATCGTGGCACAGTATCTCAAAGCAAAATATGCCAAGCCCGGCAACGTGTTCTGTGGCGTGGCACACCGACTGGACCGCCCGGTTGGTGGCCTGGTGGTGTTTGCAAAAACATCAAAGGCGCTTACACGCCTTAACGAGATGTTCCGCACAGGCCAGATTCACAAAACGTACTGGGCCATCTCGCGCAACCGTCCGCCACAGGAATCGGGAGAACTGGTGCATTACATCACCACGACTGAACGCAACAACAAGAGCTATGCGTCCGTGCGTCCCTCCGCCAATGCCAAGGAAGCGCGCCTGCGCTACAAACTTCTGGCATCGACAGAACGTTATCATCTCATTGAGGTGGAACTGTTGACCGGCCGGAAACATCAGATCAGAGTGCAGCTTTCCGCAATAGGCTGCCCGATAAAAGGCGACCTGAAATACGGCGACAAACGTTCCAACCCTGACGGATCGATCTCGCTCATCGCACGGCACGTAGAGTTCGAGCATCCTGTCAGCCACAAACCGATATCGGTAACAGCTCCGGTGCCTGACGACAATCTGTGGACAGCACTCAGCGACGCTGCATCCGCCAATTCTCAATCCTAATCAGAAACACAAGACACAACATGCAACCAAGAATAGTTTTTTTCGGCACTCCTGAATTTGCCGTGGCAAGCCTTGATGCCATGGTTCAGAACGGCTGCGACGTTGTGGCCGTTGTCACGATGCCGGACAAACCGGCCGGCCGCGGTCATCACATGTACCAGTCGTCTGTCAAAGAATTTGCTGTCAGCCACAACATTCCGGTGCTCCAGCCTGTAAAGCTCAAGGATCCCGGATTTGTGGATGCGCTCAGCAACCTTAACGCCGACCTTTTTGTAGTCATAGCGTTCCGCATGCTCCCGGAGGTGGTGTGGACGATGCCGCCGCTGGGCACGTTCAATCTTCACGCATCCCTTCTTCCAAAGTATCGTGGAGCTGCCCCTATAAACTGGGCTGTAATCAACGGGGAAACCGAAACCGGCGTCACCACATTTTTCCTGCAGCACGAAATCGATACCGGCAATATCATCTCGCAGGAGAAAATTGCCATCGCTCCTGACGAGAATGTAGGCAGCGTGCACGACCGCCTCATGGAACTGGGCGCACGCCTCACGGTCGAGACCATCAAGCGAATCGCGGCCGGCAACCTTTCTTCAACACCGCAATCGGAACTTATGACGGATTGCGAACCGACTCCCGCACCGAAGATTTTCAAGGAAACCTGCCGCATTGACTGGGGAAAGCCGGCGCACGACATCTACAATCTGATTCGCGGCCTCTCGCCCTACCCCGCGGCTTGGTGCGAATTCAACGGCACGACCCTGAAAATATTCTCGGCACAACTAATTGACGCGCCTGATGGAGTGTCTACAGACTGCGGCCTGACAGTTGCCGACGGACGCCTGATTGCACGTGCTTCCGACGGCGGCTGCCTTGAGATAACGGAAGTGCAGCCCGCAGGCAAACGCCGCATGAGCGCTGCGGAATATCTTCGCGGAGCACGACTTTCCTGACACATATACATTCTCTACTCCAGCACATTCTTTCTCCCTGACAAACAGACTTCAATATGCTTGCACCATTAGCCGAACGGCTGCGACCGAAAACACTTGACGATTACATCGGCCAGACCCATCTGGTAGGTGAAAACGGCGTGTTGCGCCGCATGATAACCACAGGGAACGTCAGCTCGTTCATCCTGTGGGGACCTCCCGGCGTGGGCAAAACCACATTGGCACGCATTTTGGCCAACGCCACCAAAGCCCCGTTTTTCACCCTCAGTGCCGTAACATCCGGCGTGAAGGATGTGCGTGAGGTTATTGACCGATGCCGGTCCGAGGCCATGGGGATGTTCTCCACCGGGCGCCCGATTCTTTTCATCGATGAAATCCACCGTTTCAGCAAATCCCAGCAGGACAGCCTGCTCGGCGCGGTTGAAAACGGCACGGTCACTCTGATTGGTGCGACAACAGAGAACCCGTCGTTCGAAGTGATACGCCCTCTGCTGTCGCGCGCGCAGGTATATGTCCTTAAATCGCTGGAGGAACCGGAACTGCTGACCCTGCTTAACCGCGCCATATCAACCGACGAGATTCTGAAAAGCTCCGACGTACGGGTTGAGCAGACCGATGCGCTGTTCCGCTTTTCCGGAGGCGACGCAAGGAAACTGCTGAACATCCTCGACCTGCTGCAACAGTCAACTCCGCTTGGCACCCCCATGGTGATAAACGACAGCATAGTCACCTCCACCCTGCAACAAAATCCCCTCGCCTACGACAAACAGGGGGAGATGCACTACGATATCATTTCCGCATTTATCAAAAGCGTTCGAGGCAGCGATCCCGATGCAGCAGTCTACTGGCTTGCCCGCATGATTGAAGGGGGCGAAGATCCTGTGTTCATTGCGCGCCGTCTCGCCATTCTCGCCGGCGAGGACATCGGACTGGCTAACCCGAACGCGCTGCTGCTGGCCAATGCCACATTTGATATTGTGCACAAAGTGGGTATGCCTGAAGCCCGCATCCCTTTGGCTGAATGCACCATCTATCTCGCCACATCACCGAAAAGCAATTCGGCATACATGGCCATCGACGCCGCTTTGGCCGAAGTACGTAAAAGCGGCAACCTCCCGGTGCCGCTGCACATCCGCAACGCTCCCACATCGCTGATGAAAAACCTGGGCTATGGTGCCGATTACAAATACGCCCACGATTATCCCGGAAATTTTGTCCGTCAGCAGTTCCTGCCTGATGCACTCGAAGGTCACCGGTTTTGGAACCACTGTGACAATCCTGCCGAAAACCGCTCGGCCGAGCTTCAGCGCGCACGCTGGGGCAAATGACTTTCCCACAACCTAAACTGTGAATACTGCAAATGCCACAACAGATAGAGCTGCTTGCTCCGGCACGTAACGCCGACATCGCCATTTCGGCCATAGACCACGGTGCCGACGCCATTTATATCGGTGCTTCGGCTCACGGGGCACGCAAAATGGCTTCCAACCCGCTTGAAGAGATAGCGCGTGTAGTAAATTACGCCCATATCTTCAATGTAAAGGTATATGTCACCGTCAACACAATAGTATATGATGACGAACTCAAGGATGTGGAACGTCTTGTCTGGAACCTGTACCGCATCGGCGTGGATGCCCTGATTGTGCAGGACATGGCTCTGCTGCGCATGCATCTGCCCCCCATCGCTCTACATGCGTCCACGCAATGTGACATCCGCACACCTGAAAAAGCCCGGTTCCTGCAGGATGCCGGATTCTCACAACTCGTGCTGCCGCGAGAGCTGAACATGCAGGAAATTCAGGCCATGCGTCAGGCCGTGACAGTGCCGTTGGAAGTGTTTGTGCACGGCGCGCTATGCGTAAGCTACAGCGGTGACTGCCAGGCCAGCTTCCTCTCCACCGGACGCAGTGCCAACCGCGGCGAGTGCGCCCAGATATGCCGTTACGCATTCAATCTGGAGGATGATAAAGGAAATGTGCTGGTGCGCAACAAACATCTGCTGTCGCTTAAAGACATGAACCGCATCGACATGCTTGCCGACCTACTGACGGCCGGAGCATGTTCATTCAAGATAGAGGGCCGGCTCAAAGATGAGGCTTATGTGAAGAATGTAGTGGCAGCCTACAGCGACGCTCTTGACCGTATAATCGATGCGAATCCAGGCAAATGGGTGCGAGCCTCAAGGGGCAAATCCACCCGTACATTCCGTCCCGACCTGTACAAAAGTTTCAACCGCAACTACACCGGATATCTATTCGGACGCCTGAAATCGGATGAAAAAATTGCGACATTCAACTCGCCCAAATGGACAGGTGAAAAAGTGGCCACGGTCATTTCACTCCCTACGTCACGGAAAGTCAAGGTTAGAGCCATGACCGAGCTGCATAATGGCGACGGACTGGGGTATTTCAACAAATCAGGTGAATTCGTGGGATTCAGATTGAACAGAATCGACGGAAATATATTGCATGCAGCCACTGATATCGATGCTACCCCGGGCACCGCGCTTTACCGCAATAACGATAAGGAATGGAATGACGCTTTGGAGGCCAAAGAAACGGCAAGCCGCAACATAGAAATTTCCATCCGCCTCCGCACAGCTGCATCTCAACTTGTTCTTGACATCACTGATGCTTACGGGACGGGAATCTCGGTTTCAACGCCGATTGAACACACCGAAGCCAAAACCGACCAGCATGCCAACCGCGCCAGAATACTGACTAAACTCGGCGACACCCCCTATGTTGCCACGAACGTTACAGACGAAACGGGCAACCTGTTCATTCCCGCCTCGGTCCTTACGAACCTTCGCCGCCAAGCCACAGATGCACTGACCGACACTTACCGCGCAACACACGCTTTTCACAGACGTCCGCTTACAAAACAGGTGTCGCCAAAACTTCCGGCATCCTATGAACTCAGCCGTCATGACAACATCGCCAACCGGCTGGCAGCAGACTTTTATGCAGAAGCATCCACCACTCCACACGCTTCACCACTGCCACGCGCAGTGGAGACAGACAACACGGTCGGAGCCAAAGAGATGCGCGTGATGCAGACCCGCTATTGCCTGCGCAATGAAATGGGAGCATGCCTAAGAAAAGAGAATGCAACCAAACTTCCGGCAAAACTGTTCCTGACCTCCGGGCAACTGCTGTTCCGGCTGGATTTCGACTGCCGCAACTGCCTTATGAACATAATAAAAGTGCAGTAGCGGAACCACTGCACTTTTTGTTTTGATTTATTATTCGGGGTTGTCTCGATGAAGCATCCGGGTGGCACATCAGAATGTAACCACAAGTTCAGCCACAACTTTGTTGCTCTCCCCTTGCGGAGCCGGTGTTCCGCTGCCATAAAAATAATGTTCGTAGTTCAGGCGAATCAGCGCCTTCAGCGGCTTCTTAACGTAAGCTAACTGAGAGCCCACCGTGATGCGGTGCCGGCGAGGGTCGTCGGTAGGCAGCAATCCGTCGCTATCCGGCTTTCCTGTTGAATGGGCAAGCATACCGTCATAACGGGCCTGAAAGGACAGCTGATTGAAAACACTCTTACGAAGCGGCAACGCATAAGAACCGAACAAATTCCAGGCGTTCACTGCATCATGTGCATGATGTGTGTAATGTTTGTTAACATACTCACCTTCCACAATGATGCGGTCCCACTGCCAGGTTGCCGACTCTGAAATCACATTCATCCTCACACCATACGGTTTGACCGATGCAAAACTCGATGCAAATATGACGTTGTCGAGTTTATAGGAAGCCTTCACGGCATAGTCCATGGCATCCTGCCATGGTTCATGATCGGTCATAGGAGTGGCATTGAACATGCCGGCTTCCACCGTCAACGGAACCTTTGTGCCGTAATAACCCACTTTCGCACCCACCTGACGGATGTTAAGCAGATATTTTCCGACAAACGAACGATTGGCAAAATAATATGAGCCAGGGCCACGGAAACAGTCGGTTCCGAAAGGGATGCGGAACTGACCGGCCTGCACACGCCAGTGCCTGTCGATAGTCCACCGCACCCATGCATCAAGAATCTTCATCTTTCCACGGTCACAGGCATCGATGCGGACATAATAGCCAACATTGCTGAGCACATTGCCTTCAACAAGCAAACGCGCGTTGCGCACCTGGAAACGCTGATGGAAATCCTCGCCGTCATGTGCGAATTCCCCCTCCCAGCGTGTCCTTATAACGCCATGAATCTTGGGAACATAGTCTGTTTTATTCTTCGCTGCTCCGTCGGCGACGGAAACCGACGCAACAGCAAACTCACTGCCTTTATCACCCTTCTCCAGCCCGGTCAACTCCGAAGCTTCAATTGCAAAGGCAGAGAAAGCCACCAGGCCACACAATGCAATAATACGTAATGGATTCATGCCGCAAAGTTAGTAAAATTTAACAAATCGGAGAAATCTTAAATAAGATAAAACCTTCATTACGGATAGGTGGAAAGTCTATATAATACGAATAAAAATGGTAAATTAGCAACTAAATTTATTTATCATATTCAACGTATGTACTTATTAGGATATGACATAGGCACATCGAGTGTTAAGGCCTGTCTGGTCAATGCAGAAACCGGAGCGATCGCCGCATCCGATTTTTTTCCGAAACAGGAAGCACCAATCAAATCGTTAAAACCTGGATGGGCCGAGCAGGATCCGAAGTCGTGGTGGAAATTCCTGAAGGAAGCCACAGCATCCGTGATGCACAAAGCCGCAGCCAAGCCTGAAGAAGTCAAGGCCATAGGCATCTCGTATCAGATGCATGGTGTGGTGATTGTGGATAAGGATGGCAATCTGCTCCGCGACTCAATCATATGGTGCGACAGCCGCGGTGTGCCCTACGGCGACAAGGCCGTGACTGACCTCGATGCCGACAAAATCATGCCTGTACTGCTGAACAAACCCGGAAATTTCACCGCCACCAAACTTGCATGGATAAAGGAAAACGAGCCTGAAACATTCGCCAGGATCTGGAAAGTCATGCTTCCGGGCGATTACATAGCATGGCTGATGACCGGTGAATGTGTCACCAACCCGGAAGGACTGTCGGAATACATATTATGGGATTTCGTCAACAACCGTCCTGCCGAAATCATGATGAATTATTTCGGCTATCAGAACGAAATGCTGCCCGAACTTACCCCTACTTTCGGCTATCATGGGGGCCTCACGGCATCGGCTGCGGCCGAACTCGGACTGAAAGCCGGAACACCGGTGACTTACCGAGCCGGCGACCAGCCCAACAACGCCCTATCGCTCAACGTTTTCGAGCCCGGAGAAATTGCATCGACGGCCGGAACATCCGGAGTTGTCTACGGCATAAACGACACCGTTGAATATGACCCTCTCAGCCGTGTGAACAATTTCGCCCACGTGAACCATACGGCCGAGAAGCCCCGCATCGGAGTAATGACCTGCATAAACGGCACCGGCATACTCAATTCGTGGATGAAACGGAATGTGGCCCCCACGGGATGTTCCTACGACGAGATGAACACGCTGGCATCGCAAGCTCCCGTAGGTAGCGAAGGCGTGACCATATTGCCCTTCGGCAACGGTGCTGAGCGTGTTCTTGAAAACCGCAACATAGGCAGCTCTATCCACGGCATCAATTTCAATCTGCACAACCGCAGCCATCTGCTGCGTGCCGCACAGGAGGGTATTGTATTCTCGTTCCTGTACGGAATTGAAATCATGCAGCAGATAGGACTTTCCGTCAACACCATCCATGCCGGAAACGCCAATATGTTCCTCTCCCCCATTTTCCGCGACACGCTTGCAAGCGTCAGCGGAGCCACCATCCGCCTGTTCGACACTGACGGAGCAGCCGGAGCTGCCCGTGGCGCCGGTATCGGAGCAGGCATATATGCTTCACCAGCCGAAGCATTCGCCTCTCTGAAAATGATAGATGAAATACATCCGTCAGCCAACCGTACGCCATATCTTGAGGCTTACACACGCTGGAAAGAGTGCCTTGCCCGGGAACTGGCCAATCCGCAACAGTAATGATGTGTCATTAAGTTACAAGCACCAAATAATACAACCACTTAAATATATAAATAATGTCACAGAAAGAATATTTCCCCACGATAGGGAAAATCAAATTTGAAGGAACAGAATCACACAATCCCTTCGCATTCCGCTATTATGATGCAGACCGCATTGTGCTGGGCAAGCCCATGAAGGAGTGGCTGCGCTTCGCCATGGCCTGGTGGCACACCCTGTGTGCCGAAGGTGGCGACCAGTTCGGAACAGGCACAAAGAAGTTCCCCTGGAACGATGCCCCCGACGCCATGACAGCGGCCAGACAGCGCGTGGATGCGGGATTTGAAATCATGCAGAAGCTCGGTGTGGAATTCTTCTGCTTCCATGACACCGACCTCATCGGCGACCTCGACAACATCGAGGACTACGAAAACCGCATGAAGGAGATTGTGGCCTATCTCAAGGAAAAGATGGCTGCTACAGGCATCCGCAACCTCTGGGGCACAGCCAACGTGTTCGGAAACGGCCGATACATGAACGGAGCCGCCACCAACCCTGACTTCGACGTGGTGGCACGTGCAGCCGTCCAGATCAAGAACGCCATCGACGCCACCATCGCGCTGGGCGGAGAGAACTACGTGTTCTGGGGCGGACGCGAAGGCTACATGAGCCTGCTCAACACCGACCAGAAACGCGAGAAAGAACATCTGGCCACCATGCTGCGTATGGCACGCGATTATGCCCGCGCCAAAAGTTTCACCGGCACTTTCCTGATCGAACCCAAACCGATGGAACCCTCCAAGCATCAGTATGACGTGGACACCGAGACCGTGATCGGGTTCCTCAAGGCCCATGGCCTCGACAAGGATTTCAAGGTGAACATCGAAGTGAACCACGCCACTCTGGCAGGCCACACATTCGAACATGAACTTGCCGTGGCCGTGGACAACGGAATGCTCGGCAGCATCGATGCAAACCGCGGCGACTACCAGAACGGCTGGGACACCGACCAGTTCCCGATCGACAACTACGAGCTGACACAGGCCATGATGCAGATTATCCGCAACGGTGGCCTCGGCAACGGAGGCACCAACTTCGATGCCAAGACCCGCCGCAACTCCACTGACCTTGAGGATATCTTCATTGCACACATAGCAGGTATGGACGCCATGGCACGTGCCCTGCTCAGCGCAGCCGACGTGCTGGAGAAATCGCCTTACAAGAAAATGCTCGCCGAGCGCTATGCTTCATTCGACACCGGCAAAGGCAAGGAGTTCGAAGAGGGCAAACTCACTCTCGAGGAAGTTGTGGATTACGCCAAGACCCAGCCGGAACCGGCCGTTACTTCCGGCAAGCAGGAGCTCTATGAGGCTATCGTGAACATGTACGCATAACCACAATAATCCCTATTAACCACAGACGGTGTGCCGGACAGACTACCTCGGCACACCGTCTTATAATTTCAGATATCAGAGGATTCAACGTTGGCAGGCTCATTTCACGGCAACGGAAAGTATCAGGATTTCCAGCACCCCGGCCAACATAATGCCCAATCCGATGAATTTCTGAACTGACAGTTTATGCCGATATTCTGCAGTCTGAATGCCATTACGAAGCCTGCTCTTGTACTCCTTGTACAAAAGCGCTGAAGATACGGCCCTGTAGATGGCACCAATCATAAATAATCCGATACCGACATAAACATAATCCATAGTCACTCTATTGATTCATCCAACTATAACACCATAACAAATTGCATGTTTAAAAAGATGTTATTTGCATGAAATTTGTTAATTTTGCAGAACATTAAAACACAATCCAACGTGCCGCTCCACGAGCGACGTAAAAAGAAAGAAAAAATCATGCAACTCTTTGAACGACTTAAACTTCGCGCCAAAGCCAACATCCGACGCATCGTACTTCCCGAAGGGAGCGAAACACGCAACATAAAAGCTGCTGACCGCATTCTTGCCGACGGTCTGGCAGAACTCATTCTGCTCGGCAATCCCGAAGAGATCCGCACCAAGGCGTGGGAACTCAACCTCGATCATATTTCAAAGGCAACCATAATCGACCCCAAAGACGAAGCCTCCATCGACAAATATGCGCCTCTGTTTTATGAGCTGCGCAAAAAGAAAGGCATCACAATGGAAGATGCACGCAAATATACCGCAGACGAGCTATATTTCGGATGCCTGATGGTGAAAGCCGGCGACGCCGACGGAATGGTGTCAGGAGCAATTCACACCACCGGCGACGTGCTCCGCGCAGCATTCCAGGTGATAAAGACAGAGCCGGGCATCGACACCGTTTCAGGAGCATTCATCATGCTTCTGCCCGATAATTCGCCTTACGGCACAAACGGGTTGATGGTTTTCGCTGACTGTGCCGTAGTCCCCGATCCTGATGCCCGTCAGCTGGCACAAATTGCCGTATGCGCTGCACGCACCGCCAAAGATGTTGCCGGCATAGAGCCCCATGTAGCCATACTCTCATTCTCGACTAAAGGGAGTGCCAAGCACGAGCGTGTAGACAAAGTCATTGAAGCCACACGCATAGCCCACGAAATGGCACCCGAACTTGACCTTGACGGCGAACTTCAGACTGATGCCGCCATTGTGCCGGTTGTCGCCAAGCTCAAGGCTCCGCAGTCGCCTATCGGAGGCAAAGCCAATGTACTGGTATTCCCGTCGCTCGAAGTTGGCAACATCGCCTACAAACTGGTGCAGCGTCTTGCCGGTGTAGAAGCCGTCGGCCCGCTGCTGCAGGGTCTTGCTGCTCCTGTGAGCGACCTTTCGCGCGGGTGCTCCGATGCCGACATCTACAAGACTATCATCATGACCGCAAACCAGGCCATACATGAGGCTTGAATATAAGTTCACTCGCATATTAACCCCAAACCAACTGAATCATATAAATCATGAAAATTCTCGTACTTAACTGCGGCAGCAGTTCTGTTAAATACAAACTTATTGATACCGCCACCGACAACGTCATGGCAGAAGGTGGCGTGGAAAAAATCGGTCTGCCCGACGGATTCCTGAAATACAAACTCGCAGACGGCTCAAAAGCCATCAAGGAACTTGGTCTGGTGGACCACAAAGGCGCCGTCAAGGCAGTTCTCGACATCCTGACAGATCCCGAACTGGGATGCATCTCCAGCTACGACGAAATTGACGCCGTTGGCCACCGTGTGGTACACGGCGCCGAAAAATTCAGCAAGAGCGTACTCATCACCGACGAGGTGCTCCAGCAGGTAAAGGAATGCTACGACCTCGCTCCGCTCCATAACCCTGCCAACGTGACAGGTATAGAGGCCGTGGAGGAGATTCTGCCCGGCATCCCTCAGGTAGGCGTGTTCGACACCGCATTCCACCAGACCATGCCGGCAAAATCTTACATGTACGCTCTCCCCTACCGTTTCTACAAGGAGGATGGCGTGCGCCGCTACGGATTCCACGGCACAAGCCACCGCTACGTATCGGCACGAGTTTGCGAAATTCTCGGGGTTGATATCGAGAAACAGCGCATCATCACATGCCATATCGGCAACGGCGGTTCAATCACAGCCGTATTCCACGGCAAGAGCATCGACACGTCAATGGGTCTGACCCCCACAGAGGGCCTCATGATGGGCACACGCGTTGGCGATGTGGATCCCGGAGCCCTCACATTCCTTATGAAAAAACACAACCTCACTGTTGACCAGCTGCAGACCATCATCAACAAGGAGAGCGGTGTGCTCGGTGTATCTGAAATATCGAGCGACATGCGCGAAATCGAAGCAGCTGTCAACGCCGGCGACGAACGTGCCAAACTCGCCCTCGACATGTACGAGCAGCGCATCATCAAATACATCGGTGCCTACGCTGCCGAAATGGGCGGTGTCGACATCATCGTGTTCACAGGCGGCGTGGGCGAAAACCAGACCGGTCTGCGTGCCAATGTATGCGCTCCTCTCGGCTTCATGGGTGTAACCCTTGACAAAGACGTCAATGCAAAAACCCGCGGCACCGAAACAGTGATTTCCACTCCTGAATCGAAAGTCACCGTTGTGGTTGTACCCACCGACGAAGAACTTATGATAGCCCGCGACACCGAAAAGATTGTCAACGGCAAATAAACCCTGAATTACCCACCGGACAGCACCACGCAACCTCATGCTTGACTTCATTATCTGGACAGCCAACCCGATTCTGATTTCCTCGCCCGTGACCATCAGATGGTACGGCATAATGTTCGTGATCGGATTTTTTTTAGGCTACAAAATTGTGGAACGCATATTCCGTCATGAAGGCGCCCCTGAAAAATGGCTCGGCATACTTCTGATCTACGTAGTTGTCGCCACCATTGTAGGTTCCCGTCTGGGTCATGTGTTCTTTTATGCATGGGACTATTACTCCCAGCATCCCATCGAGATTCTCTACACATGGGAGGGTGGACTTGCCTCGCATGGCGGTACGATAGGCCTGATGATTGCTGTGGTGCTGTTCTCCATATTCGTGACAAAGAAAAGCCCTCTGTGGACGTTCGACAGGCTCGTGATACCTATCGCACTGGTGGGCGCACTCATCCGCATCGGCAATCTGATGAATCACGAAATCTACGGACATCCCACCGACCTTCCGTGGGGATTCCGTTTTGTGGTGAACCTGCATCAATGGATGGCAGGCGCACAGCCCATCTATTCCCTACCCTCACACCCCACTCAGCTCTACGAGGCGGCATGTTATCTCGCCTTGTTTGCGCTGCTGATGTGGATGTATTGGAAGAAGAACGCAGAGGAGCGTCCCGGACTGATATTCGGGGTATTCTTCATCGTTCTGTTCACAAGCCGTTTCATTATCGAATTCGTAAAGAATCCGCAGGAAGATTTTGAAATCGGCATGACTCTCAACATGGGCCAGCTGCTGTCCATCCCGTTCATACTGATGGGCATCGGGCTGGTGATGTACGCCATGATGCACAAACGCCAGCATCTGACATTTCCCAATAAATTTGCCGAGCAGATTGAAGCCGAACGTCACGGCTCCCACAGGAATAAGCCAGGCAAATAAACGCCGGGACGGCCTCCGGCACACCGGCACTTCATTGCAACCAATCATGAGCACACGCCATCATACTGCCGCCCCAATAACAGATAAGGGGTCTATACTTCAGAACATAGGAGCTTTTTTTAAAAAGCCGTTTTTTCAGGACTACAGAACCATTGCGGTGCTGTGGGTCATCCTTGCGGTCGTAGCCGCCATAACAAAAGGAGGATTATCCGGCGACAAACTGAATAACTTCCAGATTTTTCGGTACGTCTATTATCATCTTGTCGACTTCAAATCGCTTTATGCCCTCTACCCTGCCGAATACGGCGACTGCAACCACTACGGCCCGGTGTTCAGCATCATCATTGCGCCATTCGCACTGATGCCTCAGTTTCTCGGCCTGATAAGCTGGCTGCTGTTTCTCGGCGCAATGCTTTATGTGGCAATCCTAAAGCTGCCCCTACCCATCAACCATTCCGGCAAAATCCTGATTTTCTGGTTCGTCTCAAACGAGGTGCTCAGCTCCATGCAGATGGCCCAGTTCAACATTGCCGTGGCGGCATTGCTGATCGGGGCATACATAGCCATCAGAAAGGGACGCACCGGCTGGGCTGCATTCTTCATCTGGATAAGCGCCCTGACGAAAATCTACGGAATTCTCGGACTGGTGGTCTTCTTTTTCACCGACAAGAAACTCCGCTTTATCGGATGGAACATAGCATGGGCTGCCATCCTCTTCGCACTCCCCATGATTATCAGCAGTCCTGAATATGTCCTTTCTCAATATGCCGAATGGGCAACATCCCTCTCCGACAAAAACGCCATGAACGTGGCGGTCGGGTTCAACACACAGAGCAACTACTACCAGAACATATCGGTGCTTGGCATGATTCACCGCATCACACAGCTCGCGTTCTCCGACATGTATATACTCCTTCCCGCCGCCCTGCTGTATCTGCTGCCGTTGGCCAGAACCTCGCAATACCGTTTTCATGGCTACCAGTACGGCATGATTGCGTCATCTCTGATGTGCATCATCCTGTTCAGCACAGGAAGTGAATCGAGCGGCTACATCATCGCAATGCTCGGAGTAGCCATATGGTATGTCACCGCACCCGGTGAACGCACAGCCACCGACACTGCGCTCCTTATCTTCGCGCTCATCCTCGGCAGCTTCGGCACAAGCGACCTTATGCCATCGGTAATCAAACGCGGTTTCATCCGCCCCTACTCCTTGAAAGCACTGCCTGTCCTGCTGGTATGGCTAAAACTGATATGGGAACTTTGCACCGTAAATTACGGCGCCCGACAGGCATCAAATATCAGTTTCACGAACGCTGCGAACAAATAAGCGCAAAGCACTGTTAAATTTACACGTCTGCGGTTGCAGAACGTGGAAAAGTTCGTAACTTTGCAGAAATCCGATTGAGGCCAGGAGAGGCACAACCGGACTGCCAGCACGCAACCCGCGTGAAAATCAAAATGGGGATGACCGGTTTTGACAGCGCGTAGAGGTGGTGAGCAAGCATGCAGAGCAATAATGCCTACGCTCTATAATCTGGGACATTGCAATTTTAAATGGCGAAAACAACTACGCTCTTGCTGCCTGATCGAAGTACAGTAGATCACGCTTAATCTCCGCAACAGTTGCAGAGACAAGACATCGCCCAATCGCCCACTTCCCGAGGCGGATTGACAAGGCGGTGCAGATAAATCGGGGATAGGAGGCCGAAAGCCGCGCGAAGCCTCCGAAATCACAGCGGATAAGGGTCGGCATTGGCTGTTTCAGGCCTGTGTCACCACGAAAACCAATCTGAAACTAAGCATGTAGAAAACTCATTAGTTCCGCGTTTGGACGAGGGTTCAAGTCCCTCCATCTCCACTTGGCGGGTCGGACAGATTCCGGCCAACACAAGTCTAAACAAGACTAAACCGCACAATATCAACTTATTGTGCGGTTTTTTAGTGCTTAAAAATGACGACTCAGGACCGTCATCGGACAGAAAAAAGACCGAACGAGACACCCATTGGTTGCAAATCTGCTACACGAAATTCGTGAGATGCCAAATGTAGCAGTTGTGTAGCAGTAAGTATCGTAACTATGTTTTATGCAGCACGTTACGAAACGCCAACTCTGACACAAGTCGGAAAATAGCGGTCAAAATCGGACATCTGATAGAACACAAATAATGAAGTCTGGTGGCATAGTCCGAAACTTACATTTGATACCTAATTTTCTTTCCCCATGCACTCCGTCAGAATAAGCAGGACACCATGTCCGCTATTCGTCCTCTATTGGCCAAGGTGGGTCTAAGCAAAATTAAGTTTAACTCGTTATGATTTTTGCAAGGGGGAAAACCCGGGCAATCATAACCACCAAATCCAAATATAAGATGAAACAGAGCACATTTAAGATTCTGTTCTATCTCCGAAGCAACCACGTCAACAAGGATGGTACATCAGCCATAATCGTGCGCGTGTCTATTGACGGAGAAAGACAGGACTGGAGTACAAAATTGGTATGCGAACCGGAAAGATGGGATGGAAAAGCCGGAAAAGCCACCGGTCGTTCATCCAAGTCTTTTGAAATCAACAACCATCTTCAGGATATTCAAACTATTCTGACCAATCATTTCTACGACATCCAACGCCGCCACGGCTATGTCACTGTAGAAATGGTGCGCAACGCCTACATGGGTATCACCCAGCGCGAGGAGTCGCTACTCAAACTCTATGAGCAGCACTTGGAGGACACCAAGAAACTCGTAGGGCTGAGCAAAGCTGATCCCACTTATAAAAAGTACGAGCGAATGTATCGCCGTGTGGTGGAGTTCATGAAGAAGAAATACAACATCACCGACATCCCCCTGCGTGAAATCAAGTATCAGTTCATCGTGGACCTGGAGTTCTTCCTACGCACGGAGTACAAGTATTCGCAGAACACCACCTACAAGTGCATGAAGTTCTTCAAGCAGGTAATCAACAAAGCCATCCGCGCCGGGCTTATCACCGTTGACCCCTTCAACGGCTACAAAATCTCCATTGAGCGCGTTGACCGTGGCTATCTGACCGAAGACGAGCTGTGTAAGATGATGCAGAAAGAGTTCGCAAGCAAACGCTTGGAGCAGGTGCGCGACATCTTCATATTCGCCTGCTTCACCGGGCTGGCATATATCGACCTCGCCCATCTCCGTGTCGATAACGTACAGAAGATGTTCGACGGTCGCCTATGGATAGTCACCCACCGCCAAAAGACCAACACGAAGGTAATGGTACCGCTTCTTCCGCCGGCCCTGAAAATCCTCAACAAATATGAGGGCTGTTACAACGACGGCCAGCTCATGCCGATAATCACCAATCAGAAACTCAACTGCTATCTGAAGGAGATAGCCGACATCTGCGGCATCGAGAAGAACCTGACCTTTCATGTGGCGAAACATCATACAATCTCTATCTAATTGAAAATTAAACAGTTATTTCTGTTTAATTAATATCAGGTAACGATTTAGAAACGAGCGAATTACAATATTCTGTTTTCTTTTTGCCTCTGTCAAAGAACGATTCTTTCAATGCAAATATACACTTTACTTGTGACAAAAGCAATCTTTTTCTACATTTAATCGACTTACAGTCAGCCTTAAAGAGGGTATCTGGTCTCATTCCATCTTCTTCCTCAAAAATAACATAGCAGTCTAAATTGGTTTATGTATGGGATAGGTCTTGTTCATTCGATCCGGTAGACTACTATACATAAAAAGTATAAAGGCGAGATACGACAAGGAGATGCCATGCTTTTTGTGTAAGGGGAATCTCTCTTAGCTTATCGCAGACCATGTATAGCTAAGTGTTTTGAGAGAATAAACAGTCTGTAAAAAACGGAAAGACACCGATTATGGGCCGTATCACCATCAATGGAACCCAAGCCGGTTTCAGTTGTAAGAAAGAAGTGTCCCTCGCTTTGTGGGACGTCAAAACCAACCGGGCCAAAGGCAAGTCCGAGGAGGCCCGTACACTCAATCAGGAGCTTGACAATATCAAGGCGCAAATCACCAGGCACTACCAGTACATCTGCGACCACGACAGTTTTGTTACAGCCAAGAAAGTCTATAACCGCTATGTCGGCTTCTCAGAGGAATGCCACACCCTTAGGAACCTTTTCAGGGAACAGCTGGAACCGTATAAAAAGAAAAATCGGCATAGAGAAAGCCGAAAGCACCTACTGCGGTCTGGTTGCCGATTACAAGAACCTTCTGCTTTTCATGAAAAGCAAAAAGAATACAGAGGATATTGTCATTGAAGAACTTGATAAATCCTTCATCGAGGATTACTACAACTGGATGCTCGGTACCTGTGCTCTGGCGAACTCCACTGCCTTCGGGCGTGTCAATACCTTGAAGTGGCTGATGTATATCGCGCAGGAAAAAGGCTGGATACGGGTTCATCCGTTCGCATCATTCGAGTGTATGCCCGAATACAAGAGGCGTTCTTTCCTTTCCGAAGAGGAACTGCAAAGGATAATCCATATAGAACCGAGATACAAACGCCAGCGTGCCATGCGCGACATGTTCCTGTTCATGTGCTTCACCGGTCTTTCCTACGCCGACCTGAAAGCCATAACCTACGATAATATTCATACCGACTCCGACGGCGGTACATGGCTGATGGGCAACCGTATAAAAACGGGAGTGGCGTATGTCGTAAAATTATTACCCATTGCCATCGAGCTGATTGAAAAATACAGGGGTGCGGATGAAAAGAAAGACTCCCCGAATGTGTCTTTCCGGTAGGCGAATACAATGCCATGCGGCTCAGTCTTGGAATCATAGGCAGGAAATGCAACTCCGGGGCGAGGTCACCCGCCCCGCACATCGGACGCCACGCATTTGCCGTTCTGGCCATACTCAAGGGGATGCTGCTGGAAACTCTTCAGAAAGTGTTTGGGCATAAGTCCATCACATACGTCCTGCGCATCCATTCACTTGTCCGGCGCAGGCGGGGCAATCTTTTTCTGGAAGTCGCCCATCTGTACGACCAGCGTGCTGACCAGCTTTCTCAACTCCTAATACGCGCTTGTTTCAATAATTGTCAGTTCCATACTAAAATTCTTTTTTTAAGATTCTGAATATGCGACAAAGTAACGCACATCCTATATCCTTTCCAAACAGATAATATCAGAGTCTTCCGTTGGCGTGCATTGGCGTATCCAACGTTAAAAAAGAAGGTCCTTCACCTGCATCCATGCGGCAACGGAACTTCCATTCCCTTACTTGTTTTCCATAAATTTATAGGATTAATTTCTGGTGCATGATATTAATAGTCATTATTCTGTCTGCTTTTTTTTTTGCATAATTGCAGCTAACAGTTATCTATTCAGAACGCATTGTTATGGAAAATGGCAAGCTGTTTTGTTGGTTTATGGATATTGTGTATGATAATTACCGTCTTCGTTTGTCGTAAACTTGAATGCTCTAATTAAAACAGTACGGTTGTCATGCTTTGTGTGTTTTATTATAAATATTATGAATTATTTGGAATTGATATGTAATATAGATAATTTTGCAGTCGGGAAATGGTTTCGGGAGGTTTACGCCTTCCGAATGAAAAGGGAACCCGGTGAAAATCCGGGACAGTACCCGCTGCTGTGAGTCCACAAAAAACGGACATCGAACTTTTGCCACTGGTGTAATACCGGGAAGGCACGATGACCGGGACGAGTCAGAAGACCTGCCATGACCGGAATGAGATTTACACCTGCGGGATATACGGGTCGTAATCAAATAGGGAATAGCTCATCGGCCATTCAATATTTGAAGACAGACATATTCCCTGTTCGTGTAAGTCCGCACGAACGGGAATTTTTTGGTGTTTGTTAATAATATGTTTTACATTAAAATGAGTGACCTATGAAAAGAAAATTACGCTTTCTGGCAGGTGCCTGTCTATTTACCGCAACCGCCTTGTTCTCTGGCTGTAGCTCGGACGATGACTTTTTGATGGACCCGGTTGATTCCGGAACTTCGCAAACCCGTGCTGTGACAAATTCGGACGGTACTTTAACTATCACTTTCGATGATTTCGATCCCGGCATGTTAGCAGGACCTACCTCGGCCGGAGAAAATCTTTATTCGTACCAAGGGTATCCTCAAGTAACCACCATTTACGACAATACTCCGGAAGAATATCTCTTCCTTTCAATGTTTAATACTGTAGGTGGAAGCACAGAGTATTCCAGCGGCGGCCTCGCACTTTCCAACTGGAACATCCGCTCCAATCAGTCGGGAAATACCGGAGACTGGTGGTATTCTTATCTAAACCAATGTTCTGTCTATAACACTGCGGTGGAAGCGGAAGGACAGAATAAGGAAGCCGGGCACAGCGGTTCCAATTTCGGTGTCGTTTACGGATATGTGGATGCTTACAATCAGGCATGGATGGCTAAACCAGAATTTTATTTCAATGTTCCCCGGAAATTGGTCGGCCTGTGGATCTGCAACACCTCATACACTTAAGGTGTCATTACTTATGGTAATCAGTTCGGTTCTACGGGGTAGCGACTCCTCTGAAAGAGATGAAAGGGTATTTCCAAGTGAATCTGGAATGTTATGATGCGAATGGCGGTCTGATCCGCACTTACAAACGTCTTTTAGCCGATTATCGTAACGGCCAACAACAGGTTGATCCTATCACGACATGGGATTATTGGGAAATCAATGCCGAAGGGGTGCAAAGTGTGAAATTCAACTTCGAGGGTTCGGATTCGGGAGCATACGGTTTGAATACTCCGGCTTATATCTGTATTGATGATATCACCATACAATAAAAAGAATACAAGGATATCCCTTCTGTCGGGGGTATCCCTGTTATTTTTCTAAAATCCACACATCATGCATCGTTTTCACTATTTTATTATTTCTGCCTGTATGCTGTTCACCTCCTGCAACAAGGATGAAGTCATTACCGAAGAAGTAGGAGGACAACCTATAATAGAACTTGACAGCGAGACCGGTATTTACACGGTCAAGGTCGATCACGAATTGACTATCGCCCCGACATACCAGAATGTTGAAGATGCTCTTTTTGCTTGGACGATAGACGGTACGCTGGTTTCTTCGGGTCCGTCTCTTCAACGTACATGGAATGAATGCGGGGATTTTTTATGTCAAACTAAGAGTAGACAATGCGGAAGGCTATGCCGAAGAGGAACTGAAAGTAGAAGTGAAAGAACTCACCCCTCCGGTCATCTCACTGGCACTACCTTCGCAGGGGCTAAAAGTCGTCCGGAATACCGATTACACATTTACTCCCGATATTCAGCATTCGGATGTCGAAGGGTTCAAAATCGAATGGGTACGGGAAGGAAAAAAATCGTTTCCACCGAGAATACTTATACTTTCAATGAAAAAGAACTCGGTGTTTATACGGTGACAATCAACGCTTCCAATATAGATGGGACAACAACGAAAGACGTAAGCGTAGAGGTCGTGGAAACGATGCCCTACGTTGTCAAATTCCCGACCCCGTCTTACCTGCAAACATCCACGGACAGGTACACTTTTGCCGACCGTCCTGTTTTCCTGCGTCCGTTGTTGGAGTATTTCGACAATCCCCGTTTTGAGTGGAGTGTGGACGGTCAGGTCATGGAAGGAGAAGTGGAACGCATGTTCAAGTTCACGCCGTCCGCACCCGGAGAATACACCGTCTCCTGTACTGTGTCGGAAGACACACCGACGGAAAAAATAAGCAGGAATATCGACAAAGGGAAAACGGCTGTCACTGCCACCGTAAAAGTCGTTTGTGTGGACAAAAAGGAACAAGACGGCTTCCGGGCTTCGGGAAGTTCAAGCTCTGGAATAAAGTCTATGAATATACCCCCAGCTCCCGGCCAATTTATCAACGAGACGAGCACGATAGGCGGTATGACCGGCAACGAAACATCCCCTGAAGCGGCTGTCGCATGGGCAACACAGCGTTTGAAAGACAAACTGCACGTCTCTTTAGGTTCTTTCGGGGTTATATCATCGTCGGCTTCGACCACAGTATTCCCAATTCGGGTAACCAATATGATTTCTGTGTTCAGGGGAACGCCTTTGACGGCAGTTCCGAACCGGGTATCGTATGGGTCATGCAAGATATAAACGGAAACGGATTGCCGGATGACGAGTGGTACGAACTGAAAGGATCTGAAGCAGGCAAGGAAGAAACAATACAGAATTTTGAAGTGACCTATTACCGTCCGGAAGGCAAAAAAATGGATGTCCAATGGATCAGTTCCGACGGTAGAAACGGCTGGGTAGACTATCTGTCCGCTTATCATACACAAGACTATTATTATCCGGCTTGGATTTCGGAAAACAGTTATACCCTGACAGGCACTTGTCTGGCCGCCCGCAACACCCAAGATTCTCAAACCGGTTATTGGGATAATCAGAGTTATGACTGGGGTACGTGGATAATTTCGGAAACGACCAGATAGAAGGCGGCAGTACGGTGGATGGAAGCGGACAAAGGAACGGTTTCAAAATTTCCAATGCCATCCATGCCGATGGAACGGAAGCCAATCTGCAATATATTGACTTTATCAAAATACAATGCGGTGTTCTGGCCAAAAGCGGCTGGCTGGGCGAAGTTTCTACGGAGGTATTTTCTTTTGAGGATCTAACCAAATAATAAAAATTACAAGTATGAAAATTTATTTTCTTCCCATGCTCCTATCCTTGTTCTTTTTGGGAGCGTGTGACAAAAACGATGAAATTATACCTGAAGATGCAGATGAAAATTTCATCACATCGGTCGTGATGACCGTGGACGGGAAATCGTACACGGCCGACATTACGGACAATACAGTAACAATAACCGTTCCCTATACGGTATCGCTGAACAACGCCGAAGTGGAATTCAAGTACACAACTTCTGCAACAATCATACCTGATCCTGAAACGGTAACGGACTGGGATAACGAACGAACCTTCCGGGTGACATCCTATAACGGAGATGCCCGCGAATATACCTATAAGGTCGTGAAAAGCGAGATAGAATCTGACGGAGATGTGGAGTTGAAGACCACCGAGGAGGTAGCTTCTTTTGCCGCAACCAAAACAACCGTTGTCAAAGGGAACCTGATTATCGGCTCTGATGCGGAAGAGGCAGAAAAAATCACTGACATATCTGCATTGGCATCTTTGAAAGAGGTTACTGGCAACATTGTCATTCGTAACAGTTACAACGGTGCAGACTTGACAGGGTTGGATAATATCGTTTCTGCCGGAGGTTTACAGGTAGGTTCGACCGATGTCGCCTCGAAAGCTACGGAACTTCACATGATTTCCATGAAAGCATTGGAAACGCTCTCCGGAGACATATCGGTATATAACGACCAAGTGACGTATGTCCTATTCGAGAAACTGGCAACTATTGAAGGAAGCGTGATGTTCAATGCGTCGTCGTTACAGAGTTTTGAGTTTCCGGTTCTGACTACTGTAGGTCAGGATCTGAATCTTCAAGGACTCAATGAAGAGAACACAGCAGCCGGTTCGATTGCGTCTTTGGAAATACCGGAACTGACAAGTGTCGGAGGGGTCTTGTCCGTAAACAATCTTGCCAAGCTGACTTCCATGAGCTTCCTTAAGCTGAAAGAGACCGGTGGCCTTGATTTCCATACCGTCCCCGTGATGTTGGAAACCATCAACCTTCCGGAAATCGAAACAGTAAACGGAAGTATTATTATGGAAGCCAATATGGAAGCTCCTCCTACCGGTAGTTTTGTTCCCCAACGAAATGACGTGCTTCAGGCTTTCGGTGGAATGGACAAACTGACAACGATAAAGGGACAGATAAAGATAAAGAATTTCACGGCACCTCAAACAACTTCCCGACTGGAGCAAGATCACCACACTTGGAAGCATCACGCTGGATTATCTTGAAGATGTGAGCGGAACACTGCTGTTGCCGAACGCCCGATTTGAAACCTTCGGAGAAACAGCGCCCCAGATTGAAATTATAAACAAGGTGCAGCTCTCCAAAATTGAAACAGCCGAAGATTTGTCAAATGTAAATTTTGTCATCACCAGTCTCACGAATAATAAGTTCCCTGAAATCACGTTCAAGAATATCAAAGACTTCACTTGTAAGCCAACCACCAACAATACCGATTATACCATATCGACAATTCAACATGTATATGGAAATCTAAATGTGACAGGCCAAATGCGAAGCAATGCCAAATTTCCCGACTTGGAAATCATAGATGGATATGGATATATCCAAATACCCATGTTTGCTTCAATCACAATGCCAGTCTTGAAAGAAGTGGGAGGACAGTTCTATTTATCTGGAAATTTTACCAGTTGTAACTTGCCCCTTACTATCCAAAGTTTGTTGTTCAGCTTCTCCTGTATATTATAAAGAGGGAGAGGGTTCGTTAGCAATATCTTTACAAAGTAAATCGCTGGATATTCCGGAATTGCTTCACGTAGGAGGTGAAGGGTTGTTCGTTAATAAAGCAACAGGCATTACTTGTGATAAATTACAGACTATAGATGGTACGCTACAGATAAAAAGTGCGACTTCTCTTTCTCAGGAAACACTTTCCATGGAGAAGTTGGAGACCTTGCATGGGGTTGTTTTTGACGGTTTGACGAAATTTACCGACTACACTTTCTTCGGCAAGTTTATAGAAAACGGAATGATTACGGGGGAAAGTTGGAGCGTGACGAAATGTGGGTATAACCCAACCTTCCAAAATATGAAGGACAAACAATATACGCAGCAGGATTAAACCTTATACCTTAACCAGAGTACCCGTAATGATTCGGGTACTCTTTTTTATCCGAATGACAATGAGCAGAACAATACAACGGATTTGCCTTTTTCTTTTCTGCCTGCCAGTTTTCGGCAGTTGCATGAAATGGGATTACGGAGAGATGGAAGATTTCTCTGTATCGGCCTCTGGTCTTTTTCATTACCAACGAGGGGGAATTTCCAGTACAGCAATGCCACACTTTCCTACTACGATCCCGCCACGTGCGAAGTGGAGAATGAAGTGTTTTACCGTGCCAACGGGTTCAAGTTGGGCGATGTGGCCCAGTCTATGGTTATCCGGGACGGTATAGGCTGGATCGTGGTGAACAACTCGCATGTGATTTTCGCCATCGACATCAATACTTTCAAGGAAGTGGGCCGTATCACAGGTTTCACCTCACCCCGGTATATCCATTTTCTGTCGGATGAGAAAGCCTATGTGACGCAGATATGGGACTACCGTATCTTCATCATCAACCCCAAGACATACGAGATTACCGGCTATATCGAATGTCCAGACATGGACATGGAATCGGGTTCCACCGAACAAATGGTACAATACTGGCAAGTACGTCTATGTGAACTGCTGGTCGTACCAGAACCGCATCCTGAAAATCGACACGGAGACGGACAAGGTCGTGGACGAACTGACCATCGGCATACAACCTACTTCGCTGGTCATGGACAAATACAACAAGATGTGGACCATCACGGATGGCGGTTACGAGGGCAGCCCATACGGTTACGAGGCACCGTCTCTATCGTATAGACGCCGAGACTTTCACCGTAGAGAAACAGTTCAAGTTTAAGCTGGGCGACTGGCCTTCGGAAGTCCAGCTCAACGGTACACGGGATATACTTTACTGGATCAACAACGATATTTGGCGAATGCCGGTGGAAGCCGACCGTGTTCCCGTCCGGCCTTTTCTGGAGTTTCGGGACACCAAATACTACGGCCTTACGGTCAATCCCAACAACGGGGAGGTATATGTGGCCGACGCTATTGATTACCAGCAACAAGGTATCGTGTATCGCTATTCGCCGCAAGGCAAGCTGATCGATGAATTTTACGTGGGAATCATTCCGGGAGCTTTCTGCTGGAAATAACGAGGAAGGAGGACAAAAATGAAAAGACATCTTATTCTATTGTTCGTGGGGGTAAGCCTGCCCTTTCTGCTTGCCGCCCAGCAGAAAAATTCCGTCAGCATTACCAAAAGGGTACTACGTATTCCGGAGGTTACGGTGGTGGGCAAACGACCTATGAAGGATATAGGCGTGCAACGAACCCGTTTCGATTCCATCGCCATGAAAGAGAACATCGCCTTGTCTATGGCCGATGTGCTGACATTCAACTCATCCGTTTTTGTCAAGAACTACGGACGCGCCACGTTATCCACCGTGGCTTTCCGGGGTACCTCTCCCTCGCATACCCAAGTGACGTGGAATGGTATGCGCATTAACAACCCGATGCTGGGCATGACGGATTTTTCCACCATCCCTTCTTACTTTATCGATGATGCCTCGCTGCTGCACGGAACGTCATCGGTAAACGAAAACGGGCGGCGGCTTGGGTGGTCTGGTCGGGCTCTCCACTTCTCCGGCCAACCATGAAGGGTTCGGGTTGCAGTACGTGCAGGGAGTGGGGTCGTTCAGCACGTTCGACGAGTTTCTCCGCCTGACCTACGGTGACAAACACTGGCAGTCCTCCACCCGTGTGGTGTATTCCTCTCCCCCAACGATTACAAATACCGCAACCGCGACAAGAAGGAGAACATCTACGACGAGGACAAGAACATCATCGGTTCCTATTACCCGACGGAACGCAACCGCAGCGGGGCTTATAAGGATCTGCACGTCTTGCAGGAAATTTATTATAACACGGGCGAAGGCGACAAGTTCGGGCTAAACGCCTGGTATATCAATTCCAACCGGGAACTGGCGATGCTCAGCACGGATTACGGGAACGACATGGACTTCGAGAACCGCCAAAGGGAGCAGACGTTTCGCGGCGTCCTCTCGTGGGATCGCGTGCGGGAGAAATGGAAGGTCCCGGTGTAAAAGGCGGCTATATACACACATGGATGGCCTATGATTACAAGCGGGACAAGGGAAACGGCGAAATGGCTTCGATGACCCGCTCACGCAGTAAGATTAACACGTTCTACGGAAGTGCGGACGGGGATTATGCTCCTTCAGAGAAATGGCTGTTCACGGCCGGTGTTTCCGTACACCAGCATTTGGTGGAAAGCGCGGACAAAAATATCATCTCGCAGGAAGGTAACAAGGCTGTTGTCGGGTATGACAAGGGACGTGTCGAGTTTTCCGGTTCCGTTTCTGCGAAATGGCGGCCTGTCGATCGTTTTGCCGCCTCGCTTGTCCTTCGCGAGGATATGTTCGGTACGGAATGGGCCCCGGTTATCCCGGCTTTCTTCATCGACGGGGTACTGTCGAAAAAAGGCAATATCGTGGCGAAAGCATCCATCTCCCGGAACTACCGTTTTCCCACGCTGAACGACCTCTATTTTCTGCCGGGCGGTAATCCCGACCTGAAAAAAGCGAGCACGGCTTCACATACGACGTGGGGTTGTCGTTCTCGGTGGGGGAAGAAAATGTATATGCTTTGAGCGGTGGTATCAACTGGTTCGATTCGCACATCGACGACTGGATCATCTGGCTACCCACAACCAAGGGATTCTTCTCCCCCAGAAACCTCAAAAAGGTACATGCTTACGGGGCAGAGACCAACGCCCACCTTGATATAATGCTCGGAAAGGACTGGAAACTGGATATGAACGGAACTTTCTCGTGGACTCCCTCGATCAACGAGAGCGAACCGATGAGTCCGGCAGACCAATCCGTCGGCAAACAGTTGCCATACGTGCCGGAGTTTTCCGCAACGGTGACCGGACGTCTGTCATGGCGGACATGGAGCCTGCTTTACAAATGGTGTTATTACAGCCAGCGTTATACCATGTCGAGTAATGACTATACCCTGACGGGCTATCTGCCCCCTTACTTCATGAATAACGTGACACTGGAAAAACAGCTCTCTTTCCGATGGGCCGATCTGTCGCTAAAGGGCAGCATCAACAACCTGTTCGATGAAGAATACCTTTCCGTATTGTCCCGTCCCATGCCGGGCATCAATTTCGAGATATTCATCGGCATAACACCCAAGTTCGGAAAAACAAAAAAATAGTAAACGATAATCTGCATCAATATGAACGCATTAAAGAATTTAAGCCTGATTTTGTTGCTTTCTCTGGCATTTACAGGCTGCCACAACAAAAAGCTCAAAAATCAATGATTTCAACCTGCTGCTTTATGCTCCCGAATATGCCTCCGGCTTCGACATCAAAGGGGCGGGCGGGAAGGAAAGCGTACTGATAACCGTCAGGAATCCCTGGCAGGGAGCGGACAGTGTAACCACATGGCTGTTTATCGTCCGCAACGGTGAAGAGGTTCCCGAAGGGTTTGCAGGACAGGTACTCAAAGGAGACGCCAAACGTATCGTGGCGATGTCTTCCACTCATATCGCCATGCTTGACGCAATAATCGGTGAAGTCCGGTGTATAACCGGCGTTTCGGGAATCGACTACATTTCCAACCCAGACATCCAAGCCCGCCGCGACAGTATTGGCGATGTCGGCTATGAAGGGAACATCAACTACGAGTTGCTGCTGCTCTCGCTCGATCCCGACCTCGTTCTGCTCTATGGGGTGAACGGCGCAAGCGCAATGGAAAGCAAACTCGAAGAACTCGACATACCGTTCATGTATGTCGGCGATTATCTTGAAGAGTCGCCTCTCGGCAAGGCCGAATGGATGGTAGTGCTTTCAGAAGTCACAGGAAAACGTGAGAAGGGTGAAAAAGCCTTTGCCGCAATCCCGGTCAGATACAACGCCTTGAAAAAAAAAGAAAGTGGCCGACAGTACCCTCGGCACTCCTTCGGTTATGCTTAATGTTCCCTATGGCGACTCGTGGTTCATGCCTTCAACCCAAAGTTATGTAGCCCGCTTGATTACTGATGCTGGAGGCCGCTATATCTACCAGAAGAACACGGGAAACGCTTCTATCCCCATTGACTTAGAAGAAGCATATCTGCTCGCGTCGGATGCGGACATGTGGTTGAACGTGGGAATGGCGAACTCCCTTGACGACTTGAAGGCATCATGTCCGAAATTCACCGATACCCGATGTTTCAAAAAATGGAGAGGTGTATAACAACAACGCCCGTACCAACACAGCCGGGGGTAACGACTATTACGAGTCTGCCGTCGTGAATCCTGACATCGTGCTCCGCGACCTCGTGAAGATATTCCATCCTGAACTGGTGCAGGAAGAGTGTGTGTATTACAAGCAACTGAAATAGATGCGTTCCCGTTCGACTATATTATTCTCCATATTGATTACGCTCACGGTCGGTCTTTTTTTACTGGACTTGGCCGTGGGAGCTGTCAACATTCCGATCCGCGATGTATGGGCAGCACTGACCGGGGGAAATTGTTCCCGTGCCACGGAAAAAATCGTACTCAACATACGCCTCATAAAAGCTATAGTGGCACTGTTGGCCGGGGCTGCCTTATCGGTCAGCGGTCTTCAGATGCAGACCCTCTTCCGTAATCCTCTTGCCGGTCCCTATGTCCTTGGCATCAGTTCCGGTGCAAGTCTCGGTGTGGCACTTGTGGTACTTGCCGGGATCGGTTCATCAATAGGCATTGCCGGAGCAGCGTGGGTGGGTGCGGCTGTCGTGTTGCTCGTGATAACTGCCGTCGGACAGCGAATAAAAGACATCATGGTAATCCTGATTCTGGGCATGATGTTCTCATCGGGCGTAGGTGCTGTCGTGCAGATATTGCAGTACCTCAGCAAAGAGGAATCGCTGAAAGCCTTTGTCATTTGGACGATGGGGGCTTTGGGTGACGTCACCTCCGGACAACTTCTGATTCTTGTTCCATCGGTGTTTGCCGGACTGCTGTTGGCTGTACTGACCATCAAACCGCTTAACCTCCTGCTATTCGGAGAGGAATATGCCGTAACAATGGGACTGAATATTCGGCGTTTCACGCAGCCTGTTGTTTCTCTCGACAACGCTGCTCGCCGGAACGATAACCGCTTTTTGCGGTCCGATAGGTTTCATAGGTCTCGCTATGCCTCATGTCACAAGAATGCTTTTCCAAAATAGCGATCATCATGTCCTTCTGCCCGGAACAATTCTTTCGGGAGCATCGATATTGCTTCTTTGCGACATCATTTCTAAAATATTCACCTTGCCGATCAACGCCATTACAGCTCTATTGGGAATCCCAATCGTCGTATGGGTGGTTTTACGCAACAAATCCATCACCGCATGATAGAATTACACGATTTTTCCATAGGTTACAAAAGAAAACTCGTTGCTCCACGAGGTAAATGCCACGATAAAAAAAAGGTCAACTGACAGCCCTTATCGGAAGAAACGGGACAGGAAAATCGACGTTGCTCCGCGCCATAGCCGGTCTGAACCGGTGTTATTCCGGAAAAATCATTCTCGACGGGCACGACATCGCCTGCATGAAAACCGAAGATATGGCAAAAACGCTGGCTATCGTCACGACCGAGCGCACGCGCATCGCCAACCTGCGGTGCAAGGATGTCGTAGCCATAGGCCGTGCTCCTTATACCAACTGGATAGGTAGGATGCAAGAAACAGATAAGGAGATAGTCATGCAATCGCTCATTTCGGTGGGAATGGAGGCTTATGCAAACCGCACGATGGATAAAAGGTCGGATGGCGAATGCCAGCGTGTGATGATTGCTCGTGCATTGGCACAGGATACCCTATCATTCTCCTTGATGAACCGACTTCCTTTCTTGACATGCCTAATCGCTACGAACTTGTGGCGTTGCTTCGTAGGCTTGTCCACGACGAAAAAATGTATCATGTTCTCGACACATGAACTTGACATCGCGTTGTCCATGTGCGATTCGATAGCATTGTTAGATACCCTGAATTTAAGTTGCTTGACCGCGTCTGAAATGCAGAAAAGCGGATACATTGACAGACTTTTCCAAAATGAAAACAACATCCGTTTCGACTCCTTATGCGGTACAATGATTTTGAAACAATGAGTATATACACTGTAGAAAATTTTACTTCAGACATCACTGTTGAAGGATATATCGCCGAATTCCGTGACGAACCACATTTTCTTGAACTTTGCAAACAATGTACCAATTACGGTAAAAGTTGGGGGTGTCCTCCATTTGATTTTGATACGGAATCGTTTCTCCGACAATACAAGTATGCACATCTTATGGCAACGAAGATAATCCCTGAAGACAAAGATATTCCGATTGAATATACACAAAAACTCATTTTACCGGAACGGATACGAATCGAGAGCGAATTATTGGATATGGAACGGAAATATGGAGGGCGTTCATTTGCCTATATAGGTAAATGTCTTCACTGCTCAGATAACGAGTGTACGCGTAACTGCGGCACACCATGCCGACACCCGGAAAAAGTGCGTCCGTCACTCGAAGCCTTCGGATTTGACATAGCCAAAACGCTTTCTGAACTTTTTAACATCAAACTTCTTTGGGGAAAGGATGGCAAATTACCTGAATATCTTGTTCTCGTAAGCGGATTTTTTTCATAATGAATACGAACTTTGCAACATAGCATACTAATGATTCGGACATGAAATAAACAGACAAACTAACCACATTCGGTTCAATCTGTTTTGTGATTTCAAATGAATTATAGTTAGATATGTAAAAAGCGACGCTGGAGCTTGAAATAAGTAACGGTTTATCGGTGTATTCTCCGTTAAACCGTCCTGTTTTCGTTAAACGAAAACACAACTTGCTGTCCCCTAATGGGGACAACATTCTCAATAGGAATTGTGTATCAGCCCATTGTACGGCTATTCTCCTGTGATTTTCGGGTCATTTCCATCAGGCATTTGCCGGCTGCTCTCCCCATAAAAAGGTGGCTATCTCTCCTGAATCATGTGACTTACGCCCATAATTCAGGAATAAAGGGGAGACGTATGTACTGGAAATCTGCCCTTTCCATACCCTATTCTCCATTAATGGATTGTTATTTTTACACTTCTGCAAATGGAGAATGGCAGGAGCCGTATACCTTTATTGTTTTTTTCTCATTGTCTCCATTAATGGAT